>JAESGR010001122.1_pt1 | contig 10677 bp, 10 predicted proteins | sample 9269771 | NCBI WGS metagenome assembly JAESGR01 (sample SAMN15739572, study PRJNA653492) | algae metagenome | isolation source: Chroococcus sp. CMT-3BRIN-NPC107 and co-occurring heterotrophs from well... | place: USA: Clark Mountains Wilderness, California | collected 2010-04-18
ATCGTCGGCATCGGCGGCGCCTGAGCGGCGCGGGGGCGCATGCAGCCGCTCGCCCCCGACCGCATCGGTGTGCTTCCCGCCATCGAGGCGCTGCAGACGCGCGCCGGCCGATTGAGCTACATGCTATCGGGCGAGGGGCCACCCACCATCCTCCTGTTCAGCGGCGCCGGCGTGAGCCTGCAAGGCTGGGAGACGCTGTACCCCGCCATCGAGGAACTCGGCGCGGTGTTCGGCTGGAACCGCTTCGGCATGCAGGGCAGCGATGCGCCGCCCGCGCGGCACACGGGCACCGTGATCGTCGCTTCCTTGCGCGAGCTGCTCGGGTACACGGAGCTCGAGCCGCCCTACGTGCTGGTCGCGCATTCGCTCGGTGGCTTGTTCGCGAACCTGTTCGCGCGCCTGTACCCGCAGGAAGTCGCCGGCGTGCTGTTCCTCGAGGCGACCCATCCGGACGACTGGCAGGTGCTGCAGAAGCACGAGCCGCAACTGGCCAAGGCGCTGGAGAACATGCTGTCGCTGCCACGCGTGTTCTTCCAGCCCAACCTCGAAAGCGAGCTGGGTTGCATCGAGCAGACCGTGCAGGAGATCGCGTCTGCCGGTGACTTCCCGCCGGTGCCCGTGCGCGTGATCACCGGCGGCCTCACGCCCAAGGGCGCGATGCTGTCGCCCGCTGCGGTTGCCGCGAAGCGTGCGAACCAGCAGGCCCTGGCGCGCCTGTCGCCGCAGGGCGAGCAGGTCATCGCGCAGAAGAGCGGGCATTTTCCGCAGATGACGGAGCCGGAGCTGGTGCTGGACGTGCTGCGCACTCTCCTGTAGGTTGGGTTGCGCGACAGCGCACCCCAACACACACGCACCGGAACCAGGAGCCCCCCCTTGATCGCCGTCATCTTCGAAGTCTGGCCGCACCCCGAGCACCGCGACGCGTATCTCGCCTGGGCCGCGGACCTCAAGCCGCAGTTGCAGCAGATGGAGGGCTTCATCTCCATCGAGCGCTTCCAGAGCCTCAGCGACGAGGGCAAGCTGCTGTCGCTGTCGTTCTGGCGCGACGAGGAATGCCTGGCGCAATGGCGCCAGCTTGAGGCCCACCGTGCGGCGCAGGCCGCCGGCCGCGCGACCATCTTTCGCGACTACCACCTGCGCATCGCAAACGTCGCGCGCGATTACGGCATGCAGGACCGCGCGCAGGCGCCCCAGGATTCGCGGGCCAGGCACGGGTAGGGCCCGACGCGGACGGCGCTCGCCCTCGGCTACATTCCGGCGAGTGATGACGTCCCCAAGCACGCCGCCTGCCGACATCCGCGCCTGGGTCGACGACCTCCGGCTGCAGGCCGCGCTGCTCGATGGCGTCGACGTGGGCTTGTGCGCGTTCGACCTGCAGGACTGCGCGCTGGTGTGGAACCGCAGCTTCCTGCGCCTGTTCCCCGAACACGAAGGCCACATCCACGAGGGCGAGCACTACGGCGCCAACCTGCGCCGCTTCTACCAGGGGCGGCTGGACGCGTCGGAGTTGCCGAACATCGACCGCTACATCGCCGCGGGCATCGCGCGGCACCAGGCGCAGACGCAGCCCTACGAGTTCGAGCACCGCGGCGGCAAGGTGCAGGTGTCCTCGCTCCCGGTGCCGGGGCGCGGCCGCATCCGCGTCTGGCGCCCGCTGCTGTCGGCGCCCGCCCAGTCCGTCGGCGACGCCGGGATGGCGCGGCGCGTCGCCGGCGAGTTGCTCGACTCGGTCCCCGAGCCGCTGCTGGTGTGCGACGCGGACGGGCGCTTCGCCTGGGCCAACGCGGCCTTCTGCGAGATGTTCGACGTGCCCGACCTGCAGGCGGTGGCGGGCGCCACCTTGCCGGCGCTGTACGAGCGCGCGTGGGCCAAGGCCGGCGCCGCGCACGATCCCCGCGGCGTGGGCGGCGCCGCGATCCTGCGCGAGCAGCTGCGCTTCACCGGTGCGCCGTTCGAGCTGCCCCTTCCGCATGGCGGCTGCTGCCGCGTGCTGGCGCGGCCGGCGCAGGACGGCGCCGTGTTCTATGCGCTCAGCGACATCTCCGCGCTCAAGCGCTTCGAAACCGCGTTGCAGCTCACGCTGGACAACGCCGGCCGCGGCATCATTCGCTACGACGCGGATGGCCGGGTGCTGCTGTACAACCGCCAGGCCGTGGAGCTGCTGCAGCTGCCCGAGCACCTGCTGGTCGAGACACCGCAGCTGCAGGCGATCGTGCGCTTCCAGAGCGAACGCGGCGACCCCTCGGGCCTGGACGGCCAGCCCGGCTCGATGGCAGCGATGCACGGCATCTTCACGCGCGGGCGTTACCAGCGCCGCACCCCCGCGGGGCGCCTGCTGGAAATCGAGACGACGCCGCTGCCGGAAGGCGGCGCCGTGCGCACCTACACCGACGTCACGGAGTCGGTCGAGGCGCAGCAGGCGCTGACGGAGAAGTCGCGCGCCCTGCAGATCACGCTGGACAGCATGAGCCAGGGCATCTCCGCCATCGACGGGCGCGGCCGCCTGGTGTTCTGGAACCGGCGCTACCAGGAACTGCTGGAGTTTCCCGATTCCCTGCTCACGGGGCAGCCCACGATCGAGCAGCTGGTGCGCTTCCAGATCGAGCGCGGCGACTTCGGCCCGGACTTCGCCTTTGTGGATGCGGTGGCGCGCGGCTACGTCGCGGTGGGCGACCGCGTGGCGCCCTTGCAGGGGCCGGGGACCTACCTGCGCAAGGACCGCATGGGCCGCACACTGGAGGTCTCCACGCGGCCCTTGCCCGATGGCGGCGTGGTGCGCACCTTCACCGACATGACGGCCTACGTGCGCACGCAGCAGGAGCTGGCCACCAAGCAGGCGCAGCTGGGCGCCCTGGTGGAGAACCTGCCGGACCGCGTGTGGGTGAAGGACACGCAGGGCCACTTCCTGCTGATGAACCCGGCGAACCTGCGGCACCACGGGTTGGCGGAGGACGCCGTGCTCGGGCGCACGGCGCACGAGGTGTTCGGCCCGGTGGAGGGCGAGCGGCAGGCGGCTACCGACCGGCAGTCGCTGGCGTCGGACCAGCCGGTGACCTTCGAAGCCTATTCGTTCGACGCCGACGGCACGCTGCACTGCGCCGAAGTGGCGAAGGTGGCGATGCGCGACGAGGAGGGCCGCTGCATCGGGCTGCTGGGCATCGCGCGCGACATCACGGCGCGCAAGCAGCAGGAGCAGGCGCTGATCCAGGCGAAGGAAGAGGCGCTGCAGGCCAGCAAGGCGAAGACGCGCTTCCTTTCCAGCATGAGCCACGAGATCCGCACGCCCATGAACGCGATCCTGGGCATGCTGACGCTGCTGCGCGATGCGGGCCTGAACGCGCGCCAGGACGACTACGCGGGCAAGGCCGAAGGCGCGGCGCGCTCGCTGCTCGGACTGCTCAACGACATCCTGGACTTCTCCAAGATCGAAGCCGGCAAGATGCAGCTGGACCTGCGGCCCTTCTCCCTGGAGGAGATGCTGTCGGACCTGTCGGTGATCCTCTCCAGCAACGTCGGTGGGCGCGACATCGAAGTGATGTACGACCTGGACCCCGGCGTGCCCGACGCCCTGGTGGGCGACGACATGCGGCTGCGGCAGATCCTGATCAACCTGGGCGGCAATGCGGTGAAGTTCACCGAGCGGGGCGAAGTGGTGCTGCGCACGCGCCTGGTCGAGCGCGACGAGGCCTGCGCGACGATCGAGTTCTCGGTGCAGGACACCGGCATCGGCATCACCCCCGAGCAGCAGCAGCGCCTGTTCACCGATTACGCGCAGGCCTCGGAGGAGACCGCACGCCAGTTCGGCGGCACCGGCCTGGGCCTGGGCATCTGCCGGCGCCTCACGGAACTGATGGAATCCTCGCTGCAGCTGGCCAGCACGCCGGGCGTGGGCAGCTGCTTCTGGTTCGCGGTGAAGCTGCCGCTGGCGCCGCTGCCCCTGCGGCAGGAGGCGCCCAGGCAGCCTGCGCGCGTGCTCGTCGTCGACGACAACGCGCATGCGCGCGACGCGCTGGCCGGCATGTGCCAGTCGGCAGGGTGGGACGCGGACAGCGCCGCCGACGGCGAAGAGGCGGTGGCGCGCGTGCGCACCGCGGCGCAGGCCGGGCGTGCCTACGACGCCGTGTTCGTCGACTGGCTGATGCCCGGCATCGACGGCTGGCAGACCTGCGCGCGCATTCGCGAACTGGCATTGCCCGCCTCGTCGATGCCGCTGGTGATCATGGTGACGGGGCAGGGCCGCGAGGTGGTGGAGCAGCGCCTGGCGCGCGAGCAGGCCGTGCTGGATGCTTACCTGGTGAAGCCGGTCACCACCGGGATGCTGCGCGAGGCCTACCGCCGCGCGCTGTCGTCCACGTCGGCGCCCGTCGCTGCGCCTCCGCCGCCCCCGACGCCCCGGCCCTTGGCGGACCTGCGCCTGCTGCTGGCCGAGGACAACGTGGTCAACCAGCAGATTGCGCTGGAGCTGCTGACGCGCCGCGGCGCGCAGGTGGACCTGGTGGACAACGGGCGCGCGGCCGTGGAGCGCCTGGCTTCCGGCCAGCGCTACGACGCGGTGCTGATGGACGTGCAGATGCCGGTGATGGATGGCCTGGCGGCCACGCGCGAGTTGCGCAAGCTGCCGGCGCGCTCCGGGCTGCCGGTGATCGCCATGACCGCGAATGCGATGGATTCGGACCGGGTGGCGTGCCTGGAGGCGGGCATGAACGACCACGTGAGCAAGCCCTTCGTCGTGGAGGAGGTGGTGCGCACGATCCTGCGGCACGTTGCCGCGCCGCAGCCCTTCGATGACCCGCCCGCTGCCCGCGTTGCCGCCACACCCGTGTTCGATCGCGCCGATGCCTTGCAGCGCCTGGGTGGCGACGAGGAGTTGCTCGGCGTGGTGCTGCAGGTCTTCCGCGGCAACCTGGCGACCGCGGCGCGGCAGATGCAGAAGGCTGCGGCGATCCCTCGCGACGAACTGTGCCGCGTGTTCCATACGGTCAAGGGCATGGCAGCGAACGTGGGCGCGATGGCGCTGGCGGATGCGGCTTCCGATGCCGAGATGAAGCTGCGCGGTGTGGGAGGCAGCGATGTGGATGTGGAGCCGCTCGCGCGCGGTGTGGCCGAGCGGATCGCGGAGGTCTTGTCCGCGATCGGCCCTCCCCCGTAGGTCGGGTTGCGGCGCAGCCGCACCCCGACAAACCCTTTCGCCACCTCGTAGGTCGGGGTGAGCGCGCGCAGCGCCGAACCCCGACGCAAGTCGACGCCCTGCGATCAGGATGCCCGGCGAAAGTTCTTCAGTGCCTTGTCCACCGTCGCCTGGAAGGTCGGATCCTTGTAATTGCCGGACTCCTTCAGGGCCTGAACCTTGCCCAACTGCGTTCCCGAGCCTTTCCAGCCCCCTTCGACGCGGGCCAATGTATAGGCGGCGTAGAGGTTGAATCGGTAGCTCCTGGGGTCCGTCTGCGGCAACAGCGAAGAGACCAGAAGCTCCACGGTGCCTTCGTCGGTCTTTGCCAACTCCGCAAGCCTTTCGGCCTCCCAGCGCCTGTCCTTTTCCGTGAGGGCGGCGAGCACGCCCTGCTGGGTCATCGGAGCCGGCCTGCCAGGACCGCCAACCTGCGGACGTGGCGGCGGTCCCTTGATGAACTTGTCGTCTTCGCGCCGTTGCTCTTGCTGCCACACATTGGGGCCGTCGGTCGTCGGTGCTGTTTGAGCGAGCTGCGCGAACGCCCGCTCGAGAGCCGGGCCCGGAAACGCCAGCTGCATCGCATTGCGGATGCGAACCTGCTTGTCGCTCTCGCTGGAGTAGATGACGTCGTAGTGGGTCGTGACGTACTGAAGCAGCTCGAACGATCCCTTGCGATTGGCTTCGTTCTCCGCGCGCCGGGTGGCCTCTGCTTCCGCCGTGGCCTTGCGTTTCGTCTCCTCGACCTGAAAGTCATGCTGTTGCTGCGTGTCCTGCCGCGTGTTGAGCACCGCCGCGACCGACACAGCCAGAGTGGCAAGCGAAAGTGCGCCGGAAATGAGAACAGCCGAATTCCGGAAGAGAAAGTCCTGTTCCCGCTTCGCCTTGGCCCTCTCGAAGCGGAACTGGCGTTGCTCCAGAGCGAATCTGGCGAGATCGAGTTCCTCGGTAGTCATTCACCGTCCTTCATCGATGCGGTGGCAGGAATCTAGGGGGCGGTCGCCATTCAGATAACCCACACTTGTGGGAGATGACGCTCACCGACCTGAATTCCCGATCACGCCCAGAGTCAGTCCACAAACGAACGCGATCACGCCGATCCAGGCGGTGACCGCGAGTTCGCGGCGCATGCCGCTCGCGTCGGTGAGGATCCCCGTGCTGACGCGGTATTTTCAGGTCGGGATCGACCAGACGCACACCAGGTTGCACAGGAGCGCCAGGAGCATGAGGAGCACGGCGAGCGAGAGGACACCGCCGTCGGCGGTGGTGAAGTTCGGCTTTGCGCCGAACAGCGTGATGACGACGAAGCTGCCCGTGACCAGCGAAGAGAACCAGCTATGGAAAGAGCTGCGGTCCCGCAGCCATTCGACGACGTATGGTCGGTTCTGGTCGTCAATGACCGACAGTTCCTTCGACGCTGCAGACGGGCTGGATGGCATGACGCTCCCGTGACGCCGCCTCAATCCAGCCCCGTGACCGCCGTCTCCACACTGTCCCCGAAAAGGGGCTTGGTCGCCTGCAGGTGCATCCAGTGCGCCACCGCGATCACGAACGGCAACACCAGTTCGGGAATCAGGTACGCCAGCCACACCACCGACGGCTCCGGCAAGCCCACCTTGGTGATCGACAGCAAGCGGCCGACGCCGCCCATGAGCACCGCGAACGCGATCAGGTAGATGAGCGCCCCCTGCTTGCGGATCGTGAGCGCGGCCCACAGCACGATGATCCCGGTCGAAAGATAGACGCCCGCCATGAAGCGGTGCACGTTGTCGAGGCGCGCCGTGGTCTCGGGCTGGCCGAGGATCATCTGCAGCGTGCCGCCGAACAGCGCGATGCCGGCGACGAGGAGCAGGCAGACCTGGACGATGCGCTGCGACAGTGGCATGGCGGCCTCCCGCCGGTGGTGTGGGAGGATTCTGCGCCTCGCGTTTCCGCCGGGCGAGAGCCGTTGGGCGGTTCGCGTGCTCGCTCAGACGACGAAGCTTCCGCGAAACCCTCGCGCCGCGTAATAGGACTGCGCACCATTGTGGTACGTGAACACGCGCCCGAACCGCCGATCGCAGAAGAGGGCGCCTCCGAGGGCACGGATGTCGGGCGGTGTCCGGATCCAGCTGGACGTCTTGAGGTCGAACTCGCCGAGTTCCTGCAACGCGCGGTACTGCTCCTCACTCAGCAGCTGGATGCCCATGTCCTTTGCCATCTGGACGGCGCTGCCCTGCGGCTTGTTCTCCTTGCGTGCGTCGAGGGCTTCGCCGTCGTAGCAGAGGCTGCGCCGGCCAGCGGGAGTTTCCGCGGAGCAATCGCAGAAGGTGAAGCGGCCTTTGTCCTGCGCGATCACGTCGGGCTCGCCGCCGGTGCTCTCCATCGCCCACAGCGTGTTCACCGCGGCGGCATTCGCTTCGAGCTTCACCAGCAGGTCAGCCCAGCGCGCGCCGGGGTGCCGGTGCATGTGCTTGTCGAAGCGGCCCTGCAGGACTTGCAGGAGGGAGGTGCGGTCTTTGGTCTTCATGGTTCGGTCGCGCGGAAATGCTAGCACCGGGTGCCCGCGCGCGCCGGACAGCGCCCCCCGGCACAAACGCCAATGGCGCCGCGCTGCGGCGCTTCCCAGAATGGGCCGGTCCATCCCAGAGGAGCCGCATCCATGCTCACCCGTCGTGACCTTCTCGCCGCCGCTGCCGGCGCCGCCGCCGCCGGCGGCGCGTTTGCGCAGGCATTCCCCACCCGGCCGATGAAGATCGTCGTGCCTTTCCCCCCGGGCGGCACCGGCGATGCGCAGGCGCGGCTGATCGGCGAGTACATGGCGCGCACGCTGGGCCAGTCGATGGTGGTGGAGAACAAACCGGGCGCGGGTTCGGTCATCGGCGCGGCTGCCGTGGCCCAGGCGCCGGCGGACGGCTACACGCTGCTGCTCATGTCCAACAGCTTCGTCATCAACAACAAGCTGCGCGGCGCGACGCTGCCCTACGCCGGCATGAAGGCCTTCGAGCCGGTGGCCTGCCTGACCAACTCGCCGCAGATGATCGCGGTGAACGCCACGCGGCCCTGGAAGAACTTCAGGGAATGGGTGGAAGCGGCGAAGGCGAAGCCCGACACGCTGTCGTACGCGACCTTCGGGCCGGCGACCACGCAGCACATCGCCGGCGAGATGCTGGTGCGGCCCCTCGGGATGAAGATGACCTACGTGCCCTTCCCGGGCGGCGCCCCGGCGGTGAACGCCGCGGTCGCGGGCCACGCCGATGCGGTGCTGGCGAACGTCAACGAGATCCAGCCGCACGTGCAATCGGGCAAGTTGCGCGCGCTGGCCGTGGCCACGGCGCAGCGGCTGCCCTCGATGCCGGACGTGCCCACGGTCGCCGAGGCCGGCTTGCCCGGCTACGAGGCCGCTGCCTGGTTCGGCCTGCTGGCGCCGGCCGGCACGCCGCGCGACGCGATCGCGCGCTTGTCGCGCGCGGCGCTCGCCGCGCTGGGCGATGCCGAGGTGCGCAAGCGGCTGGAGGGCGTTGGGCTCGATCCGTATCCCATGGACGCGGCACAGTTCGCGGCGCACATCAACGACCAGTTCACCCGATACTCCAAGGTGATCGACGAGGCGGGCATCAAGGCATGACCGAGACCCTGGGCACGCGCGAACAGCAGGTGCTGGACTTCCTTGCCGCCTCGCAGCCGCAGATGCTGGGCCTGCTGCAGCGCATCGTCGACATCGACTCAGGCAGCTATCACAAGGCGGGCGTGGACGCCGTGATCGGACAGCTGCGCGCGCAGCTGGAGCAGCACGGCGTGGCCTGCGAGATCCACGCCAATGCAGAAGCCGGCAACTGCATGCGCGCCTCCCTGGCCGGTGAGGGGAAGCCCATCGTGCTGATGGGGCACTGCGACACGGTGTTCGCACCCGGCACGGCGGCGCAGCGGCCCTTCCGCGTCGAAGGCGACATGGCATACGGACCGGGCGTGGCCGACATGAAGGCGGGGCTGGTGATCAACACTTTCGTGCTGTCTGCCTTCGCGCGCGCCGGCATCGAGGTGCCGATGCTGGGCCTGTACACCGCCGACGAGGAGATCGCTTCGCCGGCATCGCGTCCCTTCATCGAGGCCAATGCGGCGAATGCGCGCGCGGTCTTCAACTCCGAGCCCGGCCGTCCGAGCGGCAACGTGGTGACCGGCCGCAAGGGTGCGATGTTCGTGGAGTGTGAGGTGACCGGCGTTCCGGCGCACTCAGGGGGGAACCACCACGAAGGCGCGAGCGCGATCGAGGCGCTGTGCCGCAAGGTCGTGCAGATGCACCGGCTGACCGACTACGAGAGCGGCACCACGGTGAACGTGGGGCTGATCCAGGGCGGCACTTCGGTGAACACCGTGGCCCCGCATGCCGCAGCCTCGATCGACGTGCGCTTCAAGACCGCGGCGGCGATGGAAGCGGTGAAGGCAAAGCTGGCCGCGATCATGGGCGAGGTGGAAGTGAAGGGCACCTGCGCCCACGTGACGCAGCAGCGTTATTTCCTGCCCCTGGTGCAGTCGGAAGGGAGCAAGGCCTTGTTCGAAGCCTATGTCGATTCGGCCGCGGCGATCGGGTTCGGGACGTCTGGGGAATACAGCGGGGGGTCCGCCGACTCCGGCTTTACTGCGGCCGCGGGTGTGCCGACCTTGTGCGGCACCGGGCCGGTGGGCGGGAAGGTGCACACGGCGGACGAGTGGCTGAAGGTCAGCACGATCGTGCCGCGGGCGCAGGCGATGGCGTTGACGGTGATGCGGATGATGCGTGGTGCCAGCAATTACTGGGATAACGGTGGTAGGTTATAGCTCAGCCTGCCGTCATCTGCAGTCACCCATCCCGATGAATTGAACTTCTCGTAGATGCTCTGCGCGTGGTCACCGTCTTCACCACTGCCTTCCAGGCGTGTGCGGATGGTGTTGATTAGCCTGTCAACGGTGCCGGGTGTTGCATGTCCGCGCTTGTGCAAGTCCGCCAGCACGAGCTGCACTCGCTCCTCTTCACTCATCGACGTCGTCGTGGGCGCAACTGCGTGATCCGCCTTCTTACGGGCGGAACCTTCTACGGATTTGGGGCACTGGAACTGCCCTCTTTGCTTCAGGATGATGTGAAGCTTTTCTTTCAGAGACATTTTCCCAAAAAGTCGATTCAAAGTCTTGCAGCACGCGACGCAGTTCTCGTCGTAATCCCCGCCGCCGTTTGCTAACGCGACGAGATGCTCGACGCTCGCCTCAGCTCTGGGGAGAGGAGTTCCACAAAAGAAGCAGTCGCCTCCCTGGGCGAACATGAGGCGGTCGAGTGGTTTGATGGCCATGATTCGTGCGTTCTGTTTTGTCGCAGTCGTGAACACGAGCTACTGAGTACCATGCTACGACTCGATATCGTCCGGGTACACCCGCCGTCCGGAGGAGGATGCCGAAACACCACGAGTCGCCAAAAAGAAAGCGCCGCAATCGCGGCGCTTCCTTGGGAGCCCTGGATCCCCGCCTTCGCGGGGATGACGTTCAGGCTTCCTGCAACT
>JAESGR010001123.1_pt1 | contig 10674 bp, 7 predicted proteins | sample 9269771 | NCBI WGS metagenome assembly JAESGR01 (sample SAMN15739572, study PRJNA653492) | algae metagenome | isolation source: Chroococcus sp. CMT-3BRIN-NPC107 and co-occurring heterotrophs from well... | place: USA: Clark Mountains Wilderness, California | collected 2010-04-18
CTGCTGAGGGCGGAGGGCTACATCTTCGCCTGCCCGGAGAACCTGGCGGCGCTGTCCGGCGAGATGAAGGAGTTCTTCGACCGCTGCTACTATCCCGTGCTCGGCCGCATCGAGGGGCGGCCCTACGCGCTGATGGTCTGCGCCGGCAGCGACGGCGAGAACGCGGTCCGGCAGATGGCGCGGATCGCCACCGGCTGGCGGCTGAAGCCGGTGGCCGAGCCCATCATCGTCAATACCGCCGCCCAGACGCCCGAGGCCATCCTCGCGCCCAAGACCATCCCCGATCCCGAACTCGCCCGCTGCGCCGAACTCGGCCAGGCGCTGGCGGCCGGCCTCGCGCTGGGGGTGTTCTGACAGTCCGCCCCTCCCCCGAGGCGAGAGCAGAAACTCCCGCTACGGGTTCACCGGTCCAGGCGGCATCTTCTTCTCTTCCGGCGAGCCCGGCTCCGCCGGCGCCGTCGGCGGGGTCTGCGGGATGGAGGGGCCGGGCGGCGTGGTAGGCGCGGGATTCACCGACCCGGAGGGCGGCGGCGGCGCGGCGTCCTGGGCGCGCTCGGTCTTGGAAGGCAGCGGCGGCTCGTCCGAGCCCGCTTCGTCGTTGGCGCAGGCCGACAGGGCGAGGGCGCAGCCGGCCGCGGCTATGGCTCTGAGGATCATCGGTCGATCTCCTGTCGCCCAGACAACACGCCGGCGGCGCTGAAGGTTCTTCCCGCCAGATGACACGACCGTAACCTTCCCAGCCGCGGCGGGGATGCTAAGGGTTGGTCTCTCCGCCCCTTCTTCGAGTGCGATCCATGGTCCGCAGCGCCGTCCTCTGCCTTGTCCTGGCCTTGGGCCTGGCGTCTCCCGCCGCCGCTCAGCGGGCGCCGCAGAGCCCGCCGACGGCCGCGGCGCGCACCGCCGAGGTCCCACCGATCGTCTACAAGGAGCGGACCCTGCCGAACGGGCTGAAGGTCTACTGGTCGCAGGACCGCTCGACGCCCAACGTCACCGTCCAGGTCTGGTACCGGGTGGGCTCCAAGGACGATCCGGAAGGCCGCTCCGGCTTTGCGCACCTGTTCGAGCACATGCTGTTCAAGGCCACCCGCAACATGCCGGCCGAGACCATCGACCGGCTGACCGAGGACGTGGGCGGCTTCAACAACGCCTCCACCTACGACGACTTCACCAACTACTACGAGGTGGTGCCCGCCGAGCACCTGGAGCGGCTGCTGTGGGCCGAGAGTGAGCGGATGGGCTCGCTGGTGGTGGACGAGGCGGTATTCGCCTCGGAGCGCGACGTGGTGAAGGAGGAGCTGCGCCAGCGGGTGCTGGCCGATCCCTACGGGCGGCTGTTCGCGCTGATGCTGCCGCAGGCGAGCTACACCACCCACCCCTACAAGCGGCCAGGGATCGGATCCATCGAGGAGTTGGATGCGGCGACGATCGACGACCTGCGGGCCTTCCACCAGGCCTACTACCGGCCTGATAACGCCGCCCTGATCGTCGTCGGCAACTTCGACGAGGCGAAGCTGAACGCCTGGATCGACAAGTATTTCGGACCGATCAAGACGCCGGCCGGCCCTATCAAGCGGGTCACCGCCAAGGAGCCGCCCAGGGCCAAGGCCGGCGTGTTCGACGGCTATGGCCCCAATGTGCCGCTGCCGGCGCTGGCCATCACCTGGCTGGGGCCGCAGGCGTCCGACCCCGAGGCGCCGGCGCTGAAGGTGCTCGACGCCATCCTCTCGGCCGGCAAGTCCTCGCGGCTCTACAACAGCCTCGTCTACGAGAAGCGGATCGCCACCGCGATCTTCTCCAGCGCCGACCTGCCGGCCGACCCCGGCATGTTCATGACCGGCGCCATCATGGCCAGCGGCCACGACATCGCTGAGGGCGAGGCCGCCCTGCTGGCCGAGGTCGCCCGCCTGCAGGCGCAGCCGCCCTCGGCCACCGAGCTGGAGGAGGCCCGCAACGAGCTGATCGCCGGCCAGCTGCGTGAGCGCGAGACCATCGACGGCCGCGGCTTCGCGCTCGGCTACGCCCTGATGACCGAGGGCGATGCGGCCCGCGCCAACACCGAGCTCGCCGCCCTGCGGGCGGTGACCGCCGCCGACGTCCAGCGGGTCGCGCGCAAATACCTGCCGGCCGCTAAGCGGATGACCATCCGTTACCGCCCCGAAAGCGAGCGCCCGGCCGGCCAGACGGAGGCCAAGGCGGCCCCGCCAAAGGTCGCCTCGGCCAAATACACTGGCCCGATCGTGACGCTGGCCCCGGAAGGCCAGCGGGTCGCACCGCCGCCGATCGGCACGCCCGTGGAGCCGGTGCTGCCCAAGCCCGCCGAGCGCACCTTGGCCAACGGCCTGCGGGTGATCGTCGCCCAGTCTTCCGAGCTGCCGCTGGTCAGCGCCGAACTGATCGTCAAGACCGGCGCCTGGGCCGACCCGCAGGGGCTGGCCGGCGCCGCCAGCATGACCGCCGGCATGCTTACCGAAGGCACCCGCACGCGCAGCGCCCAGGAGATCGCCAGCCAGGTCGAGGCGCTGGGCGCAACCCTGGGCTCCGGCGCGGGCGTCGAGTCCACGTCGGTCAGCCTGAACGCCATGCCCGACAAGCTGCCGGCCGCCATGGCCATCATGGCCGATGTCGCCCGAAACCCGGCCTTCGCGGCCGAGGAGTTGGAGCGTCAGCGCCAGCTGGCCCTCGACTCGCTGCAGGTCGCGTACCAGGAGCCGGGCTCCATCGCCGGTTTCGCCGCGGCCCCCGTGGTGTTCGGCGGCACGCCCTTCGGCCACGTGGCGGAGGGCACTCCGGCCTCGATCGCCAAGCTGACGCCAGCCCAGCTCGCGAAGATCCACGGCGCCTACTTCCGGCCGGACAACGCCATCCTCGTGCTGACCGGGGCGATCACCCCCGGGCAGGGCTTTGCGCTCGCCGAGCAGGCGTTCGGCGACTGGAAGAAGCCGGCCGGCGCCGCGCCCGCCCAGCCGCAGATCACGCCGAACCCGAAGCCGCGGGCCGTGGCCATCGACCTGCCGGGCACCGGCCAGGCGGCGGTGACGGTGGTCAAGCCGGCCATCCCGCGCTCGAGCCCGGCCTACTATCCAGGGATCGTCACCAACAGCATTCTTGGAACCGGCTATTCCTCGCGCCTGAACCAGGAGATCCGCATCAAGCGGGGCCTCTCGTACGGGGCCCGCTCCGGCCTCTCGGCCCGCCGGACCACCGGCGCCTTCAGCGCCAGCGCCCAGACCAAGAACGAGTCCGCCCCCGAGGTGTTGGACCTGATCCGGGCGGAGATGAAGAAGCTCGCCGACACCACGCCCGGCGCGGACGAACTGAAGGCCCGCAAGTCCGTGCTGATCGGCGGCTTCGGGCGCCAGCTCGAGACCACCTCCGGGCTGGCCGGAATCCTCGGCAACTACGCCCTCTACGGTATCGACCTGACGGAGGTGTCCGCCTACACCGGCAAGGTCGAGGCGGTGACCGCCGCGCAGGTGCAGGACTTCGCCCGGCAGACGCTGGATCCGGCCCAGGCCAGCGTCGTCGTCGTCGGCGACGGGAAGGCCTTCATCGACCCGCTGAAGACCCGCGCGCCGAACCTGGAAGTCATCCCCGCCGCCGAGCTGGACCTCGACTCCCCCAGCTTGCGGAAACCGAAATAGGGATGGTTTCCATTCACTTGCGGGCAACCATCGGGCCCTAGGATCGTGGCATGGCTGCGAGTAATGCCCCCATCGCCGACGCCCGCAGAGGAGCCCGGCGCCGTACGCTGCTTCGAGGGCGGATCTGCTGGGGTCCGCACCATGCGATCTCAGCCGACTGCACGATCCGCGACCTGAGCGAGACCGGCGCCCAATTGCGTCTGCCGGCCACTCAGGCGCTGCCGCCGACCTTCGCCCTGGTGCACGTCTCCGAGGGGACCGCCTACGAGGCGGCGCTCGCCTGGCGCAGGGACGACCTGGCCGGCGTGAAGTTCATGACGAAGCACGACCTGAAGGCCTCCGTTCCGCGCGAACTGATGCCGCTTCGCCAGACGTGGCTGGCCCTCGCGCCTTCGTGAGCGCGGGTTCGCCGAACTTTTCTCTCCAGAACCGGTAGTAGCGCGCCTGTTAACCAAGGGTCCTTCGGTTATTCAACAGCTTGACGGAGACTGGGCGGGGGCGTTCAGTCGAACCGCGGTTCGGGAGTGGTGGGCGTGATCTCCGCGAAAAGCGTGCTGAAGGCGATCGCCGTCAGCTTTGTGCTGGCGGGATCGGCCTATGCCGTGTCGAAAATCGACCTCTTCGGTCTGGAATCCAATTCCGACCGCCTGGCGGACCATGTCTACCAGCGGGTGACCGCGGCCGAATACGGCAAGGCGCGCAAGGGCCAGCAGGCGGTCAGCGTCATCTATGTGGACGAAACCTCGGTCGAGACCCTGAAGGGCTTCGGCTGGAACCGCTTCCCGCCCACCTTCGACCAGCAGTGGCTGATGCTGGACGACATCCTCAACGTCGGTGGCGCGCCGCCGGCGGCGATGTTCATGGACTTCGTGTACCTGGGCCAGGGCGGCGTGGCCGAGGGCTTCGACGGCTTCCTGCAGGGTATCGCCGGCGCCACCCGGGCCGACGTCTGGGCCGACAAGCCGGGCTGCCGCACCGATCCTCTGATCAAGATCGCCTGCATCGTCGAAGCCGGCGGCGTGCCGATGATCTTCGCCAAGCCCTCGCCCGCGGACCTCGAGATGTTCACCGAGGCGCAGGCGGCGATGGACCGGGTGGCGGTGCTGGCCCCGGCGCTCGTCGCCGAGGACGCCTATCCGCTGATCACCAGCTACGACTTCGACCGCGCGAAGGCCGAGCGGCTGGGCGTGGCCCGCTTCGACATCTCGCCGGCCCTCGCCATGTACGCGGCCTGGTGCGTGCGCCGCGCCGACGGCTGCGGCATCGCCGAGTTCCAGGAACTGAAGCGGCGCGCTAAAGCGGCGCTGGCCGGCGGCGAGGCCGCCTCGCCCACCTTCGCCAAGGTGTTTGACGCGCCCCTGGACGTGGTCTGGGGCTCGCGCCCGGACCCGGCGTTCCTGACCATGACCCAGGCGGTCAGCGGCCACCCCGCCCCGTGCCGGACGGGCGCCGCCACCTGGGGCGACCGGCTCGCCGAGCAGATGGCCGGACTGCGCGGCCCCGGCGAGGGCGCACGCCAGGAATGCCCCTACACCCTCAGCCTCGGCTACGACCGGCTGGTCGCCGGGCACGGGCTGGAGCCCCAGGATCTGGAGCGGCTGCTCGCCGGGCGGCTGGTGATGGTCGGCGGCCATTTCCGCGCCTCCAGCGACTGGGTGGAGAGCCCCGTTCATGGGCAGGTCCCGGGCGTGCAGTTCCACGCCATGGCCCTCGACAACATGATCGAGCAGGGCGCGAACTACCGGCGCAACGGCGAGGCTCTGCTGGACTCCGACCTGCTGGAGAGCCTGCTGGTCGCGGCCCTCGCCTTCTGCGGCGTGCTCGGCGTGATGACCCGCAACAACCTGCTCGACAAGGCGAAGGCCACCGGCATGGAGCCGCGGCTGCGCTCGGCCGTCTACGGCCCGCTCTACATCGTGCTGTTCGCCACCTCGATCGGGGTGGTCAGCTTTGCCACGTGGCTGGGCGTCACCGTCGCCAACCGCTCGCCGATCAACTGGATCGGCATCACCGGCGTGGCCATGGGCTTCTTGTTCTACGCCACCCGCCAGACTCTGCCGGCCGACATCTGCGGCTCGCTCGAGCGCTCGGCCCTCGCCCGCCGGCTGCTCGCCTGGGGCCGGCTGTGTTTCGATTCCCTCAAGTTCGAGGAGGACCGGTTGCTGCCGGTCAGGCCGCCTCAGACCCCTCCTTCAATCCCAATCCCAGAAACCAAGGCTGTTCCGGAGTCACCTGCCCATGCGCAAAGCTAGCCTCGCCCTCCTCGCGCTGATCGCCCTGCCGGGCGCAGCGTTCGCGGAGACCCACGGCAACGTCGTCAAGGCCCTCAGGCCGCAGTTGCGCACCTTCGACGAAGCGGGCGCGCCGGTCGGCCAGATCGCCTCCAAGGACCTGAAGCTGCCGGCCCCGATCGTCGGCTACGGCAAGGGCAACAGCGTCGGCGTGAAGCACGGCGGCGGCGTGGTGTATCTGCGCGGCCTCGACGTGCAGACCGACGGCAAGGCGGCCTGCGCCCCGGTGCAGTCGGCCGCGCGCGCCAAGAGCTCGGCCTACGCGGCCACCAACATGGGCCTCGGCGGCGGATGCGAGCGACCCCAATGACACGCCTGTCCCGCGCCACCGCCCTCGCCGGCGCAGCCCTCATCGCGCTCGGCTCCGTTCAGCCGGCCTTCGCCGCCCCCCGCGGCGGCTTCTCCGTGTCCGGCAAGCCCGGCCCCTTCATCAAGCAGATCGAAGGCCGCAGCCTCGGTGGGACCGGCGGCGGCGGCGCGGCCATGGGCCTGGCGTCCGACGCCATCAACCAGGGCCAGTACCAGGCCGCCCGCCTGCGGATGCCGCAGACCGAGGCCAAGATCGCCGAGCTGCTCAGCCGCATCGAGGCCAACTGGCCCTACGACAAGAGCGCTCCGGTCCAGGTGCACATCCTCGGCGTCGACAACTACAACGCCTACGCCCTGCCGGACGGATCGATCATCGTCGGCTTCGGCCTGCTGGACATGGCCCAGTCGGACGACGAGGTCGCCTTCATCCTGGCGCACGAGCTCGGTCACATCCGCCTGAACCACTTCGCGAAGGCGGCCCCCAAGCCGGCCAGCGGCGGCGGGCTGAGCAAGGCGGCGACGGTGCTGGCGGTCGGCGCGGCCGTCGGCGCGGCGAGCGGCGGGTTCGGCGGCATGGACGCGGCGTCGCTGGACGCCGCGCGCCGGGCGACGGCGGCCAACGACCTGTTGAACTTCATGAACAACACCATGGTCTCGCCGGATCACTCCCGGGAGATGGAGGACGAGGCCGACGCCCTGGGCTTCGACCTGGCGAACCTCGCACCCTACTCGGCCGAGACCGCCTCGGCCCGGGTGTTCGACACCATCCAGGCCGACGAGGAGCGCCGGGCCAAGCTCAGCGAAGCGCTCAACGACCAGCTGAAGAAGGAGCTCGGCGCGGCGGTGAAGGATGGTCGGGCCGCCTCGTTGGTGATGACCGGCATGTCTGGCGGCTCGGTCCGAGGCGGCCTGCTGCAGGGCGCCGCGCGGATCGGCCTGGGCGTCGCCGCCCAGCGCTCCGCCGACGGGCCCAAGCACCGCAAGCCGGAAGAGCGCAAGGCTGGCATCGCCGACTACTCGGTCACCGCCTACCCCGAGGGCCTGCCGCTGCGCGACGAGCAGAAGGCCTGGCTCGACGACCTGCGCTCGAGCGCCGAGTACCGGGAGGCCAAGATCGCCGTGGCGGCGGTGAAGCAGGCGATGATCAACCGCGCCGCCGGCGACTTCACCGGCGCCGAGGTCGAACTCACCAAGGTGAACGCCACCCAGTTCCGCACCGCGCCTCTCGTGATCAACGAGATGGCCCGAGTCCGCGGCGACATGGGCGATCCGGCCCGCTCCAACGAGCTGTTCAACCAGGCCCACCAGAGCCCGGACCAGACCGTGGACGGCTACGTCGACCACGTCCGCATGCTCTACCAGGCGGGAAAGGCCGACGACGCGGTCGGCGTGGTCGATCTCGGGGCGGCCCGGTTCAACGGCGACGAGAAGCCGTTCCTGTCGCTGCTGATCGCCATCTACAAGAGCAACAAGATGGAGGCCGAGGCGTCGGAATACCTCCAGAAGTGCGCCGCCCACGGCGACCCCGGCCTGAAGAAGGATTGCGAGGTCGCCTATGGCGGCCCGGCCGACGGCGGGGGTCGGGGCGGCGGCGGCCTGCCGGGCCTGGGCATCGGCAGCCTGCTCGGACGCTGAGCCGAGCCGCCTGCGGCTCCGCGCCGCAGGCGGTAACCTGCCCATAAACCCGTCGTTGAGGCCGGCGCTGCGCGCAACCTATAGGGCCGCCCAACACCTAACTTCACTGCAGAATGGCTGGGCGAGACGCGCACATTGGGCGTGATCCGTCGCCTTCCCGACCACCGCCGCCGACCTGGCGTGCTAGCAGCCAAAGCGCCGCTTTCGCGTTTTGAGCGCAGGATGGCGTCGTCGCGCGGGAGGAACACAGGCTTGGCGGATACGGCTTGCGACCCACTGGCAAGCGACGCGCGCACCGGTGTGGAGGGATTGGATGACATCCTCGCCGGCGGCTTGTCCCGTGACCGGCTCTACCTCGTCGAAGGAAGCCCTGGAACCGGCAAGACGACCGCGGCCCTTCAGTTCCTGCTGGAAGGCGCTTCGCAAGGCGAGCGGTGCCTCTACATCACCCTTTCCGAGACCGAAGACGAGCTAAGGGGCAGCGCAGCCACACACGGCTGGACGCTCGACGACATCGATATCTTCGAACTCGTCCCCCCCGAGAGCCTTCTGGACGAGCAGCAGCAGCAGAGCCTGCTCTATTCTTCGGATCTCGAGCTCGGCGAGACGACACGCATGGTGTTCGAAGCCGTCGAGCGGACGCATCCTACGCGCGTCGTCATCGACAGCCTGTCCGAGATCCGCCTCCTCGCCCAGAGCTCTCTGCGCTACCGCCGTCAGGTCCTGGCGCTGAAGCACTACTTCGCCAAGAAGCGGGCGACGGTGCTGATGCTGGACGACCTGACAACGGACACCCACGACAAGACTGTCCACAGCGTAGCGCACGGGGTGATCCGCCTGGAGGAACTCGCGCCCAACTACGGCGCCGAACGCCGTCGGGTGCGGGTGGTGAAATACCGTGGCCGGCGCTTTCGCGGCGGCTTCCACGACTTCACGATCAAGACCGGCGGGCTCGAGGTCTATCCTCGGCTGGTCGCGCTCGAGCACCGGACAGCCTACGACCGGTCTCGGGTCTCCAGCGGCGTCGAAGGCCTGGACTCGTTGCTGGGCGGCGGCTTGGAGCGGGGATCGAGCACCCTGATCCTTGGACCTGCCGGCACCGGCAAGTCGCTGCTGGTCATTCTCTTCGCCGTCGCCGCCGTGAACCGCGGCGAAACCGCGGCCATGTTCGTCTTCGACGAGGAACTCGGCCTGTTGTTCGCCCGCGCCCGCGGCCTCGGCATTGACCTTGAAGCGCTCCGGGACTCGGGCCGGCTGCTGATCCAGCAGATCGACGCGGCTGAGCTGTCGCCCGGCGAGTTCACCTCGATGGTCCGTCATTGCGTGGAGCGCTCCGGCGCCAAGACCATCGTCGTCGACAGCCTGAACGGCTACCAGGCGGCCATGCCGGAGGAGATGTTCCTCATCCTGCACATGCACGAGTTGCTGCAGTATCTGAACCGGCAGGGCTGCAACACCTTCTTGACCGTGGCCCAGCACGGCCTGATCGGCGAGATGAAGGCGCCGGTGGACGTCACCTACCTAGCCGACACGGTGGTGCTGTTGCGTTACTTCGAGGCGGCGGGCGCCGTCCGGCGGGCGGTCTCGGTGATCAAGAAGCGCGCCGGGCCGCACGAGAAGACCATCCGCGAGATGTTCATCGATGAGCGGGGCCTGGTGCTTGGCCCGCCGTTGACCAACTTCCAGGGCATCTTGCGCGGCGTGCCGGACCTGCTGAGCAGGCCCGAGGACGCTGAAGCGCTCCAATGATCCCGGTGGAGCTCTCCGAGCGCGCCCTCGTCCTGGCGCCCTTGGGACGCGACGCCACAGTCGCCGCCTCGATTCTGGCCGAAGCGCGCGTGCCGGCGACCATCTGCGCCGACCTGCCGGCGCTTTGCCGTTCCCTTGGCGAAGGTGCGGCCGTCGCGGTGGTGGCCGAGGAGGCCCTGCGCACCGCGGACCTGAGCGAACTCGCAGGCTGGATTGCAGCGCAGCCGCCGTGGTCGGACCTGCCGTTCGTCCTGCTGGCCCAGCGCGGCGGCGGACTGGAGCGCAACCCGTCGGCCGCCCGACTTACCGCCGCCCTCGGCAACGTGACCTTCCTCGAGCGGCCGTTCCACCCGACGACGCTGGTCAGCGTGGTGCGCACCGCGCTGCGCGGGCGGCGGCGGCAGTACGACGCCCGCGAGCGGATGGACGAGATCCGCTCCGCCGAGGCGCTGCTGGAGCGGCGCGTCGCCGAGCGGACGCAGGAGCTGGAGGCGGCCAACCGGCAGCTGGCCGCCGAGATCGTCGAGCGTGAGCGGGTCCAGTCGGCCCTGCGCCAAGCCCAGCGGCTGGAGGCGGTGGGCCAGCTCACCTCCGGCGTCGCCCACGATTTCAACAACCTCCTGATGGTCGTGCTCGGCAACGTCCGCCAGCTTCGCCAAGCCAAGCTCGGCCACGCCATCGACCGCCGGCTGAAGATGATGGCGGAGGCGGCCGAGCGCGGCGCCAAGCTGACCGCCCAGATGCTCGCCTTCTCCCGGCGCCAGAAGCTGGAGCCCCGGGCGGTGGACCTGAACGAGACCGTGGCGGCGATGCGCGACCTGCTTCAGAGCACCATGGGCGGCAGCGTCGAGCTGTCGACGGCACTGGGCGAGGATCTGTGGCCGGCGATGATCGACCCGACCCAGATTGAGCTGGTGATCCTAAACCTGGCGATCAACGCCCGCGACGCCATGGAAGTCGGCGGAGCGCTCACCGTGCGCACCGCGAACGTCGTGCTCGGCGAGCCGCGGCGGCCGGAGGAGCCCCCGCCGGGCGAATACGTCATGGTG
>JAESGR010001124.1_pt1 | contig 10673 bp, 10 predicted proteins | sample 9269771 | NCBI WGS metagenome assembly JAESGR01 (sample SAMN15739572, study PRJNA653492) | algae metagenome | isolation source: Chroococcus sp. CMT-3BRIN-NPC107 and co-occurring heterotrophs from well... | place: USA: Clark Mountains Wilderness, California | collected 2010-04-18
CGTAGAACGCGCCCCGCTGCCCGTGCGCGAGACCAGACACGGCCGCACCGTCACCGACGACGTGGTACGCGTTACCTGGACGGCCCGCACGAGAGAGGACATGCTGGCCAGTGCGCACTACGACGAGTTCGTGCTGCTGGCGACCCTTCCGGGGGAAGCGGGGACCCTGTACTGGCCGGTTCGGCAGTTGTGCGAGGAAGGCCGCTTGGACTGGGTGGAGGTGCCTCGCCCCGGTGAGAAACGCTCGGACCTGAAGGCGCCCGCCGCGGTCCTTGAAGTTCTTCCGGGCGGTGGCGCCGGCCACAACCATTGAGGGGAGATGGCACCATGAAGAACTTGCTTGTCGCACTGGCCCTTGCCGTCGCTGCGGGGGCGCACGCGCAACCCGCCGCTCCTGTCGCCGTTGAGGGGCCATGGGCGCGGGCAGTGCTGCCCGGCCAAGTGTCCAGCGGCGCCTACATGACCTTTGTCGCGCGCGAACCCGTCACTCTACTGGGGGCGGCCTCGCCCGCTGCTGGCATCGTGGAGATCCATGAGATGAAGCTGGAGGGGGATTTCATGAAGATGCGGGCTGTCGACCGGCTCGAGTTAGCGGCCGGCCAGCGAGTGGAGTTCAAGCCGGGCGGGTACCACTTCATGCTGATGGACTTGAAGGCGAAGCTCAACCCCGGAATGACATTGCCGCTCACCTTGCAGTTCCGCGACGTCGGGGGCAAGCTACGAGAGGTTCAAGTTTCGCTGCCGGTCGCTGCAGCGGCGCCTGCAAGTCACAAGCACTGAGGAGATGCAGGTGCTCGAGTGTTGTCTTTGCCCGTTCGGATAAAGTCCCAGAGCTCTCCGGCTGTCAGCAGGTCGCCGCAAGCGTGCAATAGCCGGCGGACACCCTGGCGGATACAGGCAGAACTCTTGGCAAGCCTAGTTCCGGCGCGCCTCTTGACAGACTCCTGCTCCGCCCGAATCCGACCGCCGGATTGATACTCCAGCGGTCGCGCCTTCACCTTAGCGGCTCGTCGTAGGGGACGTCACCAGCATGCCCCACCCCGCCGCCACACCGTGCACCAGACCTCATTGCCCCGCCCCAGGAGGCGCAGGTCGCGTCAACAGCCGCAATGCCAACGGCAGCGGCCATTCACCATCCACGCCGCCCCCCGCCTCGCTCGGAAGATTCAGCAACGGCCACACGCGCGGCCCGGCCCAGAGCGCGTTGTCCTTCGCGCGCGTGCAATGCGATGGATAGCTGTCCACACCGCCCAAGTCCATGAAGAGCCCCAGGTTCGGCAAGACCTCGCGCGGGTTGCCCCACGCGTGCTGGTACGCGGCTCCCAATGCGCGGCACGTTGGCGACGCGACGGTGTAGCGATCGTCGCCGGCTGCATCGACGAAGACGCCGGTGCTGTTCGCGTGCGCCACTCCGAGGCTCAGCTGGCCGACCGCGTAATCGTCGTCCCCACCCTCGTCGACGAAGATGCCGACGGACAGGTCGTTGCCGATGCCCAGCACCATCTCGTGCGTCGACCGGTAGACATCGCTGCCGACACCGCGCTTGAGCAAGATGCCGGCGGCGTAGTGAACCCCTGCGCCCATGGCGTACCAGGGCGCGTCGAAGCTGTCGTTGCCGCCGTCGTCCAGCAGCATGCCCAGGCCTTCGTAGTAGCCGACGCCCTGCGCGAACACCTGGGCGTCATAGCGATCGTTGCCCGCCAGGTCCAGCAAGATGCCGATGCCTCCGGCCGTGGATCGGCCGTCGAAGAAAACCCCGCGCAGGCCGTAGCCGGCACCTTGTCCCATGGAGGTGTTGCGGTCCGGCAGCTGCGGGGAAGGCCGCACCAGCGGCACCTTGTCCAGGGTGTAGCGATCGTTGCCGCCGGGGTCGACCAGCACCGCCACGCCGCCCGGGCCGCCGCTCGCCTGCGAGAAGGCCTGCGCGGTGAACGCGTCGTCGCCGCCGGCACTGGCCAGCACCGCCACCCCGCCGATCGCATGGGCCTGCGAATGGCTGCTCGCCACGAAGCGATTGCTGCCACCGCCGTCGACCAGCAGCGCTGCGCCGAAGAGCGCGGAAGCCTGCGCCTGTTCGCCTCCCCGGTAGCGGTCATCCCCTTCGGTGTCCCAGAGGATGCCGTAGCCGAGCGTCGCGCTGGACGGGTCAGCGCCGGGCGAGGCCGTCGCATAGCTGTCGTTGCCGCGATGGTCCAGGAGCACGCTGATCGCGTGCGTGTCGCTGCGCGCCAGGAACTCGTAGGCGTCGTCGCCGCCGACATCCAGCACCAGCAGGGCATCCTTCACCTGGTGGCGGTTGTCGCGGCCGGTGGTGTCGACGACGATCCAGCCGAAGGGCGTCTGCAGCGACCACGCCACCGAAGGCAGTGCCGCTTCCTTCTTCACGAAGGCCTGCAGGCCTTAGACCGCGCCCACCAGGTCGAGCATGCCGGCGAGCAGGGCTTGGGTCTCCACCAGCGGCAGCAGCTGCCGGTAGTCCGGTGCCTCGAACAGCGAGAGCTCGCCTTCGAGCCCCTGCTTGCGCAGCAAGGCGGGCGACACACCCGGGGGAAAGCGCTCGAAGGCGCGTTGCAGGAACTGGTGCGACTGCGCCATGGCGGCGAGAACACGCGCGAGCTCGTAGCGCAAGGGCCCGGGCAGCTGCGCGTGATCGGGCAGGGCCGGCACCCAGCTGGCGCCCGCCTTCGTGGAAGCCATCCACGCCAGGCCGGCGGCGAGCGGGTCGGGCGCCGTGCGCAGCCGCGCCTCGATGGCGCTCATGCCGGAGCCGATGGGTCGGCGCAGCCGCGCACCCGAGAGCGATCCTGCGAGGCCGACCAGTTCATGCGGCGATCCGCTCGCGGCGCGAAAGGAATCTGCCAGCACGCCGGCCCGGTAGGGCGCCTCCAGCGGCGCGGCCATCACGGCCCGGAAGAACGGCATCTGCTGGCCGCGCGTCGGGGAGGCGTCGAGCGCCGTGAGGTCGGGGACGCCGCGGTTGTTCATGGCCCCGGCACGCTGCAGCAGCTCCGGCAGGGGCGGCCGGTCCTGCGTTTGCGCCGGGGCAGGACCTGTGAATGCCAGTGCGATCAGGAGGGCGGCCGCAAGTCGATGCATCGGCCGCTACTGTAGCAACGTGGTCCAGGCGGCCTTCTACGACTTTCCCAACTGGGTGATGTAGCGCTGCAGCATGTCTTCGGCATGGCGCTGGCGCTTTTCCACGGTGCTCTTCGCCACGCCGATGGCTTGCGGATCGGAAGTGTCCTTCACTTGCCGTTCCAGTTCTGCAAGCGCCGCTTGCAGCTCGGACTGGGCCTGTTCCCACGCTGCCCGCGCGTTGTCTAGACGGTGCATGTGCCGATTGTGCTTCAACACACATCGAAGATGCGTGGTCGCGTTGGAATTGCGCGTCGGACTGGCCGTCGACCCGCTCCTCGGCTCTTCACCCGCAGGTGCAGCGCGGCATTCGGTCCACGGAGGGTTTGACGCAGCGCGCCACCTTCGGCGCCGAGCAGGTGGCCTGGCAGTGTCGGCCCTGCGCGTCGATGCTGCAGGAGGTCGTGCCGATCTCGCCGCCAGCGCCGTGGCTGCTGGTGCTGCTGCTCGTACTGCCGACACTGGAGCTGGAGCCGCTGTCGCCGCCGGTGCTGCTGCCGGTGATGCTGATGCTCGTGGTGCTGCTGCTGTTGCTGCTCACGCTCTGGTGGATGCTGGTGCTGCTGGAGGTCGATCCAGCGCCGGCGCCATGGACAGCCAGGCACAGCAGGATGGCGAGAGCAGGCGGGAATCTCATCATGGAGCTCCAACGGCCTTGGCCGGGACCAGAAAAGAAAAGGGGCCGCGGCCCCTTTTCGTTGGCGACCGGGGCACGCATGCCCCATGTCGCCGCACCGCTGGTGGCCGTGCCCTCAGCGCTTGTCCTTCTTGTCCTTGTCGTGGCCCTTGGCCTTGCCCTGGCCGTTCTTGCCCGGACCGTCGGCGTTGATGCCGCTGCTGACTGCGCCGCCGGCGACCGCGCCGCCTGCACCTGCCGCTGCAACGCCGCCGAGGGTCGAGGTCGTGCTGGTGCTGCCGCTCGTGCCCGCCTGGGTGTTGCTCGTGGTCGAAGTGTTCTGCGATGCCGACGTGTTCTGGTTCGTCGTGGCGCTCGGGCTGATCGTGACGTTGCTATGCGGCATCGCCCGGAAGGTGGCGTCCGTGTTCACCGTCGTGCTGGCCTTGGGGGCAACCGACTGGGTGGCGTTGGTGCTGGTGGTGCTGTTCGCCTTGTTCGTGGTGCTGCCGCTCTTGCCCGAACCGGAGGTGGTGCCGGTGCTCGTTCCGGTGCCCGCCTGCGTGTTGCTCGTGGTCGCAGTGTTCTGCGAGGCCGACGTGGTCTGGTTGGTCGTGCCGCTCGGGCTGATCGTGACGGTGCTGTGCGGCATCGCCCTGAAGGTCGCGTTGGTGTCGACCGTGGTGCTCGCGCTGGGGGCGACCGATTGGGTCGACTGCGTGCTGGTATTGCTCGTCGCGGTATTGCTGGTTTGCGCCAGGGCCGAGCCGGAGGCGGCAGCCAGGACGGCAGCGGCGATGAGAGTGAATTTGTTCCTGATCATGTGCGTCTCCAAGAGTAGATACGCAATGGTCAGGGGGCTAAGCAGCGCCCGGCGTCAGCCCGGTATGGCGACTTCCGACGGTGTACTCCTACGCGAACCGTAGAGCCTTTGTCGGTTGCTGAGGCTGCAGGCGTGGTGCCGGAGAGAGGAATCGAACCCCCGACCTTCTCATTACGAATGAGCTGCTCTACCGACTGAGCTACTCCGGCGAAGCCCGCGATTATAGGGCATCGCGCAGGCGGCTTTAGGCGCGCCGGCCATGCGCGAGAATCCGGCCCGTCCTCCCCCTCCCCAGATGACCACGGCGCCTCGTCCCACCGGCGAATACCTCTCCGCGCGCGAGACCATCGCGCTGCTCGATATCAAGCTGCAGACGCTCTATGCCTACGTCAGCCGCGGCCTGATCCGCAGCGCGAGCCGACCCGGACGCAAGGAGCGCATGTACCTGCGTGCCGACGTCGAGCGCGTGCAGGCGCGGGCGCTGGCGCGCGCCGGCCACAGCGCGGTGGCCGCGGACGCGATGAACTTCGGCCAGGCGATCATCCCCACGGCCATCACCGAGATCACGCCGCAGGGGCCCCGCTATCGCGGGCAGCTGGCCCTGGACCTCGCGCGCGCCGGCACGCCGTTCGAAGCGGTGGCGCAGCTGCTGTGGACGGGCGCGATGCAGCCCGATGCGCCGGCCTGGCCGCAAGCGCCGGCGCCCGCCGACGTGGTGGCGCTGGCGGACAGCCTGCGCACCAGCGCCGCGCGGCACCCGCTGCTGGAGGTGCTGGCGCTCGTCACCCTGCACCTGGGCTTGCGGCGCCGGCCGATGGGGCGGCGCGCCGGCGAAGAGGCCATGGTCGACGAGGCGCGGCAGATCCTGGCGGTGCTGGTGGGGTGCTGCGGGCTGGCGACGAAGGCCAATCGCTACGTGCCGATGGCGCGCGGCGAACGCATCGCCGACGGGTTGCTGCGCGCGCTGGGCGGCAAGCCCCGGCCGGAGCACGCAGCCGCCGTGGCCGCGATGCTGGCCCTGCTGGCGGACCACGAACTCTCGCCGGGCACGCTGGCCGTGCGGGTCGCGGCCTCCGGCGGCGCCACGCTGCACGCGTGCATCGCCGCGGGCGTGAGCTCCAGCTCCGGCATCAACGTGGCGCAGGTCTTCGACGACATCCACGACTTCCTCGCCGCCGCCAGGACCAGCGACGTCCTGGTCTCGCGCGCCATGGAGCGGCATGCGCAAGGACGACCCATTCCCGGCTTCGGCCATGCGCTCTATCCGCAAGGCGACCCGCGCGCCACGATGCTGATCGCTTTCATCCGCGAGCGCATGCCCACGCGCGGGCTGCTGGCCGTGTGCGACTTCATCGAGGAGGTGCAGCGCGCGACGGGGCTGCTCGTGCGGCACGAACTGCCGATGGTGGCGCTCACGCGGGCGATGGGCCTGCCGAGGCAGGCGGCCAGTGCGATCTTCCTCGTCAGCCGCACGGCCGGCTGGGTGGCGCACATCCAGGAGCAGCGCGAGAGCGGCCAGCTCATGCGGCCGCGCGCTCGCTTCGTGGGCAGCGCCAACCCCGCAGAAGATGCATTGAAGAATCAATCTTGACCATGCGGTGCGGCTCGCTTACCGTGCGCCGCTCCCCCCTGGAAGCCTGCCCGTGAGCGACCCCCGCCCCGCACCCCTGGTGCACGACACCCCCGAGCCCGCCGACGCATCGGCGCGCCTGTGGGGCAGCGACTCCATTGCGCAGATGCTGCGCGCCCTGGACATTCCTTTCCTCGCGCTCAATCCCGGCGCCAGTTACCGCGGCTTGCACGACAGCCTGGTCAACCACCTGGGCAACCGCGCACCGCAGATGCTGCTGTGCCTGCACGAGGAAAGCGCGGTGGCCCTCGCCCAGGGCTATGCGAAGGCGAGCGATCGCATGATCGGGGCGGTGCTGCATTCCAACGTGGGCCTCATGCACGCCTCGATGGCGATCTTCAATGCCTGGTGCGACCGCGTGCCGATGTTGCTGCTGGGTGCGACGGGCCCCTGGGACGCCGCGCGGCGCCGTCCCTGGATCGACTGGCTGCACACCGTCTCGGACCAGGGCGCGCTGGTGCGCGACTACACCAAGTGGGACAACCAGCCCGGGTCCGTGGCCGCCGCGCACGAGGCGCTGCTGCGCGCCGCGCAAATCGCGATGACCGCGCCGCGCGGGCCGACCTACGTCAACCTCGACGCGGCGCTGCAGGAGGCGAGCCTCGCCGACATTCCGCCCCTGCCGGACCCCTCGCGCTTCCGGCCCGCTGCTCCCGTGGCGCCGTCCGCCGAGGCGCTGCAGCAGGCGGCGGCGCTGCTCGATGGCGCGAAGCAGCCGGTGATCCTGATGGGCCGTGCCTCGCGCAGCGAAGCGGATTGGAACCAGCGCGTGCAGCTGGCCGAGCGACTGCAGGCCTTCGTGCTGACGGACCTGAAAGGGCCGGCCGCCTTCCCCACCGACCACCCGCTGCATGCGGCCGTGCCCGGCCACTTCCTGAGCGAACGCGCCAGGCAGGTGCTGCGGGCGGCCGACGTCGTGCTGTCGCTCGACTGGACCGACCTGGCCGGCACGCTCAGGCAGGCCTGGGGCAAGGACACCGTGAGCGCGCGCGTGATCAACGTCTCGCCCGATGCGCACGTGCACCGCGGCTGGAGCCACGACTACCAGGCGCTGCCGCCGGCGGACGTGTACCTGCTGTGCGAGCCGCACGCCGCCGTGCAGCCGCTGCTGGGCGCGCTGCCGCCAGGCCAGCGCGAGCAGCGCCGCGGCGAGCCCTACGCCGAGGCGCAAGCCAGCGAGCACCTGAACCTGCAGGCGCTGGCGCACGCGCTGAACACGGCGACGCGATCCGACCCGGTGTGCATCACGCGGCTGCCGCTGGGGTGGAACGGCGCCTGGCGCCACTTCCGCCATCCGCTGGACTACATCGGCCTCGAAGGCGGCGGCGGCGTCGGTGCCGGCCCGGGTCTCGCCATCGGTGCCGCGCTGGCCCTGCGCGGCACGGGCCGCACCTGCATCGCGGTGCTGGGCGACGGCGACTTCCTCATGGGCAACACGGCCCTGTGGACGGCCACGCACTACGGCATTCCCTGCCTGTTCATCGTGGCGAACAACCGGTCCTTCTTCAACGACGAACTGCACCAGGAGCGGGTGGCACGCGAGCGCGATCGGCCGGTGCAGAACCGCTGGATCGGCCAGCGCATCGATCAACCGGACATCGACATCGCCACCATGGCGCGGTCCATGGGCGCGCAGGGCATCGGGCCCGTGCAGCGGCTCGAAGACCTCCAGCCGGCCATCGACCAGGGCCTTGCTGCCGTGCGAGGCGGCGCGGTGTGCGTGATCGACGTGCGCGTGCCCGGTGGCTACGACAGCAATCCGAGCGGCACGCCGGCGGCGAGCCAGCAGCGATCCAACTGACCTTTCTTCGAACGAGAGCACGAGCCATGAGCAAGCTGACCCTTTCCATCGCCATGGGCGACTACGACCGCACCAAGGCGCTGCAGGACGGCCGCGCGCTGATCGACGGCGTGGACCCCGTGTTCATGCTGCTGGAGCCGGAGGAGATCTTCTTCCGCGCTTTCCGCGGCGGCGAATTCGACGTGAGCGAGCTTTCGCTTTCCAGCTACACGCTGAAGGTCTCGCAGGGCGACTGCCCCTTCGTGGGCATCCCGATCTTCATGTCGCGCGCCTTCCGCCACACGGCCATCTACGTACGGCGCGACCGCATCAAGACGGCCGCGGACCTGAAGGGCAAGCGCGTGGGGCTGCCCGAGTACCAGCTCTCGGCCAACGTCTGGGCGCGCGCCTTGCTCAAGCAGGACTTCGGCATCGAGCCGCGCGACATCACATGGGTGCGCGGGGGCATCGAGCACCCGGGGCGGCTGGAAAAGCTGAAGGTGCAGCTGGATGCCGACGTGAAAATCAGCGACGCGCCGGAGACCGACACGCTGTCGGCGATGCTGGACCGCGGCGACATCGACGCCTTCATCGGGCCGCGCGCGCCTTCGTGCTTCGGGCGCAATCCGAACGTGGAGTGGCTCTATCCGGACCCGACGGCCGCCGCGCACGACTACTTCCGCCGCACGCGCGTGTTCCCGATCATGCACCTGCTGGGCGTGCGCAAGGAGCTGGTCGCCCGGCACCCGTGGCTGCCCGTGGCGCTTTTCAAGGCCTTCGATGCGGCCAAGACCGAGGCGATCCGCCTGCTGGGCGATCCTGCCGCGCCGAAGACTTCGCTGCCTTTCCTGGAGGAGCAGATCAAGGCGGCGCGCCAGCTGATGGGGGACGACTACTGGCCGAACGGCGTCACGCCCAACCTGCCGACCCTGGAAGCCTTCCTGCAGCACCACCACGAGCAGGGGCTGTCGCGCCGCAAGGTGTCGGTGCAGGAGCTGTTCGCGCCGACGACGTACGAGTTGGCGAAGATCTGAAGACCGTCACCCCCGCGCAGGCGGGGGTCCAGGGCATTGAGGCGGCGCAGTGCGCCCCCTTCTACTTTGGGAGCCCTGGATCCCCGCCTCCGCGGGGATGACGGAGGACTTACTCCGCCTTCAGGCTCGCCCGCTTCGCCGTCTCGCGCATCTGCACCGTCTCCTTCTGCAGCGCCGCCGACAGCTGCGCGGGACCGCCCCCGATCAGCTGCACGCCCTGTGCGCGCGCCGCCTCGACCGCGTCGGGCTGTTTCGCGACGGTGGCGATGTCGTTGCTCACCCGCTGGATCGCCTCGGCCGGCGTGCCGGCGCGCGCGAGCACGATCACGTTGGGCGCGTAGTCGAAGCCCGGAATCTTCTCCGCGATCGCCGGCACGTTCGGCTCCTGCGGCCAGCGGCGCGCGGAGTTCACCGCGATCGCCTTGGCCTGGCCGCTCTTGAGGAAGCCGGCAATCGACGGGTAGGCCGCGAACACCATCTCCACCTCGCCGGCGAGCATCGCAGGCACCGACGCCGCGCTGCCGCGGAAGGGAATGTGGGTGATGAACAGGCCCAGGGAAGCCTTCAGCGCCTCCATCGTCAGGTGGTGCGTGCTCCCCAGGCCCGAGGACCCGTAGTTCAGGCGGCCCGGCTTGCTCTTGGCCAGCTGCACCAGTTCGTCCAGGGTGTTCACGCCCAGCTTCGGGTTGACCACCAGGAACAGCGGCGCCTGCCCCATCAGGGCCACGGGCGCGAAGTCCTTCACCGGGTCGTAGGCAAGCTTCTGGGACAGCAGGGGATTCACGGTCAGCATCGAGCCGTCGGCCACCAGGAAGCTGTGGCCGTCGGCAGGCAGGCTGGCCAGCGTCGAGGCGCCGACGCCGCCGTTGGCACCCGGCTTGTTCTCGACCAGGACGGTCTGGCCCAGCAGCGCCTGCAGGCGCGGCGAGAAAATGCGCGACACGGTATCGGTCAGCCCGCCGGGCGGGTTGACGGCGATCAGCCGTACCGGCTTGTTGGGGAACGACTGCGCGCGCGCAGCGCCCAGGGGCAGCGCGGCGGCAGCCGCGGCCGCCAGCAGTTCACGACGGGAAAGGCCTTGCATCTCTTTGTCTCCTTGTTGTGGGGCAGGGGAGCCTGCCGCATTGTCCACAGCGCGCCAGCGGGGCAGCAAGCTTGATTGTTGAATGCACCCGAAGCCACAGTATCCTTCGCGATCTCCCACCGGAACAAGCCATGGCCACTGTCACTCCCCCTTCCGCCGCGCTGGTCGACGACCTCGTTTCCGCCAACCATATCCTGTTCGACCAGGGCGTGGTCGACGCCTTCGGGCACGTCAGCGTGCGCAACGACAAGGACCCGCAGCGCTTCCTGCTCGCCCGCAACATGGCGCCCGGGCAGGTGCAGGCGCAGGACATCCTGCAGTACGAATACGACGGCACGCCGCTGGACGCCGGCGACCGGCGCGTGTACCTGGAGCGTTTCATCCACGGCGCCATCTACCGCGCGCGGCCGGACGTGGTGGCGGTGGTGCACAGCCACTCGGCCGGCGTGCTGCCGTTCACGGTGTCGCGCCGCGCGCGGCTGCAGCCCATCTGCCACATGAGCGGCTTCCTCGGCGCCGGCGTGCCGCTGTTCGAGATCCGAGAGACGGCCGGCGACGCGAGCGACCTCCT
>JAESGR010001125.1_pt1 | contig 10658 bp, 9 predicted proteins | sample 9269771 | NCBI WGS metagenome assembly JAESGR01 (sample SAMN15739572, study PRJNA653492) | algae metagenome | isolation source: Chroococcus sp. CMT-3BRIN-NPC107 and co-occurring heterotrophs from well... | place: USA: Clark Mountains Wilderness, California | collected 2010-04-18
GGGATGGGGCAGCCCCGCCTGGGCGAAGTTAAGGAGGAGAGTCGGGCTTCAGCCCGCCTCGGGGGACATTCGCCCAGGCGGGGCTGCCCCGTCCCGGTCCGGAGCGACTCCACCAACACTACGCGCGCGCAACGGGGAGGTCGGCCCAGTCCGTCGTGTACTGCGGCGTGCGCCACTGCTGCTTCATCGTCCAGCTCCGCGCGGTGCCGCCTACGCCGGCGCTGGCGAGTTGCAAGGTGCCACGGCCGTAGCGGTCGTTGATGCGATCCATCGCGGCCATGAGGCGCGCGCCGGCGGGCGAAGCGACGTCGCCATCGAGCGCCAGTTCGCCCTGCTCCACGCTGTCGTCCTGCAGGTCCAGCAGGATCACGCCGGCCTTGTGGATGCGATAGCCGGGCTTCCAGATCGCGCGCAGCCCGCGCAGCGCCGCCTGCGCGATGGTCGCCGTTTCGGCGGCCGGGCGGCGCAGCGGCAGCGTGATGCTACGCGCGTACTGGCGCTCCCACCGGCGAAACGGGTTGGTGTGCAGGAACACGAGCACCTGCCCGGCGCGCGCGGACTGCTGGCGCAGCTTGAAGGCCGCGCGGCTCGCATACTCGCTCACCGCCTCCTCCAGCGGCGCCAGCGTCGCGACGGGGTCGCCGAAGGCCCGCGTGCACGACACCTCCTTCTTGCGCGGCGGGATGTCCTCCAGCGCGATGCATGCATGGCCCTGCAACTCGCGCACGGTGCGCTCCACGACCACGCCGAAGCGGCGACGCAGGGCCGCGGCATCCGCGCGCGCGAGGTCCAGCGCGGTGGGCAGGCCCTCGTGGCGCAATTGTTGCGACAGCTGCCGGCCGATGCCCCACAGGTCGCCCACCTCGGTGAGCGCGAGCAGCGCATCGAGCTGCGGACCGGGCGCCGGCAGCTCGCAGACCTGGGCGAGTTCCGCCGGATACGGCGCGCCGGGGTGCCGCTCCGCCGCCTTCGCCACGTGGTTGGCGAGCTTGGCCAGCGTCTTGGTGGGCGCGATGCCGATGCCGCATGGCAGGCCGATCCACTGCTGCACGCGTTCGCGCAGGCGCAGCGCGCGTTCGCGCAGGTCGCCGCGGATGCCGGCCAGGCCGATGAAGCACTCGTCGATCGAATAGATCTCCTGCGCGGGGCCCAGCCCGGCGGCGATGGCCATCATCCGGTTGCTCATGTCGCCGTAGAGCGTGAAGTTGGCCGACAGGGCGACGACGCCGGCGTCGGGCAGCGCCTTGCGGATCTCGTGGTGCGGCGTGCCCATGCGGATGCCGAGCGCCTTGGCCTCGTTGCTGCGGGCGATCGCGCAGCCGTCGTTGTTCGACAGCACGATCACGGGCCGCCCGTTCAGGCTCGGGCGGAACACGCGCTCGCAACTCACGTAGAAATTGTTCCCGTCCAGCAGCGCATACATCCTGCTACTGTACATCCGTCCAGCCCGTTCCCGGGGTCGCGACACGCCAACAAAAGACACATGCGCTTGCCATGTCTGCGCGACCTGGGCACCTGTCCTACAGCCGCGTCGGCCGAGCGATGACAGGATTGCCCTACCCGTCCCGCGTCCCGCAGCCGACCCTTGGTTTCCCCTGTCCGTTCTCCGCTCCGCCCCTGCGCAGATTCGCCGCTGGCCGCATTGCGCTCCGCCACCCGCGAGCACCATCACCGCATCGACCGCCTCGTGGACCTGCACCGCATGCAGGACCGGTCGCATTACGCACGCGTGCTGCGCGTCTTCGATGCCTTCCTCGCCACCTGGGAACCGACCGTATGGGCCGCGCTGCCCGGGCGCCGGCAGTGGCTGCAGGCGCGCTCGCGCCGCGCTTTCCTGCAGCAGGACCTGCGCGACCTGGGCGTGAGCCCCGCCGCAGCGAATCCCGCGCTGCCGCTGCGCACCGAAGCGGCCGCCTGGGGCTCCATCTACGTCATGGAAGGCTCCGCCCTCGGCGGCCAGGTCATCACTCGCGGGCTCGCCGCCGCCGGCCTGCATCGCGGCTACGGTGCCGCGTACTTCCACGGGTGGGGCGACGCCACCGGCGAAATGTGGCGCGAGGCGCGCGAGTTGCTGCACGCCGAACTCGCGGCCGATGCCGCGCTCGCGGACGCCTGCCGCGCGGCGCAGCGGACCTTCGACCATCTTTCCGCGTTGTTCGAACTAGAACTCCATGAGCGCGCTCCCGCTGCCTGACCTCGCGCAGTGCGCCGACGAACCCATCCGGGTGCCGGGTGCCATCCAGCCGCACGGCCGGATGGCGGTGCTCGCCGCGGACACCGGCACGCTGCTGGCGTACAGCGCCAACTGGCCCAGCGAGGAAGCGGTGCGCCAGGCGCTGCAGGTGCTGCCCGCCGACAGCGGTTCCCTGCAAGCCGGACACGGCCCCACCTGGCTCGGCGCGCTGCCGCTGGACGGCCGCAGCCACGACGCCGCCGCGCACCGCCAGGGCGACTGCCTGCTGGTCGAATACGAACCGGCGGGGCCGGCCGCCGGGATGCACGCGCCGATCTATGGCGTCGCGCGCGACCTGTTGCCGCTGGTGCAGCAGGGGGAGTCGATCCAGGCGCTCTGCGAAATCGTGGCGCGCGAGATGAAGCGGCTCACCGGCTTCGGCCGCTGCCTGGTCTACCGCTTCGACGAGGACGGCCACGGGGAGGTGCTCGCCGAGCGCCTTGACGCGGGCTACGACTCCTACGCCGGCCACCGCTTCCCCGCCAACGACGTGCCGCCCCAGGCGCGCAAGCTGTACGAGGTCAACCACATCCGGCTGATCCCCGACGCCAGCTACACGCCCGTACCGCTGGTGCCCGCGTCGGGACAAGGCGATCCGTCGCGCGTGGACCTGAGCTTCGCGGCGCTGCGCAGCGTCTCGCCCGTGCACCTGGAGTACATGCGCAACATGGGTACGGCGGCATCGATGTCGGTGTCGATCGTCTCGCGCGGCCGCCTCTGGGGGCTCATCTCGTGCCACGACCGCGAGGCACGCCACCTGCCGTTCGCCACGCGCGTCGCTTGCGAGCACCTGGGCCGGCTGATGTCGCTGCAGATCCAGGCGCAGGAAGACAATGCCGAAGTCGCGCAGCGCCTGGCGCTGCACCAGCGCGTGCTGAACCTGGTGGCGCTGATGGCCGAGTCCGACGGCACCCTGCAGCGCCTGGTGCAGCCGGACCTCGCCCTGGACCAGCTCGCCGATGCCGCCGGGGCGGCGGTGGTGCTCAACGACACCTGCTGGACGGTCGGCACGACGCCGAAGCTCGACGAAGTTCGCAAGCTCGCGCACTGGATCGTGGAGCGCAGCGAGGACGTGTTCTGCACCGACCGCCTGCCGGAACACTATCCCGGCGGCGACGCCCTGCTGCCCGAATGCGCCGGCGTGCTGGCGCTGTCGATCTCGCAGGTGCACCGGCATGTGGTCCTGTGGTTCCGGCCCGAACTGGTGCGCACCATCCAGTGGGCCGGCGATCCGCGCAAGACCGTCCCGGGCGAAGGCCGCATCCACCCGCGCAAGAGTTTCCAGAGCTGGCAGGAACGCGTGCGCGGCCGCTCGGCCCCGTGGAGCCCGGCGCAGACCGCTGCGGTCGGCGAGCTGCGGCAGGCCCTCATCGCGCTGGTGCTGCGCCGCGCCGAGGAACTGGCCGGCCACGCCATCGAGCTCGGTCGCGTCAACAAGGAGCTGGAGGCCTTCAGCTACACCGTCTCGCACGACCTGCGCGCGCCCATGCGCCACATCGCCGGCTACGTGGACCTGGTGATGGAGGACAACGCGGACAAGCTGGACGAGCGCGCCCGCCGCTACCTGGGGCACGTGAAGGAGGCAGCCTCCTTCGCCGGCCAGCTGGTCGATGCCCTGCTCGATTTCTCGCGCCTCGGGCGCTCCGGACTCAAGCCGTCCTGGGTGGACAGCGGCACGCTGGTGGAAGACCTGGTCGACGAGCTGCGCCAGCACGAGCGCAACCGCCGCATCGAGTGGGACATTGCCGGCCCGCTGCCGCGCCTGTGGGTCGACCCGCTGCTGCTGCAGGTGGCCGTGCGCAACCTCCTGGGCAACGCCGCGAAGTACACGCGCGGCCGCGACCCGGCCCGCATCCGCGTCGCCGCGGTGTCGCTTCCGCAGGGCGAGGGCCTGGAGGTCACGGACAACGGCGTCGGTTTTCCCATGAAGTACGTCGGCAAGCTGTTCGGCGTCTTCCAGCGGCTGCACCGCACCGAGGATTTCGACGGCACCGGCATCGGCCTGGCGAACGTGAAGCGGATCGTCGAACGCCATGGCGGCAGCGTCTGGGCGCGCGGCGAACCGGACCGCGGCGCCACCTTCGGTTTCGTGCTGCCGCCCCCATCCCAGAACAACAACGGCGCAGCCGCCGCGGCGGCGCGCAACGAGGAGTCTGACTGATGCTCAAGCCCATCCTGCTGGTCGAGGACGATCCGCGCGACCTGGAACTGACGCTGGTGGCGCTGGAGCGCAGCCAGCTCGCCAATGAGGTCATCGTCGTGCGCGACGGCGAAGCCGCGCTCGAATACCTCACCCGCTCCGGCGAATACGAGAGCCGCGCCGAGGGCAACCCGGCGGTGGTGCTGCTGGACCTGAAGCTGCCCAAGGTCAATGGCCTGGAGGTGCTGCAGACCGTGCGCACCACCGACCCGCTGCGCAGCATCCCGGTGGTGATGCTGACCTCCTCGCACGAGGAGACCGACGTGCTGCGAAGCTACCAGCTGGGCGTCAATGCCTACGTGGTCAAGCCTGTGGAATTCAAGCAGTTCGTCGAGGCGATCGCCGACCTGGGCATCTTCTGGGCGGTGCTCAACGAACCCCCGCCGGGTTCGCTGCGCACGCGCCGGAGGCAGGACTGACGTGGAGGGAGGCGATCCGCGCACCCTGCGGGCGCTGCTCGTGGAAGATTCGCGCCTGGATGCGGAGCTGCTGCTCGTGCACCTGCAGCGCGCCTACCCGAACGCGCAGGTCCAGGTGGTGCGCGACGAGGCCGACTTCGTGGATGCCCTGGAGGACGGCCGCTGGGACCTCGTCCTGTCGGACTACGAGCTGCCCGGCTTCACCGGCGCCGAGCTGCTGGAGCACCGCAACCGGCTCGCACCGCAGACGCCCTTCGTGTTCGTCTCCGGCGTCATCGGCGACGACAACGCCGTCGAACTGCTCAAGCGCGGTGCGACCGACTACGTGAGCAAGCAGCGGCTGGCCCGCATCGGGCCGGTGCTGCGCCGGGCGCTGCGCGAGCTGGACGAACGCCGCGCGCGCGAGCTGGCCGAGCGCCAGCTGCGCGAGGCCGACCTGCGCTTCGCACGCGTGGTGAACAGCCTGCGCGACTACGCCGTCATCCTGCTGCACGAGGACGGCGCCATCCGCTTCTGGAACCCCGCTGCGCGCCACATCTTCGGCTACGAAGCGGCGGAGGTCGTGGGCCAGTCCGCCGCGATCCTGTTCCCGATGGAAGCCCATCCCCAGCAGGCGCTGCAGCGCGAGCTGCGGCAGGCGCGCATGGGCGGCAAGGCCAGCGACAACTGCTGGCTGGTCGCGCGCGACGGCCGCCGGCTGTGGGCCGAAGGCGTCGTGACCGCGCTGGAGGACGACGACGGCAACCCCGCCGGCTTCTGCAAGCTGGTGCACGACGGCACGGACCGCCACCTGGCCGCCGAAACGCTGCGCGCCGCCAAGGAAGAAGCGGAACGCGCGAACCAGTCCAAGGACCGCTTTCTGGCGGTGCTGTCGCACGAACTGCGCACGCCGCTGGCGCCGATCACGACCGCCGTGCACGTGCTCGAACGCGCCGCGCAGGTGGATGCCCGTCATCGCGACCTGCTGCCGATGATCCGCCGCAACGTGGCGCTGGAGGCACGGCTGATCGACGACCTGCTGGACCTCACCGCCATCGGCGCGGGCAAGGTCAGCCTGCACCTGGCGCGGGTCGACATGCACCAGCTCACGCGCGCCGTGCTGGCGATGGTCGACGAGACGGTGCGCGACAAGGACATCCAGGTGGACCTGCGCCTGCACGCACAGAGGCCCCACGTGGAGGCGGACCAGGCACGCATGCAGCAGGTGCTGTGGAACATCATCCGCAATGCGCTGAAGTTCACGCCGCGCGGCGGCCGCATCGTGATCCGCACCGACAGCGTCGACGGCGAGTTCCGGCTGGCGTGCAAGGACTCGGGCATCGGCATCGCGCCCGAGGCCTTGCCGCGCATCTTCAGCCCCTTCGAGCAGGCCGACTCGGAAGTCTCGCGCAGCTATGGCGGCCTGGGACTGGGCCTGGCCATCGCGCAGGGCCTGATGGCACAGCACGGCGGCCAGATCCGCGCCAGCAGCGAGGGCCGCGGCAAGGGCTGCACCTTCACGATCGCCCTGCCCTGCGCCGAGGCACAGGGCGACGCCGACACGGCGCCCGGCCGGCCCGAGGCCGCGGGCAGTGCGGCCCGCAAGCGCCTGCTGTTGGTCGAGGACAACGAGGACGCGGCCGCGGCGCTCGCCATGTGCCTCGAGGAGTACGGCTACGAGGTGCAGCACGTGGGCACCTGCGCCGACGCGCTGCGCACCGCGCGCACCGCCGCCTTCGATGCCGTGCTCACCGACCTGGGCCTGCCCGACGGCAGCGGCATCGAGGTCGGCCGGGCGCTGTCGCCCCGCGTTCCGGTGGTGGCGCTCAGCGGCTACGGCCGGGAGCAGGACCGCCGGCGCTGCGCCGAAGCGGGTTTCGCGGCCCACCTGGTCAAGCCCGCCGACCCCTCCCAGGTGCACGCCACGCTCGCAAGTGCTGGCCGCCCACGGCCACGGCGCGTAGTCCTCCACGAAGCACAGCCGGGAGGTCCCGTCGGACGGGCCTTCCCGCCGGACACTTACAGCCGCGCTTTGGACAGCCTCCCAGAATGCGTTCATTCCAACCACACCCAAAGGGAGTCTAGCCATGCGTAAAACCGCTTTCGTCCTCGCCGGCATCACCGCCGCCTCTTTCGCCCTGGTCGGCTGCGACGTGCAGAAGACCCAGGAGGGCAACGTCACCGCGCCGAAGTTCGAGGTGTCCAAGACCCAGGAAGGCAACGTGACGCTGCCGAAGTACGACGTGGACGCGCCCAAGGTGGACGTGACGGCCGAGAAGAAGCAGGTCGAAGTCCCGAAGGTCGGTGTGTACACCGAGAAGGAAACGCTGACGGTGCCGAAGGTGAGCATCACCCCGGCCGGCGCTGCCGACGACGACAAGAACAAGGTTGCCGAGAAGAAGTAAACGGGTTTTCCATCGGGTTTCCGGGGCCGGCTTGCCGGCCCTTTTCCATTGCGCCCGACAATGGCGGCATGTGCAACCGCTACCGGCCCGTCAGCGTCACCGTCGTGCGTGACGTGTTCGGCTTCACGCTGCTCGAGCAGCCGCAGCCGCTGTACGCCACGCAGGGCATCGGCCCGTGGCAGGCCGGCCCCTTCATCCGGGACGGGTCCGCCGTCGTCGGCCAGTGGGGCCTGATCCCCTGGTTCGCCAAGACGCGGCGTCCCATCGGGCGCGGCGGGCGGCCGATCAGCACCAACAACTGCCGCATCGAAACGGTGGCGACCGCGCCCACCTTCAAGGGGCCATGGGCCAAGGGCCAGCGGTGCCTGATCCCGGCGCTGGACTACGACGAGCCTTTCTGGGGCAGCGGCCGCAACGTCTGGTGGCGCTTCGCGCGGCGCGACGCGTCGCCGTGGGCCCTGGCGGGCGTGTGGAACGAGTGGACGGACCCGCAGACCGGCGAGGTGGTCCCGAGCTACACGATGCTCACGCAGAACTGCGACGCCCATCCCCTGTTGAACCGCTTCCACAAGCCCGACCCGTCGCTGCCGGCGCATGCGCAGGACAAGCGCTCGGTGGTCGCGATCGAACGCGAGCACTGGGACCAGTGGCTGCAGGGTTCCATCGACGACGCGCTGGCGCTCGTGCGCCTGTCGCCGGAAGAACTGTTCGCGCACGGCCCCGCCGACGGCACCCCGCAGCCGGACCTGGGCTTCGCGCTTACCGGAACTTCTTGACCGCTCCGGTCACGACGCCGCAGATCACCACCGTCTGGCCTTCCCTGGGCACGATGTCGGGAAAGGTGGGATCGGCCGCGACCAGCTTGAAGCGGCCGTTGCGCCGGTGCATGTACTTCACGGTGAAGTCGTTGTCGACCTCGGCCACCACGATGTCTCCGTGCACCGCCTGCAGTGCGCGGTTGACGATCAGGATGTCGCCGTCGGCGATGCCCGCGCCCTGCATGGACGTGCCGCGCACGCGCCAGAAGAAGGTGGCCGCAGGATGCGTGATGAGCAGGTCGTTGAGGTCGTGCCGCTTGACCGCGAAGTCGTCGGCCGGAGAGGGAAAGCCCGCGCGGATCGTGCCCTGCACCATGGGCAGCGCCTGGGGCGGGCCGGCACGAAAAGGCCAGGGTGCGTGCGCGGTACTACTGTTCACGCATCCAGTATAGCCAGGCGATGCTTCTGCATCCTGACAGGTGGGACGAGCCAAAATCGGACGCGCTGTAGGAGAAGAACCCGGGTGCTCCGCGCCCCCGTCCGTCATGCATGCCAGACGTTTCCTCCAACTGGGCCACACAGCCCCGATACGTAACGAAGCGACTTAGACTCCGGCTGCGCGGACGCACATCCAGCGCATCTGCCACCTCGTGCCACAAAACGCCGCCATCACCGCCCACGTCCTGCTGGTCGACGACCAACCCGCCAACCTGCTGGCGCTGGAGGCGGCGCTCGACCCATTGGGCGTGACCATGGTGCGCGCCGTCAACGGGCCGCAGGCGCTGGCCGCGCTCGAGAAGCAGGACTTCGCCGCGGTGCTGCTCGACGTGCGCATGCCCGGCATGGACGGCTTCGAGGTGGCCCGCGAGATCCGCTCGCGGGCGCGGTCGCGCTTCACGCCCATCCTGTTCGTGACCGCGGGCGACGATCCCGACGAGGCCATGCTGTCCGCATACGCGCTGGGCGCGGTCGACTTCCTGGCCAAGCCGCTGCGGGCCGAGGTGCTCAAGGCCAAGGTCGGCGTGTTCGTCGAGCTCTATCGCAGCAAGGAAGAACTGCGGCTGCGCGAGCGGCGCGAATTCGAGCAGCGGCTGGAAGCCAAGGAAGAGCGCTACCGCGCCCTGTTCGAGTCGATCGACGAAGGCTTCTGCGTCCTGAAGCTCGTGCGCGATGCCGAGGGCCGGGTGCGCGACTACCAGTTCGAGGAGGCCAACGAGGCCTTCACCATGCACACCGGCATCCGCAATGCGGTGGGCCGCACCATCCGTGACGTGGCGCCGGGGCACGACGAGGGCGAGTGGTTCGAGACCTACGATCGGGTGGCGCGCACCGGCGAATCCACGCGCTTCGTGCAGGAAGCCAAGTCCCTGAACCGGTGGTTCGACGTGTATGCCACCCGCCTGGGCGGCGTGGGCAGCGACCTGGTCGCGGTGCTGTTCTCCGACATCACCCAGCGGCTGCTCGCCGAGCAGGACATGCGCCGCCTGAACGAGGAACTCGCGCAGGCCAACCGCCGCAAGACCGAATTCCTGGCCACGCTGGCCCACGAGTTGCGCAACCCCCTGGCGCCGCTTTCCAACGGCCTGCACCTGATGCGCATGGCGGGCGCCAAGCCGGAATTGCTGGAGAAGACGCGCCAGATGATGGAGCGGCAGATCCAGCACATGGTGCACCTGGTCGACGACCTGCTGGACGTGGCGCGCATCAGCACCGGCAAGGTCGAACTGCGCCGCCAGCGCATCGACCTGAAGGACGTCGTCGCGACCGCGGTCGAGACCAGCGCTTCCCTGGTGGATGCCGGTGGGCACCGCCTGAACGTGGAGGTCCCGTCGCAGCCGCTGCCCATGGATGCGGACCCCACGCGCATCGCACAGGTCGTGAGCAACCTCCTGAACAACGCGGCGAAATACACGCCGGAAGGCGGCCGCATCAGCCTGAAGGTCCGGGTCGAGGACCAGCAGGCCGTGCTCTCCGTCACCGACACCGGCATCGGCATCGCGCCCGAGGCCATCGACAAGGTCTTCGAGATGTTCGCGCAGGTGCCCAGCAGCACGGGCAAGCCGCAGGGCGGGCTGGGCATCGGCCTGTCGCTGGTGCAAAGCCTCGTGGCGCTGCACGGCGGCACCGTCTCCGCGGCCAGCCCGGGGGCCGGCCAGGGCAGCACCTTCACCGTGCGCCTGCCGCTGGCCGCCGCCACAGAAAGCAGTACGAGGACGCATATGCAGACATCCACCCCCAAACCCGGCCAGCTCCAGGTGCTGGTCGTCGACGACAACACGGACGCCGCGGAGAGCCTGGGCGTGCTCCTGGACATCGAAGGCCACGCGGCCCACATCGCGCACAGCGGCGCCGAGGCGCTGCAGGTGGCGCAGGCGCAGGCGCTGGACGTGGTCTTCCTCGACATCGGCCTGCCCGACATGACCGGCTACGACGTGGCCAAGCGCATGCGCATGCTGCCAGGCATGCAGAAGACGCTGCTGGTGGCGCTGACCGGCTGGGGCACGCAGGACGACCGCCAGCGCACCCGCGATGCCGGCTTCGACAAGCACCTCACGAAGCCGGCGGAGCTGACCGCGGTGGAGGAACTGCTGCGGACGGCGGCGCAGGCGAAGCACTAGCCGGCGAAGGCTGGCGTTCTACGGCGACAGCCGTGCCAGCAACCCG
>JAESGR010001126.1_pt1 | contig 10656 bp, 8 predicted proteins | sample 9269771 | NCBI WGS metagenome assembly JAESGR01 (sample SAMN15739572, study PRJNA653492) | algae metagenome | isolation source: Chroococcus sp. CMT-3BRIN-NPC107 and co-occurring heterotrophs from well... | place: USA: Clark Mountains Wilderness, California | collected 2010-04-18
TGCATACATACGCAGCGGCAGCTCGCCGCGAGGGGAGAGCAGATGGGCGTCCAGAAGAAGTCGGCGCGTGCGATGTTGATGGCGACGGCGCTGGGCGCCGGCGTGGCGGCGGCGCTGCCGCAGATCGCATCCGCCCAGGCGGAAACGCAGGTGGACGAAGTGATCGTCACCGCCACCCGCCGGGAGCAGCGCCTGCAGGACGTGCCCGTGGCGGTCACCGCCGTCTCCGGCGAGGAGCTCGCGCAGTCGGGTGTGCGGGAGGTCACCGACATCCAGTACCTCGCGCCAAACGTCAGCTTTTCGTCGACCAATCCGACGGCGAACGGCGGCGGCTATCAGATCCGCGGCGTCGGGACCCAGTCCTACCTGGGCGGGGTCGAGCAGACCGTCGGCTTGGTTGTCGACGGAGTGGTGGTGGGCCTGTCGCGAGATCCAGGCGCGACGGGTTTCAGCGACATCGAGCGGATCGAGGTGCTGCGCGGGCCGCAGGGCACGCTGTTCGGCAAGAACACCTCGGCCGGCGTGATCCAGATCGTCACCCGCGGCGCCCAGCTGGGCGAGACCTCGGGCGACCTGACGCTCGCCTACGGCGAGCGCAACGAGGTCATCGCGCGCAGCTCGGCGAACCTGCCGATCGGCGATGCGGCGGCCGTCCGGCTGTCGGCCTTCTACCAGTCGCAGGAGGGGGCGATCCCCAACCTGCTCAACAAGTGGCACGTGGGCGACCGGGAGAGCTGGGGCGTGCGCGCCAAGCTGCGCTGGGAGCCCTCGAACGCGCTGGTCGTGCAGGCGAGCGTCGAGCACCAGGAGGGCTTCTCGCGCGACGCCCACACCCTGGAGGCGCTGGGGACCAACCCGCTGTTCAACGCCCAGTTCAACCGTTTCGCGATCCGGCCGGGCCCGGGCGTGCTGGTCAGCTTCCAGGACGCGGACTGGAGCGCGAAGACCAAGCTGGACGCGGCCTCGCTGCAAGTCGACTACCGGCTGGGCGAGCACACTCTGACCTCCATCACCGGTTATCGCGCGGTGGAGACCCTGCAGCTGGCCGACATCGACGCTGCGCCCATCAACATCTTCAACAACAGCGACGGGGGCGTCGACAGCAGCCAGGTCACCCAGGAGGTGCGCCTGACCTCGCCGTCGGGCGAGCGCCTCGAGTACGTCGTGGGCGCCTACTACTACGGCACGGACATCACCGGCTGGGCGGCCCAGTACGGGAACTTCTACGGCCTGTTCGGCCGCCCGGTGGTGCTGGGCGGCGGACGTCGGGACGAGAAGGTGCGCAACCGCAGCCTCGCCGCCTTCGGTCAGGGGACCTATGCGCTCACCGAGACGCTGAAGGTCATCGCGGGTCTCCGCTACACCCACGACCAGGTCCGCGGCTCGATGAGGGTGACGCCGCTGCCGTTCCCGTCCATCCCTTCGGGCGTGACGCTGCCCTACAGCGGCGAGGTCGAGGCCGACGACCTGTCGGGCCGAATCGGGCTGCAATACCAGCCCCACCGCGACCTGATGTTCTTCGCGACCTACGCCACCGGCTACAAGGGTCCGGCCATCGACGGCACCGGCGGGGTGGTGCGCGAGATCAAGCCGGAGACGGTCGAGAGCTACGAGGCCGGGGTGAAGTCGACCCTGCTCGACGGCCGCATGACCCTGAACGGCACGGTCTATCTCTCCGACTTCTCCGACTTCCAGGCGCAGGCGCTGGACTCGTCTGTGAGCCCGCCGTCGTTCGTGATGAGCAACGCCGGCCTGATGCGGGCGAAGGGTGTGGAGGTCGAGTCGACCCTTCGGTTGACCCCCGAGCTGACGCTGTCCGCGAACGCAGCCTACAACGACGCCAAGTACAAGGACTACTTCGCCGCCTGCTACGCGGGCCAGCCGGTCTCGCCCGTCGCCGGCGTGGGCTGCTACGTCGATCCCGCCACCGGGCTGCAGGTCGCCAACTACTCGGGCGAGCGGCTCGCCAATGCGCCGCAGTGGTCCTACATGCTCCGCGGTTCCTACGAGCGGCCGCTGGCGAACGGCCTTGTCCTGGACGCCAGCGCGATGTGGTCCTGGCGGAGCGAAGCCCAGTCCATCACCGCCGATCCGCGCTCGGTCGTGGACTCCTACGGGCTGCTCAACGCCACGGTGGGAATATCGGGCGAGCGCTGGCGGCTCAGCCTCTACGGCCGCAACCTGCTCGACGAGCAGTTCTATGCGCCGTACCCCTCGGGCACGTTGAACCCCGGCGGATACTATCGGATCGTCAGCCCCGACGCCTTCCGCACCGTCGGCATCCAGCTCAAGCTCGATTTCTGATGCGGCGGGCAGGGGGCCCCGAGAGGGTGAACAGGCCGGACCGTCGACAGTTGCTGGCCGCCTCGGCGGCGTTGGGAGGTTTGATGATCGCCGGTCCGACTTCCGCCAACGCTCAGCGGCCGACCCCCAAGTTCCTCTGGGGAACGGCGGGCGCCTCTTACCAGATCGAGGGCGGCAATTACGCCAGCGACCTGTGGGTGATGGAGAACCTGAAGCCCAGCATCTTCAAGGATCCGTCGGGCGATGCGATGGACGCCTACCACCGGTTCGACGAAGACATCGCGCTCGCCGCCTCGCTCGGCTTCAACACCCATCGGTTCTCGATCGAGTGGTCGCGGATCGAGCCCGAGCCGGGCATGATCTCCCTGGCCGCGATCGCCTACTACCGGCGGGTGCTGGAGGCGATCCGCCGGCACGGGATGACGCCGTTCCTCACCTACAACCACTTCACGACGCCGCGCTGGTTCGCAGCGGCCGGCGGCTTCGAGACCCGCGACGGCATCGCCCCGTTCGTGCGGTTCTGCGAAGTGGTCACAAGGGAGCTCGGCGAGCTCGTGGGCATCGCCTCGACGTTCAACGAGCCGAACCTCGGCGCGCTGATCAGCTGGTCCCCCTCGATCCGTCCCATGCGCCCCTATATCGACAAGGCGCGGCAGGCTGCGGCCGCCTCGGTGGGGGCGCAGCAGTGGGCGCCGCCCATGCTGGGTGACTTCCGCATCCAACAGCCGATCATGGTCGAGGCCCACGCGCGCGCCTACGAGGCGATCAGGTCCATCGCCGGGGACGCCTTCCCGGTTGGCATCACACTGGCGCTGAACGAGGAGCGGCCGGCCTCCGGAGGCGACGGCATCGAAGAGAAGCTGTCGCAGGTGCTCACGCCCTGGCTGAACGCGCCCGGCGATTTCGTCGGGGTCCAGAACTACACCTACAGCGTCGTGGCTCCGGAGACCGATCTGCCGCCCCCGGATGGCGTCGAACTGACCCAGATGGGCTATCCCTTCGCTCCGGGAGCGCTGGAGGCTGTCATCCGGATGGTCGCCAAGCGCACCACGCGGCCGATCTATGTGACGGAGAACGGCGTCGCCACCGAAGATGACGCCCGTCGGGTCGCCTTCATCGACGAGGCGGTGGCCGGCGTGGCCCGATGCGTCCGTGACGGGATCGACCTGCGCGGCTACATCCACTGGTCCTTGCTGGACAATTGGGAGTGGGTCTCCGGCTTCGGGCCGAAGTTCGGGCTGGTGGCCGTCGACCGGACCACCTTCGCGCGCACGCCGAAGCCCAGCGCAAGGCACCTGGGCCGCATCGCCCGCGCCGGGCTCCCCCGATGAATAACGGCAAGCCGAAGCGACGGACCCAGGAGAGCCGCAGCGCCGAAACCCGGGCCCGGGCGCTCGAGACGGCGATCCGACTGCTCTACGAGCGGGGGTATGCGGCCACCAACATCCTGACCGTGGCGGCGGAAGCCGGCATCAGCCGCGGGGCCCTGCAGCACCAGTTCCCCACCAGGGTGGACCTGATGCTGCATGTGGTGCGCACCGTCTACGATGAGGAGATCGCGCTCTACCGCGAGCAACTCGGCAAGATCTCCGACCCGCGGGAGCGGGTGCTGGCGTTCCCGGAGATCGCCTGGGACGTGCTCAGCCGCCCCAGGGGCGTCGCCGTGCTCGAGATCCTGCAGGGCTCGCGCAGCGATCCCGAGCTGGCGACCCGGCTGCGGCCCATGCAGATGGAGATCGAGCGCGACTCCATCAGCATCGCGACGTCGGTCGCGAGCGAGGCCGGCATGGACGCGGCCGCCCCCGGGGTCCGGCTCGTCGTCTGGGCGATCCGGGGCCTGTCGGTCGCCCAGCTGCTGGTGGAGAAGCCCGGCGAAATCCGCAAGTCGGTGCGACTTCTGAGAAATCTCCTGAAGCTGGCCTTGGACAGCGAACAGCCGGCCAAGGCGACCCCGCCCGAACCGGCGTTCCGGGTCATCGGCAAGCTGTAGCAGTAGGAAGCCCTTCGTGAAGTCACAGATCGTAGGCGTCCTCGCGGCCGCCGTCCTCGCCATGTCCACATCAGCCGCCGGCCAGACCCCGATGCAGCATCCTTGGAGCGACGCGCGCCTCTCCGCCGACGAGCGCGCCCGACAAATGGTCGAGGCCATGACGCTCGACGAGCGCATCTCGCTGCTGCGCACAGAGCCGGGCTTCGGCCTGCTGTCGCTCGGCGTGCCGTTGCCGCCCTCCATCCCCGAGGCGATGCGGCGGCGGACGCCGGAAGGCGCCCTGGGATCGGCCGGCTATGTGGCGGCGATTCCGAGGGTCGGGATGCCTGCGCTTCAGATGTCGGACGCCAGCCTGGGCGTCGGCAACCTAGGCGGCTTCCTGCGCCGCGGCGACGAGGCGACCTCGCTGCCGGCGAGCCTGGCGCTGGCGGCGACCTTCGATCCTGAGCTGGCCCGCAGGGCCGGCGACATGCTGGGCGCTGAGGCCCACGCCAAGGGCTTCAATGTCCAGCTTGCCGGCGGGGTGAACCTGGTCCGCGAGCCGCGCAACGGCCGCAACTTCGAATACGCCAGCGAAGATCCACTGTTGTCCGGCGTGATCATCGGCGAGCAGATCGCCGGCATCCAAGGCCGGCACGTGGTGTCGACCACCAAACACTATGCGCTGAACAGCCAGGAGACCGGCCGCTTCGTCCACAACGCGGTCATCGATGAGGCGGCGCTGCGCGAGTCGGACCTGCTGGCGTTCCAGATCGCCATCGAGGGGGGGCGCCCCGGCGCGGTCATGTGCGCCTACAACCGCGTGAACGGGCCCTACGCCTGCGAGGACCCGTTCCTGCTATCGACCGTGCTGAAGGGCGAGTGGCGGTATCCGGGCTGGGTGATGTCCGACTGGGGCGCCGTGCACAGCCTTGCGCCCTCGCTGGAGGCCGGCCTCGATCAGGAATCGCCGCAGGACGACCCCTGGTTCGACGGCCTGAAAGCCGCGGTGCTGGGCGGCGAGGTTCCGGCCGCGCGCGTCGAAGAGGCCGCCCGCCGCATCGTGCGCAGCATGATCGCTATCGGCGCCGTCGACCATCCCGCGCAGCCGGGAGGCAGCATCGACAAGGACGCGCACGCCGCCATCGCGGAGCAGGTTGCGCTGTCGGGCATGGTGCTTCTGAAGAACGAGGGCCTGCTCCCGCTGGTCGGCTCGGCGCAGCGCATCGCGGTCATCGGCGGGTTCGCCGACCGGGGCGTCCTGTCCGGCGGCGGCTCGTCGCAGGTGATGCCCTACGGGGGCCACTTCAAGGACACCCGCGGCCGCGACGGCATCGCGGCCATGCTGGCGCCGGTCTACGGGTTGTCCTCGCCGTTGGCCGCCCTGCGCAGCCTGCGGCCGGAGGCAGAGATCAGCTTCGATGACGGGTCGGATTCGGCCCGCGCGGCTGAGCTCGCCCGCACGGCGGACGTGGCGATCATATTCGCTACGCGGCCGGAAGAAGAGGGCATGGACGCCCCTGACCTGTCGCTCCCGCACGGTCAGGACGGGCTGATCGCCGCAGTGGCCGCGGCCAATCCGAAGACGGCTGTGGTGCTCGAGACCGGGAACCCCGTGGACATGCCCTGGCTCGGAGAGGTCCAGGCCGTGCTGCAGGCCTGGTACCCCGGCCAGCGGGGAGGCGAGGCCATCGCCAAGATCCTGACCGGGGAAGCCGCGCCCGAGGGGCGGTTGCCGATGACCTTCCCAGTGAGCGTCGATCAGCTCCCGCGTCCGAAGATCCCGGGCTTCGATCCCGCGCAGCGCACGCCGTTGGGCCTGGGCGCCAAGGTCGAGCCGTTCGAAGTGGTGTTCAACGAGGGCAGCGACGTGGGCTACCGCTGGTTCGAGCGGACCGGCGCCAAGCCGCTGTTCGCCTTCGGCCATGGCCTGACCTACACCGAATTCGCGTACGATCGCCTGCGGCTCGCGGGCGGCGACGCGCTCGAGGCGCGGTTCACCCTCGCCAACAGCGGGCCGCGCGAGGGCGTCGAGGTGGCGCAGCTCTACGTCGCCCCGCCAGGGCGCACCCATCGTCTCGTGGGATGGGCCCGAGTCCGACTAAAACCCGGCGAGCGCCGCGAGGTGGTCGTGAAGGCCGATCCGCGGCTGCTGGCCTCCTACGATAAGGATGGCGGCGGCTGGCGACGGTCGGCCGGGACCTACAGCGTCTACGTCGGTCGTGCGGCAGGCGCGAAGGACCTTGCAGGGCAGGTCGAGATGCGGGCCGGGGCTGCCGCTCAATGAGCGCGCTGGCCCTGCTGTTCGCCGCCGCGCTCGCCTCGGCGGCCCCCGAGGTCCGCTCCGAAGGCGGCGTCCTCCGCGGACAAGCCGGGGACGGCGTCGTGGCCTACAAGGCGGTCCCCTACGCGAACGCGCCCGTCGGCGCGCTGAGGTGGCGGCCGCCGCAGCCGGTGACGCCCTGGCCGGGGGCGAGAGACGCGTCCGTCATGGGCCCGGACTGTGTTCAAGGCGCCATGCCCGGGCCGCCGCCGTCCCATCCCCGGTCCGAGGACTGCCTGTACGCGAACGTCTGGCGGCCTGCACAGGCCGGAGGCAAGCTGCCGGTGATGGTCTGGATCCATGGGGGCGCCTTCACCAACGGCGGCTCGTCCTCGCCGGAGACCTTCGGCGACCAGATGGCCAGGCGCGGCGTCGTCTTCGTGAGCTTCAACTATCGGCTCGGCCGGCTCGGCTTCTTCGGCCACCCGGCCCTGAGCCGCGAAAATCCGCAAGAGCCGAAGGTCAACTACGGCCTCATGGACCAGATCGCCGCTCTCCGCTGGGTCCGGCGCAACATCGACGACTTCGGCGGGGATCCCGCGAACGTCACCGTGGTCGGCGAGTCGGCGGGCGGGATGTCGATCAACGCGCTCCTGACCTCGCCCGAGGGCAGGGGGCTCTTCGACAAAGCCATCGTGCAGTCGGGAGGCGGTCGCAGCTTCCTGACCGGCCGGCGGCGGGCGGCGCACGATCTCCCCGGTGCGCCGTCCGCCGAGACCCTGGGCGTTCAGTTCGCCGAGGCGATCGGCGTCGAGGGAACCGGCGAGGCCGCTCTCGAGGCTCTGCGCGCAAAGAGCGCCCGGGAGATCACCGGCGACCTCAGCATGGCGACCTTGGCTTTCGCGCCCGCCCGCGCCTTCTTCGCCGGCCCGGTGATCGACGGCCGCGTGCTGACCGAGCCCGCGGAGGCGGTGTTCGCCGCGCGCCGGCAACACCGCGTCCCGCTGATCGTCGGGGCGACGGACGGCGATCTCAGCCTCGACGCGGCGCCGACGAAGGACGCCGCCTTCGCCGCGTTCGGGCCCGACGCCGAGGCCGCAAGGGCGGCCTACGACCCCACCGGCCAGGCGGATCTGAAGGCCGTCAACCAGGCGGTCGGCGCCGACCGAAACATGATCGAGCCGGCGCGCTTCGTCGCTCAGGCGATGAGCGGGCGAGGCGCTCCGACGTACGTCTACCGGTTCGCCTACGTACCGACGGCGCGCGGCGAGACTTCGCGGTTCGGCGCCGAGCATGCCTCCGACGTGGCTTTCGCCTTCGACCGACTGGCGGCCATGCACCAGGATCGGGTGACAGGCGAGGACGAGAGCGTCGCGGACGCCATGGCCGGCTATTGGGTGAACTTCGCGCAGCGCGGGGATCCGAACGGCGGCGGTCTGTCGCTGTGGCCGGCCGCAGGACGACGCGGGGAACCGCTGCTCATCTTCGGCGCCGACGGGCGCATCGCCGCCGGCGAGGATCCCCTCCGCCGCCGGCTCGACCTCGCCGAGGCCGCCGCAGATCGACGAGCTGTCGAACCCGAGGGGGCGCGTCGGTAAAGGCGACGGCGACTGCAGAGAGCCAGCGCACCCAGCGCTGTCCCGCCCAAGGCGCGGACCCTTTGTGAGATCTGACGCGGCGAGAGGTCAGGCCGCGTTAGCGGCCGGAAGAATGGTGGGTGTACAAGGATTCGAACCTTGGACCCGCTGATTAAGAGTCAGCTGCTCTACCAACTGAGCTATACACCCGTCGCGGCGGGGCCGTGGCCCCTCAGCGAGGGCGCGGAACATACGCGAAAAAGTCGGGTTGGCAAGCGGAGGGACGAGGTGGCGCGGCGGGACCTCACCGGGGCGGTCAATTTCAAGTACCTGGAGGACTACACCGCCGGCGATGCGGTGGTGATCGAGGAGGTGCTGGCCATCTTCCGCGAGCAGGCCCAGCTGTGGTCGGCGCTTCTCAGCCCCGACAACGAAGGCTGGCGCGACGCGGTCCACACCATCAAGGGCGCGGCCCGCGGCGTGGGGGCATTCCAGCTCGGCGACGCCTGCGAGGCGGCCGAGCGCGCCGGGCCCGAAGGCCTGCCGGCCGTGCAGGACGCCCTCGACCGGGCGCTGGCGGACGTCGCCGCCTACGCCCACGAGCGGGCGCTGCAGTCGCTGAAGACGCCCAAGGGGTAGCGTCGGGGGCGCCGCCCTTCGCCGTCAGTGATACTGGGCGATCTGGATGAGGTTGCCGCAGGTGTCGTCGAAGACGGCGGTGGTGACCGGGCCCATCGGCGTCGGCGGCTGGGTGAAACGCACGCCCGCGGCCGCGAGCCGGGCGTGCTCGGCGTGGACGTCCTCCACCGCGAACTGGGTGCAGGGGATCCCGTCGGCGACCAGCGCCGCCTTCCACGGCTTGGCGGCCGGGTGGGCGTCCGGCTCCAGCAGCAGCTCCACGCCGTCCCGATCCCCCGGAGAGGTGAGGGTCAGCCAGCGGTAGGCGCCCGTGGGAATGTCGTGCTTCGGCTCGAAGCCCAGCACGTCGCGATAGAAGGCCAGCGCCTTGGCCTGGTCATGGACCAGCACGCTCGTCACGACGATCTTCAACGCTCGCTCCTTCCGATGGGGGCTCGGCCAACGGGCCGAGCCAAACGCGCCAGAGCCGCCGCAGGGGCTCCCGTTCCAGGAAGTGGTGCTTGGAGCGCCACCGCCACTCGGTGCGGACCAGTCCGGCCTTCTCGAGCAGTCCCAGGTGCTTCGACAGCGCCTGGCGGGTCAGGGCGGCGCCGTGCCAGCTGACGAGGCGGACGTGCAGTTCGAACAGAGTCTGTCCGTCCCGCGCGTCGAGCTCTTCCAGCAGACGGCGTCGCGTCGGATCGGCCAGGGCCTTGAAGAGCGGGTCGAGGTCCACGCAGGCAGATTAGACGGATGATGGCCTTCACGCAACCCGCTGGTTGCGTGACCGCGCTGCGCCGGTCGCCCGGCCAACAAGCGCGCCGACGAAATCGACAACGCCCTCATGGCCGCTCAGCAGCCGGCGCCCGCCGAATAGGCTGAAGGGCGGCGGCCGCCAACAGCGCCAGCGGGATGGCGGCGTAGAGCCCCAGGCCCGCCGCGAGGCCGAAGCGATCGGAGGCGGCGCCGACCAGGGCGGGGTAGAGGAGGCCAGCGGCGCCCGTGAGGGAGATGATGGCGCTGACGGAGCCGGCCTGGCCTGGGCGGAGCATCAGGATCTTCGCCTGCAGGGCCGCGTAGAAGACCGCGCCCGTGAACCCGAACGCAAGACCACCCGCCGCCTGCAGCGGGGCCCAGGGCGCGTAGACCATGGCGGGCAGGGTGAGGCACAGGCCGCCGGCGGCGGTGGTGAGCGTCCTGTGCGTGGGTTCAGCGCGGGCTCCGGCGCCGGCCCAGAGGTAGCCGGCGAGGCCGCCGACGACGGCGGACATGGCCAGCGCCACGGCGGCTTGCGGGCCGAGCCCGCGCACCCGCTCCAGATAGGCGATGGCGAAGCCCAGCAGAGGCTCGTCCAGGAGGCCGAAGAGCCCGTCCAGCAGGGCGAGAAGCAGGACCCGCGGATCCCGCAGCACGGCGGCTACGCCGGCGAAGGGGTTGGCCAGGTGCTCGGGCGGGCTCGGCGGCGGCAGGCGGAGGGACGCGAGCCAGGCGGCATAGGCCAGCATGACCGCAGCGCTGGCCAGCAGCAGGCCCCGCCAGCCGAGGCCCAAGGCCGCCGCAGCGATCAGGCTGGCAGGCCCCAGGAGGTCGCCGACGGCGGCCCAGGCGTTGGCGCGCGCAAGCACCTTCGGCAGGGCCTCGCCTGCCAGGTCCACCAGGGCGACCTCGCAGCCGGCCTCGAAGGCGTCGCAGGCCGCGCCCCAGACGAAGGCGGCCCCCGCCAGCATCCAGAAGGAGCCGGCGAGGGCGAAGGCGGTCATCGCCAGCGCGACGCCGAGGGCGCCCAGGGCGGCCAGGGCGCGCCGGCTGACGTAGTCGGCGGCGATGGAGAACAGGTTGCCGACCAGGCTCCCGGCGTACATCGCCGCCAGCACCGCGCCGGCCTCGGCGTAAGTCAGCGCGATGTCGGCTCGGATCTGCTCCAG
>JAESGR010001127.1_pt1 | contig 10646 bp, 13 predicted proteins | sample 9269771 | NCBI WGS metagenome assembly JAESGR01 (sample SAMN15739572, study PRJNA653492) | algae metagenome | isolation source: Chroococcus sp. CMT-3BRIN-NPC107 and co-occurring heterotrophs from well... | place: USA: Clark Mountains Wilderness, California | collected 2010-04-18
CTCTTTTAGAGCTTTCTGTAGGTGGGTGACTTGCGACGGCGTTAAAAAATTCTTAGCTGGTGGTGGCATAGTTATATTCAAATATTTCTCTTATTTATTATGCAACTTTTATGCCGATTAGCTTAGTCGATAGCTTTGAGCGTTACCGCAGTCAGGAAATTATTCGTCAGTTAGAGCAGAATTATGATTTAGCACAGGTTGCTCCTAGTTGGCAGAGCTTTAAAAATTCTAGGCAGGAGATAGAGCAGAATAGGGAACGGGATAGTCGCAAAACATTGACGCATGAAATAGAAATAGCTGCTATTGGCAACCCGACAATGCCAGAATTTTTCCACCGCTTGGCATCACGGCAGGTTCGAGTCGAAGTTAGATTTACCCGTAATAGCAAACCCAAGGGCATTACTTACTTAGCAAAAAATGGTGAGAAAGTAGCTGGGAATGTCTTGGGTAAAGCTTACAGCTTCCCAGGATTGCAGAAGTACTTGAAAGTTAACTATGACTCGACTAGAGATAACCAGCAACTAGCGGAAATTGTTCAAAACACACAAAAACCAAATCAGGAATTACAACAACAAAAACTTTCACGAGAGGAACTAGAATTACCTTCTCCTCACTCTCACTTTGAAGATATAGAAAAACCGCCCTTACCAGAGCCAAAAATTCAGTAGATTTGGTCGCCACAATATGGCATTCTCGCTATCGAGGACTTGATAAAAGCTATCCCAGCGCATCCAAAAGAATCCCTTCCTGAAAGCACAGAAAGGACTAGTAGACAACGAGAAAAAGCCTCTTCTGCTTACCAACAATGGGCTATCCTTGCCAAGTCAATCTATCGAGTTGAAGAACGACAGGATGTTGACCAGCGAGTTGCGTTTTTGATGCAGTCAGAGCAGCAGTCCTCTAACCAGATTACCCAGGTCTTGGCACAAAACCCTGCTGTACAGGAGTTACTTAAGCGAGATTTCACTTACGTCCAGAGCTATTCCCAATTCTGCCAGACTCAGGCTAGCGACAATCAGGCAACCTGGCAGCCTGAGCTTGACCAGTATCGTAGGGCTGTGGAGCTAAAGCGCCAGCAGCAGGAGGAGCGGCGTATTGCCCAGGAGCGCCAGCTTATTCAGCAGCAAAAACGACAGCATAATTTGAAACTGCTTTTGCAGTGGCAGAAGGCAGCGATCGTTTTGGGTAGATCTGCCGACTATGTGGAGCGGATTCGTGAGGTGACGGCAGAGTATGAGCAGGGCTTACCTATGTCCGAGAAGACTATTGCAGCAAGACAACAAGATTTAGCTGCTAAAGAGCGACAGCAAAAGCCGCAACGTCAGCAGGGAGAATTGAGCTTGTGAAGCTTTGTGCCAAAGCAAGTGACGACCGATAGTCATGATGCTCTTTCCAAAGCGATCACCAAATTTTTGAAATTTAATCATCATTTTTTAGATCAGGCAGTTGAGTAGTAGCAAAATCAGGAATTTCTAGATTTACGTCTACTAGGTCATTCGAGATAGTCGGTGTAGCAATATCACCCTCATAGCCTGCCATTAAAGCAGTATAACGGGGTAGCTCTTTTTTCTTGACACGATCGAGCATTGAACAAAGTGAAACAGATAGTTTCTCTGAGAGTAAATGGCGTTTTTGTAGCATTTGGACGAAAAACAACGCTAAGCCCGTAATTCCTATCCAGCAAGCATTTGAATACTATGAGTAAGTGAGAGTGGCTTAGGCACTCTGTTCTCTATTCAATAAAGTGGACTCTAACTAGTGATATTTTGGCTGACTACCCTACAGTATGAGATGCTAGTAAAAGGTAGCAAGAGTGTCGGGGTCGTCGATGAAAGATAGATTTAGCCCTAATTTGGAACCAGACGCGCAAATACTTCGCCAACAGATTGCCGAGCTGACCGAAGTAAATGTTGCCTTACAAGTCGAACTCGTGGGATGCCAGCAAGCCGAAGAAGTACTGCGGGTCGAAGTGGCGCAAACGTATCAGGATATTACCAAGTTCAAGCGTGCCGAGCAACTAGCCCGTCGACAAACAACAGCCTTGATCCACACGCTCGAAAAGCTAACCACGAACTCAGAACTGAATAAGTTTCTGGGTCAAGTGCTGATCGCAATTACCGAGCAGTTAGATACCCCGTTGTCCGCTCTCTGGCTTCTGGACCAGGCGAAAGAAAACGCTTGGCTACACATGATGTGCCACGAGGGGCAAATTCTGACCGGGGAGCAGCAGTTGGGGCATCCCAATGCAGGGATGCCAGATTCCATAGCCGATAGTGGGGCATGGCATGCCGTGTATTCGGCCCGTCGCCCTGTGATTCACGATAACATCGCAAATAATCCTATTTTTAGAGCCACACAACGCGAGTGGCTACTGGCTCATGAGATAAAAGCGCTGCTCTCAGTACCATTACTGCTTGGCTCAGAAGTCATCGGCAAGTTAACCCTCAGCCTTAAACGTGGCAGCTTCACAGCTGAAGACGTTGAACTGACGCAAGCACTAGCGTACCAAGTCACGCTTGCCGTGCAGCTTACCCGCTTAGCTGAGCAAGGGCGGCAGACTGCGGTACTAGAGGAGCACAATCGCGTAGCCCAGGAACGAGCAGTGGAGCTGGAGCAGGCAAACGAGGCACTACAAGCGGAGATTGCCGAGCGCAAGCGCACTGAACAGGTGTCGCGTGGGCAGACCGAAGCTTTACTCAAGACCCTCACGGTTCTAGCTGCAGAGCCTGTCCTAGACAACTTTCTGGGCTATGTGCTGCAGGCAATCGTCGAACAGTTAGGCTCGCGCTCAGGTGGCATCTGGCTATACAACCAAATACATGATAATACAGTATTTCACATTAACTACGAGTCTGGACAGATCCAACTCGTAGCGATGAACTCGCTCAGCGTCGCGTTGTCACAAAATGTACTCAGGCAGTGGGACAACGAATATATGTCGTTGCTGCGGGAAAAGAAGATACTGCTCCACGACGAACGCGATTTTGCCGAATCACCCGCATACGCTCCATATCGGACAGATTATGCACAGCGGGGGATCAAGACGATCCTGATTGTCTCCCTCTTTTCCGGGGAGACATTTTTAGGATACTTAACTATACGGAGTACTCAGCGACGCGACTACAAACCGGAGGAGTTGGATCTGGCCCGCGTGTTGGCCTACCAAGCCAGCTTGGCCATCCAACTCACTCGACTAGCCGCACAAGCGCAACAGTCGGCAGTGCTAGAGGAGCGCAACCGCATGGCGCGCGAAATCCACGACAATTTGGCGCAGGGGTTCACCGGTGTCGTGGTCCAATTGGAAGGTGCTGAAAACGTGCTTATTAAGGCACCAGAGAAAGCACGTGCGCACATTGACTTGGCTCGCCAACTAGCCCGCGAAAGCCTTCTTGAGGCGCGTCGTTCGGTACGGGCGTTGCGGCCCCAAGCACTTGAAGCTGGTAATTTAGCATTTGCCCTGGCACGCCTTGCTGAAAGGATGTCAGAAGACACGCCGGTTCAAGTGAGCTTCCAAGTCAGAGGCACATCTATTTTGTTACCGCCGGACATGGAATCTGGCCTACTGCGCATCGCTCAGGAAGCTCTGACCAACGTTTTAAAACATGCCTATGCCACTAGCGTATGGCTCGAACTGATCTACGAACCCGAAGAGATTTGGCTGAGCGTACAGGACAATGGTCAAGGCTTCGACCTCAAAAAGCAGCACAACATAAAGAACGGCAAAGGAGAAATATCTAGAGGCGGCTTCGGTCTGATTAGTATGCGCGAGCGGACCGAGCGCATAGGCGGTCGCTTGACCCTCAATAGCTGCTTAGGGCAGGGAACAAATGTGAGTGTGGCGGTGCCAGTTCGCCTGAAGACCTTGCCTTGTGATCACTAGTTGTCACATCTAGAGGCAGTAGCAGAGCTTCTATTAGAGAGAGGGAAAGCGAGAGTGGTAAGTATGAGCGAGAAAGAACTGGTTCACAAAGAATTGATCCGCGTCTTGGTCGCGGACGACCATCCCGTTGTGTGCAAGGGCTTAGCTAGCCTGATCGAATATGAAGAGGATATAACCGTCGTTGGTGAAGCTGCAAACGGATGCGAGGCTGTTGAGCTCTTCAGTCAGCACCAGCCCGATGTTACCCTTATGGATCTGCGAATGCCACAGATGGAGGGTGTCGAGGCGATTACGTTTATCCGCCAACAAGCCACGAACGCCCGCATCATTATTCTAACGACCTTCGACAGCGATGAGGACATCTACCGCGGGCTGAGGGCCGGTGCGATGGCGTATCTGCTCAAAGATGCGCCGCGTAATGAGTTGCTGAATACAATCCGTGCCGTACACTCCGGTCAAAAGCGGATCTCACCCCAGATGGTGCTCAAGCTAGTGGAGCGAATAAACAGCCCGGAACTCACTGCTCGAGAGTTAGAGGTGTTGCGCCTGGTCGTTGTCGGTAAAAGCAACGGCGAAATTGGTGCAACTCTCTACATTGCCGAAAGCACGGTTAAAACTCACGTCAAGACTATTTTGAAGAAATTGGGAGCCAACGATCGGATGCAGGCTGCGACTACGGCGCTCAAACGCGGACTCGTACGGCTAGACTGAGATTCTCGTCCTTACAACTCTTTCAGCTACGGAGTGCGATCGGGGAACAACGCTCCCTCTGAAGGGGTAGAAAGTTACTCCTCTAAAGGACGGGCTTAAGGCTGTCCTTTAGAGGCAGATAAAATTACTACAGGAGAGCGATAGAAAAAAAAGCAGCTTGCCTCGAAACTTAATAAGAAGAGTTTGGTAGAGGACAGCGAGTAATGATCACACTACGACCTGCAGAGGAAAGGGGCTATACACGGCTCGGCTGGATGGACTCATACCACACGTTCTCCTTCGGCTCTTACAACGAGCCGCGCTACATCGGTTTCCGCGATCTGCTAGTTCTTAACGAAAACCGTGTGCAACCCGGCTACGGTTTTCCGGTAAACGCGCACCAAGACGTGGAGATCCTTTCCTACGTTTTGAAGGGCACCCTGATGCATGAAGATAGCCTGGGCACCCATGCAATCATTTGCCCAGGCGAAATGGGGTATATGAGTGCTGGAACTGGCATCGCGCACTCTGAGTTCAATGTGTCGACGACTGAGGCTCATCTACTACAAATCTGGCTTGTGCCTGAACAAGAAGGATTACCGCCCGTTTACGAGCAAAAGACGTTTCCTTACGAGGAACGACGCAACGCGCTTCACCTGGTCGCTTCCCGCGATGGACGTGATGGGTCCTTGACCATTCATCAGGACGCCGTTCTCTATCTCACCGCCCTGGATGCTGGGCAGCAGGTTGTCCATTACATGAGAAAGAGTCGCCATGCCTGGGCGCAGGTAATGCGGGGGGAGGCGATGCTGAACAGTACGCTACTCAACGCAGGTGATGGCGTAGCAGTGCGCGAAGAAGAGCAACTTGTGATTGCTGCAATCAACGCGGCAGAAGTACTGTTGCTGGATCTGGCTTAATGAGGAAACAAATTATGGCAACCAACCCCTGTGGCCAAAAGGTATTCATTATTCATAATTTGAACAACTTGACGATACGATTGAGTGCAAGTTTTGTATTAATGTCGATAAAAATGCAGCAATTTCTCCTGCCGTTGATGAACTCAAAGCCGACTGACAACTACCCGTGCGTTATGAAACTACAACTAGTTAAGCGTCTGAACAACCGAGTGGAACAAGCTCACCGATTTCGACCGTGCGACTGATAAAACCTGAGATGGGTTTGGCTCACTCAACACAAAGGACACGAACCTTACGAGAAATAGAGGCAGTGAATATGCTTATAAATGACGAGTTCAAGGCATTGTTAAAGGGACTGTTTTGGTGCAGACAAAACTTGCATCTCAAATTTTTGGAATTGTTATTTAATAAGTGAGGAATGCGAAAGAGCCTCTGTTCTTATCTTCTTGTAACACAATCATTAGTACAAAATATAACTAATAGAATAAAGCAGCTATGATGTCATCTTATCAACCGTTAAAACTCACATTGATCGGTACTCTCGCTATAAGTTTGAGTATTGCTGGATGTACACAACAAGACACATCTCAAGTACAAGCCCAACAACCCTCTTCTACAACACAATCTCAAAATTTTGAAACGAATACAGATTGCACAAATAAACTGCGATCGCTAACTCAGCAGACCTACACTGCCTGGAGTACTCGCACTGGAACCCCAGACTATAAGACCTTATCGCGTTTGTATACTCAAGGTTCCGAGCTTGTGATGTACGATCCTCAACCGCCACTCGAAGGATACACAGGTTGGAATAACGTTCGACAAGGACTTCAGCGCAACGTCTTTAACAACGTCTCTAGTCTGCAACTAACAATGAATAAAGACTTTCGTGCTTGGTGTCGAGGGGATGTTGCTTGGACAACTTTTACAAACATCGTTGCTGCTGTACCGAAAAACGGTCAGCCGAGCAATACAACGACTCGTCAAAGCAACGTGTGGGAGCGACAAAATGGTTGTTGGGTCATTGTTCATGAACATGCCTCAGCCCCTCTAGCAATCTCTGAGCCAACAAATCGATAAATACGAATTTAATCCATTGTGAAACAAAATATGCCTCGAAAAATCCGCTCCATCAAGCGTTGTTGCACACACGCATTTGCTTCTGTCATCTTCCTAACAGCGCTAACTGCTCTGCCACTTCAAGCTCAAACTCGAATTGATCGTCGAGCAGCGCCCCCTAATACAGCAAATACTGACCATTCTAATAAAAGTTATACGCACAATATGGCTGAAGGGAACGGTGTCAGGTTACACTATCTCCGGGCTGGTCAGGGTGATCCTGTTGTTCTTCTACATGGATGGCCCGCAACCTCGTATGAGTGGCGGCACGTTATTCCGTTGCTTGCTCAACGCTATACCGTTATTGCTCCAGATAATCGAGGGTTGGGTGATTCAAGTAGACCAAATACAGGATACGATCGACGCACTTTAGCTCAAGATGTTCATGCTTTAGTCCAGCAGCTTGGCTTTAAACAGATTTATCTAGTTGGACATGACTTAGGCGGACAAATTGCTTATGCTTACGCTAATGAATACCCCAATGAAGTGCGCAAATTAGCGATTGTGGATGTTCCTATTCCAGGCTTACCCAATTGGGAACAACTTCGTCCTTGGCATTATGCTTTCAACAGCGTTCCCGATCTCCCAGAGTCCCTTGTTGCAGGTCGAGAACGTACGTATCTAACATGGTTCTATACTCAATCTGCTTATAACCCAGCAGCATTTACACAAGCAGATATTGACGAATTTGTCCGGGCTTATTCTGCTCCAGGTGCAATGAGAGCAGGGTTTGAGTATTACCGAGCGGTGCCAGAGGTTGAACGTCAAAATCGAGTATACGCCGCTCAAACAAAATTACGAATGCCTGTACTCTACATTGATGGCTCAAGTGGTGTAGGAATTGCTCCATTCCAACAGCTCCGAACTGTATCTAATAATATCCGAGGTGATGTCATTGAGCGCTGTGGGCATTGGCTTCCTACAGAGTGTCCAACTGATTTGTCTCAGCGACTGTCAAATTTCTTCCAGGAACGGTAGCAAATTGAATTTGCTCTTTGTGAGGTTACTACTGCTCACGAAGCCCAAGATAGCCAACAAATGATGGGTAAAGCGATCGTTTGGGTGAGCTAATTGCCCTCTGTACAGTTGATTTCGACATCATTATTAAAACAATTGGAAGTAAATTAGTGAAGAAAAGTTTTCAAGCTGTACCCTTTCTGGTGTTATTAACTGGATTGACCAATGTTACAACATCGGGACAAGCGGTTCAGCCTGCACCATCAGAGTTTACAGTCTCTCAGCGCTTGCAAACTGCACAAACTAATCCGTTACGAGTAACAAAGCCAACCGAGATCGCAGCGTTTGAGCAATTGATTGATAGTTATTTTATGGCTTGGAGTGATGCAGTATCCAACAGTGCGACAGAGCGTCCGGCTCGCTTCTATGCCAAGGATGATGGGTTAGTCTTCTACGACCCACTACCACCGCTTGAAGGCTATCACAATTGGGAGCAATTTAAAGTGGATGTGGTTCGGATTTGGCGAGAAGCAGGTGTGGTTACTGCTGATATTCAGCGCACAGGTACTCCTCAAATTTGGCGGCGTGGAGATTTGGCTTGGGCTGCCGTTCCTCATCGAGCTACAACAACTCTTAGGAATGGTCGATCGCAAAGGACTGATCAGCGACAAACTTTTGTTTGGCAGCAGCGAGATAGACAATGGCAAATTGTCCACGAACATGCCTCAGCTACAGTTAAATTGGGCAGTAATCTTCCTTCTCGAAGTGGGAGAACACCACTTGGGCAAGACAATGCTGAACTGCGCCAACGGGTTCGTGACTTCTGGAGTGCGTGGAATACCAAAACTGTAGATGCCGTAGCTCCATTCTATAGTCAAACTCCTGATCTCTTTGTTTATCTACCGTGGCGAACGGGAGGCTTCATAGGTTGGAACACCTACAAACAGTCAGCAGATCAAATTATGCAAAATATGCGTACTGTTAAAGTTACTCCCTACGATGATATCTACGTTTTGCAGGTTGGTGATGTTGCAGTAACGGCAGGTCCTTTCAACCTATTGATGCGCGATCAAATGGGAACAAAGACACAAGGCGATGCTCGCTACACTTTAATTTGGGAACGGCAGGACGGTCAGTGGCGCATTGTGCATGAACATCTTTCCTCTGTCGTCAGCTAAATAAGGCTTTCAAATGAAGAAAATTCGGTCCATTTATGTTTCGCTGTTTCTAACAGGCCTAGTAACCTTTTCTCTCATTCTACAGCCGCAAGGCAATAGTCAGGTTCTAGCTAATCAAGGTGTAACCGGATTTATAACACCCCACAATCCAACTAAGTTCAACCAACAATTTACCCATGAGACAGCATTGGTTAACGGAGTCCGAATCCATTACGTGATTGGAGGAAGCGGCGAACCAGTCGTTTTATTGCACGGATTTCCACTGACATGGTATTACTGGCGCAAAATTATGCCGACGCTTGCTCAGCGCTATACCGTGATTGCACCTGACTTGCGTGGACTCGGTGACTCATCCAAACCAAGTAGCGGTTACGATCCTCAAACTTTAGCTGAAGACATTCATCAATTAGTGCGGCAGCTTGGCTTTCAGCGCATCTTATTAGTTGGTCACGATTGGGGTGGACCTGTTGCTTATGCTTATGCTTATGCTGCTGCAAATCGAGATGAAGTGCAAAAGTTGGTGATTCTTGAAGCAGTCATTCCGGTATTTGGTCAAGGACAGCAGGGAGTTTTGCCCAACACAGGACAAGCTCCCTGGCACTTTAGTTTTCATCAAGTACCAGATGTGCCGGAGGCACTTACCGCAGGCAGAGAACGCCTGTATATCTCCTGATTCTTTAACAACTTTGCGTACAATCCGGCTGTAATTGAAGCAACCACAATTGATGAGTATACCCGCACTTACTCGGTTCCTGCGTCGATGCACGCTGCCTTTGAAATGTATCGAGCTGCTCCAATTGCTGCCAAGCACAATCGCGAATCTGCCAAAGAGAAACTGAGAATGCCAGTTCTAGCTCTAGGTAGCGAGCGAATCAACAGAGACGCTCCGCTTAAATCAATGCAACAGTTGGCTGACATCGTACAAGGCGGTGTTGTTCCACAATGTGGTCATTTTCTTGCCGAAGAATGCCCAGAGTACCTTACTCAACAGCTTCTTACCTTTTTCGGTAAAGAAACAGGAGCGCAGCGATCGCAAGCACATCATAAAAAGTGACTACTTAGATAGATTGCAGCAGTTATTTTTAGTATTTCTCATTCCATTCACGTTTTACTAATTAGCAATTGATCGTGGCAAACTCTAATTTTAAAGGTTGGTTGATTGTTAGTAGCTCAACTGGATTTGATCGGGCAGCTTTGCTCTCGCCGAAGGCAACGCTCACCATAACCGCACTCAGGAAAGGCAATCGTTCATTACCACTGCTCGCAAGCCTAAACAGCATTGCTTTGGAGAAAGGCAGCCGTTTCAGCACCTAAACAGTTTCTAAGTATTTCAAAGGAGACAAGAATGAAAAGATTAGTTGTGCCTCGTCGCAAAGCACTGCAAATATTGGGGCTGGCAACGGGTGCGCTGGCGTGGGTACCAAAGGCATTTGCTCAGGCGGTTTCGCCCGACGATTTTGCCGGAGTTCCGGTACAGCAACAAAGTCAGAATCCTACTCGTCAAAGCACGGAGTACCAAACACTACGGACTGCACGGCGCGGGCGGGTTCTGATCGTGACGTTATCCAATCCGCCGCGTAACGAACTGGCCCTCCCAGTGATTGAAGACTTGACTCGCGTGTTCGAGCGCGACGCAATGCAGGAAGATGTGGGTGCCATTGTTATTACCGGAGAAAATGAGTTTTTTTCTGGCGGAGCTGGACGCACAAACTACCTCCGCACCAACCCGAATGAGCCTGATAACCCCACGCCGCAGCTTGCTGTTGCACTTTACGATGGCATTGTTGCATGAATAAGGAGAGATTGCTAGATTGTTTCTATCTGTGCCATTCCTACGACCATGAAGACACTTGCCAAATCCAACTACAGGGTACGCAACTGGAAAGAGTATGATGCTGGACT
>JAESGR010001128.1_pt1 | contig 10639 bp, 11 predicted proteins | sample 9269771 | NCBI WGS metagenome assembly JAESGR01 (sample SAMN15739572, study PRJNA653492) | algae metagenome | isolation source: Chroococcus sp. CMT-3BRIN-NPC107 and co-occurring heterotrophs from well... | place: USA: Clark Mountains Wilderness, California | collected 2010-04-18
CCCCAGCTGCGGCGGCTCCTCGGTGAGCGGGAGGGGTGCGCGTCGCGGCGCGCCGACCCTGCGCCCCTCCCCCGGCCCCCGCCCACGGGCGGTGAAGCCGTGCTCAGTCCGCCTCCACTCCGCTCGACCCGGCGATGTCTGCACCGACGCGCATCCCCAACACGCCGGGGTCGGGCGCAGCGGTACCCAGCAGCACCTGAGCGATCGGGTCGGTCGGATGCTCGCGCAGGAACACCGCCAGCCGGCGCGCCGCGTCGAGGGCATCGCGCTGACGGTCCGGCCACTCCCCGCTGGGGTACAGCGCCTCCGCGGCCCGACACCGACGAGTCAGCTCCGCCGCGTGCGCCCGCCTCCGTGCGACCAGGGCCCGCCGGTCCCCGCTTGGTGCGGGGACCTCCGGCGCCGCGGTCACCGCTTCGCCTCTCGCGTGCGCCGTCGACGCAGGACCAGCACCGCCATGTTGGCCAGCGTGGCCACGAGCAAAGCCACCAGGAGCAGCACCTGCAGTCCGGTCGGCGCGGACGCGGGTGCGTCGGTCGACCCCGCCACGAACACCAGCACACCGACACTGCTCATCACCACGATCGCCACGCCCGCGCCGAGCCCCGCGACGCCGACGGCCTCTTGCTTTCGGCCGGTTCGCAGGTACACATACGCTCTCGCGGCCGTCACCATCAGAGCCACAAACATCAGCTGTGCGACGCCCTCGACCAGGTAGACCACCTGCCCGATCCACTCCGCATTCGCTGTTGCGTCGGCGGCGCTGAAAACCATGGTGGACGAACTCATCTGCGGAGATCCCCTCTCCCGCATCGTGCACGGGAACGTCGGGCAGGCAAGCATGGCCAGTGCCGATCCAGGGTGTAACCGGACCGCACTGTCGCGGTGGAAGTGCGATTAGCATAGCCGATCCGGCTGGTTAACGGCACGACGGTTTCGGCGTGTCGGAGCGGATCCTCAGCCTTAAGGCAAACACGGTCACTACTCGCTTCTTGCCGGGGACAGCTCGTTCACTACCTGCTTTTGAGGTGCCCCGCCAGCAGCGGGTCGGGCCGCTGACCGTTACCGCCGGCGAGCGCACGAGCCCGGTCCTCGCCACGCGATATCGGTTAGTTGCTTCGCGCGGAATACGCGGCCCGATTGTTCGTCCTCAGCAACCCGTTCTGCGGCAGCGCCGCCGCCATACTGCCCAAAAATGACGGTATGTCGAGCGCGAGGCAGCAGTGCATTGGGCGTGACCATCATGGGGGACAATGACAGGCCCGGCCCGTCGTCGCATTCCCCCGCCCAGTGCATGGCGTCGTCGATGTGGACGAACGCACTGCCGCCGGGCTGGCCGTCCCGTTGTCCGCCGTGTTCGACATCCGTTCGACGTTCTGCAGCACGTGGTGGGTCATTCCGAAAGCCAGCTCGAGGTCGGCACCAGGTCACCATCGACGACCAGATCGAGTTCACCGCCCAACTGCTCGTGCCGGCCCACTCCCCCGCCGTCGCGCAGGGCGCTGCGCGCGGCGACTTCGGCCCCACCGACGCCGGCCCCACCGACGCCGGCCCCACCGACTCCGGCCCCACCGACTCCGGCCCCACCGACGCCGACGCCGACGGCGCCGCCGACCCCTGCTCGGCGGCGCTTCACGATGTCGCGGGCCGTGACGCTCCTCCGGGGACATCACCACGGAGGCCCGAGCCCGGGAGCTCCACCGCGTAGGCGGGTAGCTCAGGGCGGCGGCCCCAGCGCCTCCAGCGCCGCGCACAGCCGGTCGCGCACCTCGGTGTCGTTCCAGCCCCAGTCCCAGGCGGTGGCCATCGCGTAGGGGTCGGCCAGCACGACCCGCCGGATCTGCTCGTCGGTGGGCTCGAAGTTGATGTTGCCCTTGAGCATGTCGCGGATCTGGTGCAGATCCGCCGGCTCCAGCTCGAGCTTCACTAGCCGTCCCCCCCGGGATGGAAGTCCTCGCGCGACGCGCCATCACGGGGCGCTTGGGCTCGCCGCGGCCCGCATCATCGTCGCAGTGGGGTCCGCCGGCTCCCGCACCGCTGCGCCGCGGCGACGTCGGGGGGTGCTGCTGCAGGAGCGTGTCTTCGCGGTGATCCACTCTCGCCCCTGTCCTTCTCAGCCGCTATGTTCTCCTGTGCGTTGGCGGAAGTGGGTAAGCAGGCTGTGGGGTGTACCAGCGTCGGCGTGACCGCACCCAGCCTCACGGACGAAGGGATCGAAGGCTGATGTCGATCAACCGCGCCAAGCTGCAGGACTTCCGCGCCGAGCTCACCGCCGCCGTCGAGCGTGCCGCAGTCGAGATGTGCGGCGCGCAGCGCGTGACGGGACCGGTGCCCGGCACCCTGGTCCGGTTCGCGCCGCGGCCGATGGTCCAGACGCTGCCCGCCCTGCAGACGGCGGGCGTTGCGCACAACCACATGACCAGCATGATCTCCGAGCTGGCCTGCCGAGCGCGGGCCGAGGGCGCAACGTGGCAGGACGTCGCCGAGCGCCTCACCATCACCGGCACGGCGGAGAAGTCCGCCGGGCAGGCCGCCTTCGATCAGTTGGTGCGCAGTGCCGCGGTCCCCGACCGGGCCACACCGGCGAGCTGGGGCTTGTACGGGCCCACGCTGACGTGGACGTGTCTGAGCTGCAACCAGCTGATCGAGGACGGCGGCCCGGCCGCCGGCCACCCCGACGAGCAGGAGTCGGGACACGATGAGGACTGCGCTCGTCACACCAATGCAGTACGCGCCTACGAGGCAGCCCGCCTCGAGGGGTGAACCAGGCGGGGCCAGGTGCGGTCCGAGGCCGTCGCCGCCCGACGGCAAGCGACGCCGGCCCGGGTCAGGACAGCGCGACCGCCGGTCACGGCTCGACGCGGGCCGCGACCCAGTGGGCCCGCAGGGCCTGCACCGCGTCGGCCCGGTAGCGGCTGCCGTCCGGGCCGAGCAAGGGGAGCTCTCCCGTGAGCAGGAAGCGGCGGGTCTGGTCGGCCAGCGTGGACCGGACTCCGGTCAGGTCGTGTCCCTCGATGTGGCCGCGCAGGCGCGGGTCGGTGAGGATGCGCCCAACCGCGGCGGCAACGACCGGCTCGACGTCGGCGGTGTCGGCCGCGCGCGGCGCGGTCGCGGTGATCGGTGCTGCCGGCAGGGTCACTGCGCTGGTCCGGGAGGAACGATCGGTGGTGGTGCTCATCGGTCAGGTTCTCCTTCAGGCGGTTCTGGACTGGTCCCCGCGAGGCGCCGGCAGCTCCACGATGGCGACGGCTGAGGCCGGGAGGGTGATGGCGGTGAACATCGCGCCGCCGACCTTGCGGCCGAAGGTGGCGATCAGCTCGGCGCGCAGCAGGTCGTCGTGCACCGGGTAGACCGGAGGCGGCGACCCGTCGGCGGACCGTCGCGGCTGGGCCAGCTGCCGACGCCGCCGCAGCAGCGCCACCAGCTCGCCGTCGGTGTCGTCGATGAGGCGCTCGGGGCGCTCGACGTCGATGCCGGCATCGAAGTGCTCACCGCGCAGGCTCAGCACCGTGGGGTGGAAGGTCTCCTCGACCGCGGCGACGACGTCGTCCTGGCCGGGCAGCACGAAGGTCGCGCGCACCACCAGGTGCTGCTCGGCCCCGCCGCACGCGTCGCAGGACCGCGACCCCTCGAGCTGGTCGGCGGGTACCACCACGCCGCAGTCCCAGCGCCGCTGCGCGCCGACGCGGTAGAGCGTGCGGCCCAGCGGCTGTTGGGTGCTGTCGAGCACGCGGCGCACCCAGGGGGGCAGGACCTCGAAGTTCACCCAGGCAGTCGCCTGGCACAGGGTCACGACGCGCTTGTCCACCCGCGTGAGCAGGGTGATGCGCCGCCGCTGGCCGGCCGGGTCGCGTTCGAGGTCGCCGATGCTCACCGGGGACCCCGTCCACCGCGCGAGCGTGGAGGTGGTCAGCTCCCCCCGGTGCAGGGCGGCGGCGAACTCGGCCCACGGGCTGTCGTCCACCGGGGTGCCGGTGAGCGGGCTGCCGGTGAGCGGGGCGGGGCCGGGCGCAGGGGGTGCGCCGGCAGCGGGGGGAGCGGCAGGGTGCATGGCGATCACAGCCTCTGGTGGATGTGTCAGGTACCGACGTAGGCCCGGGCGAACACCGCCAGGGCGGCCTCGTCCTCCAGCAGCGACGTCAGCCGCGTGGTGCCCAGCCGGGCGCGGAAGGCCGCATCCGGTGCGCCGGCGACGGGACGATGGATGAGGTGGGTGAACCAGTGGGAGAACGCCTGGCACTCCCAGATCCGGCGCAGACACACGGTGCTGAACTGCGCGAGCGGCTGCTCGTCGCCGGCGACCGACCAGGCCTGCAGCGCCCGGGCCAGCACGCCTGCGTCGTGCAGCGCGAGGTTCATGCCCTTGGCGCCGATCGGGGTGATGACGTGAGCGGCGTCGCCGATGAGGAACAGCCGGCCGTCCTGCATCGGCTCGGAGACGAAGCTGCGCATGCGCAGGATCGACTTCTCCACGATCGGACCGGTGTGCAGCTGCCAGGCCGGGTCGGCGGCGCCGATGGCCAGGCGGGTCTGCAGGTCGCCCCAGATCCGCTCGTCCGGCCACGCCGCCACGTCGTCGACGCGGTCGCACTGCAGGTAGAAGCGGGTGATCGGCGGCGCGGTCGAGGCGGTCTCGCCGTAGGGCGTGCGCAGCATGTGCCCGGCGAAGCCCTCGTCGTCGTCGACGGCGTAGACGATGTGCGGGCTCGACGGCGGGGTCTGAGCCAGGATCGCCACCCACGCGAACTCGTGCTCGTGGTCGATGAAGCGCAGCACCCCGGGGGGCACCGCGGCGCGGCTCACGCCGTGGAACCCGTCAGCGCCGACGACGATGGTGCTGGCGAGCACCTGGTCCCCGTCGCGGCCGCGGAAGGTGACGCTGGGCTGGGCCGACCCGATGTCGTGCAGGGCCACGTCGGTGACCTCGAAGTGCACCCGGCCGTCCCGCTCGAGGAACGCCGCGAGCAGGTCGGTGACGAGCTCCTGCTGCGGCCAGACCCACTGCGTACCCCCGGCCAGCGCTGCGAGCTTGACGACGACGGGCTCGCCGTCGATGCGGAACTCACACGACTCGTGCTGGTAGCCCGCGGCGACGAGCCGCTCGGCCAGGCCGTGCTGGCGCAGCAGCTCCACGCTGCGGTGCTCCAGCAGGCCCGCACGCGGACGGGTCTGGATCGAGGCCCGGTCGTGCCGCTCGAGGATCGTGCAGTCGAACGCCCCGCTGCCCTGCAGCAGGCAGCCCAGCAGCAGCCCGGCCGGCCCGGCACCGATGATCGTGATCGCCGGTCGGCGAGCACCCGAAGGTCGGCCCACGACCCCGCAGTTGTTCATATCGGCCAACGGCACGGCGGCATCATAGGCTGAGGCCAACAATTCCGTCTATCGTGCGGGGAGCGTGGGCGATGGCCGCCGCCACGGCTCCCACTCCCCCGCCCGGTCGACTGAGAAGCGAGGCTGCTCATGTTCGGTACTGCTGACCGAACTCCGCTCCGGCTGGCCGCTCCGCGCGACACCGACGCAACGGTGGCCTTCGATCCGGCTGCATGGCGCCGGGCCGCGATCAGCGAACGGCTCGCCGGCCCGGCGCTCACCGCCGCCGTCGAGGTCCGCACCGCGCTCCAGGCGCCCCCGGTCACCGGCGCCGAGCTCACCACCCTTCTCGGGCCGCAGTGGCCGAGGACAGTGACCTTCCTGCGAATCGTGCACGACCTGCTTGACGACCCCGCTCCCCCGGCCGGTACGGCGGATCGAGCGTTCCGGACCGCCGAGGGAGGGAGAGCGCAGCCCTGGCGCCGGCTCGCCGAGCTCGTCCACAGCGCGGGACTGCTGGGCTACTCGGCCAGCACGGACGCCCGCTTCGGCCGCCAGGCCGTCACCGCGCTGGCGGTGGCCGGCACCCCGATGGCCGGCCCGATGATCCCTCAGGGCGTCGTTGCGCGACTGCGGCGCCTCGCGCAGCTGTCCACCATCACCCGCGCCGCGGCCGCGCCCCTGCTCACCTGCCCGCACCGCGCGACCACCGATCTCCGCGACTACGCCGCGCTGCTCGCCGGCCTGAGCTGGACTACGCTGGCGCTCGACCTGCGCGAGGAGCTGCTGCGCTCCCCCGACGGCGCCCGGCTGTACGCCGCGCTCACCACGCCCTGGCGCGCCGCGATCGGGTCGCTGCACCCCGAGGACCCCGACGAGCAGGACAACAGCACCGCGAGCGCGGCGTCGGCTCTGGGCGAGATCCTCGCTCCGACGGTGGCGCGGCGCTTCGGCACCTCGGACGCGCTGCGTTGCCCCAGCGCGGCATTGGGCGGTGCCGGCGACGATGACCATCCCGGCGCCGGGTTCGTGCTGGCCGGCTACCTGGCCGAGCACGTCGTGGGCGGCATCACCTACTGCGTGGTGCCCCCGACCGAGCCCACCCTGCGCTGGCCGGCTCTGGCGCGTACCGGACCAGCGCTGTTCCCCGTGTAGCGCTGCCGCGCCGCCGCGCTGCATCGGGCCCGCAAGCTCAGGGCGGCGGCTCTCCAGCGTGCTGGCGCTTCTCGCGGATACGTCGGCCAGCTTCACCGCCGGAGCGAGGGGTTGGCTCGGACGCGGGCGTAGTAGTCGGTGCGCGGCTCGTGCGGGGACAGTGCCGCACGCGTCGTCCCGCTCCCACCTGGTCCGCTCAAGCTCGCCCGGGCCTCGTCCCGCTCCCCGCGGGCGGTCCGCGGCACCACGAGCGGTGTCCCGCTCGGCGACGGCCCAGTCCTGGTCCGCCGGCGCCCGGTCCCGCTCGGCTGCGGCGTGTTCGCGTCCGAGCGCGCCGCGGCCGCGTCGGCCTCAGCGACCTCGCCGCTCGGCCCGATCGCTGCGGCGCGGCTTGAGGCCGTAAGCCTTCGGGCGGCTGGAGCTGCCATCCACCACTTGCGGCTGGCGTGACCCTGCTATTCCCGTCCCGACAACTCGCGCCCGTACCAGTATGGGGGTCATGGTGGAAGAACTGCAGGGGGGGTTACTTCAAAGTCCAGTCGTAGAACCTCTCCTTGTTCGGCATCTGAGGTGACCGTCCAGTTGGCGGCAGCTATCGCCAGCTCCGGGTGCTGCCTGAAGTAGGTCGCAGCCTGCTCGAGCATGTCGGCTTCCTGAACCGTGTCGCCGTCGCCCAGGAACGTGACAGTGACGCTCAGCTCCGCTCCGCCTTCTGGCGAAGGGGGTCGGGTGTCGACGACGTATTGGAGCAGGGCCATCCGGTATTCAGGAGTCCCCCATTTTGGCTCGTTGGTTGCCACGCCATGAGTCTTGCAGCCTGCACCCGCTGCCTCGACCCCCACATCCCCACCATGTTGTCGACATGGACGTTCTCTGGAGGGTTGCGACCCGCGGGCTTCGCGTCGGCTGGCGATATGACTCTCGGCTTACGTCAAGGGTCACGTCGGCAGCTCGGCCGCGCCGGGCCTGCTCGGCCGTCTGCCGGGCCGCGCCCAGCGCCTCGGTCGCCTCTAGCACCCGATCTGCCGCCGCACGTACAGGCCGACGTCGGGCACGCCTCGATCGCGACCACCCAGCACTACGACCGCGGCCTGCGTACCCGGGTCATCACGGACGCGGACCGGGTGGCGCGGGCCATCGCGGCGGCGACCCCTAGCAGGAGAGGGAGTTCCGGGCGCACGGGGGCCGCAACGGCAACCTGACTAGTACGTGCGTTCTTATGCAGGAAAGTCAGCGCTGTATTCATCGGACAGGCGTGGGGCGAGCGCGTCGCGGATGATCGGAACGCCGTAACGAAGCACGCACTCCACCTGGAAATCGTCCAACGCAGGATCGAGAACCTCGATCCATTCCGCCAGCTCGAACGACTCCAGGATGTGCCAGGGATCGCGGTGCGCGGGGCGCTCGGCCTGCTGGGTGAGAAGGCCGACCGCGAAGGCGATCGCAGCGGGCCAGAACCGATCGAACACCGCCTGGGCCACCCGGAAAGGGTCATCGTCCGCCCCGGCCGGGTCGTCTCCGTCCTCCATGCGCGCCACGCGCAGGTCCTCCAGTTCGCGGGCGCGGAAGACGTCGCGCAGCTCGGGGTGAGCGTCCTCGACGGCGGAGCACACTCGTTCCAGGGTGGCGCCGCAGCCCAGCTCCGCGAGGGCCGGGGGGCGCTGCTCCTTGGGCGGCAGCCATACCCACGTTGCGAGGGCGCTGGACCAGTTCTCGCCCGGCAGCCAAGTCACACGGGCTGCTTTCCACTCCCGGGCCAGCAGCGACAACAGCGCAGGCCCGCCCAGGCAGCACAGTAGCGCCTGTACCCCGGGCCACCCCGCCGGCGCGGCCACGCTTCGAAAAGCGAGTTGGTCGATTGTGAGGGCGAGGTGCGCCGGGTCCACGTAGGGCGAATCCCCGTCGAAAACACAGCTCGGACAGAGACCGTATTGGACGTCGTCAGCGTGGTAGAGATCGTTGACGGAAAAGGCATCTCCGCAAATCGAACAATTGACGTCCACGGGGGTGTCGGCAAGGTCCTGCTGTCGTGCCCGGGCGACCTGACGGTCGATCTCGACGACCAGCTGGCCGGGCGAGCGAGGGCCGAGCACAACGCCGTCGATGCCGATGATGCGACCGAGGCGCTCGGAGTAGTCCACGAAGGGCGGCGCGGACAGGGTGACCCCGAGCGGTGCGGTCAGGTCGAAGTCCTCCGGATCGTCGGGGTCGAGGTCGTTGACCAGCAACCGACGCGGTTCACCGCCGCGACGCAGCTCCACCTTCGCCGGCCCGGCCCACAGCACCAGTCCACCGGCCTGCGGGACGTACTCGACCTCGACCGGCCACCCCGCCGCCCGCAGGGCGGCCGTGATGGCGTCGCGCAGCTCGCTGGCCGAGGCCGGCGGCGGCGCCGCACTGCCCAGCGCCGTAGCGGCGTCAGCGTAGGAACGGTCTGTTCTGGCCGCGTGCGCACGAATCTGCTGCTTGCGGCGGTGGTCGCGGGTCATACCCGACTCCTTGCACGGCCCGGCTACCCACGCTCCGGACCTGCTGGTCTCGGGCCACGACAGATCACCTGCGGCGCGATCCTCGACCTTGACCGTTTCACAGCAGTCGGCGACAGCGTGGGCGTCACCACCAAGCACGGTGCGGGCCGGCGCCGCGGCCCGCGCTGATGCTAGCGGTACTCGTCGCCGTACTGCAGCTGAGACTCCAGACTGCTGGCGTCCCACAGCACGGCCGCCACAGGACGGGCCAGCTCCCCTGCGTTCAGGGTGATGTCGCTGCGCCCCTCGCGGGATCCGCGGCAAGGTGCGCCGTGAGGGCCTCGCTCACGCGGGGGAAGGCGCCGGTGGCGTCTGAAGTCGTGGTCCCGTAAGCGCTGAGGGCGGCGGCCCAGTCGGCTGCGCAGGTGCTCATCGGGGGCTTCCTGTGCGGTAAGGCAGGGAAGGGGCCGGATCAGGCTCAGCGCGTCGTGAGCGATGCCGCCAGCTCGTTGACCGCGCTCCGCACGCGCAGGGAGGCGTGCAGGTGGCCGTTGGCCAGCTCGTGCAGGGCGTCGCTCACGGCCTCCGCAGGGGAGCGCTCCCCCGACGAGCCGGTGAGCGACGCCGCTGTCTCGCGGAGGCGTTTCGCCGTCTGCTCCAACTCGCCTGCGGCGAGTTCGACGGCGAGTTCGATCTGCCGGGCCACCTTCTGGCGGTGCGTCTCGTCCAGGGCTGGCAGGGGTGGTCGTCGGTGGCCATAAAGGTCCCCTCGGCGGCCCGCCACGGCAGGAGACCGGCCAGGTCACATCTCCGATCGGATCTGGGTGAGCAGGGCGATGGTGCGGTCGATCGGCTCGATCTGGGCGCACAGCAGGTCCATCACCCGCGCGTACTGGTCGACGTCGCTGCGCCGCTCGAGGTAGAGCGCGCTGGTGAGCTGCTCGACGTAGACGATGTCGGGCAGGTCGGCCTCACGGAAGCGCAGGATGGTGAACGGCCCGCCGGCCGCCGCGTGGCCCCCGTAGCGGAACGGCGCGACCTGCAGCCGCACGTTGGGCCGTGCGGCCTGGTCGATGAGGTGGTCGAGCTGAGCGCGGGCGAGTTCGGGGCCGCCGAGCTGGCGGCGCAGCGCCGCCTCGTCGACCACCGCCCACAGCGTGGGCCCGACCTCGGCAGCGAGGACCTCCTGGCGGCGCATCCGCAGCTCGACTCGGCGCTCGATCTCCTGCTCGTCTTCATAGAACAGGCTGATCACCGCGCGGGCGTAGGCGGGGACCTGAAGCAGGCCGGGGATGAACTGCATCTCGTAGGTGCGGATCAGCGAGGCAGCCTGTTCCAGCCCGATGTAGGTCTCCGCCCAGCTGGGCAGCAGATCGGAGTAGTGGTGCCACCAGCCCGGGGTGTTGGCCCCCCGCGCAAGGGCCATGAACTCCGCGACCACCTGTCCGTCGGTCACCCCGTAGAGCCCCAGCAGGTCCACCACGTCGCGCTCTTTGAACCCCACCCGGCCCAGCTCCAGCCGACTGATCTTCGGCGCCGAGCCGCGGATGGCGTCCCCCGCCGCCTCACGGGTGATCCCGGCCTGCTCGCGCAGACGCCGCAACTGGCTGCCCAGCGCGATCCGCAGCGCGGTCGGCCCCGCGGCCCGAAGCTCACCGGCTGCGTCCCGCAGCACCTGCCGCGCTGCAGCGCCTCCCTGGGACCCG
>JAESGR010001129.1_pt1 | contig 10639 bp, 7 predicted proteins | sample 9269771 | NCBI WGS metagenome assembly JAESGR01 (sample SAMN15739572, study PRJNA653492) | algae metagenome | isolation source: Chroococcus sp. CMT-3BRIN-NPC107 and co-occurring heterotrophs from well... | place: USA: Clark Mountains Wilderness, California | collected 2010-04-18
CATATGCACCGTGCGGCGAGGACGCGATGGGCGCACCCGCAGCTACGACCGCTTGGTCGCCACCTGCCTGGTGGCCGGGGAGCCGCTCGCGCAACGGCTGCGGCGTTCTGCCGAGGACCGGCGCGCGCGCTGAGCGGCCTCGGCATGGGCGTGAACCCAGGCGAGGCTCGGCGCGGCTGCGACGGACTGGGCCCGCAAGGTTCTTGCGGACGTCCGGCAGCGAGGGCCGGGATCGCCGCCAACGAGAGTTGCGGGCTTCAGTGAGCTCGCGGCAAGCGCCCTTGAAAACCCAGCAGCCGCGACGCCTTGCTGGTTCCCTGTGCAGCGGCAAGGGAGAGATCCGGTGCCTGGCGGACGCGAGGAGCCGTTCAAAACCGCGTTGAGAGCCCTGAGGGAAAGGCTGCGGGACGGGGCGTTTCCGCCCGGGCGCAGGATCGCCGCCGTCGACGTCGCCGACTCCCTCCGGCTGAGCGCCACCCCCGTGCGGGAGGCGCTGTCTAGACTCGCGGGCGAAGGCCTTCTCGACGAGCTGCGCGGGCAGGGGTTCTATGTCCCGCTTTACACCAGCGCCGATGTCGCGGACCTCTACCGGTTGTCCTGGGCGCAGCTGAGGATCAGCCTGTGCAGGGAACGGCCAAGAGTTGGTCCGCAAGGATGTGCGCAGGCGTTCCTCGAGCAGGACCCGGTGTCCGCGGTGGAGCGGCTGTTCTCCAGCTGGATGGCCGAGACCGGCAGCCGCGTCCTGGCCGGATGCTATCGCCGGACCCAGGCGCAGCTCGCCCCTCTCCGTCGGCTCGAGCATGAGGTTTTCGCCGACCTCGAGGAGGAGGCCGTTCAGCTTCTCGCGCTCACCGTATCCGACTCCGTCGAGGCCCGGGCCGGGCCCATCGAGCTTTTCCATCAACGGAGGATCGCCGCCGCGGAAAGGCTGGCGGCGCTGGCCGCCATCCGGACGGCGGGCGCGCGGAGTTGAGCCAAAGCGCCGATCTCCTCCCCCGCGGAGCGCGGCCCGCCGGCCAACCGCACTTTCACCGAGCTGGCCGGCGCGAACTATAGCGGCGATATAGTTTGAATAGACCCGTCCGCGCCTGCCTGATCGAGCCGCCGCCAATCCGGCGGCGAACAGATGTGGAGGCCCGACATGTTCCGGCTCTTCAAGCTCTCCCCCCTCCGGCTCCTGAGCCTCGGCGGCGCAAAGGCCAGCACCCACGGCCCGATCGCCGGCGAGCAGCTCGAGGACGATTTCGTCCCCTATAACGGCGCCTGACCGGAGCCGCCGGCGCCGGCCGACGGGCCGGCGCCGGTCTTCTCAGCCATGCGCCTCGCTTTCCCCGCCCATGTTCACGCCGCCGTCGTCGGCGAGGATCTCGTGCTTCTGGACACGGCGGCAGACGCCTACTTTTGTGTCCCGGGAGGCGCGGCGCGCCTGCGCCCGGACGCGAACCTCAGTGGACTGGATCCGGACGAGCCCGAAGCAGCTCTCCGACTGCGGGCGGCCGGTCTCGTTCTCAGCGGCCCGGCCCGTCGCGCCACTGCGCCGCCGCCTGATTTGCCGCGCCGCGGTCTTCCTGTAGAGCCTGGCTGGTCGCTCACCACCCGGGAAGCAGGGCGGCTTGCCGGCGCCGTGAGCGACCTGCCGCGGCGCTACGCCTGCAGGCCCCTGCGGCGCATCCTGAGCAGCGTCGAGGCCGCACGGGGGAGGGGGACGCCCGTCGCCGCCGCGTCCGAGGCTCTACGCCTCGCAAGCCTCTTCCAAGCCGCCGCCATTTGGCTGCCGATGCCGCGGAAGTGCCTTGTCCGCAGCTTCGTCCTGCTTCGCTTCCTCCAGCGCTCCGGCTGCCGCGCCACGTGGGTGTTCGGCGTCAAGACGTGGCCCTTCGGCGCCCACTGCTGGCTCCAGCTCGATGATTTCGCTCTCGACGACGCGCCTGAGCGGCTCGCCGCCTACACGCCCATCCTGGCGGTCGAGGGATGAACGCCAGCTTCCTGGCGCTCGCCTGGTGCAGCGAGCCCGAAGCGGGGCGGCTGGAATCCGCCGCCTCTGCCTTGCGCGCCGCCGGATGGGCGGAGGCGTTCGCGCAGCGGGGCCTCCGGGTATGGACCCGCCAGCCGTCGCCCCTTCCGTTCGCCGTTGAAGACGGCGGCGCCCTCCTCCTCGTCGGACGCCGCCATCCGCGGCTTCCGGGGCAGCCTGAACAGCCGCGCTCCGACGTCGCGTCGCGGGCGGAGGCTGTGGCCCAGCGCCTGACGCGCGAATGGTGGGGGAGCTATGTCGCGCTCATAGGGGAAGGCGGTGCGGGAACGTGGCGCGTTCTGCGCGATCCCTCCGGCGCCCTTGATGCCCTCGTCTGGCGCTCCGGCGATGTCTACATCGTCGCCTCGCAACTGGAGGAGGTCCCGGCCTGCCTGTGGCCGGACGAGCTCGCTCTCGACTGGGACGCCGTCTCGGAATTCGTCCTTCACCCCTGGAGCGCCGGATCGCGCTGCGCTCTGGCGGGCGTACGCAGCCTGGTTCCGGGGGAGCTCGCATCCCTGGACGGACGGTCGGCTCCGGTCCCGATCTGGCGGCCGCTGGACTGGATATGCTCCGACGCGGGTCCCCATGGCCCATGGCCCCGGCGACTGCGGGAGCTGGTGGTGGCGACGGTCGCGGCGCTCGTCGCGCCCTACGAGCCCGTGCTCGCGGAGGTATCCGGAGGCCTTGACTCGGCCATCGTCGCCGCAGCGCTCGGCGCCGCCGGACTGTCCCCGCGTGTTCGCACGGCTCTGCACTACTTCGGCGACCGTTCAGACAGCGACGAACGGGCGTGGGCGGCGCAGGTTTGCGATCACTGGAACCTGCCCATCAGTTGCGTCGCCCGAAGCCTTGAGCCGTTCGATCCCGAGCGCGACTTCCTCCCTCTTGCGCAGGGCGCCCGCCCCCCGGCGGCGGCCCTGGACAGCTGGCGCGACCGGCAGGCCGCAGCGGAGCTGAAGGCTGCGGGCGCTCAGGCCATCGTCACCGGAATGGGGGGTGACGCTGTCTTCTTCCAGATGCCGAGCGCTCTTGTGCTGTCCGATCTCCTCAGCGCGCGCGGCCCTGGGGCGCTCTTCGATCCGGCGTTCCCCGACATGGCCCGCTGGCTACGCCGCTCCGTCTGGTCCGTGGCCGGCGAGGCGCTCGCAGGCCTTCGGTCCGTCCGATCCCACGCTCCCAGGAGCCGCTTCGCCGGGCCGCGCGCCCTGGCGAGCGCGGGCGGCCCGGGGCACCCCTGGCTCCAGCACCTTCACCTCGGGCCGCCGGCCAAGTCGCTGCAGATGGCCGCGCTTGCGGGATTCCAATCCATCCTTGGCCGCAACAGGCGGAGCGCGGCGGCCGCCGTTATCCACCCGCTGCTTGCACAGCCGGTCGTGGAGCTCTGTCTCGCCATCCCGACCTACCAGCACGTCGCTGGCGGACGCGACCGGGCGCTCGCCCGCCGCGCCTTCGAAGGGTTGCTGCCCGCGGCGGTCCTCGACCGCCGCTCGAAAGGCGAGCTCACCTCCCACTTCAGCCGACGGGCCGCGGCGAGCCTCGAGCATCTCAGGCCGTGGCTTCTGGACGGCGCGCTGGTCCGTGCCGAGGTGCTGGACCGGAAGGCCGTGGACCTGGCGCTCCGGTCGGACGCCCTCATCCAGCGCGCCGACGGACTGGCCCTCATCTCTGCGGCGGCGGTGGAGGCTTGGGTCCGCTGGTGGCAGTCGCAGATCCCGGACGCTCGCTCGGCTCCGCGCCGGCTGGGGTGACCTCGCTGAGGTGCCGCTGATACCAGGCGAACAGTCGAGTGTAGAGATCCCGCAGGTTGCCGGGGCTCGCATAGTGGTGCCCTTCGCCCCAGTAGGTCACCAGCAGGGCGTCTTTGCCCTGCCGGAAAAGCTGCGAGAACATCTCCTCGGCCTGGGAGATCGGAAAGTTGTCCATTTCGCCGTGAACCAGCATCACAGGGGCGCCGATCCGGTCCGCTTGTAGCGCCGGGCTGTTCCGCACATAGCGATCGAGATCCGCCCAAGGCGGGGCGCGCATGTCGCCCTGCAGCGCCTCCACCCAACCCGACCTTGAGTAGGTGCTCGCGCCTTCGTCCGCGTGCACCCGCTTCCCCGGACTGAAGGTCCCGTGCAGGCTGGCCAGGTTGCTGGGCGCCGCCTGGGCTACGGCCGCGTCGAAGCGGTCAGTCTGGGTCAGGATCGCGAGCACCGCGAAGCCGCCGAAGCTATGGCCCCAGAGGCCGAGCCGGTGCGGATCGAAGGCCCCCTGCAGGTCCGGCTGGCGGGCAGCGGCGTCGACGATCGCCAGGACCTCGTCGGCAAGGCCGACGGCGGGCCCTTGGTCTGCGCGTCGGGCCGGCAGGCTCGGCAGCAGGACTGCGTAGCCCTGACCCGTCAGGGGCGCGGCGGGGAAGAAAGGCGGGTGGCTCAGCAGGAGGTGCTCGGGCCTGCGCGGCCAGGTCTCGCCGGGATAAGGCAGGACAATTAGCGGTGGGGGGGCGGCGTCGAGAGGCGCGCCGGCCCATGGGAGCAGGATCCAGCTCACGAGAGCCTCGCCGCCGGGCCCGCGATGCGGCACCGGGACGACGCGCGGGAGGACGACATCCCGCAGCCGCACGTTGATCGTGGCCAATATCCGGGGATGCGACCTTGGCTTTCGCTGCTCGAGCGTCTCGCGGCCGCCCCCGTCCACCCGCACCACCAGGACACCGGCGCCGGGGCCGGCGTCCACCAACGCGGTCCTCGGACCCGGCAGGCCGGTCCGGCCGGACATGGCGCCGCCTGCGCCGAAGCGCACGAACTGCGGCCCCACCGGACGCTCCAGAACGCCTGAGATCGCCTCGCCAGGGGCTGGCGCCAGCGCCGCCCGTCCGGGGACGCCCTCGGTCCGCCGCCTGACCGGCTCGAAGGGAGCCGATGTCAGCCGCCTCGCCCGGCCGGCCGGATCGATGCGCCAGGCTGCGCCATCCCCCGCGACCAGCAGGGCCCGCGGTGTAACCGTCAGCCCTTCCCGCGGCGGCGAGGCGAGCGCCCCGGTGAGCCGCACCGGCCCCTCCGCACCGAGCCGCCACCAGTCCGCGCGCTCTCCCGCGGCCGGCCGGGCGAAGACGAGCGGATCGTTCCCCCACCAGCCGCCGTAAACCACCTCGGGCCGACGTTCCACCACGGCTCGAAGAGCGGCGCCGACGGGCCGCACCGTGCCCGTCCGGCCGTCCACCTTCACCAGCCGCCCTTCCGTCCAGGCCTCGCCGTCCGCGCGCGCGTACGCCAAAAGCGCCTCGCCGCCCGGAGACCAGCTGAGCAGTCCCGAGAGCATGTCGCACTTCGGGCAGGGGCGACGGACTTGGCCAGTTCGCACATCCGCGAGCACGAGCCGAAGTCGCCGCGTCGCCATGCCGTACGGCCCCTGCACCGGGTGGTCCTTAGCCAGGGGGATGTCCTCGGCCGCCTCCAGCAGGGCGATGCGGCCACTCGCCTCCGACGCCTCAACGTCCACGAAGTCGCCCTCAACGAGGGTCCGGACCGCACCCGTCCGCGCGCAGACGATCAGCAGCCGCTTGACCGGCGGCCGCGGCCGCACGGCGAGGTGGCGCCCGCTGCCGATCGCCGTCACAGAAACGCCGCCGCTGGCGGAGGCGGCCCATCGCTGCGGGAGCGCGGCCTGCGGCGTCATCCAGCGCAGCTCGTGAGGCAGGTCCCCGTCCGGCCGTGCGATCACCGCCAAGGAGGAGGGCGATACCCACTGAAGGCCCCTGGCGCCGCCGATCTGCTCCGGTGTGATCGGCAGCCAGCGCACGTGACCGGCGGCGACGTCGACCAGGCCGAGGTCCCAGGCCTCGTTCGTCAGGCGGTGCACGACGGCCCAGCGGCCGTCCGGCGAGAGCGGCCCCAGCCGGTAGCCGTGACCCGGCGTCGGCGGGAAGAGCGGGACGAGCCCGCCGCTTCGGGCGAGGTCCCCAACCATGATGCGGGTCCGAAAGAGGTCGTTGTAAAGGAGGCGGTCGAACCTTGCCGCCGAGGCGTAGGGACCTCGCTGCTCCACCAGCACGAAGCGGCCGCCTGCCGCCGGCGCGATCGCGCCGAACGACTCCCTCTGCAGCAGGTCGTCCACCTCCGTCGCCCTGGCCCCGGCAGGTCCCGCACAAACGCAGGCCGCCGCCGCGGCGATGGCCGCGGCCCTGTTCCCCAGCTTTCCCGACATCACCAGCGCCGGGTCAGCTGCACCGCCACGAAGCGGCCGATGATGTCCGCGTTGGATGGGTCGAAGGCGTAGCCGAAGGGATTGTCGTAGAACGGCGGCGGCGTATCGAAGACGTTGCGCACGAAGAGGGATAGGGTGGTTCCCTCGAACCGACCCGTCGGCGCGGCCAGCTTGGCCTGCAGGTCCAAGGTGGTGTGGGAGTCGATCGGTCGTCCGCCCGCGTCGTCGAACCCGGATAGGTGGTTCACCGCCGCGCCGAGGGAGAGCGGGCCGCGGGTCCAGTCGGCGGTCGCCCGCAGACGAAGGTCGGCCGGGTAGGTGGCCAGGCCGGCGAGCTCGATGCCGGGCGAGGTGGGCGTCAGCGACTGGATGTAGTCCAACAGCTGCGAGCCTGTGAGGCCGAGCGAGAGGTCGCCGCCGAAGGCGCGGGTCGTCCAGCTGGCCTGGATGTCCAGTCCGCTGACCGTCAGGCCGCCGGTGTTGACCGCGCGGATGTCCACCACGGCGCCGTAAGCCGTCACGGGGTTGAGGCCGCGGATCCGGTCGGCCGCCGGCTGGTCGAGCAGAGCGGAGACGAGGGCCAGATCGGCCGCATCCGTGGCCGGCTGAACACGGCGCACAAAAGGTGTGAAGCGCGTGTCGAGCAGGGCGCCCGCCAGGTTCTGGGTCACCGGACGGTCGATGCGGTTGTCGAAGACGGTCTCGAACCAGCTCGCCGAAAGCCGCAGGCCGGGCGCCCAAGCCGGTCGCCAGTCCACCCCCGCCGTGAAGGTCTCCGCCGTCTCCGGCTGCAGGCCCTCGTTGCCGCCGGTCAGCACCAACGAGAGCACACGCGCCGAGCTGCCCGAGGGGAACTGCAGCGCCTGAAAGATCTGCGGGCTCTTCAGCTCAGCAAGACCTGGCGCGCGGAACGATTCGCCCCAGGAGGCCCGCAGGCGAAGCCCCTCGAAGGGTGTCCACGCCAGGCCCAGCTTGGGATTGAGGGTGTCGCCGAAGTCGCTGTAGCGCTCGAACCTTACGGCGCCGGAGAGCTCCAGGGCGCGCAGCCCCGGCCGGCCGTTCTGCGGACCGGCCAGGGGGACGAGGACTTCCGCAAATGCAGCCGACACCGTCCGGCGCCCCGACACCGGCGCCTGTGGGATGGGCGCGCCGGTGGAGAGGAAATTGGTTCCGATCCGCGCAAAGCTCTCCTCGCGCAGGTTGCCGCCGACGGCGAGCTTGATCTCGCCGCCCGCGAGTTCGAACAGCGGCCCGTCCAGTTGCAGGTTGCCGGCCTCGATGCGGGACCTGCCGCGGGTGTGGGTGAAGCCTGAACCGATGGCGGCCCGAACCGCGGCCGGATTGTGCGGTTGACCGGTGAACGGGTTGAACCAGCCGTCGCGCGAGGGGCTGTAGGCCGTAGCGGCGCTGTCCGGAACGTTGCCCAAGGCTTCGGCGAGGATGGCCGTGTTCGCCAGCCCCTCCGTGACCAGGCTGTCGATCTGCTGGCCGAAAGCGGCATAGGCGTCAGCGCCCCAGCGGCCGGGGAGGCTGAGGCGAGCGCCGAGGCTTGCGGTCAGGGACTGGGCGGTGCTGCGCGAGAGCGGCGCGGGGAGCTCCCCGGCGAAGCTGTACTGGATCTGATGGGAGGCCGCGCCGACCGGCGACACAAAGAACGGGTTCGCGCCCGTCACAGTGAGGGTCGTCGTGGACGCAGCGATCCTGGCGTCGGCGGTGCGCAAGGTGTAGCTGGCGTCCCCCGACACCTCGTGCCGTTCGCCGATCTCCTGCCGAAAGGCGGCGTAGGCGCTCCCCAGGCGCTGGCGGGGCAGCATGTCCACTCCCTGCTGCAGACTGGCGAGATTGATGTCCCCGCGGGTGAAGTCCGTTGGGCGCAGGCCCAATCCGTCCTGGCCGCGCGGAACGGCCCACAAGGGGCCGGAGACGCCGGTCGCCGGATCGAGGCCGAGGATGTTGCCCGGGTAAGCGCTCGGGGAGCGGAAGTCGGATCCGCCGAACCGGCGTAGATCGGCGGAGCGGGTGTAGTCGCGCTCGGCTGCGGCCAGGGGCTCGCGCGCCGAGACCTCGACGGCGGCCAGCAGGTTGCCGGTCGCCCAGGTCCGGCCCAGGACCAGGCCGGCGAGCGCTTCCTCGGCGCCGCCGGCCGGAGCGGCCCCGCCTCGGATCCGCAACTCGCCGCCGTCGAAATCTCGCTTCAGGATCACGTTCACCACGCCGGCGACCGCGTCGGAGCCGTAGATCGCCGAGGCGCCGTCCAGGAGGATCTCCACGCGCTCGACCGCGGCGGTGGGGATCAGCGAGAGGTCGACGAAGTCGCCCTTGTTGCCCGACGGGGCGATGCGGCGGCCGTTGACGAGGACCAGGGTCGCGCTGGGGCCGAGGCCGCGCAGGTTCACGCCGCTGGCGAAGGTGAGATTGTTGCCGAGCCGGTTTGCGCGGGTGGTGACCGAGGCCTCGGTGTTCTCGCCGCTGTAGTTCTGCGGCAGCAGGTTGATGGCCTGGGCCAGGGTGGCTTGTCCGCTGCGCTGCAGGTCCTCCGCGTCCATCACGATCAGCGGCGAGGCGACCGAGCCGGCGCCGCGGATGTGGGTCCCGGTGACCTGGATTTCCGAGACGGTCGATGCGGTTTGCGGCGGCGGCTCGCGCTGGGACGGCGGCGCGCCGGGCGGGGCGCCGCCCGCCTCACCTGCGAAAGGGCGCGCCGCCTCCAGGGCCCGCGCCGGCCCAGCGGCCGTAGCCGTCCCGCCCTTCGCCTTCAGGACCAGGACGGCGGGCCCCGCACGATGGACCAGGATGCCGCTGCCGGCCAGGAGACGGCTCAGGGCCTGTTCGGCGGTGAACGTCCCGATTACCGCGGGCGCCCTGCGTCCGGCCACCAGATCGGGCGAGAACAGCAGCTGCTCTCCCGTCTGGTGCGCCAGGGCAAGAAGCGCCGGCTCCAGCGGGCCGGCCTCGATGCGCACCTGCGCCGGCTGGGCGGCGGCCGGATGGGCGCTCAGCAGGGCCGCAGCCGCAAGCCCTGCGAGCAGGGCGGCGCGGGTTCTTGAGACGCTCATCTTCATCGGCATCGGCGTTCCCCCGGACGCCTCCAGCACGTGGCCTGGCCGCAGCGGCCTGGCTCATTCCCCGGGCAGGGGTGCGTCCGAGTGGGTAGACGCAGGCGAGGGGCCGTCACCCTATGCCCGGCCGAAGAAAATCGTCAGCTCCCCGGGGAGGGGCGGGGAACGAGCCGCACGCCGCCCGGTTCGGGCCGCGACTGCAGCGGGAAGATGGCCTCGACGGCCGCTTCGAAGGCGGCGGCGTCGCCCACGTCGAACACGCCGCTGACCGGCGCCTGCGCGAGCTGCTCCGGAGCCTCCAGCACCAGCTTGTCCTCCGAGTAGCGGTTCATCTCGGCGATCGCGGCGCGCAGGGGCACATTGCGGAAAGTCAGCCGGCCTGTGGTCCAGCCCGCCGCCTCCGCCGCGTCGGTCGGTCGCGGCTGAGACAGCCCCTCGGGAGTTGCTGTCAGCTGCTGATTGGGCGTCAGCTGCGCCGCCTCGCGGTCGCCGTGCGCGACCGCGACCGCGCCTTCGAGAAGGGTGACCTGCACCGTCTCATCGGTGCGCCGCACGTCGAAGCTCGTGCCAAGCGCGGTCACCCGCACTGCATTAGCCGTGACCACGAACGGCCGGTCCGGATCTGCGGCCACGTCGAAGAACGCCTGCCCACGGCGAAGCTCGAGCGACCGGGCGGCCCGCCGGTAGCGCACCTGGACCACGGTGTCGGTGTTGAGCCGCACGCGCGAACCGTCCTCCAGGACCACCAGCCGCTGCTCGCCGACTTGGGTCCGGTAGACCGGCTCGGCCGACAGGGCGAACCAGGCGGCCGCCGCGGCGAGGGCGCCGGCCGCTCCGAACCCGGCGAGGCGGGGGTCAATTCCGCGATGGCCTCGAAGTGCAGGGCCTCGCTGCATCGCCAGTCGTGTCGCCGACTGGATCTGCGGATCGACGGCCAGGCCGCCCGCGGCCTGCCAAGCGCGCTCCACCTCCTCGTATGCTCGAGCGTTCGCGCTTTCGCGGCGCCAGGCCTGGAACGCGCGGAGCGTCTCGGAGGAGACGGAGACACGGCTCAGCCGGGCGAACCAGGCGGCCGCCTCCTCACGCGTTCGGTCCGATGATCCTCTTCCTGTCACTTCCGCGGCCTCGCCACCAGCGCGGCGCAGAGCGCCAGCGCCTTGGACATCCGCGCCTCCACGGTCTTGACAGACAGGCCGCAGCGGACCGCGATCTGATCGTAGCTCAGGCCGCCGAAGCGGCTCAGCAGGAACACTTCCTGCAGCTTGGGAGGCAGCCCCAGGATGGCCTGCTTGAGGGCCAGGGTCTGCTCCTGGGCGGGGGGCGAGACGGCGGCGGATTCGTCCGCTTCCCTCACCAGCACGGGGCGTGCAAGGCG
>JAESGR010001130.1_pt1 | contig 10631 bp, 7 predicted proteins | sample 9269771 | NCBI WGS metagenome assembly JAESGR01 (sample SAMN15739572, study PRJNA653492) | algae metagenome | isolation source: Chroococcus sp. CMT-3BRIN-NPC107 and co-occurring heterotrophs from well... | place: USA: Clark Mountains Wilderness, California | collected 2010-04-18
CCTGCCTGAAACGGGCCTCGCCATGATCCACACCGCCATGAGCCGCATCATGCTTCGACGCCTCGCATAACCTCCTCCAGCCACTTTGCGGACAGTCAGTCAGAGCCCGTTTGAGAATGGGTTGCTGGGCCAGATTGGCTGTGGTGGAAGCTCGGGATGTGGACCCGAGAGAGCCGTGGCCGGATGGCCGAGATCGCCCGCAAGACCAGGCGTTACCCGACGGACCTAACTGATGAGGAATGGCAGCGCATCGAGCCACTACTGCCTGGTGTGCCCAAGCGCGGACGCAAGCCAAAGACCGACCTGCGGGAAGTGCTCAACGCGATCCGCTACATGGCGCGCAGCGGTGGTGGCTGGCGGATGCTGCCGAAGGACTTTCCCCCTTGGCCGACCGTGTACTGGTGGTTCCGCCGCTTTGTGCGGCTCCTGCTGTTCCGCACGATCCACGACGTGGCAATGATGCTGGATCGCGAACAGGCGGGGCGGGAAGCGAGCCCGTCCGGCGGCATCCTCGACAGCCAGTCGGTGAAGGCACCACATGGGGCGATCAGAGGCTACGAAGCGGGCAAGAAGGTCCTCGGTCGTAAGCGTCACATCGCGGTGGACACCGATGGCCGTCTCCTGATGGTCAACCTAACCAGTGCCGATGTCTCGGACAGCGCCGGCGCTCAGACGATCCTGGCCGCGATCCGCAAGCGCTGGCCCTGGCTCAAGCACCTGTTCGCTGACGGCGCGTATGACCGCGGCAAGCTGATGAGCAAGGCGGCCTTTCTCGACTTCGTCATTGAGATCGTCCGGCGCATCGATCACGAGCCAGGCTTCAAGGTGCTCCCCCGCAGGTGGGTCGTGGAGCGCACCTTCGGCTGGATGGTCCGCTGGCGCCGCCTGGTACGCGACTACGAGGCCAGGCTCGATGTTTCAGAGGCCTTCATCCATATCGCCATGGGCAGCCTGCTGCTACGCCGTATCAGCCATTGAGGTATGGCTCAAGCTTGGGTCGATTGAGCTACTGCAAACATTTCGTCTGTAATGAACTCACGCATGCTGTAGAAGATGGCGCGCATAGAATAACGAGCGCTCTTGCGTCCAGCTATTTGACCTTGTTCCATAGCCAAGCGTCTTCCAATTCTTGAGTGCAGTGATGAGAACGCTATCGATCTTCATGGTCCGTAGATTGGGATAGCCCATCGCGATGAAGATTTCCCGAACCATCAGCCATTGTCCCCAGCAGTTTGGGTGGATGCCGTCCGGATGCATCGGGTTGACGCCGTCATAGTACAAACAATAGTTGCGCCATTCATCCATCCGCCTGTTCATGTCAATCAAAATGGTCTTGCCAAGCGGTAGCCTACTTCTCCAGTACACACTATTGGCTGCCATCCGAATGACATCGTTGGCTGAAAGCAACCGCCCATCTCCCGAGGGAAACTTCCGATCGTACTCCATGTCTGGGTACCGGCCGTACTCGGGGTTGTAATCGTACATGGTCATCAAGATGCATGTGGTGGCGACCCGATTGATGGCTGCTTGCCGCCACTGGCGTACCTTATGGAAGTACGCAAGCGGGTTGCCACCATGGCTGCCGGCATCCTCGAACACCAGCCAGTCGCCTGGGCGAATCGTGCCGTTGTCGATCAGAGCGTTGATCGTCACCACTTCGGCACCACCCGCGTATCCTATGCCGAGGCGGCCCAGCCCATTCTCCCTCGCTATCTGGCGCATGGCTGCCCATGGCGAGTGCCAGGCAAGAAGTGGGTGGTCAGCCGGGATCCCGTTCTCTCCGCGCGCAATGCCTCCACTTCTGGGGTCGATTGCTCCTCCATCCCAAAAGGCGCCTAGCGCCCATCCATGCATGATGCTGTCGCCGAACAGATGGCAGACGCTGCCATAGCGATCGCGATTATGCATCAGCTCGATGTAGAGCGGATCCCAACCGCCCGCCTGAGCAACGGCAGTGCCGGCATACAATGCACCGGCAACGCCAAGGGAAGCTCCGGCAATAAATGACCGGCGTTGGAGGCGCATAATATTGCTGCCTTTGCAGTTCCAGGGGCTTTTAAATGACGAACCCCGGAACTGACAGATAGCAAAAGCGATCATCATACTTCAAGTAATCCCCGTCGGATTTCCACGTACTGAGGGGCAAGAATCCGTTGGAAAATGCTTCAGTGGTTGCCGCGCATAGCGGCAGGCTATCCATAACCATGCAATGGACATGGCCGAAAATCCTCGGGTAGCATTTGCTAGCCGCCGCCACTGCGCGCCATGTAGAGAATAGCGTTGAGCACGAAGTCAGTTGTTGGACGACGACCGCGCAGGCACATCAGGCAGCCGCAGTTTCAAGTTTTGATCACAGCTAGATCATGCCGCAAACCCATTCTTAAACGGGCTCTAAGGGATAGGTCGGTTTGGACTGGACCGTTCATCCCGCACCACTTGAAAGGCCCTTTTGGGCTTCTTCTCCGCTAGGTGCTGGTATGGGGTAGGGGCCTCGCCTTTGACAGGGGCTTATCCACAGGCTCAGCGCTAGTGTTCTTATGTTCAAGTATGTTCTGTGTTCTAAGGCCGAATCGGCTTTTTAACTCAAGCGTTTACGAGACGAACTATAACTTATTGGGATGGTTGGGCTAACTTATTGGGATGGCAACTGTAACCTTTCGGGATGGCCATTATAACGGATTGGGATGGGGTTGCGAGGGAAGCCGGGCTCGGGTGCAAACTGTAACTTTTTGGGATGCCCAGAGGGCTGAAACCCGCGCAATCTCAGTGCGGAAGCCGAAAACATAGGTGCTTCATTGGCTGATCGGAGCGGGTGAGGGGGACGAAACGGCCCTTGCGAAGCCCGAACTATAACGGATTGGGATGGCATTGGACGAACGGACGTTCTGATCTCCTCGGCTTATCAATGCCTTATGATATCGGCATCCGCCGGGACGCCCTCGGCTTCCCTCAACCAGGGCGGCCGCGAAGAGCGCTTGCGCGAAGGCGACCCCCGTGTATAACAGGACCTAGCACATAAAGTTACATATGCGGGGTTATGGAGCGCAGACCCTTCCGGACACTCGAAGCAAAGCCCACGGATGAGTCGATCATCAAGCCGGGCGAGCTCGTTGATCTCGTCGAAATGACGCCGCTGACGCTCACCGACCGCCGCATCTACAACCAGCTGATCGCGCACGCCTGGGAAAGAATTGACCAAGGCGTCGAGCACGTCATCCCCAAGCGCAACCTCCGCGGCAACCACAATGTCAATGATCGGGTCGGGGATTCGATCGAACGCCTGATGGCGGCGATCGTCAAAGTGCGGGTCATCAGGGACGGCACGCCTGCGATCGAGCGCGTGCAGCTGCTCGGCAGCAACACAGAGCACGAGACCCCGGACGGGCTGCTCCGCTACGAATTCCCCGCCAAGCTCCGTAGAATCATCCGCGAGAGCACGATTTTCGCGCGGCTCCGCATCGAGGTGATGTTTGCGCTCTCCAGCAAATACGCTCTGGCGCTCTATGAGATGGTGCAAAAGCGCGGCAATCTCACGGCAGTGACGCACGAGGAATTCTCGCTCCGCGAATTCCGCGACCTGCTCGGCATCCCGAAGGGAAGGCTACCGGTCTGGGGCAACCTGCACCAGCGGGCGATCGCGCCGGCGGTGAAGGAGGTGACGGCGCTCTCGGACTTTGAAGTCACGCTGGAGCCGGTCAAGACGGGACGCAAGGTGACGGGCGTCCGCCTCTCGTGGAGCCGCAAGGATGACGAGTCGGTGCACCTGATGTGGAATGAGCTGCAGCGGCCGAAGGTGGGCCACAAGGCCCGCTTGGCTGGAAAGGTCGAGCGGATCGATTTCGTGCCTCCAGCGCTGCCGAACGGCGGACTGCCCCTCAGGGGCGACACCTACGAAAAGGCGCGGCGCCGGTTCCAGGGCTACGACATCTACCATGTCGAGCGGGAGTGGCGCGACTGGTCGGCCAGCAAGGAGCCGCCGCGCAATGCGGACGCCGCTTTCCTGGCCTTCTTTGCCAGATACGCAGAGCGCCACCCGCTATAGAAATCTCCAATTTCCTACTTTCAACATTTCGAAAGATCGCAACGTCGTTATTTTATCGTTGTGCGGGCTGTGAGCAGGCAAGGAGCGCCTGCAATCACGCGGGAAGCCGGCGCGGATGTCCTGCTCTGTGGGTGATCGGACGCAGCGGTGGGTGCGATCGATACCAGTGACGGAAGAGGTCGGCGAGGAGGTTGCGGCTCGAATGGCCGCGCAGCGGACCGGTCAGGGGGCTCAGTAGCTGCTACCGCCTGGCTAAAAGGGCGAGGCGATAGTGGCCTGTGAGGTGACCCCGCCGGTGCCGCGCGACGGAATGCGGTTCCAGGGCCTGGGCTACATCGACCCGACACTCGCGGCCTTCGTCGATGAGACGATCACGATCCGGCACGAGCCGACCGAGCGGAGCCGCTAGAGGAAGCTATCGGTGTGAGTGGAAGGCCGCGCGTTGACGCGCTTCAAGCGTCAACAATGTCCACCATCTTCACAAGGTGTGCAGGTCTTTACCATGCAGCGGCACTGATCCAGCAGGCTGCGGACAAGGGGTTCCGGTGCCAGGTCATGACAGATCATGCCGATGGTGCGGAAAAGGTCGTCATGCCCTTGCTGATGGTGAGTGGCACGTCAGAAGACCAAGCGGAGGTGATGGCTAGCGAGCGGAGGCACTCTCAGACCGCGTATCACATCACCTTCCTGCAAGCGGGTCGTGGTGATCCTCGTCAAGACATTCACCAGATGCACTACCAACTACATGCCGATCCAAAACGCGGTGCTGTCGGCGCTAGATGCTTACGCGGAGCAGGGGAAAAACGACAAGGCGCTATGGTTGCAGATGATCATCGACGCGATCAAAAGCAGATCGGGAGGGGCTGGAAGACCATCTCCCTAGCTTGAGCGGCCGTCTGGTCCATCCAAGGGGGAATCACGACAATCATCACTTTAGCACATGCTGTACAGCATGAGGAGCCGGGGAAGCCCGGGAGGCCAGTCTGCCCTTCTTGTCAGGGTGATCCATTGGGTGCAGTCTCGATCCAAAGAGCCGGTCTGCGATTCGATGCCGGCGAAGATGGCAAGTTGGCGCCATGACCATGCCCAGAGCGAGGATCTGCAAGGGCTGCTGGCAGCAGATGCGGGTGCCAGTGCCGTTGCATGGCGTCCTCTCAGTTCCATTCCGCCTGTTCGGCATTCGCCCAAGCCGGATGAACCCCAATACCTGTACGATCTGCGAGCTGATGTTCACCAAGGTGATGCGCGCGCGCAAGATCACTATAAATGCGACCGTCATGTTCGCCGACCTGAGGGGCTACACGGCTTTCTCCCAGTCTCTCTCACCAGATGCCGTCTCAGGACTGCTCGACACGTTCTACGATGAATGCGCAAGTGCCATCTGGGATTACGACGGCCTTCTCAACAAGACCATTGGCGACGCCATCATGGCGGTCTTCAACTTTCCTATCCAACAGAACGATCATGCCAGGCAGGCAATCCTTGCAGCGCGGGAGATCCAGCGGTGTTGGCATGCAAAGCGCGACGGGCTTGTTGAAGCCTTTGGGCTCAGCGGTAGTGAGTTCGGGGTCGGCATCGGTATCGCCACAGGAGACCTCAGCTTTGGGGAGTTCGGCCGGTCACACCGGGACCTGACCGCGATCGGCACGATCGTGAACACTGCGTCCCGGGCGCAATCCGTCGCTGAACCCGGCCAGATACTGATCACACAGGCTGTCTATGATGGTGCACGGCCGGAGCTGGCGAAAAGCTCTGCACGACAGTATAGGCTCAAAGGCTTTGATGCTCCCATCGAGCTCTATGCAGCCTGAGCGGATGGAATCGCCATAATTGGGAGATGGAAGTGGTACGCCGTCTCGTCATCATAAGGTGATGCAGGTAGGTGTAGCGGCAATCATCTGATTCCCGACAGCCTCCCGAGCCGCCGGAGCCAGGCATCCTCTTCCACTGCTCGTTCTGCACGCAACCCTCGTCGGATTGGCTACTGGTACGGGAACATCCTCTTGAGGGTTTTCCGTATGCTGGTCGGCTAGATGCGGGTGTCCTCTGCTGATGACGGCAGTCGGTCGACCTGCAACGCGATGCCTTGCTGGTCGCAGGGGTGGATGCGCGGCACCTGTTCGCCGACAAGGCCAGGTACCAAAGACGACCGGCCCGGACTAAAAGCATGCCTCGATTACCTCCACGAAGGCGACTGCCTGACGGTTTGGAAGATCGACCGCCTCGGGCCGCTCCCTGCCGCGCCTCTTGGCCATCGTGACCGAGCTGAAGGGCAGGGGCATCGCCTTCAGGTCACTGATCGAGCAGATGGATATGACCACGCCGCATGGCGAGCTGCTGTTCTCGATCTTCGGTGCCCTGACCCAGTACGAGCGGGCGCTGACCCGGGAACGGGTAGTGGCAGGGCTGGCGGCGGCCAGGCGCCGGGGCAGGCCATGTAGCCACGGGTCAAGAGCCAGGGCCAGACCGAGCTGGTCACCTCTTAGGTGCATGTAAGGTGCAGCAAGTATCCATGTAGATGTATAGATTAATTTCCAGAAATATTGGAACTTTGCTCTAGAATACGGCCCAAGTCTTGTTATCTTGCAGGACAGTTCGGCACATCCTGCAATGAAGTGACAGACGAAGCGTTCGTACGATTGTGCGCGGCGCAGCAAACTTGCATGCTTCAGACGACCTGCTCTCGACCGTGCCGACGGTTCTCCTCTCCACGATTGAGGTAATCCATGGCTCGTGTTCGAGGCGCGGCACTTGCAGCCGCGGCCATGCTGGCTTGCGCTCTTCTTCTAGGTGCTCCCGTCCAGGCGGCCGTCGATCTGGGCAGTGCGCCGATCGCCAACACTGGTTGGCGCTACACCCTGGTCGTCATGCGCGAGCAGGCGAAGACCATCACTGCCAAGGCAGTGCAGTATCTCTCCTACCTGGAAAAGTACCAGCTCACCGACGAATGGGTCGTGGCCTATGCCGCAGCGGTGTCGGAGGTCTATGGCACGCCACTGGCGACCGGGCCGACGCCCAGCCCTCTACCAAGCGACCCATCCATCGACCCGATCCTCGGCAACACGGAGATCTTCAAGTCGGGCTGGCGCTACAATCTTACGGTCCTGAAGGAACAGGGCAAGTACAGTGCGGCCAAGCAGGCCGAGTACGAGATGTACCGGGACAGGAACGGAGTGACCGACGCCTATGTCGACGCCTATGCCAAGGCCGTCGCTGCCAAGTTTCCCGAAGACGCGGTAACGGCTCCACCACCGGCCAAGAAGCCCTATTTCAAGATCTATCGCGGCTTTCGCTATACTGGCATGCCCTCGTTCGCCAATTGCGGGTTGAGCGAGTACATGCGGATCCTCTACAACCCCGAGCTGTTCGGCGGTGCCACGACAGACGTGCCGAACGTTGCCCATCTGCAGACCAAGATCGTTCCCATGCTGCTAAAGGAGAACAAGCAGTACGTGGTGATCGACATCGAACACTGGGACCCGATCCTGGAGATGGACAAGCTCATCACGGTGGTACGGACGCTCAAGCAGGGCGTGCGTGCGGCAGGCAACACCAAGATGAAGTTCGGCTTCTACATGCTGCTGCCGATCCGCAACTTCCTGGCGCCAGTCAACAAGGTGTCGCAGCCCTCTCGCTGGGAGCAGTGGATGGCCCAGAACGAGCAGATGCGCCGGCTGGCTGCCGAGGTCGACGTGGTGTTCCCCTCGCTCTACACGGTGACCGAGAACCGCGCCAACTGGCTGACCTTCGCCAAGGCCAACATTGCCGAAGCGCGCAAGTATGGTAAGCCGGTGATCCCGTTCATCTGGCCACAGTACCACAACACCATGCTGGGCCTGGGCACCACCTATGTGCCGGCGAGGTTCTGGGAACTGCAGCTCAACGCGATCTATCCCTTGAGCGACGGCATCGCCATCTGGGGTTCGGTCAAGAAGGGCGGCGGCTGGGACAGCTGGGACAGCAGCCGGGACTGGTGGGGCTTCACCAAGCAGTTCTCCAGCAGCTACAGCAGCGTCGCCGTGACCAGCGCCTGCAAAGCCTGACCTTCGTTATTTCTCGCTGCAGACTAGACCCTTCCGGCAAGGAAGGGTCTCTTCTCCTCAATACCGAACAGTATGGAGAACACCGGTTTGCCGTCATGAAAACGCAGCCGTCGACGGGGCTGGATCACGTGCTCAAGCCAAGAGTGCCCAGACGACCTCCTGCATGTCGATCGGCTTCACCAAGCGCCGCACGCTTTGGTAGGGCTTCGAGATCATCGACGTTCGCCTCCGTGCTCTTTGCACGGCATCGAGCGGCTGAGCCGACGCATCGAGATGGACGCCGTCAGCAAAGAAATGACCCTGCCAGCAAGGCCGACAGGGCCAAAAGAACCATTGAACCTCAGGTACCACTGGGCAACGGTCACCGCTGCCACTGGTTCCTGGTCGGATCGGTCCAGAATATGTGGCACCGTTCCAGTCATGCCCATGCCGGAGATCTCAGGAATGAGCCTGACGTGACTACACCGCTCAGCAGGTAGCACCCCACGCAACCGATCAGATTCTTGCTGCTTCTGTACGATATCGTACATGTAACTGTTACCTGACGTGCCATATGTAGCTCATCGCCCGTCGAGACCTTCCGGCGCGGGTGGCTGAGAGAGGTACGTGCGCTCCCGCCAGTCTTCTGCGGGAGCCGTCCGTGGCCTCGTCCGATCCATCCACGCCTACCACCCGCAACCGCCTGCTATCAGCCCTGCCGCCAGACAGCCTGGCGCGCCTGTGGCCAGAGCTGACACCGGTGGATCTGGAGCTGCGCCAGGTCCTGCACCGGCCGGAACAGCCGATCACCATCGTCTACTTTCCCGAGCGCGGCTGGCTGTCGATGCTGGCACCCCTGGAAGATGGCGATGCTGCCGAGGTCGGCCTGATCGGCCACGAGGGCTTGGTCGGGCTGCCGGTCGTTCTGGGCGAACCCTTCGATGACGTGGAAGCGATGGTGCAGTGCCAGGGTGCTGCGTTGAGCATAAGCACCGATGCGCTGCGTGCGGCGATGGAGCATGACCCGGTGCTGCGCACGCTCTTCCTGCGCTACGCCTTGGTGCACCACACCCAGGTGACCCGCACCGCTGCCTGCAACGGTCGCCACCATATCGAGCAGCGCCTGGCCCGCTGGCTGCTCATGGCGCATGACCGCAACGAGGGCGACGAGTTCCCGATGACCCATGAGTTCCTTGGCATGATGCTAGGCGTGCGCCGGGCCGGGATCACGGTGGCAGCCGGTCAGCTGCAAAAGGCCGGGCTGATCAGCTACCGGTTCGGCCAGATGCGCATCACCGACCGGCCGGGCCTCGAGAACATCACCTGCGAGTGCTACGGCTTCGGCCGGCGTGCGTCCGATCGCCTGTTCGGGCTGGAGGAAGGGGCACGGAGCGAGTACCGGCGCTGAAGGCCGATCACGAAGAGGTATAAGGCTCCTGCTGTCTGGCCTGATAGCGCGTCCGCAATTGCCTTGCTTCCGCAAACAGGGCTTCCAGCTCGGCGATGATCCTGTCGATCTGCCAGTCGGCACCAGCTGGACTGGACCCGTCCGATGAACAGGGCCTGCCGGCAGCAGCTGTCGTCGGCTGGTTGCGGCCGGGCTGGCTGATCCATGGATAGGCTGGCGATGTCATCGGACGCGCCCCTGTCAGTTCATCGGGCGTGATGAACTATTTCCAGACGAGCGTCGGTGCGCTTGCGTACAGAATGGCCGCCAATCATCCCAATCTCGTCAGCCGTTTTGCGACCGGCTTTCACCGGATGATGCGTGCCGACACCTGATCATGGTCAGCACCTCCTCTTCCCATCTCCCCGCCCCCATCTTCCATAAACACCAAACGAAGTTGGATGAGGATGATCATCTATATCCAAGGTCATATTCAGTGATATAGCATAAGATTGGAATGATTTTAAAGCAATTCTAATAATTACAAATGATATATCAGATTATCTTCTGGTAGATGATTACTGCCTTTTCTGTTTATCTGTTGCCGCTGGCTCGGCCGAGCTTCTGACACAGAGCCCTCGACCAATAATAAAAGCCTCGGACCGAGCCAGCGCTCAACTCGAAGGGTCTAGCCGCTCAAGGGCAAGATCGCCTGGACCACCTCCTGCATGTCGACCGGCCACATCTCCTCCCCGAGGATCGGCGCCCGGTCACCTGCAGCAGGGTGCCCAGAAAGAAATACCAGGATCGATTTGGTGACGTCAGCGGACGTTCGGCAGGTTGGTCGTTGGAAGGACTCCGCTCTGGCTGAGCCAGGGATCGGCCCCATTCCTGCCGGATGAAGAACATCATCAAGCTGCCCAAGCATCGTGGTCGAACCTGAGAATCATTGGCGAGTGGATGATGATGTCCCTAGAGCAGTTTCGATTCACTCGAACTCATAACCGGCGTTGGCGAGATAGTCCTGGCATTCGGCTGGGCTGAAGGGGTCGAGTGTCTGGCCGATGGTACTCCATAAGGTTTCACGGGTACGGGCGGCTGCTTTGCGGAGCAACGCCTTGAGCTTGGCGAACATCTGCTCGCCTCCCGGTCCTGCTGGACCGGGCCCTTCCAGGGTTCG
>JAESGR010001131.1_pt1 | contig 10614 bp, 8 predicted proteins | sample 9269771 | NCBI WGS metagenome assembly JAESGR01 (sample SAMN15739572, study PRJNA653492) | algae metagenome | isolation source: Chroococcus sp. CMT-3BRIN-NPC107 and co-occurring heterotrophs from well... | place: USA: Clark Mountains Wilderness, California | collected 2010-04-18
CCTTCATTTGGTGTGCCACAGCTGCCTCGACTAGACGATGCCTGTGGTCATTTGGCCGAAGTACTCCATGTGGAATGTTGGCTTCAGGCACATCTTCCCCAAAGTCAAGTGCCTCAGCTGATCATGCGCCAACGCTCTACCCGGACTAACCCGTACGGGCGAGGCACGTCTTTAGGGCACAGCGGCGAGGCGCGACACGATGAGGCACAATCCACACCGTCATCGCCTCTGTGTTCTGCGTTGCTCCACTGTCAAATTGATCGTCCGGTCCCCGGCCACATGAGGTCAGCTATCGCCTAGACCGGCGCCCAATCGATGTTCCCATACGCTTGACTTCGCTTGGTATTTGCGGCGGAGCTAACCAAGGGTGTCCATAATTCATAACTAGTAACGAAGGATTAGCTTCTGCTTCTCGCAACATTTGTCATAGCGAACGACGTACGTCCTCCTATGTGGACTAGTTTCGAAGTCATTCAGGCGCCTTGCGCCGGATCGGCGCGCCTCTGGAGGGCCCGCCTCGTACAGGGGTCTGATCGAGAGGCTGAAACGGAGTGTGGACATGGCAGCGACCGACGATGTGAAACAGCTGTGCGAGCGCCTCGCTCCTCATGGGTGGGGAACTCTCCTGTTGCGTCACGGCCTCGACCTGACCGCCTTCAACATTGAAGCCGAACTGGCGCGGGAGTTGGTCTCCATCGACCGCACGCAAGCAGGATTTGAGGATTTCTGCGCGTCAGGCGTTCGCGGTGTCGAGCCTGGCGATCCGGCGATGAGCCTACTCTACCACGCCCTGGCGAGCCCCGACGTTCATCCTAACCCCGGCTCCGGCAGCGATCCCGTTCCACCGGAGCATTACCCAACCCTGGGTGAGCTCGACGCCCTGGAGAACTACATCTACGGCCTGAAGCCGCTCGACCCCGCCTTGTTGAACGACGTGGTCGTCGGTGTGTTTGCGTACCAGTACCGGCCGGCAGCTAGTAGCGCCCATAGAACCCACGCCGACTTCGTCTTCTCCCGCACCGGCGTCGCACGGGTCGGCACGACCGACCCGGTCTGGGAACCGAAGTGGCGTTGCTTCCGGCCCGACCCGCTCGAAGCTGCCGACATTGCGGTCACCCCTGCGCGCTACGCCGCCTTCGTGGCACGTCCCATTCGCCCGACGGCCGCCGACCCCGTACTGGGCCAGCGCGACAGGGAGGACCGCCTTAACACCTTCCATTATCCGTTCCACAAGGTGTTCCCAGGCGACGCATGCATCCGGGGCCTCATGCTCGGCCTTGAGTTCCTCGAGTATCATCGGAATGAGAAGTTGCGGCGCGTACATGAGCCCGGCGGCGTGGCCGTCGTGCCTGGGTTCGACATCGACGCCCTGCCGTTTGTGCGCGATTCTACCAACGGCGGTGGTCTCGTCGAAGCGGTGCCGGTCGGCGCGTCGGTTTTGATCGTACCACGGCCGCATGCCCGCTTGGTCCGGACGGTGCAGCAGCGCAACGAGGTGTCTGGACACGACGAGATCGTGCGCTTCGAAGTTCCACCGGAGCGCATCCCGCCGGGCTCCAACCGCTCGAACCGGTTTTCCACGACGCTGGAGATCACCGCTGTCGGTGACGTCCGGCAGGCGCCGGAGTACGTCAACATCCGTCATCGCGTACGCCGAGAAGGCGGCGGCGGACTCGTCGTGGAAGATCTGCGTTCCCTTCCGGACGAGGTCTTCTTCCGCACGATCCAGCGCGGCGGCTATGAAGCGGCCCACTTCACCGACGATACTTGCGACGGAGCCGTCGTGGCTAAGGTGACCGGGCTCGCCACGTCGAGCCGCACCCTTCCTGCCTACTCGCTGGTCTCGGCTCCAGACTTCTTCCCGCTCGCCGATCAGTTCGAAATCAGCGACTGGGTGCGCAGGACGGTCATGACCTCTGACGCACACTTTGCGCAGGGCGCACCGTGGCCGCTGTGTGAGGGGCGCTGGCCCGCTAACCTTCGATTGCCGCGGCCCGGCGCCTTGGGCGATCTCGCCTTCGAACCCAATGACAAGACGGTCGCGGCCGTGGTCGGCGCGCGCCCGCGAGGACCGGTGACGCACCTGCCGAAGCGCCGCAAGAGATTTGCGAGTTTTCTGCCGGACGCTGCCTCCAACGTGTTCGCGCCCGGTTGGGATGCATCTTTGACGACGGACGGCACGAACCGCTTCCTCGCCGCTTACGGCCTCGGGAGCCCATTTCCCGAAGACGCGAAACTCTGCGCTGCCCTCAATTCGTTCTGGCCGGCGGTGGCACCAGACGCTTCGCGCACGTTCCGAGTCACGAACAGCCCGACAGCGACCCCGCTCTTGGACGTCGAACTTGGCCTTCACCCGCGGCACCCGCGCGCGGTCTCGGGCGGTGGGGCAACCACCGGCTGGGACGGCGAGCAGGGACCATTCTTTGAACAGGATGCGGGGGGCGAACGCTTCGTAAACGCCGCCTCGCTGGCGCGCTCGGATTACGTCACGAATTCGCTTCAGGGTCGGATGGTCGTGCGGCTCACGGCCGGGCTCGATGCCGACGAGTTAATTCGACGAATGGATGCGCTGCGGCGTTCGATCGCGGCGCTGCCCCCGGGAGATGACAGCGTGGTCGAAACACCGCTTTGGCTGGTTTCGGCCGACGCGGTACCTGACTGGGCGGAGGTGTCCGACCGCGGGGAGTCTACCCTCGAAGGTCCGGGCTACGCGTTCAGTTTCGCCCTGGTCGGTGACGGCGCTCCGGATCCGACCGACTTGGCTCGCACACGGTTCCCACTCACGGCACGCCTGGACTGCCAAGTCTCGGAAGACTTGGTCCTCTGGCGTCGTGACGGAGAGGGCTGGCAGCAGCCGCTTTCGAGCTGACCAATGGGGCGCGGGACAGACCCGGATCATGACGTTGTAGTCGTCGGCGGTGGGACCGCTGGAGCGGCTGCGGCCATCGTCACGGCGTCCAGCGGATTGCGGGTATGCGTTCTCGAGGCCGAAGACGAGTTTCAAGTGGATGGAACTGAGTGCCGTCGGCAGCGCCCCGGAGAGTCGCTTCACCCAGGAGCGGCAACGCTCTTCGAGGCTCTCGGTATTGCATCCGCCGTTGCGGAAGCGAGTACGTTGCGCCACGCAGGCCATTGGGTTGCTCAAGGCGACGACGCTCTCCGCTTCATCCCCTTCGGCGCTGACGGCGACGGCCACCGATGGCTCGGCTTCCAAATTCGACGGCGAACCCTGGAGCAAATCCTGCTGCGCCGAGCGGAGGAGGTCGGCGCCGTTCTGGAGCGCGGTTGCAGAGCAATGGATGTGCTCCAGGGCTACGACGGACGAGTTTCGGGCGTCTTGACTGATCGCGGTCCTCGTCTCGCTCGATGGGTGTTTGACGCGTCGGGAGGCCGTCACTGGCTGACGCGGCGGCTCGGTGCTAAAGCGACGCGCATTTCGAAGCCGCTCGTCGCCCGCTTCGGGTGGAACAACAAGGGAAAGCCTGAGCCGGAGTACAGCCACTCGGCGAGAGCCGAACCTGTTCTACGAATCGGACCTCGGGGCTGGATGTGGACAGCGCCGTTAGGAGACGGCCACGCCGCCTGGGTCGATGTCGCTTTCGACGCCGGTGGGCGGAGGCGCGGGGTCACTTTGCCGACCTCGGGGCTGCGAGATCCTCTGGGAGGGGCCGACGTCACTTGGCGCCGGGCGCCGCGGGTCAGCGGACCCGGCTTTGTGGTGATTGGAGACGCGGGCGCGGTGCTCGACCCAGCCGCGTCGCGCGGTGTCTTACGGGCACTGATGACGGGCTGTGTGGCGGCGCAGTGCGTAGTGGACGCGCTGGCGTGTCGAATCCGGGAAGAGGATCTCATGACTCGCTATGCACGCTGGCACGACGACTGGTTCGCGCGAGACGCGGCGGCGCTAGCCGAACTCTACTCCGGGGCGGGTTTTCAGGCTCGGCGAATAATCGTCCCAAGCCTGTCACCGCCGCGCGCTAATGCAGTTCACGTAGTCTCATCTGAAACGCGTCCGTGATCGTGCGCAGAGGGTGAACGAAGTGCCGGCCGGTGCTCAAGCCTTGAGGCTCGAAACTCTTCTTGCGGTCGTGAATGTTTTATTCACAACATTCGGCTGAACCGCGGTGACCGTCAGGTCACGTCCAGAACTGGAGCAGTGGTTGCAGTGCGCGGATGCCGACCTGGGCCTGGCGCAGCCCTTATCCCGACGTTCTGCCGGGCCTCCGCCGGCTCAAGCCTGGCAAACTCACTAACCGTCAGATCAAGCGACTACATTCCGCGGTGGGTACGCAACCCGCGTCCGGTTTATGACTAAGATGGTCGCGTTTCGACTATGGTCGCGCATCCTAACACGCGCAGCATCGAACGACTTTCGTCGTCGGTCCACTTCGTCCTGGGCATAGTTGCTTATAGCTTCGCGCCCGAGACGAGCATTCCGCCGATCGTCATCGCTTTGTTGTCCAGGAAGTGTATACACCGAACGCGTGCGAGCTTTCTACCCGCTTCAAGACAATCGTTGAGCGAGTCTCCGTAATGCTGCTCATGGTTCCCGGCCACGAAAGCGACCTCCATGTGGGGCCGCGCGATGTCGGCTAGCTATTTGATCGCTGAAAGAAGACCTTCGTGTCGAAGAGTCTGTCTCCGGTTGTTGCAGATCATGAGCCGAAGTCGTTCATTGTGCAGCGCGCTCTTGGTCTGGTAGGAAAGGCTTGGTTCACGGAAAGATGTTCTGTGGGAGACGCTGCGGTCGAGGGTCGCTGGGACGCGGTCTTCCCGCTCCCGAATGTGGCTGTACACGCGAGCCTTCTCCCGGACGGGAGAGTGCTGTTCTGGGGCCGCCGTGATCGGCCCAACGGAGGCATGGACGAACACGCGTGTACCCCGCAGATCTGGGATCCCGTGAGCGGAAACACGGTAGCTACGCCTCAGCCGAAGATGCCGGACGGTACCAAGGTCAACCTGTTCTGCGCTGGTCACGCGTTTCTTCCAGACGGCAGCTTGTTCGTCGCCGGCGGGCACCTTCAAGACTCTCACGGCGTAAACCAAGCGAGCGTTTTCAACTGGCGGAACGGTCTCTGGCAGGCTTTGCCGCCCATGAACGACGGCCGTTGGTACCCGACGGTAACTGCGCTGCCAGACGGTTCGTTGTTGGTGACCTCTGGCAGCTATTACGATGCCGCGACGAATCAGGTGGCCAACAACTTTGTTCCGCAGATCTGGGACGGCGAGGGTTGGCGATCACTCACCGCCAAGATCGTGTCCTTGTATCCCAGGTTGCACGTCTTACCGGGTGGTCGGGTCTTCGTCGTCGGAACGGATCTGATCGGCCTAGTTATCGACGCGGACGGGATGGGGAAGTGGCACTCGGCTCCGGCGAGGGCGGGGGGAGACCGCCAATACGCGCCGTCTGTTGCGTTTCGGACCGACAAGGTTCTGTTCGTTGGTGGAGGCAACGATCCGACGTCGCATGAGCCTTTCGCCGAGACTGAGATCATCGATTTTGGTGACGAGGCGCCCTCATGGCATCTTGGATTGCCAATGCGCTTTCGACGACGGCAGCATAACGCCACGATACTCGCCGACGGGCCGGTGCTCGTGACCGGTGGGACGAGAGGCGGCGGCTTCGATATTGGGTTCAACGACCTCCGTCCTGGCCAGCCGGTACATGAAGCGGACTTGTGGGACCCCGAGACGGGCGTCTGGAGGGTGCTCGCGGCCGAAGCCGTAGACCGATGCTATCACTCGACGGCTCTGTTGCTGCGGGACGGAACGATCTTCAGCGCAGGGGAGGCGAGTATTTTCCGAATGGCCAGTCGATGCCGGCCGAGCATGTGCATCGTGACGGCCAGGTATTTCGGCCGCCGTACCTGTTCCGTGGCGAGCGGCCAGTGATTGGAGAGGCGCCGACCGATGTGGTTCCCTACGGCGGCGACCTGACCGTGGTCGTGTCGGGGCCGCAAGTGACCCGCCTCGTCCTAATCGGCCTCGGCTCCGTGACCCATTCCTTTGATGCGGGCTAACGTTTCGTTGAGCTTTCGTTTCGTGCTACCGGGACATCGCTAACCACAAACGTGACCAGCGATCGGACCATCTGTCCGCCTGGATGGTACATGCTCTTCGCGCTCTCGGAGAGCGGCGTTCCGTCCGTTGCCGAGATGGTTCGCGTGGGCGAGCCGATCGAGCCCAGGCACGCTCCTGCGGCCTTCGAGATTCGCTCCCCTGGGCGCGGCCACTTGGAGCACATCCGCGACCGCGACGAGCAGGTCGCCGCTTGGGCGTCCGGCACGCGCGTCACGGCCGGTCTCACGTCCACCTGTCTCTACGGCCTCGCCGCATGCTGGGCGGGAGCATATCAGACGTTGAAGTCCTTGGCTGGGGTGGATACGGTTCGGCCGATCGCAGATGCGGTGACCTCCACAGCAGATGTGCATCTCCAACACCACGGTCTCCCGGACGTGACCCTTTGGTCCGAACAGTTCCGGGAAGGCGAACGGCAGCTACGCGATCCGAGGTTTCGAGGTAACGGTGACGGGGACGCTCGCGGTACGTGACGGTCACGCTCGACTGTTCGGACCAGGGGACGCTTTCGACGTCAAATTAGGCCCAACTAGCGCGTCCGAGACCGTGCAGTGGGACTGGGCGCGCCGCGCACCTGCGACGCCTACTTTGGAGGAGGTTTCGGCCTTCGACCGCCTCGCCACGTACGCCGCCGGAGAGGACGTCGTCGTCCGTGTCACGGGTCCGTTCCGCGATGGACCCGACCGTCAGGTCCTCTACGTGAGAGCCTTCCAAGTAGTACGGTAGAGCATGGCTCGGTTCGGGCGCCATCGGCTGTGCTCACGGTCTTCGTAGACCGAGCATGCGGTGCCTAAAGCACTTTCCAGTCCTGCACGCCCGATGGCGCTCCGCCAAGGGGTGAAACCGTCGAAGCGTTCGGTGTCGTGATCGTCAGTTCCCGAGAGTGACATTAATCCCGGCCGCTTCGAAGGCGGTCCTGACAGCCGCCACGCGTTACTGCAACTCGTCGGGGTGGCGACGTCTGAACAGGCTCAAGGCCGACAACTCAAGCACTCGCCGACCGTCGGCGAACCGAGAACGCGCTGACAGATGTCGCGTCAGGGCGAGGTAGAAGAGTTGGCCGAACTCGGCTGCGCTGAAAAGTGTCGTCCCGGCTGGGACGGCAGCGGAGTCGCTTCAAAAAATGGATCTTGATGAGGTATATTCGCTATCGGTCTTTCGAGCAGGGCACGTTCACTTAGCTCGACACGGATCATGAACGAGTTGAATGACTGGTTAGTTTCAGTCCCTTGCTAATCGCGATCGCAAGATGACTGACATAGTCAATGCGTATAGTAGATGTTGTCAGTGAGCCACGAACGCCACCAATGCTTAGGCTGGGGTCAGGTACACATGGGGCGTCTACAGGACGAATGATGAGCTGGCGCGCAAAACGCATCGCCCCCCACCACGCCCCTTCATATTGCTGCACACGGTCGAGATCATTACAGATCATCGCGACGTGCCAAGCATCGGCGATCGCCTCAGCAATAAATGCAGTATGAAAACTAGGACCATCCGGAGAGAGGTCGGTCAGAAACGCACCCGTCGCCTCAATCTGCCAGTCGATGCACCAATCCGCCACTTCAAAAGCCGTTGCTGCATACGTTGGGTCACCCGTGACAAGGAACATTTTGGCACACGCCTGTGGCAGCCAGCCTGCCTGGCCCCATCCGTGTAGTAGGCGGAACCGGCGCAATTGCCATGAACGGTAAGGCTCCATGAACGGGGCGAGGCCGTCCGATCGGTCGGCGTTGTGGGCGGCAAGGGCGAGGATGGCGGCGTTGGGTAGATAATCGTTATCGCGTTCGATCCGGACTGGCTGCCTGTCCGGGTGGATTGATCCATCGGCACGAAACATTGCCGCTACTCCGGCAGCAAGGGCGTCCAGCTGTGGGCAAGTTCGGTCGCTGCAGCCGCTGAACGCGGCTGCAGCAAGCAGCTCGCAGTCAGCCATCGGACCGCAACGCTGGCCCTCGAGGCGCAGTGTGCCAGCCGTCGAGCCGGCCGCGATCTCAACTGCCTCGATACAGCGCTGTAGCCCTGTACGGGCCAGTTCCTTCCAGTCCTCGCGTTGGAGCAGCTCGCCTGCCGTAAGAAGGCCGCTGAGGCCGTGAATGATACGAGCTGCTGATCCTTGGTCCCAGCGCCACTCGGATATCATTGGCGACTGAGCGTAACGTGGCAGCCCGCTACTGAGCAGGTTCCTCTCGATGTATCCTCCCAACAGCAGAAGATCATCTCTCAAAGCAGTGACATCGCATGGACCGGCCGGAGGACCCGCGAAACCAAAATGATGCTGCACGGCTTCAGATTGGCGATGAAGCCAAGTTGCCGTGCGGTATGTGATCCAATGGACAGGTCCATCGGTAGCCTGCGCTTTCTGCAACAGCCTCTGGGCGAGCAGTTCCTTGCTCCAGTCGTAGTACGGCCCGACAGACTCCAGGAACAGCGCCTGGCGATCTCCTTGTCGGACAGCTAGACTGTCGCGCCCCAGGCGCAACTTGCGTGCAGCAACGCGTGCCGATGTGCTTCCGATCCACTCTGGATCGTACAGTATCGAGACGGCAGGGCAGAGTTCGTCGAGAATGTCAGGTGTGATTCGGCCGAACCGATCATCTTCGACTGCAGCTTGTGCGGCAGCAACGAGCGCTTGGTCAAGATTGCCACGGCTGCTGATCGAGCAGCCAATCACACCGCGGTGGTATAAAGTCACCCCAACCGCAGCAACACTGGTAGGGATGAGACCTGGATCCAGACTAATTGGTGGAAGCGGATCGCCTCTTGCGACAGCCAGAGCCACTTCCCGGGCTCGCGTCGTGAGCGCCTGGCCCACCATTCGGTCGCCCGTCCAGGCATACTCGGACCCGTCCGGTGCTCCATACGGTAGCCAATCGACATTCTGCTCCAGGTGCTTGCGGACTGTGTGACGGTAGATCTCGTAGGGCTCGAAAGCGCTGAGACTGGCATTGCGCAGCGCTAGGTCGAGTTGCTCACGTTCACTGATGAAGACCTGGGTGTTCGGCAACGCGCCGCCGATTTTCACCGGCCAGACGGTGCTCCGCACGACGATGCCGTACCGTGCAAACTCCAGTTCAGCCGGTCGGACCGCCTCAAGACGACCGAAGAAGGTCACGGCGATCTTGAGATCGTCGAGCTGTTCCAAGCGTAGACCGCCAGTGCGTATTGTCTTGGCTGTAGCCAACACGACATCGCGACATGGATCGGCGTCCTCAGGATTGAAATGCCAGAAGCCGTCACGCGCGACCCTGACGTTCGTGCGTCGGTCGCGGAACGAGACCCACGTACCGCCCAACGCGTTGTGCTCAGCGTTGAGACGCTGCGGCGGCGCAGGAAGCGTACCTCCTTGAAGGAGGTGTTCGGCCACACATCGAGCGACTTGAGCCGGAGAGAGACCATTTTGTACAGCCGTTGCAGTTGCCGTGAACTCGCCCACCCGCCGAAAGCCGGGAATGTAAGTGGGACGCGGCATCTGAAGGTCTTCCCAGATGTCGAATAGTGTCTCGACGCGATATCCCAGCGCTTCCGCCCGCTCGCGTCCGCCCCGATGCGGAAAGTGCACCAAGCAGATCCCGCCTTCAACACGGAAGCCGTGGCGTTCGAGGAGGCGAGCGCCGTTCAGGAACGATGTACCGGAACTCAAGGAGTCGTCGATCAGAACCACTGGCCGAGATAGATCGGCAGGTCCCTCGATCTGGCGGCCACCACTGTGCCCCTTGGGCTGCTCGCGCACGCAGATGCCGCTATATCTTCCCTCTCCCAGTAAGACACATTGAGCAAGGAGAGGAATCCCGGTAGTTCCGTATGTAGCGAGCTGTGTGCTCTCAAAGCCTTCCAAATGATCGAGCAGGCAACGCGCCGCGAGCGCGCCGCCTTCCGCTGTTAGAGAAACATTCCAGGAATAGAACATCCATGGAGCTGACTGGCCGCGACGGTCGACTACTGGTTGACCAGGCGCCGCGTGTAGCACTCCATCGTGTCGGAGTAGAGCCAACAACCTTTCACGCAAAGCCACGCGCGAGGAGGATGTCGAACGCGCACCAGTGAACAGAGCCATCGTAGCAAGGCCTGCCAAGTGAGTTTAGGTTAGCGGACGACTCATCCTGCTCCTGCGCGAGCCTGACCGTCACATTGCAGCCTTCCCAGCCTCGATAGCCCGCTGAGGAAACTCCGCTCGTCCAGGAAACTCGGGCAGCTCAGGCAATTCGGGAAGCTCCGGAAACTCAGGTCGCTCGGGAAACTCAGGTCGCTCGGGAAACTCAGGACGCTCCGGGAACTCAGGTCGCTCCGGGAACTCAGGTCGCTCGGGGAACTCAGGTCGCTCCGGGAACTCAGGTCGCTCCGGGAACTCAGGTCGCTCCGGGAACTCAGGTCGCTCCGGGAACTCAGGCCGCTCGGGAAACTCAGGCCGCTCGGGAAACTCAGGTCGCTCCGGGAACTCAGGTCGCTCGGGAAACTCAGGCCGCTCGGGAAACTCAGGTCGCTCGGGGAACTCAGGCCGCTCGGGAAACTCAGGCCGCTCGGGAAACTCAGGAC
>JAESGR010001132.1_pt1 | contig 10611 bp, 7 predicted proteins | sample 9269771 | NCBI WGS metagenome assembly JAESGR01 (sample SAMN15739572, study PRJNA653492) | algae metagenome | isolation source: Chroococcus sp. CMT-3BRIN-NPC107 and co-occurring heterotrophs from well... | place: USA: Clark Mountains Wilderness, California | collected 2010-04-18
TGCCCGGCCGAACCGGCGCATCGATCCATTTCTCGTCGAAGAAGCGCCGGGCGATGTCGGCCATCTTCGGGGCGAAATCGCCATAGGCGGCCAGCACCGTGTCGCGCGCCTCGCCCCAGGGGATCGGCTGCTGGTCCACCTTGGGGAGCGGAGCGTTCCGGTCCCAGAAGTCGAGCGCGTCACGCCCGAACCAGCGCGCCTTGAGCTTATAGTAGCGGTGCGACAGCCGCGGATAGGCCTCCGTGACCGCCTCCACGAGCGCATCCACGACCTCGCGCTCCACCCGGTTCGCGAGGTGGCGGGAATCGGCCACGTCCTCGAAGCCGCGCCAGCGGTCGGAGATCTCCTTGTCCTTGGCGAGCGTGTTGGTGATCAGCGTGAAGGTGCGCAGGTTCGCGCGAAACACCTCGCTCAGCGCGGTCGCGGCCTCCTTGCGCACGGCCCCGTCGGAATCCTGCAGACGGTTCAGGGTCGGCTCCAGGGTCAGCTGCTCGCCCTGAACCGGGAAGCGCAGGGCCGCGATGGTGCCGTCGAACAGGCGGTTCCAGGCGGCGCGGCCGGTCACCGACTTCTCGAGGAACAGCTTCTCGGTGCGGTCATCGAGCTGGAAAGGCTTCTCGCGGCGCAGATCCTCGATCCAGGGGCGGTAATGCGCGAGCGGTCCCCCGCTCATGGCGGCATCCATCACCGCATCGTCGACGCGGTTGAGTTCGAGGGTGAAGAACAGGAGGTGGCTCGAGGCCGTGGTCAGGCGCTCCTGCGTGTCGCCGTAGAACTTCTCCCGTGCCTCGTCCGTGGTGTCGCCCGAATAGACGAGGCCGGCGAAGGACATCAGCCGGCCGAGAAGGTCCTCGATCCCCTCGTAAGTCTTGACCGCCGCCCCGAGCCGCTCCGCGGCATCGGGCGCAGCGGCGAGTTCGGCAACCTGGCCAGCGTAATCCTCGGCGAAGGCCGCGCAGGCGGTCACGGCCCGGGCGAGGTCGGCCTGGAAATCCGGCGCGTCGATCCCGGAGTAGAGGTCGCTCAGGTCCCATTCGGGCAGGGCGCCGAGGTCGACCGCACGGGCGGCGGCCCGGGCCGCACTGGGCACCTCCGAATTCCTGCCCTCGGCGACGCGGACGATGCGCGAAGGGCGAACGACGGCTCGGCTCGACATGGTGTCCTGATCCTCTGCGGCATCGATGCGCCGCGCCCCTGTTCCGGCGCGCCGGCGCCGAGGGCCATGATATCGAGCGCAAGGGGCTCGCGATCAACCGAGGCGACGCATTCCGGCGCCGATCATCGGGTCGCAGGAACGTGAAGCACGACGCGAGAGCTGCCCATCGTCGTTAAGCGGAGCTTTACGCTCTTTCGGCAACGTGCGGTTCGAAACGAAACAGTCCCCGATCAAGGCCATCTCGCGTCGAGACGGCCCGGCATCGGCCCGGCGAAACCCAAGGCGCACCGCATGTCGACAACCGTGCTCATCGTCGACGACGATCCGGTGCAGCGCCGCCTCGCGGAAGCGATGGTGCGCCGCCTCGGCTTCGAGGCGCGGGTCGCTGAGAACGGCGAGTCGGCCCTGGCGGCCCTGCGCGGCGGCGATGCGATCGACGTGGTGCTCCTCGACCTCGTCATGCCGGGCGGCCTCGACGGCCTCGGCGTCATGGCCGAGATGCGCAAGAGCGGCCTCGACACGCCCGTCATCGTCCAGACCTCGAACGGCTCCATCGACGCGGTGGTCACCGCCATGCGCGCCGGCGCCACGGATTTCGTGGTGAAGCCCGCCGGCGCCGAGCGGCTGCAGGTCTCGATCAAGAACGCGCTGAAGGTCGATCAGCTCGAGGAGGAGGTCCGGCGGATGCGCCGGCGCGCCTCGGGCTCGCTCACCTTCAAGGACCTCACCTCCAAGAGCCCCGACATGGAGCGGGTGATCCGCCTCGCGGAGCGCTCGGCCAAGTCGAACATCCCCGTCCTCATCGAGGGCGAGTCCGGCGTCGGCAAGGAGGTGCTGGCCCGCGCGATCCAGGGCTCGGGCGAGCGCCGCGGCAAGCCCTTCGTCACCGTCAATTGCGGGGCGATCCCCGACAACCTCGTCGAGTCGACCCTGTTCGGGCACGAGAAGGGCGCCTTCACCGGCGCCACCGAGCGCCACATGGGCAAGTTCGTCGAGGCGTCCGGCGGCACGCTCTTCCTCGATGAGATCGGCGAGTTGCCCCTCGATGCACAGGTGAAGCTCCTGCGCGCCCTGCAGGAGGGCGAGGTCGATCCCGTCGGCGCCAAGCGCAGCGTGCGCGTCGACATCCGCCTGATCTCGGCGACGAACCGCTCGCTCCTGGACCTCGTGAAGCAGGGCCGCTTCCGCGAGGACCTCTACTACCGCCTCAACGTCTTCCCGATGACCCTGCCCCCCCTGCGGGCGCGCCGCGAGGACATCCCCGACCTCGTGCGCTCGTTCTGCGCGCGCTTCGCGGCCGAGGAAGGCAAGCGGGTGCGGGCCATCGCGCCGGAGGCGATGGCGCTGCTGACCCGCTACGGCTGGCCCGGCAACGTCCGCCAGCTGGAGAACGCCTTGTTCCGGGCGGTGGTGCTGGCCGATGGCGACGAGCTGACCGTGGCCGAGTTCCCGCAGATCGCGGCCCAGGTCGAGGGCTTCGACGTGCGCATCCCGGCAGCACCCAGCCAGCCGATGGTCTCCGCCGGCGCCCCGGAGCCGGTCCGCGAGATCGTCCGCGTCGAGGTGCGCGATCCCCACGCCATGTCGCTCGTCAACGACGAGACCGGCGAGATGAAGACGATGGAGGGTCTCGAGGCCGAGATCATCCGTTACGCGCTGCAATTCTACCGCGGCCGGATGTCCGAGGTGTCGCGCCGCCTCGGAATTGGCCGATCGACGCTCTATCGCAAGCTCAAGGACCTCGGCCTGGAGGGCGATGAGAAGCCCGACGAAGCCGCCGCCTGACGATTCGAGACCGGCGGGGCCGTGCTGTTGCGCACGGTCGCGCTTGAGCCGATGATCTTAGTCACAAGGGCAGGCTCTTCGAGCCGATCCCGGGAGTTTCGCCATGGGCGCTTCGCGCTCCGCCTCCGTCGCCATCGCCGCCCTCCTCGCGGGATGGGCGGGCCATGCCCTCCCGCTCCGCGCGCAAGTCGCGACCGAAGTGACGAGTACGGCGCCTTCCGCGCCCGATCCGGTCGCGCAGACCGACGCGATCGCGCCCGCGGCCCAGCCGATGCCGCAGGATGCGCCCGCCCGGCCCGAGGCGGGCGCTCCGAAAGCCGAGGCCCCGCCTTCGACCACCGAGACGACGGTCGCGGCACCGCCAGCGCCCGCGCCGACCGATCCGCTCGCCGCAGCCGTCGCGGCCCGCCTCGCCGACCCGGCCCCGCTGCTTCCCCGCGTCACGACGAAGGACCGGGAGGCGATGCAGGCCTTCTACGCGCTCGGCGCCTTCAAGCCGGTCTGGGTGCAGGACGGCGCCTTCACGCCGGCTGCCAAGGCCGCCGCGGCGCGGCTCGCCCGCGCCGGCGAGGACGGCCTCGACCCCTCGGCCTACCCGGTTCCCGTTCTGAGCACGACCAAGCCGAGCGAGGCCGACGTCGCAGCGGCCGACATCAAGATCTCAGCGGCCGTGGCGCTCTATGCCCGCGACGCCCGCGGCGGGCGCATCAACCTCGCCAACCTCTCGCGCCTGATCACCCCGACCCTCGACCTGCCCGCTGCCGACGTGGTGCTCGGCCGGATCGCCTCGGCGGGACCGGGGGCCGGCGACCTGCTGCAGCGCTACAATCCGAGCCAACCCGGCTACCTCGCCCTCAAGGCCCGCCTGAACCGGAACGAGGCGCCCGTCGCCGAGGCGGCAGCGCTGCGGCTTCCGGACGGGCCGGTGCTCAAGCTCGGGATGCGCGACCCGCGCGTGCCGCTGCTGCGCAACTATTTCAGCCTGGAGACACGCACGGCGGGCACCCTCGACGCGCCGCCCGGCGAGCCGGACGCCTACGACGCGGAGGTGGCCGCGGCGGTCAAGGCGTTCCAGCGCCGGCGCGGCCTGCCGGCGACGGGCAACCTCACCGCGCCGACCGTCGCCGCGCTGGCGGCGCCCGAGACGGCGCCCCGCCGCGAGGAATCCGACGGGACGCTCCTCGTCAACATGGAGCGCTGGCGCTGGCTGCCGGCCGACCTCGGCCGCGACTACGTGCTGGTCAACATCCCCGAGTTCCGCCTCCGGGTCGTGCGCGACGGCCGCCAGCGGGACGAGACCCGCGTCATCGTCGGCAAGACCGAGAGCCCGACGCCGATCTTCTCCGGGCTGATGGACCACGCCGTCGTCAACCCGTCCTGGAACGTGCCGCCCTCCATCCTCAAGAACGAGTTCCTGCCCGCCTTGGCCCGCGACCCCGGCTACGCCGCGCGGCGGGGCTACGAGGTCGTCTACCGCAACGGCAACATCTCGGTGCGCCAGCCGCCCGGCGAGCGCAACGCGCTCGGCTTCATCAAGTTCATGTTCCCCAACAACCACGCCGTCTACCTGCACGACACGCCGAACCGCTCGCTGTTCTCCGCCTCTCAGCGCGCGCTCAGCCACGGCTGCGTGCGCGTCGACGACCCCTTCCGGTTCGCCGATTCCGTGCTGCCGGCCGAATGGCCGAGCGAGCGCCTCAAGAAGATGATCGGCAAGGGCGAGCGCACGATCCGGCTCAACGAGAAGCTTCCCGTCCACCTCGCCTATTTCACGGCCACGACCGACGAGTTCGGCGGCTATCGCACTCTGCCGGACCTCTACGGCCACGACGCGCGCATGAAGGCGGCGCTCGGCCTGCCCGGCGGTGCTGCCGCGGTCGCCAAGCTGCCGCCCGAGCCCAAGCGCAAGCCCGTCCGCATCGCGCGCCCGGCCCTCGATCCGCTGCGCGCCACGGCGAGCCGGGCGCCGGCCGAGGCCTATGCGGATCCGAACCCATGGTTCCCCCGCGAGACGCGCCAGTCGCGAGGCTGGTGGTAGGAAGCGATCTCTCCCCTTTGCGGGAGGGGTTCCAGCTCACACCTTCGCTCGTCTGAGCCGCAGCGCGTTGCCGATGACGAAGACGCTCGAAAGCGCCATGGCGCCGGCCGCGAGGACGGGCGAGAGCAGCGGCCCGCCGAAGGGGTAGAGCAGGCCCGCCGCGACCGGGATCAGCGCGACGTTGTAGGCGAAGGCCCAGAACAGGTTCTGCCCGATGTTGCGCATCACCGCCCGCGACAGGGTGATGGCCGCGACGACCCCTGAGAGCGCACCGCCCATCAGGACGACGTCGGCGCTCTCCACGGCGATATCCGTGCCCGTTCCGATGGCGATCCCGACATCGGCCTCGGCCAAGGCCGGGGCGTCATTGATGCCATCGCCGACGAAGGCGACGGGGCCGTACTTGCCGCGAAGCGCCCGGATCGCCTCGGTCTTGGCGCCGGGCAGCATCTCGGCCGCGACCTCCGCGACGCCGAGCTCCCGCGCGACGCCCCTGGCTGCGGCGACCCCATCGCCGGTCACCATCGCGACGATGAGCCCGCGGGCCTGAAGCGCCGCCACCGCCCCGGCGGCGCCTGCCTTGACCGGATCGGCGACGGCGATGAGCCCGGCCAAGCGCCCGTCGACGGCGACGAGGAGAGGATTGCGGCCTTTCCCCTCCAAGCGTTCGGTCTCCGCCGTCAGTGCGTCGGTCGCGATGCCGAGCCGGTCCATGTAGCGGCGCGCGCCGATCGCGACGGCGTGGCCCTCGACCCGGCCAGAGACACCGTAGCCCGGCGTCGCCTCGAAGGCGTCGACCGGGGCCACCCGCAGGCCCCGGTCGCGGGCGGCCTCGACGATCGCCAGGGCCAGGGGATGCTCGGAGCGCGCTTCGACCGATGCCGCCAGGGCGAGCACGGTGTCGCTCCCGAACCCCGGCGCGGGGACGAGGTCGGTGAGCGAGGGTCGGCCTTCGGTGAGGGTTCCCGTCTTGTCGAAGGCGACGACCCGCACGTCGCGCAGGGCCTGTAGGGCGGTGCCGTTGCGGAACAGGACGCCCGCCTCCGCGGCGCGGCCCGTGCCCACCATGATCGAGGTCGGCGTCGCGAGGCCCATCGCGCAGGGGCACGCGATGATGAGAACCGCGACGGCGTTCACGAGGGCGAGCCCGAGGGCGGGGCTCGGCCCCAGGACGAGCCAGGCGAGAAAGGTCAGGGTGGCGGACGCGATGACCGCGGGCACGAACCATTCCGTCATGCGGTCGACCAGGGCCTGGATCGGGAGCTTCGCCCCCTGCGCGGCCTGGACCATGCGCACGATCTGCGCGAGCACCGTGCCCGCGCCGACCTGCCCGACTCGCAGGTCGAAGCCACCCGTGGTGTTGAGCGTACCGCCGACCGTCGCGTCGCCGGGCGCCTTGCGCACCGGAACCGGCTCGCCCGTGATCATGCTCTCGTCGACGAAGCTCGACCCCGCGACCACCGTGCCGTCGGCGGCGACCCGCTCACCCGGCCTGACCCGAACGATGTCGCCGACCCGGAGGGCGGCGAGCGCCACCCCCTCCTCCCGGCCGTCGCGGATCACCCGTGCCATGCGCGGCGCGAGGCCGACGAGCCGGGTGATGGCCGCACCCGTCCGCCCTCGCGCCCTGGCCTCCAGGGCCCGCCCGACCAAGATCAGGGTGACGATCAGGACCGCCGCCTCGAAGTAGAGATGGGCCGTCCCCGGCGGCAGCGTGCCCGGCGCGAGGGCCGAGACCAGGGAGTAGAGGTAGGCGGAGCCGGCGCCGAGCGCGACGAGGGCGTTCATGTCCGGGTGCCCGCCGAACAGGGTCGGGAGCCCCTGGCGGAAGAAGCGCCGTCCTGGCCAGGCGAGGACGAGGGTCGCCAGCACCGCCTGAATGGCGGCGTTCGCGGCAGGACCCAGCGCGTGATGAAGCGCCGCGCCGAAGCCGGGGATGAGATGCCCGCCCATGTCGAGGAAGACGATCGGCGCCGCGAGGGTGGCTGAGAGAACGGCGTCCCCGCGCAGGGCCGTGGCCTCCCGCTCGGCGCGCCCGTCGCGCTCCGCATCCGCCGCGTTGTCGGCCGCGCCGGCCTCATAGCCGGCCGCGCGCACGGCTTCCACGAGAGTGTCGGGCGGGACGACGCCCTCCGGGTGACGGATGACGGCCCGATTTGTGGCGAGGTTGACCGTGGCGCCGGTGACGCCGGGCACGCGGGCAAGCGCGCGCTCCACGCGTCCGACGCAGGAGGCGCAGGTCATGCCCGTGACCGCGAGTGTCGTATTCACCTCAGGAACCGTGTAGCCCGCCTCCCCGATCGCTTGGGCCGCGAGGGGGATCGCACCGGGATCGCCGAGGGCGAGGCTCGCCCGGCCGGTCGCGAGGTTGACGGCGACCTCCGAGGCGCCGGGAACCGCCCTCAGCACCCGCTCGACCCGGCCGACGCAGGAGGCGCAGGTCATGCCCTCGACTGGGATGCTGAGCCGGACGGGCGAAGGTGCGGCAGGGGCGCGGAGGGCGGCAGTGGCGTCCATGCCGTCTGATATGGGTGCCGCCCGGCGCCCCGTCCTCCCCGAAAGAGAAGGTCGTTCAGGCGAAACGCCCGATCGACCCGCTACTTCTTGGTCTTCCCGCCCTTCTTGCCGAGCTCGGCCTGGGCGGAGGAGGACTGGCGCGGGTTGTCCTTGCCCTCCTTGCTGGCCTTGGCGTTCGCCTTCTTGGCGGTCGGACTGCCCTTACCCTTCGCCTCGGTCATGATGGCCCCCAAACGAATTCCGGAGCGGGAATGCCGGACACGGGGTTCCGTTCCTTCCCCATCCGAGGTGCTTCGCCCCAGGGGCGAGCGGTCGGACCAGCGCGCTACGCCATCCCGAGCGCCTGCATGTAGAGTTCCAGGATCGCCTCTTCCTCCTGGCGCTCGGCATGGTCCTTCTTGCGCAGCGACACGATCTTGCGCAGCGCCTTGATGTCGAAGCCGGTGCCCTTTGCTTCGGCGTAGACGTCCTTGATGTCGGAGGCGAGGCCCGCCTTCTCCTCTTCCAGGCGCTCGATGCGCTCGATGAAGCTCTTGAGTTGATCGGCGGCGACCGAGGAGGGGTCGACGGCGGGTGCGGCGGAGGCGGCCATGTCTTGCGGTGTCCCTGATCTGTTGGTTCGCGTCGCGAGCGGCTTCGTAATCGCTCAAGCTTACCGGATCATGAGTGCGGCTGCGCCTTGGCGAAGGCAGCCTGCTGCTCCGGATTCGCCTCGGCCTGGTGCAGCCGCTTCCACGCCTCGTAGGGCATGCCGTAGACGTGCTCGCGGCTGGCGTCCTTGCTCAGCGGGATGCCCTTGGCGTCGGCGGCGTCCTTCAGCCAGTTCGAGAGGCAGTTCCGGCAGAAGCCGGCCATGTTCATCAGATCGATGTTCTGCACGTCGGTGCGCCCGCGCAGGTGCGACACGAGGCGGCGGAAGACGGCGGCCTCGAGTTCCGTGCGCGTGGTCTCGTCGATCTCGGTCATGATCCGCTCCTCAGGTTGGAGCCGAGAGGTCGTCGTCCGATCGGTCCGCGTCAAGCCGCCCGTCGGATCAGCGGCCGCAGCAGCTTGGCGAATCGCTCCGCCCACTCGGCCTGACCCGCCTCGGCCGCGATGAGGTCCTGCCGGATCTCGACGAGGGCGTTGGGCAGGCCGCGGACCCGCGCGTGCCGGTCGACCGTGTCGCCGGGCAGTCCGCCGCCATAGGGCTCGTTGTCCCCCACCGTGAAGCCGGCCGGGTCGGCGCGAAGGCCCGCGACGAGGGGCACGCTCATCCGGTCATCCCGGTCGTAGAGGATGCCGACCTGCCAGGGCCGCGGGACGCCGCGCCAGTAAGGCGTGAAGCTGTGGATCGTCACGATGGCGGGCGGCGCGCCGGCCTCGTAGGCGGCCTCGACGGCGGCGTCGATCGCCCAATCGTAGGGGTCGTAGAAGCGGCGGATGCGCTCGGCGACACCGTCGGGGCCGATCCGCGCATTGCCCGGCACCACGGCGCCGTCGGAGAGGCGCATCACCAGTGTCGGGTCGTCGCGGCCTCGATTCGGATCGATGATGAGGCGCGAGAAGGTGGTCAGGATGGCGGGCGCCTCGAGCAGCGCCGCGAGGCGCCGGGTCACACCGGCCGCGCCGATGTCGTAGGCGATGTGCCGGGCGAATTCCGGATCCGGCACGCCGAGCCGCCCGAGATCCTCCGGCACGTGGTTCGAGGCGTGGTCGCAGAGCAGGAGGATGCCGCGGGCGGGATCGCCCTCGATGCGTTCGACGGGCTGCAGCGGCTTGTCGGTGCTCGGGACGAGCATGGGCTGGGGGACACTCCGGTTCCAGGGACGGCATGCAAGCGGCCGGCCGTAGGATCGCAGGCCGGCTCGGCGAAGCTCGCGCTTGCCCGCGCGGCGGGGCTCGGGCACAGCACGTATCGCGGATCGCGCCGCCGCAGCAACAATGGGCTGTCAGGCCGGCGCGATCGTCGAAGATTTCAGACGGACCCCGTATGACCGCGCCCTCCCCCGCCCTCGCGAATGCCCGCACCCTGCTCCTCGGCTTCCTCGACGAGGCGATCGCCGCAGCCCACCCCACGCGTTGCCTGGTGCCGCACCTGCCCGCGCCGGGGCCCGGCCGCCTCATCATTCTCGGGGCGGGCAAGGCCGGCGGCTCCATGGCCGCGGTGGCGAGCCGCTTCTACCGCGAGCAGCACGGGCTCGGCGCCGACCGCATCACCGGCCTCGCGGTGGCCCGCCACGGCTACGGCGAGGAGGCGCCCCTGATCCGCATGGTCGAGGCCGGACATCCCGTGCCCGACCAAGCCGGCATCGACGCCACCATCGAGGCCCTGCGCATCGCGGGCGAGGCCGGCCCGGAGGACGACGTGCTCGTGCTCCTCTCCGGGGGCGGCTCAGCCAACTGGATCGCGCCGGCCGGCGACCTGACGCTGACCGAGAAGCAGGCGATCACCAAGGCGCTGCTGCGCTCCGGCGCGCCCATCGACGAGATCAACGCCGTGCGCAAGCACCTCTCGCGGATCAAGGGCGGCCGCCTCGCGATGATGGCGCGCAACGCCCGCTCCATCCTGACGCTGGCGATCTCCGACGTGCCCCGCGACGATCCCGCTGTGATCGCCTCCGGGCCGACGGTGCCGGACCCCTCGACGCTGGCCGAGGCCCGCGCCATCTGCGAGCGTCGCGGCGTTCCCCTGCCCGAGAGCGCCCGCGCCCTCCTGAACGATCCCGCCAACGAAACGCCGAAGGCGGGCGATCCTGCTTTCGCCCGGGCCGAGTACCGCATCATCGCCCGGCCGATCGACGCGCTCGAGGCCGCGGCGGCGGCGGCCCGAGGCGCCGGCTACGAGCCGGTGATGCTCGGGCCCGATGTCGAGGGCGAGGCGCGCGAGGTCGCGGCCGATCATGCCCGCATCGCACGTGAGATGGTGGAGGCGGGCCGGAAGGTTGCGATCATCTCCGGAGGCGAGCTCACCGTGACCATCCGCGGCGAGGGCAATGGGGGTCCGAACCAGGAATACGCACTGGCGCTCGCCATCGCGCTGGACGGCCATCCCGGCATCCTCGGCATCGCGGCCGACACCGACGGCACCGATGGCGGCCGCGGCGAGGCGACGGACCCGGCCGGCGGCCTCGTC
>JAESGR010001133.1_pt1 | contig 10608 bp, 7 predicted proteins | sample 9269771 | NCBI WGS metagenome assembly JAESGR01 (sample SAMN15739572, study PRJNA653492) | algae metagenome | isolation source: Chroococcus sp. CMT-3BRIN-NPC107 and co-occurring heterotrophs from well... | place: USA: Clark Mountains Wilderness, California | collected 2010-04-18
CAACGGCAAGATCGGCATCACCGGCGGCTCGGCCATGGGCATCACCGCCAACATGGCCGCGACCCACAACCCGCCGCACCTCGTGGCCGCGTTCGTCGTCGTCGCGCCCTCCACGCGGCTGACCGGCTCCTTCATCGGCGGCGCCTTCAAGCAGAAGGACTCCGGCGATTGGAGTCGCGGCCAGGGCATCAAGGAGGAGGTGATCGCCCGCTCGGCCCAGAACTATCCGGACAGCGCCTACTGGGCGACGACCGAGATCGGCGAGCTGCGCCGCTACATCGACATCCCAATGTACAACTACGGCGGCTGGTACGACATCTTCAACGAAGGCAACGTCCGCAACTTCCAGTACCTGCAGGAACACGGCGCCGAAGGGGCGCGCGGTAACCAGAAGCTGGAGATGGGCGCCTTCGGCCACGGGCCGCTCTCCGGCGACATCGAATACTCCGACGGCGGGCGCCTCGGCGCCAACGCGCAAGAGATCCGCTGGTTCGACTACTGGCTGAAGGGGATCGACAACGGCATCATGAGCGAGCCGCCGGTGCGGGCCTTCATGATGGCCGCGTCCCGCAAGGGCGCGGCCTCGCCGAAGAACCGCTGGATGAGCTTCGGATCATGGCCGCCCGGCTCGCGGGAGGTGAACTACTATCTCCAGCCCGACGGCTCGCTCTCCACCAAGGCTCCACCGGCGACCGGCAAGCCTATCACCTACCGCTTCGACCCCAAGAAGCCAGTGCAGACCTATGGCGGCGCCAACCTGACCTTCGAGCGCGGCCCCATGGACCAGCGCCCGATCGGCCAGCGTGAGGACTACCTGCGCTTCACCACCGCCCCGCTTGCCGAGGACGTGGTGATCGCCGGGCCGGTCACTATGGACCTGTGGGCCGCCACCGACGGCCCAGACACCGACTTCATGGTCAAGCTCGTCGACGTCTACCCCGACGGCTACGAGGCCATCGTGCTCGATAGCGCCGTGCGAACCCGCTACCGCGCCGGCCGCAAGCCTGACGAGATCCGGATGATGGCCCCAAACGCCCCGGAGAAGCTGACGCTGGACCTGTGGGACACGGCCATCACCTTCGAGAAGGGCCACCGCATGGCGGTGCACGTGACCTCGTCGAACAACCCGCGGTTCGACGTCAATCCCAACACCGGCGAGCACCCCGGTCCGCGCGTTAAGCCTAGGGTGGCCAAGAACACCGTCTTCCTGGACGCCGCACGGCCCTCGGCCCTCCGACTGCCGGTGCTCTACCTTCCAGACGTGGTAGCGGGGCAGTGACAGATTCGCTTGCTGCGCCGCCGTTCTTGTCGTCCCAGCCGCGGCAGGGGCGCGCTTGAAACGCAGGAGCCGAGCTCCACGGCAGGAACAACCCACCTGGCTCAGTGTTGTGGCCTCACCCCTGGAGGCCGGTTTGACCACGAAATCAGACGATTGCGAGCCGGATCGCCCGGCTCACCTGCGCGTCGTGGCGATGCCTCGGGACGCCAACCCCGGCGGCGACATCTTCGGCGGCTGGACGCTGTCGCAGATGGACCTCGCCGGCGGCGTGTTCGCCGCGCGTGAAGCCGAAGGCCGGGTTGCGACCGTGGCCATCGACGCCATGAAGTTCCTGCGGCCGATCGCCGTCGGCGATGAGGTGAGCTGCTACTGCCACCTAGTGGAACGCGGCGACACGTCCATGACGGTCAAGGTCGAGACCTGGGCCCGGGGCCGCAGCTCGCCGGCAGGGGAGAAGGTCACCGAGGGGGTTTTCACCTTCGTCGCCATCGACGACCAAGGCCATCCGCGTCCGGTCGGACGCCCATCCGAGGAGTAGACTCATGAGCGCCGAACGAACGGCGACCCTCTACCGCATGGTCCTCGAAGACCACACCTGTCCGTTCGGCGTACGCGCCAGGCAGATGCTGGAGCGCCACGGCTACGAGATCGACGAACATATCCTGAGCACCCGCGAGGAGGTCGACGCCTTCGAGGCCGAGCAAGGCGTCAAGACCACCCCGCAGATCTTCATCGGGGACGAACGGATCGGCGGGAGTGAGGACCTGGAGCGCTACCTCGCCTCGCGGGGCTGACCCGCTCCCGATGGGCCGGAGCTGTTCCGCGCCGCCTCGCTGCGGCGCCTCTGCCATGGCCAGCAGCCCTCGATCTCGGTCTCGAGAGAGAAGCTGAGGAAGGTGCGGATGGCGATGATGCCTGCGAGCAGGCTGACGCTCTCGGCCGTCAGCGGAGCGGTCACCGTGTCGATGATGTCGGCGCCGACGAGCAGCTCCAGCCCCAGGAGGATGCCTCGGCCGAGGTTTGCGCGGTACCTCTCGTAAGCCTCGCCCCATCCGCCGCCGCGCGCCCCCTGACGCACGAACAAGGCGCTCGCCACGAGCACCCCGAGCACCACCGCAGCCACGCCCGCGAGCTCCAGCGCGTCGGCGATCGGACGCACGAACGGGTGGACGAGCTCCATCATCGGCTTCTCCCTCGCCGAAGTCCTAAGTGCGGCGGGCGAGGAGGTAACAGTCGAGGCGGCGGCAGGTTCTGGCTGGCTTGGACAGGCTTGTCCGGGGTTCAGTTTTCCTCTGTCCCGCTCTGGTTCGCGGCCAGCGGTAGGGACAGCTCGCAGGCGAGGCCCTCCGGACGCCAGTTCAGTTCGGTGGATCCGCGCAGCGACCCGCTCAGCGCCCGCTGAAGAACCGTCGTCCCGAAGCCGCGTTTCGCCGGCGCCTCGGCGCGCGGGCCCCCGGATTCGACCCAGCGGAAATTCAGCCGGTCGTCGGCCGTCGACCAGCGTATGTTCACCCGCCCTTCGCGGGCGCTGAGGGCGCCGTGCTTGGCCGCGTTAGTGGCCAGTTCGTGCAGCACCATGGCGATACCCTGCGCCGCCGCCGGGCCGAGGGGGAGGCTCGGACCCTCAATCGAGACCCGTTCTCCATCTCCCAGGGTGAAGGGCGCCAGCTCTTCCTCCACAAGTCGTCTGAGGTCCGCCCCGCGCCAGCGGGAAACCGCCAACAGCTGGTGCGCCCGGGCGAGCGCCTCCACCCGACCCACGATCGTTTGGCGGAGCTCTTCGGGGTCCTCCGCGCGGCTCAGGCTCACCGCGCCTTGGATGACCGTCATCAGGTTGTTCGCCCGATGATCCACCTCCTGCATGAGGAGGCCCAGCCGCTCCTCCGCCTCCTTGCGCTCGGTGAGGTCGATGACGACGCCGAGCGCGCGCGTGGCCACGCCGCTCGCGTCCACCAGCGGCCGGCCCTTCGCGCCGATCCATCTGATGGACCCGTCCTTTAGGACGACGCGATACTCGTTGGACGAGGGTTCCGAGCGGCGCGTCGCCGCGTCCAACCGAGCGAGATAGCCGGCGCGGTCGCTCGGATGGACGGCGGTCAACACGTCCTTGAACCGAAGGGGCCCTTGGATGTGCTCCAGGCCGTGCATCCGCTTGTAGGTGTCCGAAACTTGGCCCTGGTCGGCGAGCATGTCCCATTCCCAGGCGCCGATGCCGCCAACCTCCTGCGCCAGGTTGAAGCGCTCCTGAGCTTCCCGCTCGGCCTCCAGGGCCGCGCGAAGCCGACCTTCGACTTGAGCACGCTCTACGGCGGAAGCGGTGCGCGAGGCGACGTCCTCAACGAGGCGCACATCCAGCGCGTCCCAGCTGCGCGGGCTGGCCGAGTGGGCGTAGACGATGGCCGTCAGGCGTGCGTCCCGCAGCAGCGGCGTCACCACCAGCGCCCGCGTGCCGATGCTTTCCCACGTGGGCAGGTACCTCGGGGCCGACGTGCGAGGATCGGAGCGGCAATCCTCCACCACCAGGGTTTTGCCGCTGCGCAGCTCGGCGATGACTTCCGGCCCGAAGGCGTCCAGCACCCGCGCCTCGTCGGCCAGGGAGGCCGCTGTCCCGTCGGTCCAATCGCGCTCGACCTTCACTACCTCGCCGGTCCCGTCGATCTCTCCGTACCCCGCCCTGTTCACACGCAGATACCGTCCGAGCAGCTCGGCCGCGGCGAGGGTGATCGCATCGGGCGCCGCAAGCTCGCGCAAGGCGTCGCTCAGTTCGATCAGGAAGGCCTGCCGGCGCTCGGCGAGGACGCTCTGGGTGGTGTCGTAGGTCGTCCAGAGGACGCCAGCCACCGAGCCGTCCTCAAGCCGCACAGGAGAGCAGGAGAGCGTCCTCCAAGTGGCGGTGGGACGTCCGGCGCGCTCGACGACGAGAGGCAGGTTCTCCACGAAACTCGCTTCGCCCGCCTGCGCCTTCAGGACGTAAGGCGCGATGTCGGCCCAAACTTCAGGCCAGACCTCCGGGGCGGGCCGCCCCATGGCGCTCGGCCGGCCGGCGAGCAGGGGCAGGAAGGCCTCGTTGTGGAAGCTGATCAGCGATGGTCCCCAGGCCAGGTAGCTCGGAAACAGCGAGCCGCTGATAAGCCTCAGAGTCGACTTCAGTTCGCTCGGCCATGCGCTGACAGGCCCAAGCGGCGTCTGCTCCCAGTCGACCTCCGAGATGGCGCGCGCGGCCTCCCCCCCGCCTGCAAGAGATGAGAGGTCTGCGGGCGAGCGAGCGGTCAAGACGAGTTCTGGAGCTCCAATCGGAGCCGACACTTCTAGTGCACGGCCTGACGGCCGTCGCGGTCATTTGGTGGTCGCTCGAGGTGACGCTTCGTCGCCTCGGAGCACGAACGCCGTGCGGCCGCTAGTGGGCCGCGGCGGCCTCGCGCAGGCAGTTCAGCCAGGCGTCCTCGCGCGCCTTTTCCGCCTCGCGCAGCTTGGCCTCGGCTTCGCGGACGCCCGCGTCGTGCTTGCGCCATTCGGCCACCGCGCCTTCCCGGGCGGCGCGGGCGGCCTCCAGGGTCGGGAAACGGGCTAGCACCGCACGGACCGAATAATTCACCGGCGGGCCGACCGTCTCACGGTCGGGATAGAAGCCGGTCACCGAGTCCGCGCTCTCCTGCTCGATGTGGAAGACGTCTGCCCAACCGGCGTGGTGGCGCATCAAGGCCCAGGGCCGCTCGATCGTCTGGCTCACCGCAACTCTCCAAGGAAGATGTCGAAGCACGCTCTAGCGCAGGCGAGGGCCGGCCCGCCAGCCCCCGACGCCGAAGCCCAAACAGAATGCGCCAGGTGTGGTGCAGGTTCTACGGCGCAGGATCGGAGACCCATCGCACCACCGCCTTCTCCACGTCCCAGGCCTCGCTGGCGCGGGCGGCGTTCCGGACCACGGCGGCGGTGCGCGCCCGGCAGATGCCGAGCTCCTTGTCGAGGATCAGGCCAGGCAGCAGCTTCTTGGTCAGGTGCTCTTCGCGGCGGAGACTGTCCTGGCCTGCGCCGGGCGGGGGCTCGCCGCAGAGCACGAGCCAGCGGCGCGCCTCGACGATGCGGCCCTGGTCATCGCGCCGCGTCGGCTTCAGCGCCCCGAAGATGTGAATGCGGAAGGGCTCGCCAGTGGAGGCTTCTTCCGGGGTGAACTGCACCTGCACGATCAGCGGCTCGCCGCCGCCGGCGACGATCACCGACTGCGCGGGATCGTCCGGCGGGACCAGCCGGCCGCCGCGCACCTCTCCGTGCTCGGCGCAGGGCGGCGGGGCGGCCTTCGGGGCGTGCCACTGCGCCTGGCACTCTGCGGTCATCGAGACCCACGCGCCATCCCGGAACGGCGGCGCGCGCTTCGCGTCAGCGTCGGTGAACAGCGGCTCCTCGCTCATCACCACGTTGCAGGCGCTGAGCATCAGGCTGGCGAGGGCGACGAGGAGCGCGCGCATCGTGGGAGGGTCGTCCCGCCATGCCAGGAAGGTCAAGCTTGCGCCCCCAGTCTCGTCCTGACCGGCTTCACGCCGGCCACCCGTCCCCTTTGCGTCCGAACCGCTGCAACAGGCTGGGTCGCCGGGACAAGCCCGGCGATGACGACGGGAGATAACTGAGCCAGGATCGGCGCCCAGGAGGGGCCGCCCATGCTGCCGGCATCGATTTCCGACTACCGCGAGCTCGCCCGGCGGCGGCTGCCGCGGATGATCTTCGACTACATCGACGGGGGCTCCTACGCCGAGGCGACGCTGGCCCGGAACGTCGCCGACATGGAGGCCATCCCCCTGCGCCAGCGGGTGATGCGGGACATGAGCCGGCTCTCCACGGCCGTCACCCTGTTCGGCCAGCCGATGGCGATGCCGGTGGCTCTGGCGCCTGTCGGGATGGCCGGCATGTACGGCCGCCGTGGCGAGGTGCAGGCCGCCCGCGCCGCGAAGACGGCGGGCGTGCCCTTCTGCCTCTCCACGGTCGGCATCTGCCCGCTGGAGGAGGTGGGGCAGGGGGCCGGGACGCCGCCCTGGTTCCAGCTCTACATGCTCAAGGACCGCGGCTACATGCGCGAGCTCTTGGCCCGGGCCAGGGATGTGGGCAGCCCGGTGCTGGTGTTCACCGTCGACCTGCCGGTCCCCGGGACGCGCTACCGCGACGTCCGCTCGGGCCTGTCGGCGCGGGCCGCCGGGCCGGGCGCGCACCTCAACCGCGCCTGGCAGGGGCTGACCCGGCCCGGCTGGTTGTGGGACGTCTACCTGAACGGCCGGCCGCACGTGTTCGGCAACGTGTCCAAGGCGGTGCCGGAGGCGCGGGGCTTTGGCGATTTCTGGGGCTGGATCGGCGCCAACTTCGACCGCTCGGTGGCCTGGAAGGAGATCGACTGGGTGCGCGAGAGTTGGGACGGCCCGATCGTTCTGAAGGGCGTGCTGGATGTGGAGGACGCGAGGGACGCGGTCCGCGCCGGGGCCGACGGCATCGTCGTCTCGAACCACGGCGGCCGGCAGCTCGACGGGGTGAAGTCCTCCATCGCCGCCCTGCCGCTGATCGCCGATGCGGTCGGCGGCGACCTGACCGTGCTGATGGACGGCGGCGTCCGCTCTGGGCTCGATATCCTCAAGGCCCTGGCGCTGGGGGCCAAGGGCGTGATGATCGGCCGCGCGTGGGCCTATGCGCTGGGGGCTGGCGGCCAGCCGATGATCGAACGCATGTTGGGCACGCTTCGCGCCGAGCTGTCGACGGCCATGATCCTGACCGGCTGCACCGACGTCGTCCGCGCAGACAAATCGCTGCTGGACGCGGCGGTTTAGAAAAACATTGCCCGCCCCCAGCGAGAGTCCCGTCGACAAGGGCTGAACTTGCCGGTAAACGCGCCCTTCCAATCGCGCGTGGGGCGGCCCCTTTTCGGGGCGCGCTCGCGCGCGCCTGTATGGAGTGAGGAAGATCAGCATGGGCTTGCCCCAGCAGCAAGGTCTCTACGACCCCCGCAACGAACATGACGCGTGCGGTGTGGGCTTCGTCGCCAATATCAAAGGCAAGAAGTCGCACGAGGTCATCGAGGCTGGCCTGCAGATTCTGGTCAACCTCGACCACCGCGGCGCGGTGGGCGCCGACCCGCTCGTGGGCGACGGCGCCGGGATCCTGATTCAGATTCCGGACGCGCTCTACCGCGACTGGGCCAAGGGCGCCGGCGTCGACCTGCCGCCGGCCGGCGAATACGCCGTGGCCATGTGCTTCCTGCCGCAGGACGATGAGGCGCGCGCCGTCGCCTGCGCACAGTTCGAACACTTCCTGAAGGTGGAGCGCCAGCCGCTGCTCGGCTGGCGTGACGTGCCGGTGGACACCACGGGTCTGGGCGAAGCGGTGCTGGCCCAGATGCCGGTGATCCGCCAGGCCTTCATCGGTCGCGGGCCGAACGTGAAGGACCAGGACGCCCACGAGCGCAAGCTGCTGGCGGTGCGCAAGCAGACCCAGAACCCGCTCGCGGACCTGGCGAAGAAGAAGAACCTCCCCGGCCTGACCCAGCTCTACATGCCGTCGCTGTCGACGCGGACGGTGGTCTACAAGGGCCTGCTGCTCGCCCACCAGGTGGGGACCTTCTACAAGGACCTGGCGAACCCGCTTGCCGAGTCCGCCCTGGGCCTGGTGCACCAGCGGTTCTCGACCAACACCTTCCCGTCCTGGAAGCTGGCCCACCCCTACCGGTTCATCGCCCACAACGGCGAGATCAACACCGTCCGCGGGAACGTTAACTGGATGAACGCCCGTCGGCGTTCGCTGGAGAGCCCGCTGCTGGGCGCCGACCTCGACAAGATGTGGCCGCTGATCCCGCACGGGCAGTCGGACACCGCCTGCCTGGATAACGCGCTCGAGCTGCTGCTCGCCGGCGGCTATCCGCTCGCCCACGCGGTGATGATGCTGATCCCCGAGGCCTGGGCCGGCAACCCGCTGATGGATGCGCGCCGGCGCGCCTTCTACGAGTACCACGCCGCCCTGATGGAGCCGTGGGACGGCCCCGCGGCGGTGGCCTTCACCGACGGTCGCCAGATCGGCGCGACCCTCGACCGCAACGGCCTGCGCCCCGCGCGCTTCCTGATCACCGACCAGGACCACGTGGTCATGGCCTCGGAAGCCGGCGTGCTGACGATTCCGGAGGAGCGGATCGTCCGCAAGTGGCGCCTCCAGCCCGGCAAGATGCTGCTCATCGACATGGAGCAGGGCCGGATCATCGAGGACGAGGAGATCAAGGCGACGCTGGCCGACGCCGAGCCCTACGAGCAGTGGCTCGCGGACACCCAGTTCAAGCTGGAGGAGCTGCCCGAGGCGAACGGCCCGGTGAGCGCGCTCAGCAACGATGCGGCCGACCTGCTCGATCGCCAGCAGAGCTTTGGCTACACCCAGGAGGACATGAACTTCTTCCTGGAGCCCATGGCCCGGATCGGCGACGATCCGATCGGCTCCATGGGCGCCGACACGCCGATCGCGGTGCTGAGCCGCCGGCCGAAGCTGCTGTACGAATACTTCAAGCAGAACTTCGCCCAGGTCACCAACCCGCCCATCGACCCGATCCGCGAAGAGCTGGTGATGAGCCTGGTCTCGATGATCGGGCCGCGGCCGAACCTGCTCGGCCACAACGCCGGCAGCCACAAGCGGCTGGAAGTTTCCCAGCCGATCCTCACCAACGAGGACCTGGCGAAGATCCGCTCGATCAACGAGCTCTTGGACGGCGCCTTCCGCACCGCCACGCTGGACGCCACCTGGCCGGCCGAAGATGGCGCGGCGGGGCTGGAGCCGGCGCTCGACCGCCTGTGCCGCGAGGCCACCGAGGCGGTGCTGGCGGACATGAACATCCTCATCGTCTCCGACCGGGCGGCGGGCGCCGAGCGCATCGCAATCCCGGCGGCGCTGGCCACGGCGGCGGTGCACCATCACCTGATCCGCCAGGGTCTGCGGATGCAGACGGGCCTGGTCATTGAGACCGGCGAAGCGCGCGAAGTGCACCACTTCTGCGTCCTGGCCGGCTACGGCGCCGAGGGGATCAACCCCTACCTGGCGTTCGAGACGCTGGAAGACCTGCGCATCCGCACGGGCATGACCCAGTCGGCCTATGAGGTCCGCAAGAACTTCATCAAGGCGGTCGGCAAGGGCATCCTGAAGGTGATGTCCAAGATGGGCATCTCCACCTACCAGTCCTATTGCGGCGCCCAGATCTTCGACGCGGTCGGCCTCTCAAGCGAGGTGATCGAGAAGTATTTCACCGGCACGGCCACGACCATCGAGGGCGCGGGCCTGAAGGAGATCGCCGAAGAGACGGTTCGGCGGCACAAGGACGCCTGGGGCGACAGCCCCATCTACGCCAACATGCTGGACGTGGGCGGCCAGTACGCCTTCCGCCTGCGCGGCGAGACCCACGCCTGGACGCCCGAAAGCGTCTCGCGGCTGCAGCACGCCGTGCGCGGCAACCTGCCCGACGAGTACAGGGAGTTCGCGGCCAGCATCAACGAGCAGAGCGAACGGCTGCTGACCATCCGCGGCCTGATGCAGCTCAAGCCCGCCGAGCAGCCGATCCCGCTCGACGAGGTCGAGCCGGCCTCGGAGATCGTCAAGCGGTTCGCCACCGGCGCTATGAGCTTCGGCTCCATCAGCCGCGAAGCGCACACCACCTTGGCGCTGGCCATGAACCGCATCGGCGGCCGGTCGAACACCGGCGAGGGCGGCGAGGAACGTGACCGCTTCAAGCCGCTGCCGAACGGCGACTCCATGCGCTCGGCCATCAAGCAGGTGGCCTCGGGCCGGTTCGGCGTCACGACCGAGTACCTGGTCAACGCCGACGACATCCAGATCAAGATGGCCCAGGGCGCCAAGCCCGGGGAGGGCGGCCAGCTGCCCGGCCACAAGGTGGACAAGAACATCGCGCGCGTCCGGCACTCGACGCCGGGGGTGGGCCTGATCAGCCCGCCGCCGCACCACGATATCTATTCGATCGAGGATCTGGCCCAGCTGATCCACGACCTGAAGAACGTCAATCCGGGCGCACGCATCTCGGTGAAGCTGGTTTCGGAAGTGGGCGTCGGCACCGTCGCCGCGGGCGTCGCCAAGGCCCGGGCCGACCACGTGACCATCTCCGGCTTCGAGGGCGGCACGGGAGCCTCGCCGCTCACCTCGCTGACCCACGCCGGCTCGCCCTGGGAGATCGGCCTGGCCGAGACCCAGCAGACGTTGCTCCTGAACGGCCTGCGGACCCGCATCGCCGTACAGGTGGACGGGGGCCTGCGGACCGGCCGGGACGTGGCCATCGGCGCGCTGCTCGGGGCCGACGAGTTCGGCTTCGCCAG
>JAESGR010001134.1_pt1 | contig 10604 bp, 12 predicted proteins | sample 9269771 | NCBI WGS metagenome assembly JAESGR01 (sample SAMN15739572, study PRJNA653492) | algae metagenome | isolation source: Chroococcus sp. CMT-3BRIN-NPC107 and co-occurring heterotrophs from well... | place: USA: Clark Mountains Wilderness, California | collected 2010-04-18
CGGAGGGGGAAGACCCCCGAGCAGATGCCGGGACGCCTCGGGCGGGCCCTGGGCTGGGCGGAGGCCGCCCTCGCCAGCCGGGGCTCCTCGATGATCATCCTCGCCCGCTTCATCCCCGGCGGGCGCACGGCGATCACGTTCGGCGCCGGGTACGTCCGCTACGACCGGCCCCGGTTCGTGGCCTCCACCGTCGCCGCCGCGGTGATCTGGGCGGTCTACGCCGCCGTCATCGGCTACGTCGGGGGCGAGGTCTTCGAGGAGCACTGGTGGGCCGGCCTCGGCCTGGGGCTCGCCATCTCCTTCGCCGTCACCGGGCTGATCGAGCTGTACCGAAAGCTCACCGGGCGGGGCACCTCCATCACCGACGCCAAGGCGGCGCTGCTCGAACGCCGCCGCCTCGAGGCCGAGGCCGCCGGCTCCGGCGACGAGGTCGGCTGAGGGCGTCGGTCGGCGGACCGGTCGCCCTCAACTGCGGCGAGGACGGCGGCGGCCGCCGGGCGGCGCCGTCGCCGGGTCCACCGGCCAGTCGTGCTTCGGGTAGCGCCCGGCCACCTCCTTGCGGACCTCCGCCCACGACCCCGCCCAGAAGCGGGGCAGGTCGGCGGTCACCTGCAGCGGCCGCCCGGCCGGCGACAGCAGGTGCAGCACCACCGGCACCCGGCCGCCGAGCACCGCAGGGTGCCGGGTGGTGCCGTAGGCCTCCTGCACCCGCATCGCCGCCGACGGGGCCTCGTCGTCGTAGCGCACGGCCACCTCCCGCCCGTCTCCGAGGGCCACGTGCTCGGGGGCCAGACGGTCGAGGTCGCCGACGAGGGCGTGGCCCAGCCGGGTCCGGAGGCACCGGGCCACGTCGACGCGTGCCAGGTCACGGCGCCCGGTCGCGCCGACCAGGTGCGGGCCGAGCCAGGTGTCGAGGTCGTCGAGGAGGGCGCGGTCGGAGACGTCCGGCCAGCGGTCGGGCTCGTGGCGGTGCAGGAAGGCCAGCCGCTGCTGCAGGCGCCGGGCGCCGTCGGTCCAGGAGAGGACGCCGCCGGCGGTGGCCCGCACCCGGTCGAGCAGGGCCGCGGTGGTGGCCGGGCCGGCGGTCGCCGGGCCCTCGGCGGTGTCGAGCACGATCGCCCCGGCCCGGACCTCGGTGCGGCGGCGCAGGTCGTCGCGCCCGTCGTCCCAGGCGACGGTCGTGACCTCCTCGACCTCGTCGGCGACGAGGGCCCGCACGTCGGTGGCGTCGAGTGCGGCGGCGGTCCGGATCCGGCCGTCCCCCGTGCCGACGTCGAGGTCGGCCACCGCGAGGAACGGGGCGCCGGCCAGCGGGTCGGCCGCCGGCAGCCAGCCACCGCCGCCGCCCCGCAGCCGGAATCGCCCGCCGCCACGGGCCTGGGCGATGCGGTCGGGGTGCGCCAGGGCGACGAGCGGGCCGACCTCGGCGGCGCCCACCGGCCCGGGTCGCACGTCGGCCCGGCGCGCCAGGTCCTTGGCCCGCCGGGCGACGGCGCGCACGGCATCGCGGTCCGCGTCGGCGAGCGGCGCCCCGGCCCCGACCGCGGCGACCCTCGGCGCCAGGTCGGCCGGGCGCTCGTCGCGGCGGCCCCGCAGCACGTCGCGCTCGTCGAGCACGGCCGCCAACGCCACCGCCTCCCAACCCCGGCCCGCACGCCGCCCGTCGACCACCAGGCGGGCGAGGCGGGGGTGCAGGGGCAGGTCGGCCATGGCCCGGCCCGTCGCCGTGGGGCGCCCGGCGACGTCGAGGGCGCCGAGCTCGCGCAGCAGCGCCAGCGCCTCGGCCCACGCCCGGGCCGGTGGCTGGTCCGGGAACGGGAGCTCGGCGACGTCGCTGCCCCACGCCGCCACCTCCAGCGCCGCACCGGCCAGGTCGACGACGGCGATCTCGGGTTCGGGGAACGCCGGCCGGCGATGGTGGTCGGCTTCGGACCACAGCCGGTGGGCGACGCCCGGGGCCAGACGCCCGGCCCTGCCGGCACGCTGGTCGGCGGCGGCTCGTGAGGCCGCGCTGGTGGCCAGTCGGGTCAGGCCGGTGCCCGGGTCGAACCGGGGGCTGCGGGCCAGCCCGGCGTCGACCACGATCCGCACGCCGGCCACGGTCAGGCTCGACTCCGCGATGTCGGTGGCCAGCACCACCCGGCGCCGCCCGGCCGGCGAGGGGGCCAGGGCTCGGTCCTGGTCGGCGACGGGCAGCCGCCCGTGCAGCGGCCGGACGTCGACGGGTGCGCCGCCGGCACCCACGCCTCGCAGGGCCTGCGCGGTCCGATCGATCTCGGCCGCGCCCGGCAGGAAGACGAGGACGTCGCCCTCCGGTGCGGCTGCGAGCGCCGCCGCCACCACCCGCCCCACGTGGCGTTCGGGTCGGTCGCGCGGCTCCGGCGGCCACCACCGCACCGCCACCGGGTGCTGGCGGCCGTCGCTGCGGACCACCGGCGCCGGCTCGCCGTCCCCGCCGATGGTCGCCGCGAGCCGGTCGGCGGCCACCGTGGCCGACATGGCCAGCACCCGCAGGTCGGGGCACAGGGCCTGCCGGGCGTCGAGCAGGAAGGCCAGCGACAGGTCCGTGACCAGGTTGCGCTCGTGCACCTCGTCGAGCACCACGAGGCCGGTGCACTCGAGCGACGGGTCGCCCTGCAGCCGGCGCACCAGGATCCCCTCGGTCACGACCTCGATGCGGGTCGCCGCGCCCACGACCCGCTCGTCGCGCGTGCGGTAGCCCACGGTCCGCCCGACCGGCTCGCCCAGCAGCTCCGCCATCCGGCGGGCCGCAGCGCGCGCCGCCAGGCGCCGGGGCTCCAGGACCACGATCCGCCGGTCGCCGAGCCACGGCTCCCCGAGCAGCCGGATGGGCACGACGGTGGTCTTGCCGGCGCCCGGCGGGGCCACCAGCACCGCGTGGCCCGGCTCGGCCAGCGCCCGGCGGACCTCGTCGACCACCTCCTCCACCGGCAAGCCGGTGGTCGGCGGCGGTGGGGGCGGGGGCACCGGCCCAGTGTGGCCGGAACCCGGTCCGGGCCCGCCGAGCCCGGTCCGGGGCCACCGCCGGGTCAGGCGGGCTCGTCGGCCAGGGGCCCGAAGAAGCCGGCGATGCCGGTGAGGCGGCCGTCGTCGCCGGTGTGGGCCACGTCGAGGCCGGCAACAACGAGCTGGTCGCCCTCCCCGAGCTGCCAGCCGAAGCGGTGGAAGCCGTGGTGGCCGTCGATCGCCGTGGTCCGGCGGAAGCGGGCGCCGGGGTACTGGGCGTGGACCGCCTCGACCATCTCGCCGAGGGCCTCGTGGCCCACGGCGGTGAGCAGGGGGTCGGCGTAGGCCCCCTCGGGGGCCCAGGCGGTGGCGATCAGCCGCCCCCGCTCGGCGGCGTCGTCCTCGTTCCACATGGCGAAGTAGGCGTCGACGACCGTCGTGATGTCGGCCGGCGCAGCGGCGGTCGGGTCGGTGGTCGGGTCGGTGGCGATGTCGGTCATGGTGAGCTCCTCGGTCGGGGCGCCGGGCGATCCGGCGTCGTCACCGTCACCCGACCCGGGTAGCCGTGGCGATGACGTGCGGGGTCATGGGCGCCCTACCTCACAGGTAGGCGACCGGTCGCGGACGCGTCGGTAGGGTCGCCGACGTGGCCCCAACCAGCACCCCAGCCGTCGGCGAGCTGCTGCGCGACTGGCGGCGCCGTCGGCGGTTGAGCCAGCTCGACCTGTCGATCGGGGCCGAGGTGTCGTCCCGGCACCTCAGCTTCGTGGAGACGGGCCGATCGAAGCCCAGCCGCGAGCTCCTGCTCCACCTGGCCGAGGAGCTCGAGGTGCCGCTGCGGGAGCGCAACACCCTGCTGCTCGCCGCGGGCTACGCGCCGGTGTACCCGGAGAACCGGCTCGACGCCGAGGTGATGGCCCCGGCTCGCGAGGCGCTCGACGCCGTCCTCGCCGGCCACTCGCCGTACCCGGCGGTGATCGTGGACGGCCGGTGGAACCTGGTCGCCGCCAACGACGCCGCCCTGGCGATCCTGGCCGAGGGGGTGGCGCCCGAGCTCCTGGCACCACCGGCCAACGCCCTGCGGGTGTGCCTCCACCCCGACGGGCTGGCGCCGCGCATCGTCAACCTGGCCGACTACGGCGCCCACCTGCTCACCCGGCTCCAGCGCCAGGCCCTGCTGTCGGGCGACGCCGCCCTGACCGAGCTCCACGACGAGCTGGCCTCGTACCCCGGCGTGCACCGGGCGTCGTCGGCCGCGGTCGAGCCGCAGGACCTGCTGTTCTCGCCCCTCCGGGTGCGCAGCGGCGACGACGAGCTGCTGCTCTTCAGCACGCTGGCCACGTTCGGGACGGCGCTCGACGTGACCCTCTCCGAGCTCGCCATCGAGTCGTTCTTCCCCGGCGACGCCGCCACGCGCGACGCCCTCCGCCGCCGGTTCGGCTGAGCCGAGGCGGAGGGCGCCGGTGGTCGGGCGGCTGCTGCGGCGGCGCGCTCAGCGGTCGGCACCGTCCAGGAGGCGCTCGAGCCGCTCGAGGTCGCCGACCAGGTTGGCACGCAGCGTGCGGGCGAGCAGCGGGGCCATGAGCCGCTCGACGCTGCTGGCCCAGTTCGAGCGCTGACCCTCGCCGCGGCTCGCCCGGCCGCTCCCTGCGTCGCCCGTCAGGCGTCCTCGTCGACGGTGATGCCGGCGTCGCCGATGAGGGCCAGGCCGACGGCCACGGTCTGGTCCGGGGCGATGACGGTGCCCTTCAGGGCCGACGCCCCGGTGAGGTCCACGAGGGTTGAGCCGTGGAGCCGGGCCCGGGCCAGGTCGGCGCCCGAGAGGTCGGCGCCGGTGAGGTCGGTGCCCAGCCACGCGCTGCCCGGCACCCGCGCCCGGTAGAGGTCGACGCGTGCCGCCGAGCCGCCCTCGACCTCGAGCCGGGTGGCGGCCACCATGCGGAGGCCGAGGTCGTCGAGCTGGCCGTCGACGATGCGGACGTCGGTCAGCTGGGCCCCGCCGAGGTCGGCGCCCGACAGGCGGCAGCGCTCGAAGGACACCCGCACGAGCGTCGCCTCCTCGAGCACGGCGCCGGCGAGGTCGCAGTCGACCAGCACGACGTCGGTCAACTCGGGGCGGTGCAGCCGGGCCGCCGCCAGGCGGACGCCCACGAGGCGGGACCGGGTGAACGCGACGCGCTCGGCGTCGGCGCCCACCGCACCGCCCCGCACCTCGACCTCGCTCCAGCCGTCGTCGTCCTCCAGCCGGTCGAGCTCGAGCGGCTCCAGCTCGGCGGGCACCACGGGCGGGCGGCAGCGCGCCGCCGCGCCCGTGGGGCCGCCCCAGCGCGCCGCCGGCGGGACCACCGCTACTCGCGCGCCATGTTGGCGAACTTGGTGTAGTGGTCGAGGAACGCCAGGCGCACCATGCCGGTGGGCCCGGCGCGGTGCTTGGCCACGAGGACCTCGGCGGTGCCCCGGTCGGGCGAGTCGCTGTTGTACTGCTCGTCGCGGTAGAGGAAGACCACGACGTCGGCGTCCTGCTCCAGCGAGCCCGACTCGCGAAGGTCCGAGAGCATCGGCCGCTTGTCGGCCCGCTGCTCCAGGCCACGGTTCAGCTGGGCGAGGGCCACCACCGGGCACTCCAGCTCGCGGGCGAGGATCTTGAGCCCACGGCTGATCTCGGCCACCTCGACCTGGCGGCTCTCGGCCCCGGACCGGCCGCTCATGAGCTGGATGTAGTCGACGACGATCATGCCGAGCTGGCCGACGCGCTGCTGCAGGCGGCGGGCCTTCGAGCGGATCTCCATCACGGTGACGTTCGGGTTGTCGTCGATCCAGAGGTTGGCCTCGCCCAGGCGGCCGATGGCGTGGCTGACCCGGCGCCAGTCGTCGTCGCTGAGCCGGCCGTTGCGGACCTTGGTGGAGTCGACGCGGGCCTCGGAGCACAGCAGCCGCTGCGAGAGCTCCACCCGGCTCATCTCCAGCGAGAAGAACAGCACCGGGCGGTGGGCCTCGAGGGCGGCGTGGCCGGCCATGCCCATGGCGAACGAGGTCTTGCCCATGCCGGGGCGGGCGCCGACCACGATCAGGGCGTTGGGCTGGAGGCCGGCGGTGAGCTCGTCGAAGTCGGTGAAGCCGGTGGGCGTGCCGGTGATGGCGTCGCCGCGCTCGTAGAGCGCCTCCAGGCTGTCGAGGGTCTGGTCGAGGAGGTCGTGCAGGCGCGACATGGAGTCGGTCTGGCGGTGCTCGGCGACCTTGAACATCATCGTCTCGGCGTCGTCGAGCGCCTTGGTGACGTCGTCCGGGAGGCTGTAGCCGAGCTCGGAGATCTCGCCCGCCACCCGGATCAGGCCCCGCAGGAGGGCGTGCTCCTCGACGATCTTGGCGTAGCGCGCCGCGCTGGAGGTGGCCGGGGTGGCGGCCTGCAGGGAGATCAGGGTGGCCGGCCCGCCGATGGCGTCGAGCAGGTCGGCCCGGCGCAGCTCCTCGGCCACGGTGACCGGATCGACGGGCTCGCCCTGGGCCGACAGCGAGGTGATGGCGTCGTAGATGTGGCCGTGGGCCGGCTTGTAGAAGTCGTCGGGCGAGACGGACTCGGAGGCGACGTCGATGGCGGCCCGCGACAGGAGCATGGCCCCGAGCAGGCTCTCCTCGGCGTCGAGGTTGTGCGGCGGCACCCGGCCGGCGGCACCCCGGAGCGCGGGACCGCCTCGGCCGCGCGAGGGCGGCGCGTCGAGGTAGTCGTCCGGGCCGTCGTCGTACGGAGGGAGGTCGTCGTCCATGGGTTCCTGGCAGTCTCCGCCGTGGGGGCTGTGGAGGGGTAGTGCCGACAGGCTGTGGGTGAGCTGTGGAGAAGCGGGCGCGCCTGTGGACGCCCCCGGCCCGGACGCACGACGTCCGGGGGGCGGACCCCCCGGACGTCGACGTGCGGTGCGATGGCGACGGCCCGACGGGCCGCCCGGGATCAGGCCTCGGGCCCGACCTCGACGGTGACCGGGAACTCCACGCTGGCGTGGAGCTTGACCGGCACCAGGTGGGTGCCGACGGTCTTGATCGGCTCGCTGAGCGAGATCTGCCGGCGGTCGATGGCCACGCCCTTCTGGGCGTTGATCGCCTCGGCGATGTCGGTCGTGGTGATCGACCCGAACAGGCGCTCGTCGGAGCCGACGCGTGCCGAGATCGTGACCGGCGAGTTCACCAGCGACTTGGCGACGTCCTCGGCCGCGGCGCGAGCCGCGGCGTCCTTGACGTCGCGGGCGCGGCGCATGCCCTCGGCCTGCGACTCGGCGCCGGCGGTGGCGACGAAGGCCAGGCCCCGGGGCAGCAGGTAGTTGCGCCCGTAGCCGTTGGTGACGTCGACGACGTCGCCCTTGTTGCCCACACCCGCCACGTCGGAGCGGAGGATGAGGCGCATCAGGCCTCCACCTCCTCGGCCAGGGTGGCCTCACCGTCGAACTCGGCGTCGGCGGCCTCGCCACCGGCCGGCGGCGGCGCGGTCGGGCGCGGCGGCGGGCCGTCGGCCCGGATCCCACGCTCGCTGCCGCGGTCGCGACCGCCACGCTGCTGCGTGACCCGGTTGGCGTAGGGCAGCAGCGCCATCTCGCGTGCGTTCTTGATGGCCATGGCCACCACCGCCTGCTGCTGGGCGTCGTTGCCGGTCACCCGGCGGGCGCGGATCTTGGCCCGGTCGGACATGAACCGGCGGAGCAGGTTGACGTCCTTGTAGTCGACGTAGTCGACGGTCTCCTGGGTCAGGATGCTGATCTTCTTCTTGGAGCGGCGCGCGTTGTCCTTGTTCTTGGCGCGCTTCGGCTTGGGTGCCATCAGAAGGGCTCCTCCCCGTCGTAGTTGTTGGGCTCGTTGGCTGCGGGGCGGGAGCCGCCACCGCCGCCACCGCTGAAGCCGCCCCCGCCGCCCGAGGGGCCGCCGGAGCGCTCGATCTTCTGCACCTGGGCGGTGGCCCACCGCAGGCTGGGGGCGATCTCGTCGGCCACGACCTCGACCTTGGACCGCTTCTCGCCGTTGTCGGTCTCCCAGGAGCGCTGCTCCAGGCGACCGGTGACGATCACGCGGGTGCCCCGCTGGACCGACTCGGCGACGTTCTCGGCGAGGCCGGACCAGGACTTGATGTCGAAGAAGGAGACCTGCTCCTCCCACTCCTGGGTCTGGCGGTTCTGCCAGCGTCGGTTGACGGCGAGGCCGAAGGTGGCCACGGTCTGGCCCGAGGGCGTGTAGCGCAGCTCGGGGTCGCGGGTCACGTTGCCCACGAGGGTCACGGTGTTGTCCATGGTTCCTCCTACCCGGCCTCGACGGCCGGGGCGGGGGCTCCGAGCAGGCCGCGGCGGTGCGCCTCGGCATCGGGGAGCCGGATGATCTTGTGGCGGACGACCTCGTCCGCGAGGCGCAGGTTGCGGTCGACCGTGTCGAGCGCACCCGGCTCGGCCTCGATCTCGAACACCACGTAGAACCCTTCGGTCTTGTGGTTGATCTCGTAGGCGAAGCGGCGGCGGCCCCACTTCTCGGTCTTGGGGACGGTGCCATCCGCCGCCTCGACCTGGGCCGTCACCTGGTTGATCACACCGGCGACGGTGCTCTCGTCGAGGTCACCGTCGAAGATGACCATCAGTTCGTAGGCTCGCATCGCGAGCATCACCTCCCTGTGGACCCGGCATCGCCGGGGCCCCGTGCCGAGTTGCCGGGGCAGGGTCGTATTGGACCGTGCCACGGTAGCGGACCACCCGGTCGGGGGCCGCATCGGTCCCCAGCGTGCCCGGGGGGTGTGACAGAACCGGGCGGCTCAGGCGCGGTCGGCCGCCGGGCACGTGCGCCCGTCGATCCGGAACGTGCTCCCGTCGGCGACCAGCAGCTCGTCGAGGCCGCCGTCGGGGAGCTCGAGGGCATAGCGGAACGGGCCCTCGGGCGGGTACGTCGGGCAGCTCGCCACGTCGTCACACGGCGCCATGTCGGTCGCCGAGACGAGCGTGCGCTCGGCGTCGAAGTAGGCGATCGAGAGCGGCATCGGGGTGTTGCGCATCCAGAAGCCGCCCGACGCGTCCTCGTCGTACTCGAAGAGCATGCCGTCGTAGCCGCCGAGATCCGGGTCGGTGACCTCCATCAGGCCGCGCGCCCGCTGGTCGGTCGTGGTCGCGGTGAGCAGGCACACCTCGCACGTCTCGCCGTCGGCGGCGGTGATGGTCACCGCCGCCTCGCCGAAGCCGGCCAACCGCGTGCGCCCGCCCACCGCCGGCTCCCACCCCTCCCCCAGCGCGACGCCGCCGTCGCCGGCCGACGGGTCGGCCACGGCGGTCGTGGTCGGCGCGCTCGTGGCCCGGCCCGAGGCATCGTCGTCACCCCCGTCGCCGCACGCCGCCGGACCGAGCACGAGGGCCGCGCCCAGGAGCACGGCGAGCGGAAGGCGGCGCGGTGCGTCGGGGCGGCGGCGCACGGTCACGGGACGAGTCTGGCCGGTGGCGACCGGCGGCGAGCCGCGGTCGGGCTCAGGCGTTGCGGCCGTAGAGGCCCAGCGTCTCGGCCACCTCGGCCGAGAGGTGGTACGACTCGGCCGGCGCCGGGAACGCCCCGGAGCGCACGTCGTCGGCGTAGGCGCCGATGGCGGCGACCGACGCGGCCTTCAGGTCGGCGTAGCGACGCACGAACTTGGGCGCCAGGCGGTCCTCGATGCCGAGCACGTCGTGGTACACGAGCACCTGGCCGTCGACGTCGGGGCCGGCGCCGATGCCGATCACCGGCACGTCGACCGCGGCGGTGACCATGCCGGCCACCTCGGTCGGCACGCCCTCGAGCACGATGGCGAAGCAGCCGGCGTGGGCCAGCGCCTTGGCGTCGTCGACCAGCGCCCGGGCCGCCTCGGAGCCCTTGGCCTGGACCTTGAAGCCGCCCATGGCGTGCACCGACTGGGGGGTGAGGCCGAGGTGGCCCATGACCGGGATCTCGGCGTCGACCAGGGCCTCGACCATGCGCAGGCGCTTGCGCCCGCCCTCGAGCTTGACCGACTCGGCGCCGGCCCGGATCAGCGCCGCGGCGTTGCGCACGGTGTCCTCGGTGGACACGTGGTAGCTCATCCACGGCAGGTCGGCGACGATCAGCGGACGGGGCTTGGCCCGGGCCACCGCCGCGGTGTGGTGGGCGATGTCGTCGACGCTGACCTGGAGGGTGTCGTCGTAGCCGAGCACCACCATGGCGACGGAGTCCCCGACGAGGATCAGGTCGACGCCCGCCTCGCTGGCGATCCGGGCGCCCGGCGCGTCGTACGCCGTCACCATGACCAGGGGCTCGGCACCCCGCCGGACCTTGCGGGCGGCGATCGCGGGGACGGTGAGGGGCGCGCCCGAGGGCGCGGAACCGGTGTTCGAGCTCATGGAGCCTCCTTGGATGTCCCGTCCAGTGCCGTTCGGCTACCGGCGGTGTTCCCACCGTAGAACCGCGCGCCGCGCCGCATCCATTCCGTGCCGAAGGGGTGAACGTGCCGGGGCGGCGTCACCCCTCGGCCGCAGACGCGGCGATGGGCTGCCGGCTCCCCGGCACCCGCCGCTACCGTGCCGGCCATGAGCGACCGGTGCGATTCCTGCGGCGACGACGGGCCCGGGCTGGCCACCGTGCAGCGGGTCTACGTCGAGTTCGACGAGCGCAACGTG
>JAESGR010001135.1_pt1 | contig 10602 bp, 14 predicted proteins | sample 9269771 | NCBI WGS metagenome assembly JAESGR01 (sample SAMN15739572, study PRJNA653492) | algae metagenome | isolation source: Chroococcus sp. CMT-3BRIN-NPC107 and co-occurring heterotrophs from well... | place: USA: Clark Mountains Wilderness, California | collected 2010-04-18
AGCCCCCTGCCGAAGCCGCTCTACCTGCAAAGCAAATTAAGCGGAAACTCGATATCTAACCGTTTGCGTGAATGCAAATGACTTGCAATTGCAAACCGCCATGCCAAGACTCTGAAGGGGCGAACTGATGAAGCACTTAATCAATGTCGATGAACCCGCTAAACTGATCCGTGCCGACAGCGTTGCCCAATTTGGCGAGGGATACCGGCAAATCTCAGGTCCAGAAATCGAGCAAGGCCACGTGTCTGATTTAGTTAGGCGGGCAAAGGCAATGCCTGCGGCTGAGCAGGCAAAGCTGTTTCTCGTAAACGTTGGCGGCGGCGTGCCTCTTTCGATTGCTGAGGTCGAGGAGCAGCTTGCTTCGGGAACCGGCGGTGGGTGGGTAGTTGGAAACGGTTAGGCGCAACATGATCCGCTTCATCCTTCGCGATTGGCTGGTTGGCCACGGCTACCTCTTCCGTCGCCAAGACCCTGAGGGGGCGAACTGATGCCGCGGGTGTTAGCAAAGATCGGTGATCGCGAAGTCGTATACGCAAGTTTTTTGATAATACCTGATGGAGATGAGGCAACGATCTACCCATTTGATGACGATGAAGAGTTTTTATTGATAGTCAAAGTCGTTGTTGATGATGAGGCCAAGCCAGGAACTAGGCGAACATATGACGATGACATTACTAGATTGACACACACTCGTCATTGGGCAGATGGCGGCGCAACTGGAAACCTGAGTAGGAACAGCTTCGCGAGCGACGAAGACTTCTCATATTATATTGCTTTTTCAACAATTCCTATAGGCAGGCAAGACAAATTCGCGATCCAATTTAACTATGTTGTTTCGCGAGAAAAGAAGCAATGAGCCGCGAAACAAGGCCGCTGCCAAAATACATTACAGGCGTTCACAGCAATAAGGCTATTGGCCAGAAAATAGCGGATGCCTCTATTGAGGAGGATCTGCCAGCCTCCGATGCCGAGCAGAACTACGACGACCGTGGCCCGCCTGGGCCGCCGGCCGGTTCGACACCCTTGGGACGCAAGCTCGCTGCGAAGCGCATCAACGAGCACGTCAAATCCTTCTACAGCTTCGCCAATACGCTCGGCGCCGCGACCATCGGTGCTGCCTACATCGTTCCTGCGGTAACCAATGGGACTGACAAAGTTGGACTTGACGGGCCGAGTTGGGTTGCCGTCGGCGTCTTCCTACATATCATCGGGCATCTGGCCCTCAGACTTTTCATGCGCAGCGAGGAGTGAGCCATGTCGCTTACGTTACAACTTGTTGCCGGTGCTGGAGTTTTCGTCGTCGGTAGCTTCTTTTTCCTCTGGAAAATTACGTCGTCATTCGACAGGAAGTACCCAACACGTCCAGAGCCGGCACCCGCCGAAGGGCAGCGGGCGGTGCGGGGTTGATGCACGACGCGACCTATGGCCCCTTAGTAGCTCGGCACGTTGTTGACCAACGTCGCCGTCACAGCCCGGCCGAGCGTCATGTCCCGCGCAGCCTGCCAAGCGAAGGTCGCCTGTACCCCATTCGGGCCGGTGACCGGCGTCTTGGCGCGGGGCAGGTAGACCGCGTGCACGGTGAAGACGAGCGAGCGGCCGGCGTCCGTGATCCAGCCGAAGGTGAGCTCCACCGGCGTGCCGGCAGTGGCCTGGTCGAGCAGAACGGTGTTGGCGAACCGGCTCGTGATGGAGCCGTTCATCATCACCATGCCGGGGTCGGCGTCCTCGATCCGGCCGTCGCCGCGGATCACCTCAACCTTGTCGAGCTGGTTCGAGTAGACGAAATCGGCCGAGACGACGGAGCCCAGCGCCACGCCGCCGCGTGTGATGGCGCCCTGGAAGGGCGAGAAGCGCTCCACCGCGGCCTCGGCGAGCGTGCCGGCTGCAGATGATCCCAGCTTGGTCTCGCCCTGAGCGATTAGCCCCAGCGTCGCGGTGAGCAGCCCGGAACGCTGCATTTGGACCCGCATGGTGTTGCCGCGGACGCCGAAGTTCTGGCCGTAACTCGGGACTTCCGGCAGGCCGACCTCGATCGTCATGGACGGCAACGCGATGGCGCCGGAGCGGAACTCGTGCGTGCTCATGCCGCCGTCCGCGGTGGTGACCGGCGCGCCCATGAAGAGCTTCAGCCAGTTGCCGAAGTTGCGCAGATCGATCGGCACGACCACGTCGCCGTCGTTGTTCACGACGTCGCGCGAGGGCGGCAGCGGCTCGCGCCCGTAGCCGAGCAGGTCGGACGGGATGAGGCCCTGCTCTTCGCCGAGGTTCGACGAGACGAACGGCAGCTTGCGGTAGCCGCTCGACGGCGGCGTCCCGTAGATGCTCTCGAAGGCAGCCGCCATGATGGCGTTCGCGCCGCGGGCTCGGGCCATGGTGCTCTCCTGGGGTGGTTCAGTTCAGGGGATCGGTGACGCCGTAGACGGCGACGATCGTGACGAGGCCCGAGCGCGAGACTTCGGCGCCCTCGGCGGTCAGGGGCTCGGTCGTGGCAGCCTCGACCATGACGTAGTCGCAGAGCCCGCCGAGCGTCTGGTCAGCCGCGACCGCTTGCCCGACTTTCTGCATCATCGCGTCGAGACGGGTCTCGGCCTTGACGGTCCTTGTCTTGTTAGCCGCGAACTCCACCGGGATCCGGTGTTCGTAGACCCAGGTCGTCGGGTTCAGGCTCACCTCTGGTTCGCCTGGATCGCCGTCGTCGACGTTCACATAGCCGCCGGCCGGAATGGTCTGCTGCTTGACCTCGTTGCGGTAGTGCGAGGCCTGGGGCAGCGCACCGGCAACGAGATCGGCCACTGCCTGGATCACCTGTTCGCGCTTGCTCGGCATCAGCAGATCACGCGGATGGTGACGGGCGTGCCCGACGGTGCCGTCTCGAAGGCGCTGTTCGTCGCCAGGAGGGTGCCGCGCGAGCGCTTCACGATGACCGTGGCGCCAGACAGAGTCTGAGCGGTCACGCCGCCCGCAACCATCTGATCGCCTGACCAGCTGATGATCACCTGGACGTCCGGCGCTACGGAGCAGGCCGGCCAGGCGAAGGTCGCGACGCCGCTCGCGTTCGCGTTGGCGGTGTAGCGTTCGACTCGACGCGGGGTGCCGGCTGGTCCTTGGTCGCCCTTCGGCCCCATTAGCCCCTGCTGGCCGGCATCGCCCTTCGGCCCCGCCGGACCGGGGTCGCCTTTCGGTCCAAGCAGGCCAACTCCGGCAGGCCCCGGGGGACCGCTCGCACCTGTCTCCCCCTTCGGACCGGCATCACCCTGCTCGCCCTTGTACCCGCGCAGGCCGCGCTCACCCTGAGGCCCGGCTGAGCCGTCCTCGCCGGCCTCCCCCTGCGGCCCGGGCGGCCCGGCGGGACCTTCCGGCCCAGGGGCGCCCTGCATGGTCCGCATGCCGTAGCCGACATTGCGGGCGTCGGCCGGCCCCGCGAACGCGAGGACAACCGCGAGGGTGAGCGAAAGAAGCGCGCGCATCAGCCGCCGCCGACGCCGTAATGCATGTCGGCGAAGCAATCCCCTTCAGGGGTGCCGACGGTCTTGGCCGAGATCCAGTTGGGCTTGCTTGTGCCCATCGTCGTCTCGGTGAAGGGCAGGTAGAGCAATCCCTTAGTGTCCGACACCTGCTCGGTCTCGTTCATCACGCCCATCACGCGGATCGGCACGTTGCAGACGACCACGATCCGGTACGTGGTGGCGCCCTCCGGGCGCGTGACCGCAAACCGCTTCGGCGTGGGCCCCAGGCCCGTGAGCTGGATGGGATCACGATGCAGCCGCGTGAACGGCATGCTCATGACGACGAGCGGCGCGCTCAGGCCGCCCGTCACCCTGCCGTCCTTGTCGTAGATCGCCACCGGCTGGAGCGTCACGCTCGTGGGAACACCCGGAGCGACGGCCGGCGGCGGCTCGGAGGCGGCCGGGCCAATGCCGATGACCAGCGCGAGGATCAGGAAGAAGGAACGCAGCATCGGCAGCCCCTTGTGCTCAGGCGGTCCAGTTGCGGGCGATCAGGCCCGGCACGCGCGCGGCCCATTCCTTGGCGGTCGCCTCGATGTCGAACCGCTTGCGGAGCTTCGCCTGCCGCACGAGGACGAAAATCACGACGAACTTGCGCCCCGCCGCAGGCCCGCTCTCCCGGATCGGCCGGAAGGTCTTGCGGCCCTGGAAGCGCGCTGCCTGCCGCCGGTAGAAGGCGTCGGCGACGAGCACGCCGCCGGACCGGGTCGGCACGAACCGGAGCTTCACGCCGGTCTCGCGCTCCCAGGAGGCTGGGGTGAGCCGGTAGCCTGTCGTTCCCTTGGCGCGCTTGGCCGAGACTTGGCGCGCGCCGGCATCGGGCGTCGGGATTGCGAGGAACTTACCGGTCTTCGCCGTGATGGTGACGCCGCGGTCGAAGGCGTCGATCAGCTTCGGTGCGTTGGTGCGGACGTAGGCCGCTGCCTCGATGCTCTCGCCGCTCTGCGGGTACACGGTGCCGCGCCAGGAGTTGGCGAGGCGCTGGCCAAGGCCGCCGGACACCACGTCGGCGCGAAGGTCGCCCTTCAGCCCGTCCGCGGCCTGGCGCATGCCTGCGGTGACCGACTTGGCGACCTGGACCTCCTGCCCCTTCATCAGGGCCGGCACGTCCGGGACGGTGACGCCGAACCTCACGGCTCGGGATCGTCCGGCCGAACGGCCGAGACCTCCAGCGTGCGCACGGCGCGGCGCCGGTCGATCGATGAGTTGCCGGTGACCTCGACGGTCTCGGCGATGGCGCCGTCGCCGTCGAGGATGTCGACCTGGTCGCCCCTCGCCGGCGCGGCGACCTCGGAGAGCCGCACGTCGAGCAGCATGGCGTCGAGGTCGAAGCGGCTGTCGCCGAGGCCGACGATAGCCTCGGGCGACTTCCGGATGACGCGGACGGAGACGCCGTCGGCGCCCCCACCCACGCGCCAGATCGCGTCGACCGCGAGGTGCGGATCTTCGAAGATCGCATCCGTGGCCATCGCGAAGGCGTCCATCAGGCGCCGCGCAGCGCCTTGATGACGTCGGCCTTGGTGCCGGCCTTCGAGACGTCGACGCCGCGCTCCAGCGCGATGGCTTCGAGCTCGGCGCGAGTCTTGTCGTCGAGGTCGGCTGGCAGGTCACCAGCACCGCCGTTCGGGCGCTGCCCGCCGTCGGCGCCGCCCGTGCCGCCCTCCCCGCCCTGCTGAGGCCCACCAGGGCCTTTCTCGCCGGAGATCGCCCTGCCGTCGTCGGCGTCCTTGGCGACGTCGTGCGTGCCGGCAGCGAGCGCAGCCTGCGCCTCGTCCCAGCCCATCGTGATGACGTCGGTCTTGCCCTTTTCGACCAAGCGCATGCTGGCCTCCTCTGAGTTGGAGTTCCCCGGCGGCGAGGCCGCGCAACGATGGGGGTCGTTCTCGCCGGCCGCAGCGGGCCGGCGAGGGAGCCGTCAGGCGTCAGTTCGAGGTGGTGCCGCGCACCAGCAGAGCCGGACGCTTCACCAGCGGGAGCGGGTTGCTCTCGGTGTGAACGTCCATGCCCTTGCCGAACTTCTTCGGCTCCAACGGAGCGACGAAGACCTCGGCGTCGGCCACGTTCGGCGCCTGGTTGACCGAGCCCCAGAAGTCCGGGGGCGCCCAGTAGTTGGTGAAGGTGTCGTTCGTGCCGAGCGGGATAAACCGGACATCGCCGGCGGGGATGAACCGCTGCGGCGCCGACACGCTGCCGTCCTCCTGCACGAAGGAGGCCGAGCCCCGGTACTCCTCGAAGGTGACCCCCTTGAAAGGGAACGCCTTGCGCACGCTGTTGCGGTTCGGGTCCTGGTTCGGGGCCGAGGCGTAGTACTTGTAGGCCTCCTTCACCGAGGCATGGCTGGTGAACTTCGCCATCCACTCGGGCGAGGCGAGCGCGTGGACGCCCGTCATCGACTCGCCCAGGAGGTTGTCCTCCATGAAGCCGACCACCTCGTCGATCTTGGCGCCGACGTCCGTCGAGGAGGTGCCGAGGGTGAAGTCGACCACCTTCTCTTCGACGCCGAAGGCTTGGAACAGGTTGAGCAGCACGCTGCCGTCGCTGTCCCGGATGATGCCCTTGATCGCCCCCATGCGGAGGTTCTCCAGGGTGATCGCGTGCTTGCGGCGCATCGTGATCAGCTTGCGGTTCACGAAGCCGAGTACGGTCTCCAGGGCGGCCGCGGACAGCCCGCCACCGCCCGTCAGCGCCAGCATGTTCTGCACGTCGGTGGCGAGCACCGAATCCTCGTGCGGGATGTGCGGCACGACGAAGGACTTCGGCTTCACCCGGCCGCGGGTGCCGAACGTCGCCGGACCGCCACGAGGACGGGTCGGCAAGAGGTTCAGCACGCCGTTCTCGATGATCACGGTGACCGAGGTCGTCGCGATCGGCTCGGGCGTGAACAGACCGAGCTCGTTGATGCGGCCGTAGCTGTTCGGGACCAGCGAGACGGCGGCGGTGAGCGAGGAGGCCGAAAAGCTCTCCTGATTGACGATGTCGAGGATCAGGTCGGGCATGGGTCAGGCCCCTTCGCGGGTGATGATGCCGACCTCGCGGAGCTGAGCGATCGCCGCTGCCCGCTTCGGTGCATCGTTGATGGTCGGCCCGTAGGTGAGGCCGTTGTGGGAGACGGTCGCCTCACGAGAGAGGACCACGGCCTTCGCGTCGGCGCTGGTGGCATCGACGGCGAAGAGCAGGACCGCGACGGCGGTTTGGCCGCCATCGGAGCCGGTAGCGGTCGCCGGGACGTACTTGCCCGACGCCGTGAGCTTGCCGAGCACGGCGCCGGCCAGCAGCTTGCCCGCGCCACTGGCGATGATCGCCGTGTCGCGCGAGCGGTAGGACGGCTCCTCTTCCTTCAGGAAGTCGGAGGCGACGATCGCGGTCTCGAGGAGGCCTGCCATGGCTTAGGAATCCTTCTTCACGCCGACCCGCTTGAGCTCGCGCTCCATGCTTGAGGTGGCAGTTGCGGGGCCGGCCGGAGGGGTGGCCGGGATGTGTGAGGAGGTCGGCTGCCGCTCCTCGGCGGTGACGAGCTTGTCGAGGAGCGCGGACCGGATCTGGTCCAGGCTCTTGCCCTCGCTGAGTTGCGTCGCGGCGAAGTCTTCGGGGATGCTCGGGTCTTTCCGGCGGGCCGAGGCGACGATCATCGCGGCCTCGGCCGCCATACCGAAGCGGGCCGTCGCCGCCTCGACACTGGCGCCCTCGGCGAGAAGGCCGGCGATGAGCCCGGGCTGACCGCCAGCCACGCAGATGCGGGCGATCTCGGCGGCGTTGGTGCGCGTGATTGACTGGCCGGCCTGGACTTCCAGCTCACGCTCGGCGGTCGCGATCTGGCGGTCGAGGTCGGCCACCTGGGCGGACGCGGCATCGAAGTCGCGCTGCTCGTCGGCGGTCATGGAACGGTCGCGGGATGCGGCCGTCAGGGTATTCATGCGGTCGGACGCCCTCGCGCGGTCGCGACGAAGGCCAGCGAGGTCGCTCGGCATTCCATTCTCCTGGTGTGGTGGAGAGCGCCGCAGCGCCCGTATCCCGGCTCGCGCCGTGGATGGATCGCGGCTAGAGCCGCGCGGCTCGCGCCCGGCGCTCGTTGGCTGCCGTGCGGGCCAGTTCGGAATAGGTGCGCTCGTAGCTCTGGACGCGGTCAGCCATCTTGGCCGTCACCGCGGTCGCGCCGACCTTCATGCCGCCGCCGCCAAAGTCGCTGCGGACCGTCGCCACCGGCACACCGCGCCCGCGGGCGACATCAGCGATGAACTGGGTCTCGATCGCGTCAAGGAGCGTGCGGATCTCGGCCACGCCTTCTTCGGCCTGCGGGTCGGGCCGCTTGTTCGGGGCGTTGGTCGAGACGATCTCGATGGCGAGCGTGCCGTCCGCGCTCGGCTGGACCTGCTTGGCGATCGAGGCGACGACACCGATCGAGCCGACCATGCCGGTCTTCTCGATGGCGACCTCGGGGACTGCGGACGCGATCCAGTAGGCGGCCGACGCTGCCGAGCCCGACACGTGAGCGATCATGCGCTTCTTGCCGCGCATCGCATGCAGCTGATCGGCCAGGGCGTTGATGCCGGTCGGCGACCCGCCTGGGCTGTCGACAAGCAGCATGATCGCGCCGATGTCGGGATTGTTCGCCGCAAGCCGCAGGTCGTTGGCGAGCATGCTGGCCGACACCGCGCCGCTCATCTCGGTCATCATGTTGGCCCGCGGGAAGATCGGCCCAATCACCGGCACGATCGCCACGCCGTCGGCGGTGCGCATCGCGTAGCGGGCGCCCTCCAGGCGCTGAGGGCTGCCGCCGATGACGGCCTGCAGGTCGGTGCGCAGCCAGAGATCGCCCTCGGCCTGCCGCCGCTCGCCACGCTCGACCCGCTCGAGGCCCGCAATCTGCGCCAGAACGTGCAGGTAGTCGGGACGAATGGCCCACGGTTCGCCCGTGAGCGCGTGAAGAGCGCTCGTCATGCCGGCTCCGGTGTCTTGGGCGGGTCGTCCTCGGCCGGCGTGTTGCCGGGGGCAGGCTCGGCGGCCTTCAGGCGCCCGTCGCTCGCGTACTTGAGGCCAAGGCGGTCTGCCCGGTCGTTGTCCGCCTTCTGCTCGGCGTCGACCGTCTCGGCGTCGTAGCCCGCCTCCGCGACCTTGCGAGTGCGGGTCGAGAAGCCAGCGGCGACCTCCATCTGCTTGCCCTGCACGTCCTGGACGGGGTGGATGTACGGCCACGCCTGCGGGATCCAGTTCACGGCGTAGGCCTGCCGACGCGTCATGCCCTCGGGCAGGCGCAACGCGCCCGACAGCAGCGCGAGGTCGATCCAGCGGATCCAGATCGGTCGGCAGAACTGGAACACGACGAGGTGGTGCTGCCACTGCTCGACGGCACGGCGGAAATCGTTGAGCGCGGCGCGCAGCGTCCGGTCGTTGAGCTGCGAGTAGTCCCCGCTCAGGATCTCGTAGAGGAGGCCGCAGGCCGCCGCGATGCCGCGCTTGGCCTCGCGGATGAACACCTCGAACTGCGTGCCGACGTCCGGCGGCGTGAGGAACGTCATGTCCTCGCCGTCGGCGAGCACGTGAACGGTGCCGGGCTCGATATCGATGCCGGCGCTGCCGTCGTCCTCGATCTCGTCAGGGTCGAGGCCTAGCGGCTCCTGACCATCGACGATCGTCTTCTTGACGAAGGCGACGAGGCGGGCCGCGTTCTTTTTTCGGACGAGCTCGGCGTCGAGATAGCTGTCGAGGTCGTAGAGCGTGCGCAGCGCCCGGGCGAGCCAGGGTTCGCCGCGGTCCTGGCCCGGCCGCATCGCGCGGAACAGGTGGCAGATGTCCGCCGCAGGGACCTCGCTCGTCGTGAAGCCGTTCGACGAGTAGACGCCGTCGCCCGGGTGCTCCTGGAACAGCCGGTAAGCCTCGCGCCGGCCGATGGCGTTGTAGATGATGCCCTGCCGCAGCCGCTTTGTGGCGTCGGTGTCGAAGTGCGGGCAGTGGTCGCCTTCGAGCACCTGAAGCTGGAGAGGCACCGTGAGGCCGTCGCTCGCACGCCGGGTCCGCAGCCGCGTGAAGGTCTCGCCGCCCTCGACCATGCCCCGCACGGCGATGGCGGTGAGCCCATAGAAGTCGTGCGCGCCGATGCTGTCGGCCTCGTCGGCCCAGTCGAACCAGAGCGCCTGCACCTGAGCGCGAAATGCCGCGTCCTCGGCCTTGTGCGCCTCGATCTGCTCGGGCGTAAGGCCAGCCGGGATCGGCCGAGCCGCCATCGAGCGCGGCATGATCCCGGTGCCGACGATGTTCGTCACCAGCCGGTCGACGGCGGCGCCCGCGTAGGGGTTCTTGCGCGCCTGGTCCCGCGACTTCCGCCGCAGCTCCTCCAGCGAGTAGGTGATGGCCGTGTTCGGGCCGTAGCTGCCGACGCGCCAGGAGCGCGAGCGCCGCCCGCTGCCGCCGGCGACGTCGTAGGGCGCCGCCTCGTACGACCCGCCGACGGCGCGCTCGCCCGACAAGTCACCCGCTACGGCGTCGATGGTGCCTTGGATCATCACCACCCGTTGCCGCCCGTCAGCACGATGCGGCGCAGCCGCCGACGCGCGCCGGCACCGAGCGTCTGCGCCTCGAGCCCAGCGATCCGTGCGTCGAGGTCGGCGAGCGCTTTCCGCTGATCGTCATATTCTCGGTAGGTCACGCTGCCCGTGTCCGCGCTTTCCGCCCTGATGACTCCGCTCGCCATCTGCGAAAGCAGCTTCACGCGCTGCGCCTTGGCAGCGTCGAGCTCCTGCTGTGGCGTCTGCGCCATGCCGCTACCTCGCCACTCGGGATCGGACCTTGCTGCGGCGCGAGGCGCTGCGCTGAAGGTTCCGGCTTGTCTCGTTGCCCGTCGCCGCCGCGATGGCTGCGGCCGGCACCTCGTCGAGCGGGATGACCCGCGCCTTCCGCTCAATGCCGAGCGCGCCCTCTAACTCGCGCCAGTGCGTCTCGCGCCAGCGGTCCCAGCCGCGCATTGCGGCCAAGCCCCTGGCATAGTTCGCGCAGTCCAGCACCTCGTTCCGGCGCCCGCCGATCGGCACCCACTCGCGCCGGGTCCGGCCGCGGGTGACGTGGGTGATCAGCTCCTCGGCGGTGAGCTGCTTGACTTGGT
>JAESGR010001136.1_pt1 | contig 10598 bp, 8 predicted proteins | sample 9269771 | NCBI WGS metagenome assembly JAESGR01 (sample SAMN15739572, study PRJNA653492) | algae metagenome | isolation source: Chroococcus sp. CMT-3BRIN-NPC107 and co-occurring heterotrophs from well... | place: USA: Clark Mountains Wilderness, California | collected 2010-04-18
TCGCGCTCCACCGCCTTGGCCACGCCCGGCAGCGCCGCGACCTTCTGCACGTGCGCCCACAGCGTGGGGAAGCCCGTGGGGTCGATCTGTGCAAAGCCGCCCCAGCGCAGCAGCGTCAGCGCATAGGCATCCAGCGGCCCGAACTTCGCGCCGCCCAGGAAAGCCTGGCCGCTGCCCACCGTCTTGCTCGCCAGCGCCTCCAGGTCGCCCAGCAGGCGCGCATACGCCTTGGCGTTGAAAGCCTTCATCTCCTCCTGCGCTTCCTTGCCCTCGGCGAACTTGAACGGCATGAACACGTGGGTGAAGGTCGGGTGCACCGTGTTGTTCATCCACGCGAGCGTCTCCAGCACCTTCGCCCGGGCGAGCGGATCGCGCGGCAGGTATTCCTGCTCGGGGAACTTCGCGTCCAGGTAGGTGACGATCGCGACGATCTGCGTGATGGTCGTGTCGCCGTCCACCAGCACCGGCACCTGCCCGCGCGGGTTGACCGCGCGGAAGGCCGGCTCGTTCTGCTCGCCCTTATGCAGCTTGACCAGCACGGGCTCGAACTGCGCGCCGGCTTCTTCCAGCAGCGCGTGGGGGACGAAGGAGCAGGCGCCGGGGGCGAAATAGAGCTTGACGGTCATGGCAGTCTCCGGTGGTTCAGCGGCAGGGCCGCAGGGGCTTCGTGCTCAGCACGGGGGTGAGTTCTTGCAGGCGCGGTCGCAGGGCGTCGTCCACGGCCGGCAGCAGCAGGCGCTGGCCGCGCTGCTCAGGCCGCTCCAGCACCACGCGCGCTGTGCGCACGCCGCGCTCGGCCAGCGCGTCCAGCTGCATGACGGCGGCGCCCTCGCTGGGAAAGCCGCCCAGGGACAAGCCGGGCTCCAGGTCCGGATTGGCGGGCGCCTCGAAGGACACGCCCAGCTGCCGCAGTTCGGCGCGCTTGCGCGCCACCTGCTCCACGCCCGCGTACTTGCCCATGTAGATGATCCAGCGCGCCGCCTCGGTCACCGGCTGCAGGCTCCACGAACCGGCCGGGAACCCCTCCAGCAGCGGCCGCAGCTGCGCGAGCTGGGCCTCGTCCAGCGCCGGCGTGTTCAGGCACTCGGGCGGCCGCGGCGCCTGCGCCACCTCCACCTCCAGCCGCCGCACGTCTTCGGGCCGAAGCAGCCGCACGGCCTCCGGGCGCACCTGCTGCTCCAGCCGCTGTGGCTCCGCCTGCTGCGTCGGCCCGAGTCCCCAGGCGAGCAACAGCCCGTGTGACCAGGCGTAGAAGGCGCCGTTGGCCAGCAGCAGGAGCAGGACGATGAGGCGCAGCATGGAGCGGAAAGATCAGGGGGCGACAGGCCTGACGCTCACCTCGGAGCTGCTGATGGCCTGCAGGCCGGCCGCAGTATGCACCAGCAGGCTGCCGGCGCCATCGACGCCCTGGGCCGTACCTGCGGTGCCATCGCTGAGGCTCACGCTGCGGCCACGCAACAGGTCGCGGGCGGCGAAACGCTCGCGGAAGGCAGCGAAGCCCGCTTCCTGGAAGGCCAGCACGTCGCGCACGAGGCGCGGAGCGACCTTCGCCAGGACGGTGCCGGCGTCGGCGTCGGGCCACAGTTCGCGCAGGGCCGCCGGGGGCGTCGACAGGCCGGTGCCGGCACGCGCAGCGACGTTCAGGCCGATGCCGATCACGGCATAGCGGGCAGCGCCCGCCTCACCGAAGCTCGCCGTCTCGATCAGGATGCCGCCCAGCTTGCGATCGCCCAGCCAAACGTCGTTGGGCCACTTCAGGTGCAGGTCGGGGTGCAGGCCCTCGGCCACGCTGACACCCACGGCCAGCGACAGGCCGGACCAGTCCGCCGGCGCCAGCGGCAGGCCCAGCGAGAAGGTGAGCGAGTCGCCGGCGGCGCTTTGCCACTGCCGCCCCAGCCGCCCCCGGCCGGCGGTCTGGCTCTCGGCCACCAGCAGGACCGGGTCCTGCTGGCCGGCGCGGGCGCGGCGCATCAGTTCGCTGTTGCTGGAGTCGATCTCCGGCAGGACTTCGACGGTGAAGCCGGGCAGGAGAGGCGCCACGGCCTCCCAGATGGCTTCGGCCGGCCAGTTCACCTCTTGCCGCGCTTGGGTGCCAGCAGGGTGCCGCGGCAGTTCTTGGCGCCGCACCAGCAGGGATACTCTGCCTTGAGGGCCTTGGTGTACGGCTCGTCGATGATCAGGCCGTAGTCGTAGTTCAGCTCTTCGCCCGCCTTGATGTTGCGCAGGCTCTTGATGAACACCCGGCCCTCTTCCTCGTCGGCCTCGCAGTTCGGGTTGCAGGAGTGGTTGATCCAGCGTGACGCATTGCCGCCGTGGGCCGCGTCGATCACCCGGCCGTCATCGATGTGGAAATAGAAGGTATGGTTCGGCTCGTCCGGATTCCACGGGTGCCGGCGCTGGGCCTCCTTCCACGTGATGATTTCGCCCACATATTCGATCAGCGTCTCGCCCTCGGGGATGTCCTGCAGCGCGAACACGCCCTTGCCGTGCACGCCGGAGCGGCGCACCTGGATCCTGCGGTTGGTCTTGGGGGCGGGGGACTGGGGCTTCGCGGCGGGCTTGGCGGGCATGAAGGAAATTCTGTTAACTTGAATTCGTACACGTGCGCGCGTATGCGCGCGCGAGAAAAGCGCGATTGTAAGAACCTCCAGGAGGGGCCCTGCCCGGGCCCGTGAAACGTCCGTGAAAACATTGGTGATCGCCGAGAAGCCGTCCGTGGCCCAGGACATCGTCCGGGCCCTGACGCCTGTCGCCGGCAAGTTCGACAAGCATGACGAGTACTTCGAGAACGAGAAGTACATCGTCACCAGCGCCGTGGGCCACCTGGTGGAGATCCACGCGCCGGAGGAGTTCGACGTCAAGCGCGGCAAGTGGAGCTTCGCCCACCTGCCCGTGATCCCGCCGTACTTCGACCTGAAGCCGGTGGACAAGACCAAGTCGCGCCTGAACGCGGTGGTCAAGCTCGCCAAGCGCAAGGACGTGGGCGACCTCGTGAACGCCTGCGACGCCGGGCGCGAGGGCGAGCTGATCTTCCGGCTGATCGAGCAGTACGCCTTCGGCGGCGACGGCGCCGGCGCGGGCAAGAAGGGCACGGCCGCCAAGCCGGTGCGGCGCCTGTGGCTGCAGTCGATGACGCCGCAGGCCATCCGCGAGGGCTTCGACAAGCTGCGCACCGACAAGCAGATGGAAGGCCTGGCCCACGCGGCGCGCTCGCGCTCCGAGGCCGACTGGCTGGTGGGCATCAACGGCACCCGGGCCATGACGGCCTTCAACTCGCGCGACGGCGGCTTCTTCCTCACCACCGTGGGCCGCGTGCAGACGCCGACGCTGGCCATCGTGGTGGAGCGCGAGGAGCAGATCCGCAAGTTCATCAGCCGCGAGTACTGGGAAGTGCACGCCAGTTTCACCGCGCAGGCGGGTGAGTATCCGGGCAAGTGGTTCGACCCCAAGTGGAAGAAGGACGCCGAGGACGCCGAGAAGCGCGCCGACCGCGTCTGGACCGAGCAGGAAGCCCGCACCATCGCCGATGCCGTGCGTGGCAAGCCCTGCACCGTCACCGAGGAATCGAAGCCGACCACGCAGGCCTCTCCGGGCCTGTTCGACCTGACCTCGCTGCAGCGCGAGGCCAACGGCCGCTTCGGCTATTCGGCCAAGACCACGCTGGCGCTGGCGCAGTCGCTGTACGAACGGCACAAGGCCCTGACCTATCCGCGAACGGACTCACGCCACCTGCCTTCGGACTACGTCAAGGTCGTGCAGCAGACCATGGGCATGCTGGCAGACAGCGGCATGGGCCACCTGGCGCCCTTCGCGAAGGAGGCGATCGACAAGGACTACGTCAAGCCGGTCAAGCGCGTGTTCGACGACAGCAAGGTGTCGGACCACTTCGCCATCATCCCCACGCTGCAGGCGCCCAGCGGCCTGTCGGATGCCGAGCAGAAGCTGTACGACCTGGTGGTGCGCCGCTTCCTGGCGGTGTTCTTCCCGAGCGCGGAATACCAGGTCACCACCCGCATCACGCAGGCGGAGGGCCACCATTTCAAGACGGAGGGCAAGGTGCTGGTGCGCCCCGGCTGGCTGGCGATCTTCGGCAAGGAAGCCGTCGACGTGGACGCCGAGAACACGGGCAAGGAAGGCGAGAAGGGCCAGAACCTCGTGCCGGTGCAGCCGGGCGAGAAGGTACTGGCCGAAGCCGTCGACCCCAAGGGCCTGAAGACGCGTCCGCCGGCCCGCTACAGCGAAGCGACGCTGCTGGGCGCCATGGAAGGCGCGGGGCGCTTCGTGGAAGACGAGGAACTGCGCGAGGCGCTGGCCGAAAAGGGCCTGGGCACGCCGGCCACGCGCGCGGCGATCATCGAAGGCCTGATCAACGAGAAGTACATGCTGCGCGAGGGCCGCGAGCTGATCCCCACGGCCAAGGCCTTCCAGCTCATGACGCTGCTGCGCGGCCTGGGCGTGGAGGAACTGAGCAAGCCGGAGCTGACCGGCGAGTGGGAATACAAGCTGGCCCAGATGGAGCACGGCAAGCTCTCGCGCGACCAGTTCATGCACGAGATCGCCGACATGACCAAGCGCATCGTCATGAAGGCCAAGGAGTACGACCGCGACACGGTGCCGGGCGACTATGCGACGCTGAAGACACCCTGCCCCAATTGCGGTGGCGTGGTGCAGGAAAGCTATCGCCGCTACAACTGCGTCGGCAAGAACGCGCAGCAGCCCTGCGGCTTCTCGTTCACCAAGATCCCGGCCGGCCGCGCCTTCGAGCTCCACGAGGTCGAGACCTTCCTGCGCGACAAGCGCGTCGGGCCGCTGCAGGGCTTCCGCTCCAAGGCGGGCTGGCCTTTCACGGCGGAACTGGCGCTGGCCTTCGACGAGGAGGAGAAGAACTGGAAGCTGGAGTTCGACTTCGGCGAGAGCAAGGACCCGTCGGAGACCGGCGAGATCGTCGACCTCTCCGCGCAGGAACCGCTGGGGCCGTGCCCGAAGTGCGGCGCGCGCGTGTTCGAGTGGGGCAGCAACTACGTGTGCGAACGCGCGGTGCCCACGCAGGACCATCCCACGCCCACCTGCGACTTCCGCAGCGGCAAGATCATCCTGCAGCAGCCGGTGGAGCGGGAGCAGATGGCCAAGCTGCTGGCCACCGGCAAGACGGACCTGCTGGACAAGTTCGTGTCCATGCGCACGCGCCGGCCGTTCAAGGCCTTCCTGGCCTGGGATGCGGAGGCCGGCAAGGTGAACTTCGCCTTCGAGGAGCGCAAGTCCAAGTTCCCGCCGCGCAAGACCGCGGGTGCGGCTTCGAAGACGACGGCGGCCGACCGCGCCGCCGCGAAGAAGCCCCCGACGCCCGTGAAGGCAGTCGCCAAGGCAGCCAAGGCGGTGGTGAAGAAGGCGGCGGCCAAGAAGGCGGCACCGGCCAAGAAGGTTGCGGCGAAGAAGGCGCCCGCGGTCGGCACGTTGCGTCCAAGCCCGGAACTCGCGGCGGTGATCGGCGACGGCCTGGTCGCGCGCACCGAGGTGATCAAGAAGATCTGGGACTACATCAAGGCCAAGGGCCTGCAGGACGCCAAGGACAAGCGCTCGATCAATGCCGACGACAAGCTGCGTCCGGTGTTCGGCAAGCCGCAGGTGACGATGTTCGAGCTGGCGGGGATCGTGGGGAAGCACCTGAGCTCGGAGTGAGCTGCACTGCGTCGGGGTTCGGCTTCGCGCTCACCCCGACCTACCGGTCGCCGTTGTAACGCGTCGGGGCCCGGCGTCGCGCTCACCCCGGTCCCCGTAGGTCGGGGTGAGCCCGCAGGCGAACCCCGACGTCCTACTCCGCCGGCGGCCGGCTCAGCACCGGAATCCTCTCCGCCAGCACCGCCCAGTCGATCAGCCGCTGCACCCGCTCGGGCGGCTCCATCACCTTGGTGACGCCCACGGTCGACCGGCCGATGTTCCCCAGCGGAATGCGTCCGAGCGCATGGCCGATCGGCAGCAGCGAAATGCGCAGCAACTGCCCCAGCACCTCGGACCAGTCGCGCGTCTCCCGGGCCAGGCCCAGCATCCGCCGGTGGCTGTCGAAGTGCAGCGCCGGCTGGTGCTGGCCGACCACGTGCGCGGCCATCAGCCAGTTCCAGCGCTGTTCCAGCTGCTGCTGGCAGGCTTCGGTCGACGCGAACCCGCGAACCAGGCGTTCGTAGACGAGGGGGCGTTCGGCCGCGGGCAGGGAGTGCATTACACAATTAGAAACACTCTTCCGAGGTTCTTGTCAAGCGAACGGCGACAGCCTTTCAGGGTTTCGGCAGGTTGGTGGGCGCCCGGCGCGACAACCGGGCGCGCGTGGTGGATCATTGGCGCACAAGTGAGGACACGCACAAGCCCATGGCATTCGGTCTGCTGCTGCTGGCAACGCTGCTGGCACTGAACATCTGGGTCACACGACGGCTGCTCGCAAGCGACGAAGACGCATCGCGCAAGAAGCTGTTCCTGGCTGCAGTCTGGCTCATTCCCTTCTTCGGCGCCCTGATGGTCAAGGGCATCGGCGCGGCCGCCCCGGCCCCGTCGCTGCCGGCGCAGGCCCAACGCGAAGATGCGCCGGTGCAGTTGACGCTGCCGAGCGGCGTGACTTTCGACCTCCAGCAGCACCTGGAGTCCGTCAACGGCGTACCCCTCCTGGACTGGGAGGCCGTACAAGCGGCGGTCGAGGCCGAGGGCGCGGCGGGTTCCGACGCGCGGGCAGCGTTGGTGCGAGCGTGGCTGCTGCACCTGCGCGATGCCGTGGGCCCGCACTGCACCCTCGTCGAAACCCGGCACGCGATCGTGCTGTCCTCGCTCGACACGGTCACGCAGCAGGCGCTCCTGCAGTACGTCGCCAGCACCCGCGAGCGCGTGCTGCGTGTGCTCGACGGCCTCGCGGATTTGCCCGCTGGCCAGAAAAGCGTGGTGCTCGTGCTGGATGACGAGGAAAGCTACTACCACTACGTCGCCACCTACTACCCGGACGCCGGCGAGTTCGCGTTCAGCAGCGGCATGTTCATTTCCGCCGGATGTCCGCACTTCGTGGTCAAGCTCGGTGAGTTGCAGGCGCTGGAGCCGGTGATCGCCCACGAGCTGACGCACAGCGCCCTGGCGCACCTGGCACTGCCACTGTGGGTCGATGAGGGGCTCGCCGTGAACACCGAGCACCGCCTGACCGGTTCGCGTCCGACCCTGTGGACCGCGCAGGAGCTCCACGGCAAGCACATCGCATTCTGGGACCAGCAACGCATCCAGGAATTCTGGTCGGGCGAGTCTTTCCAGCGCACCGACGACGGCAACCTGCTCTCCTACGACCTGGCGAGCATCCTGGTGCGGGAAATGTCGCGCGATTGGCCCGCATTCGTCCGCTTCGCCCGCGATGCGCGGCGCGACGACGCAGGCCACGCTGCAGCGGTCCGGCACCTCGGAATCGACCTCGGACAGGCTGTGTGCGTGCTGTTCGACAAGGCTGCCGGGCCGGGCTGGTTGCCTGCCAGTCCCGCCGCTCCGGCTGCCCTGGCGACCTGAGACCCCACTTGCCCAGGCACCGGCGCACAATGCCCCGATGCACGCCCGCCCGGAAGAAGAGCTCCTGATCGCCACCGAGGCGCTGCGGCTGCGCAGCGTGCTCGTCGCCGCGGCGGTGCTGATCGGCATCCTCTGGCTGCACCTGCTCTCCGCCGTGTTCTCGGGCCTCGCCGGCTACGTGCTGTACCGGCGCGTGCGCAGCTTCACCGGGCCGACCGACCGCTCCTGGCAGACGCGCGCCGTGCGCTGGCTGATCGTGGCTGCCGTGGTCGCCGGCATCGGGGCGGCGGTGCTCGGTGGCATCGAGCTGCTGTTCAAGGCCGGCGGCCTGGCACGCCTGATGCAGCTGACGGCCGACACGCTGGACCAGCTGCGCGCCACCGCGCCGCAATGGGTGGTCGAGCGCTTGCCCGAATCCGCCGAAGCCGTGCGCGAAGCCGTCACGCGCTGGCTGCGCTCCCATTCCGGCGACATGCAGCGCTGGGGCGCCGAGGCGCTGAAGGTCCTGCTGCACATCATCATCGGGCTGGCCATCGGCCTGATGGCGGCGGCGGCCCGGCCGCCCATGGAGCCGGTGCCGAGCCGCCCGCTGATCATCCTTGCGCAAAACCGGATGCTGCAGCTGGCCAATGCCTTCGGCGACGTGTTCTCCGCCCAGCTGCGCATCTCGGCGATCAACGCGTTCCTCACCGGCATCTACCTGCTGGTGATCCTGCCGGCCCTGGGCTACGAGGTCCCGCTGGCACCGACGCTGGTGGGCTTCACCTTTTTCGGCAGCCTGATCCCGATCGTGGGCAACCTGGCATCGAACACGGCGATCACGGTGGCGGCGCTCACCGTGTCGGTCTGGCTCGGTGTCGCTTCACTGGTGTTCCTGATCGTGATCCACAAGCTGGAGTACTTCCTGAATGCCCGCATCGTCGGCGGCCGCACCAACGTTCCCACCTACGGCATGCTCGCGGCGATGCTGATCCTGGAGTCGGCGTTCGGGATGGCGGGGCTGGTGGCGGCGCCGATCTATGCGGCGTGGCTGACGCGGGAGTTGCGGGATGGGGGCTGGGTCTAGCGCCCGTCTCGCAACCCCAGGCGATGGAGCTTCTTGATAAGGCCGACGCGCGAGATTCCCAGGCGGCGCGCGGCTTCGGATTGATTGCCGCCGCTCGCTGCCATGGCCTCGGTGATCAGGCGCGTCTCCAGTTCCGTGATCGCCGCATCGAGGATGCCCACTCCGGGTGAGGCCGGCGCCTCCGCACCCGGCGTCGGCACGAGCGCATCGCCGCTGGCAAAGCGCAACAACTCCGCGTCCACCGCGTCCGTGCCCGGAAGGATCAACGCGCCTGCGGATTCCACCACGGCACGCAGTTGCCGCACGTTGCCGGGCCATTCCTGCGTCTGCAACCAGGCCAGCGCATCGGCGGTGAAGCGTGCATGGGGCGCCACGCGCTGCAGGAAGCGCGCGGCGAGCAACGGCACGTCGGACGCGCGCTCGGCCAAGGACGGCGTGCGCAGGACGACGCCCTTGAGCCGGTAGAACAGGTCCTCGCGAAAGCTTCCCTCCTGGACCATCGCCTCCAGGTCGCGGTGCGTCGCCGCCACCACCCGCACGTCCGCGTGCTTCGCGCTGCGTCCGCCGACCGGAACGAACGTGCCTTCCTGCAGGACACGCAGCAGCTTCACCTGCATCGCCGGCGGCATCTCGCCCACTTCATCGAGGAACAGCGTGCCCCCGTGCGCCGTTTCCACGAGCCCGGGCTGGTCGCGGTAGGCGCCGGTGAAGCTGCCCTTGAGGTGGCCGAACAACTCGCTCTCCAGCAGTTCGGCCGACAGCGCGCCGCAATGGATGACGGCGAAAGGGCCACCGCTGCGCGGGCCGCAGTCGTGGAGGGCGCGCGCCACCAGTTCCTTGCCGGTCCCGGTGGGCCCGAGCACGATGACGCTCACGCTGGTGTGCGCGATGCGCCGCAGCATGGCACGCAGGTTCTGCATCGGAGCCGACTGGCCCCCCAGGCCCATGTCGTCGTCCGCGTCGCGCGAGCGCAATGCGCGCAGTTCGGCGTCAAGCTTGGCCTTGTGCATCGCGCGGGTGACGACGAATCGCAGCATGTCCGGGTCGATCGGCTTGGCGAGGAAATCCCACGCGCCCAATTCGGCCGCGCGCAGGGCGAGCTCGCGGTCCGCGTGTCCGGTCAGCACGACCACCACCGCGGGGGTGAAGCGCGGGATCAGCGCCAGCCCCGCCTCCGGCTCCATGCGCGGAGGCATGGCGAGGTCCAGCAACACGACGTGCGCGTTATCGGCATCGAACGCCCGCACCGCCTCGTCGGCGTCGCCGGCGACCGTCACGCGGTGTCCGAGCTTGGCGAGGAACGCGCTGCCCAGGCGCTGGTACGCGGGCTCGTCGTCGACCAGCAGCACGTGGCCCACGGTGGAGATTGTCTTCATGGGGCCGCCGGGAAGGTCAAGGTAAAGCAGGTGCGCCACGGGGGACGCTCGTTGAGCTGCACGGATCCCCCATGCGCAGCCATGATGCGCGCGACGATGGCCAACCCGAGGCCCGTGCCGCCGGGGCTGCGCGAGGCGAAAGGTTCGAACAGGCGCTGCCGCAGGTCCGCCGGCACGCCGGGGCCGTCGTCGCACACGTGCAGGTGCACGGCGCCGCCGCTGCGGTCCGCCTCGACCCGCACATGGCGCGCACCGGCCGCCGCGCGCGCATTCGACAGCAGGTTCGCGAGCGCCTGCTCGAAGCGCAAGGGGTCGGCGCGAATGACAAGGGGCTGTTCGAAGCCCGGCCCCAGCTCGACGCCGGGTGCGCGGCGCAGCGCCTCGCGCACCTGCAGCGCGGCATCCACCGTGGTGGGCCGGACCTGCCATGGCTTTGCGTAGTCGAGCAGGTCTTCGGCCAGGCGGGAGATGCGGGTCACCTGGTCGGCTACTTCGCGCCGGGTCTCGTCGGGCGCGCTCGCGACCGCCATCGCAATGATGTTCAGCGGATTGCGCAAGTCGTGCGCGACGCTCGCCGCCAGGGCGCCCAGCTCCGCCAGCCGCGCCTGCACCTGGCGTTCGCGTTCACG
>JAESGR010001137.1_pt1 | contig 10596 bp, 12 predicted proteins | sample 9269771 | NCBI WGS metagenome assembly JAESGR01 (sample SAMN15739572, study PRJNA653492) | algae metagenome | isolation source: Chroococcus sp. CMT-3BRIN-NPC107 and co-occurring heterotrophs from well... | place: USA: Clark Mountains Wilderness, California | collected 2010-04-18
CGCTGGCGCTGCCGGCCCTCTTCCTCTGGACCGACCGGCCCAAGAGCGAACAGGCCTGGCTGGCGCTGGTGGTGCTGGGGGTGATGTGCACGGGCGTCGCGTACATCCTGTACTTCCGCCTGATCGAGCAGACCGGGCCGGCGCGTGCGTTGACGGTGACTTTCGCGATCCCGGTGTTCGCGTTGATCTACGGCGCCGTGTTCCTTGCCGAGCCGGTGACGCCGTGGATGCTGATATGCGGTGTCGTGATCGTCATCGGCACCGCGCTGTCGGCGGGCCTGATCAAGCTGCCGGAACTACGGGCGCAGCGGCCGTGACACTTGGGTAGGTCGGGGTAAGCGCGCAGCCGCACCCCGACAGTCCTGCAAGCTCAGAACTTCGGCAGGTCCACCAGCCGGCGGCCCGGCTGGTCGTCCGCCGCGGCCAGGGTCTCGGTGCCTTCAGGCAGCACGTCCACCTTCACCTGCGGGCCAAGCTGCAGCCGGCCGCTTTCGGTGGGGAACAGCGTAACGATGGTGTCGCCCTCGACCAGGCGGTCGACCACCTCCACGGCGCGCGTCGGGGCGGGACGCAGGTCCCAGTGTTCCAGGCTCGGATCGATCATCCCCATCATGACCTCCGTCACCTGGTTGGCTTCCACGCGGACGGCAGTGATGCCGTAGAGCACGGAGGGCGCGGGGCCGCCGGCAAGGGCGGCGAGGACGGCGCTCGTGCGCGGGGAGTGCAGGGATTTCTCAACCATGCGGCACATTGTGTGCACCCACTCAGCCCTGGCGATAAGCGCACCGCGCGTGGAAACGTGGGAGAGTGCCTACCGGTGCCCCGTACACTGGCAGGCTGGCCATGTCCTCCGTTCCCCTCCCCCTCCCGTCGGCCCCGGAACTCACGCGCGCCCATGCACGGCGCCTGCGGGACATCTACCGCTCCGCCGGGTGGCCGTGCCAGGATCCGCTGGAGATCGACCTGCTGGCCGCCGGGCTGCTGGAGCGGGTGCGCTCGCCCCTCGGCCACGAGACCCTGCGGGTCACGGACGCCGGCGTGCAGTGGCTCGCACGCGTGCTGGCGCGCAACCGCGCCGCCCTGTCGGCACACGAGGCCCTCGTCGAGCGCGTGGCGCAGGAGATGGCGCGCGCCGGGCGCCTGGCCTGGACGGGCCTGAGCCTGCGCGCGCAGGTGCCCACGGGCGAGGAGGCCAAGCCCCTGCGCTGGTGCGTGGCGCGGCCCGACGTCTTTTCGATCCGCCACACCTCGGTGGAGAGCTACGTCGAACCGATCGTGCACGAGATCAAGGTGCGCCGCTCCGACCTGCTGGCGGACCTGCGGCAGCAAGCCAAGCGCGCGGCTTACCGCGACCTCGGCGAATGCTGGTACGTGCTGGGCACGGATGCCAAGGGCCGCGCGATCGCGGAGCCGGACGAAGTGCCGGCGGAATGCGGGGTGCTGATGGTGAGCGCCGAGCGCCTGAGCGTCGCGCGGCCCGCCGTGCGGCCGGCGCGATCGTCGCTGCCGTTCGGTGTCTGGATGGCGCTGGCGAAAGCGACCCCGGTGCGCAACCTGGACGACGACGCGCAGGGGATGCTCGCGTGACTACTGCTTCGGATGCTCGGACTTGCCCTGCTCGGGGTCGTGCACCACGTCGTGCTCCGGATTCTTGGGCGCCGCCGTCGGCTCCGGATTGATGGGCTTCGGGGCCTCGCTGGGCGCGGGCGGGCCCGGGGTCCAGCTCATTCGCGCTCGGAACTGCGCGCGGGGCGATCGTCGCGCTTTTCCTCGCGGGGATGGCGCGTGCCGGTGCGGCCGCCGTCGCCGCGCGGGATGTCGTCCTCGTTCACGAAGGTCGGTTCTTCGCGCTCGAGTCCCGGCGATGGCGGCGTGATGCCGCTGGGTGTGCGGATGTAAGGCATGGCGTGTCCTCGTTGGCTTGGGGTTCAGATGACGGGCTTGGGCACGCCGGGATCCTCCGGCTCCGCCTGCGGCAGGGCCTGGCCGAACTCCGGCTCCACCGGCAGCTGCGTGGGATTGCTGGCGGGTGCGTCGTGGTCGGCCGGATTCGGATCGGGCTCGATCGGGTGCGTCGGCGTGCTGTGGTCGTGCATGGTGGGAAAGGGGCTCCTCGCCCCGGCAGGAATGCCGCCATGGTGCGGCGGCGCGCATGGCACGGCCTACGGAGGCAGGGCCGAACGACTGTCGTCCGGCGTCCTTCGGCTCAGTGGTGCTCGTCGGACAGGCGCTGCGCCTCGCGCCGCATCACCGAGCTCGGCTCGTGCGTGAAGGGCAGCCGCGGCAGGCCGATCAGCGCCTGCAGCCGGCTGTGCGCACGGTCCATGTCGTGGCCGATCATCGCCAGCGCCAGGTCGTTCTCCGGCTCCTGCTGGGCGACGTCGAGGTAGGCGTTGCGCAGGCGCTGGTAGTCGCCGTCCGCGCGGGCGACCTCTTCCTGCAGCGCCAGGACCTTCGCGTATTCCGCGCGGCTGTAGCGCTGGGGCTTGCCGGCCACATTGCTGCCGCCGCCTTGGCGCGGGACATGGTCCTTGTCGATCGCGAGGGCCTGGGCGCGGGCGTTGGGGCCGTTCCTTGTGCTCATGCGCACGATGCTAGGAAAGAGCGCACGCACAGGGTGTAGGACGACGCCCTACGTGCCGGCAGGCAGGGGCAACATCCGTTGCATTTTCCCGCTATGCGGGCCTTGCCCTGCCCGCAGGTGCACGCCCTTCGGGATCGTTCATGGGTGGCTGCGCATCTTGCGCATGTTGGACGGCGCGCCCAAACTCCGCAACACTTCGCACAAGGAGACATGTTGATGCATGAGACGAAGCTGCGGCGCCGCGCGTTGATCGTATCCGCGACCCTGCTGCCCTTCGCGGCAACGGCACAGGTGGAAAACTGGCCCGACAAGCCGGTCAAGCTGGTGGTGCCTTTCACCGCGGGCGGGCCGACGGACACGGTGGCGCGCCTGGTCGCCACGCAGCTGCAGGCAATGTGGAAGCAGCCGGTGGTGGTGGACTACAAGCCCGGCGCGGGCACGGTGCTGGGCACCACCACGGTGGCAAAGTCGCCGCCGGACGGCTACACGCTCGGCATGGCGATCACCGCCCTCACGATCAATCCGAGCCTGCAACCGAACCTGCCCTACGACACCAAGAAGGACATCGTCGGCGTGTCGCAGGTCGCGCAGGCGCACTTCGGCCTGTTCGCGCATCCCTCGCTGCCGGTCAATTCGATCCCCGAGCTGATCGCCTACGCGAAGAAGAATCCGGCGGCGCTGAGCTATGCGACACCGGGCGCGGGCACCGGCACGCACCTGGCCGGCGAGATGCTCGCGCACATGGCCGGCATCAAGATGGTCCACGTGCCGTACAAGGGCAGCGCGCCGGCGCAGCAGGACGTGATCGGCGGCCGCGTGCCGCTGCTGTTCGACGTGCTGTTCTCCTCCATGCCCTTCGTGAAGGACAACCGCATGAAGGTGCTGGCGCTGTCGAGCCCGAGGCGCTCGGTGGCCAATCCAGAGATCCCGCTGATCGCGGAAAGCGTGCCGGGCTTCAGCGCCGTCAGCTCCATCGGCATCATCGCGCCGGCCGGCCTGCCGCCCGCGCTGCTGGCGAAAATCAGCGCCGACATCGGCCAGGCCGTGCGCAGCACGGAAGTGAGCTCGCGCATGGCCGCGCTCGGCATGGAGCCGGTGGGGTCCACCTCCGAGCAGTACACGAACCAGATCCGCCAGGAGATCGACAAGTGGTCCTCCATCGTCAAGACGGCGGGCATCAAGATCGAGTGAACACCATGAGCCTGACCCTCAAACCCCTGCAGCCCTTCGCGGCCGAAGCCAGCGGCATCGACCTGCGCCAGCCGCTCAGCCGCGAGCAGGTGCGCGCGATCGAGGACGCGATGGACCAGCACGCGGTGCTGGTGTGGCGCAACCAGCCGCTGACGCAGCACGAGCAGATCGCCTTCGCCAAGGCGCTGGGCCCGCTCGACCTGGGACTGCGCAAGTTGAAGGGCGGTCCGCACCGCTTCGACTATGCGGAGCTGGCCGACATCTCCAACGTGAAGGTGGACGGCGAAGTGGCCGATCGCCAGCACGCGAAGATCGTGGGCAACGTCGCCAACCAGCTGTGGCACAGCGACAGCTCCTTCCAGAAACCGCGCGCGAAGTATTCGATGCTGTCCGCCGTGACGGTGCCCGGCTTCGGCGGCGAGACCGAATTCGCCGACCTGCGCATGGCCTATGACGCCCTGCCCGAGTGGCGCAAGAAGCAGATCGAGGGGTTGGAGGCGGTGCACTACGCGCTGCATTCGCGCTTCATGCTGGGCGATACGAACTACACCGACGAGCAGCGCAACAGCATCCCCCCGGCGGTGTGGCCGCTGGTGCAGACGGATCCGCGCACGGGCCGCAAGATCCTGTTCGTCGGCGTGCATGCGTGCGAGGTCAAGGGCATGACGCTTGCGGAGGGCCGCATGCTGCTGATGGACCTGCTGGAGCACGCGACGCAGCGCGAGTTCGTCCATCGCCATCACTGGCAGGTGGGCGACCTGGTGATGTGGGACAACACGGCGACCTCGCACCGCGGCCGCTGGTTCGATTTCGCGCAGCGGCGCGAGCTGCGGCGCGCGACGACGGAGGAAGTGGTCGCCTGAGGGCAGTAGCATGCCCGCATGACCTCCCGCATCGCCCTCATCCACGCGACCCCGCTCGCCGTCGACCCGATCAACGACGCATTCCGGCGGCTGTGGCCGCAGGCCCAGCGCATGAACCTGCTGGACGACAGCCTGTCGCAGGACCGCGCGCGCGACGGCCGGTTGACCGAGACCATGGTCGAACGCTTCATCACCCTCGCGCGCTACGCGCAGGGGACCGGCTGCGGTGGCATCCTCTTCACCTGTTCGGCGTTCGGCCCCGCCATCGAAGCGGCGGCACGCGTGACCGGCCTGCCCACGCTCAAGCCGAACGAGGCGATGTTCGAGCAGGCGCTGTCGACGCGGGCGAAGGGGAAAGTCCTCCAGCTGGGGCTGGTGGCCACCTTCGAAGCCTCGCTGCCCTCGATGAGCGACGAGCTGCGGCAGCTCGCGGCCGCGCGCCACGTCGACGTGGAACTGAGCACCCTTTTCGTGCCCGATGCGATGGATGACCTCGGTGCCGGCCGCAGCGCGGAGCACCATCGCAAGGTGGCCCATGCAGCGCGTGCGCTCTCCGGCTGCGACGCAGTGATGCTGGCGCAGTTCTCGATGGCCGCCGCCGCGCCCGAAACGCAGGTGCACCTGCCCTGCCCTGTCCTGAGTAGCCCTGATTGCGCGGTGCTCGCGCTGCGGCAAAGAATGGGCGATGCCTGAATCCCCCCAAGAACGCATTCCCGCGGCGCAGGTTCGCCGCTTCCTCGCCACCGCCCTCGAACGCGTCGGCATGCCCGCCGACGATGCGGGCACGGTCGCCGAGCTGATGACCGAAGCGGAGGTGCAGGGCTCCGACGGCCACGGCGTCATCCGCCTCGTGCCCTACTGCAAGCGCATCCGCTCCGGCGGCCTGAACCTCAAGCCCGACATCCGCATCGTCAAGGAAAAAGCCGGCATGGCGCTCCTCGACGGCGACAACGCGCAAGGCCACCTCGTGATGAAGAAGGCCGCCGAGATCGCGATCGCCAAGGCGCGCAACTGCGGCGTCGCCTGGGTCGGCGCCTACCACTCCAACCACGCCGGCCCCGCATCGCTCTACGCGCGCATGGCGCTGGAGCACGACATGATCGGCATGTACTACGCCGTGGGCAACGCCAACCACCTGCCGCCCTGGGGTGGCCTGAGCATGCTGCTGTCGACCAACCCGATCGCCGTCGCCGTGCCGGCGGGCGAGGAGCCGCCGGTGGTGCTGGACATGGCGACGACGGTGGCGGCCTACGGCAAGGTCAAGGCCAAGGCGCAGCGCGGCGAACAGATGCCCGAGGGCTGGATGATCGATCGCACCGGCCAGCCGCTGACGGACCCCAAGCGCGCCGATGAAGGCTTCCTGCTGCCCATCGGCGGCTACAAGGGCTACGGCCTGTCGCTGATCGTCGGACTGCTGGCGGGTACCCTCAACGGCGCGGCCATGGGAACCAAGGTGATCGACTTCAATGCCGATTACCGGACCACCACCAACACGGGCCAGGCGATCTGCGTCATCGACCCCGATGCCTTCGGCGAGATCGCCGAGTTCAAGCAGCGCGTGGACAAGCTGGTGCGCGAGATCCGCGCCAGCGAGCTCATGCCCGGCTTTGACCGCGTGTGGTTGCCGGGCGAGCAGAGCCACCTGAAGAAGCAGGTGAACGAGCGCGAGGGGCTGGCGTTGCCGGCATCGTTGCGCACGCAGCTCGATGCCTTCGCGCGCGAGATCGGCATCCCGCTGCTGCAGGACGCCTGAGGTCGCCGCGCGGCCTCAGGCGGCGAGCGGCGAAGCGCCGGACACCTGCCGCAGGGCATCGGCCAGGGCTTGCGGCGAAAACGGCTTGGGCAGCACGGGGTAGCCGAGGCGACCGATCACGTCGATCTGTTCGGCATAGCCCGTCATCACGAGCAGCTTCACCGCGGGATAGCGGTGGGCGACGGCCTTGGCCAGGCCCAGGCCATCCTGGCTTCCCGGCATCACCACGTCGGTGAGCAGCACGTCGACCTCGCCGTGCTGCTGCGCCAGCCACTGCAGCGCAGCGTCGGCGGACGGCTGGTGCACCACCTCGCAGCCCAGCTTCTCAAGCACGGGCACGATCACCGCCGCCACTTCCGCGTTGTCCTCCACCAGCAGCACCGACCGGCCCAGCGGCGGCTGCTCCTCGCCGGCGCGGCCCGGCGGGTCCGGCAGCAGGGGCGATGCGGGGAACTGCAGCGTCACGCGCGTGCCTTTGCCCAGCGTGCTTTCCAGCGCGATGTCGCCCCCGGCGCGCCGGCACAGGGCCTGCACCTGGCCGAGCCCGAGGCCGGTGCCCTTGCCCAGGGGCTTGGTGGTGAAGAAGGGATCGAAAGCGCGCGCCGCCACCTCCGGCGGCATGCCCTCGCCGGTGTCGGCGGCCTCGATCCACACCATCGGGCCGGCCGCCCCCGTGCGCCTGCCCGCCGCCAGGCGGAAGCTACCGCCGTCGGGCATCGCGTCGCGCGCATTCACGGCCAGGTTGATCAGCGCCAGTTCGAGTTCCGCGGGGTCGACGCACACGGCAGGCGTGGCCGGGTCGACCTCGATCGTGAGCTGCACGCGGCTGCCGAGCGTCGGCTGCAGCAGGTCGCGCAGCATCGGCAGCCTCTCCTGCAGGGCGATCACCTCCGGCTTGAGGGGCTGCCGGCGCGAGAACGCCAGCAGCTGCCGCGTGAGCTTGGTCGCCGAATCGACGGCGCGCGAGATCGCATCGGCGTACTTCTGCGGCAGCTCGGGATGCTGCTTGCGCAGCAGGTGCACGTTGCCGCTGATCACCATGAGCGCGTTGTTGAAGTCGTGCGCCACCCCGCCGGTCAGCCGCCCCAGTGCTTCGAGCTTCTGCGCCTGGAGCAGGGCCTCCTCGACCTGGCGACGGGCGGCCGACTCCTCCTGCAGCCGCCGCACGGCGTCGAGCGCCTCGCGCGTGCGGCGCAGCACCAGGTAAGCCGTCAGCACCAGCAGCAGCACGGGGACCATCACGAACGCGGCGACGCGGGCCATTTCCCGCATCCAGGCCGCATCGATGACGCGCAGCTCGCGGCCGATGCCGATGTACACGGGGTACTCGCCCAGGCGCTGGAACAGGATCACCCGGTTCTGGTTGTCCAGCGACGACACGCTGCGGATCACCCCGGCGTTCTCCCCCCTGAGCACGCGCGAGAGCACCTCGCCCTTGGGCGACATGCGTTCGGGCTGGTTGGGCAGGTCCGGCCAGCGCGAATACACCACGCCGTCGTTGCGGAACATGGTGACCGCCACGCCGGGTTCGTCGGCCGCCAGCTGCGCGTGGAAGCTGCGGAAGTAGCTGGCGTACAGGCCCACCGACACCACGCCCGCGAAATCGCCGTTGCTGCGGTAGCGACCCCGGCTGATGTTGAAGAAGCGCTCGTCGCCCATGCGCATGAGGCTGCTCATGGCCACGCCACCGCGCTTCTCCCGGTGCCAGACGAAGTAGGGACGGTTGGCCACGTTCATGTCCGCCGGCGGCTCCGCCATGCGGCTGGAGACGAGCGGCCGGCCGTCCGGTCCCTGCACCCAGATCGACTGGATCTGCGGCTTGCCCGCGGTGATCTCCCGCATCTGCGCATGCAGCACGGCGCTCTGGGCGGCGATGCGGCCGTCGTCGTCGTCCCGCACCAGCGCCATGGCGTGGCGCAGCAGGGTCTCGTTGGTGTCGAGCACGCGCAGCGCATGCTCGTGCGCGATGGACAGGGTGCGCTGCAGGCGGACCTCGGCCTCCTGGTGCATCTGCTGGTACCGGTACGCCGCGAAGGCGCCGAAAAGCAGCAGCGCCACGGCCACGCACGCGGCCATGAAGATGCGCAGCGATCGCAAGCTGGTGGCGGCGAGGTCCGGCCGCAGCCCGTGGGGCAGGTGGAGGAATCCGGATTGGCGGGAGGCCCGGCGCATGGCACGCGTCCTTTGCGGCGGGGCCGCGCCCGAAGTATGCCCCAGAGAGCTACCCCGCGAGGGCGCCCTGCTCGACCGTGCCCAAGGCATCGCGCAGGGCGGCGCGCGCCAGCAGGCGTGTCGAATCCAGGGTGGGCAGGGGCGAATTGCGGTCGTTCAGCACGAGCGGCAGCTCGGTGCATCCCAGCACGACCGCGTCGCAGCCCTGCGCCTGCATGCGCGCGATCACTGCCGCGAGCTCGTCCACCTGCCGCGGATGCTGGATGCCGCACACCAGCTCATCCATGATCAGCCGGCCGACCTCGATGCGCTCTTCTTCGGTGGGCCGCAGGAAGTCGAGGCCCGCCGCGCGCAGTTGTTCGGGATAGACCTCGCTGGCCACCAGCCAGTGCGTGCCCAGGATGCCGATGCGCCGGAAGCCGCGCCGCTGCGCATCGCGTGCCACCTCGCGGGCAATGTGCAGCCAGGGCAATGGCGAATGCGGCTCCACGAGATGGAAGGCCTGGTGGATCGTGTTGTCGGGACAGACCAGGAAATCCGCACCGGCGCGCTGCAGCCGGTGCGCCGATTCCAGCATCAGGTCCGCCACGCCCTGCACGTCGCCCGCATCGAGCCGCTCGACATAGCGATGCAGCGAGGGCGTGTGCAGCGACACCTCGGGATGCGCGTGCGGCGTGCCCAGCAAGGCCGCCGCCTCCGTGCAGATCGTGCGGTAGCAAAGGGCCGCGCCCTCCGCCGAACAGCCGACGATCCCGATGTGCCGCATGGCCTCAGGCCGGCAGGTCCTTCGCCTCGCCGAGCACTTCGCGCTCGTAGGCGTGCAGGGATGGCAGGCCCCCGGTGTGCAGGAACAGGACGTTCTCGCCGGCCTGGAGCTTGCCTTCGCGCGCCAGGCCGATCAGGCCGGCCATGATCTTGCCGGTGTAGACCGGGTCGAGCGGGATGCCTTCCGTGCGCGCCAGCATCTGCACCGCTTCGACCATGCGCTGGTTGGGCACCGAGTACTTGGGCTGCCAGAAGCCGCCGATGCATTCCACGTGTTCCGGCTTGACCTCGATGTCCAGTCCGAGCAGCTTCAGCACCGCCTGCGCTTCCTTGATCACCAGCGGCTGCTGGTCGGGCAGGTCGCGGCTGACGCCGATGCCGGTGATCGGGATGTCGATGTGGTTGCCGAGGAAACCGGCGACCAGGCCGCCGTGCGTGCCCGAGCTGCCGGAGCCGACCACGAGGCGGTCGATCTTGATGCCCTGGTCGAACAGCTGCTGCTGCAGTTCCTGCGCGCACGCCACGTAGCCCAGGCCGCCGATGGCATTGGAGCCGCCGCCGGGAATGATGTAGGCCTTGCGGCCCGCCTTGGCCACGTCGTCGGCGACCTTCTGCATTTCGGTCGCCATGTTGCTGCCGCCGGGCACGACGGTGATCGCCTCGACGCCCATGAGGCGGAACATGAAGTTGTTGCCGCTGGCGTTGACGTCGTAGCTGTTCGGCACGCGCTCCTCGATCACGAAGCGGCACTTCATGCCTTCCTTGGCGGCGGCGGCGAGCGTGATGCGGCAGTGGTTCGATTGCGGCGCGCCGCAGGTGACCAGCGTGTCGGCGCCTTGCGCCATGGCGTCGGCCACGAGGAATTCGAGCTTGCGCGTCTTGTTGCCGCCGGGGAAGAGACCCAGCATGTCGTCGCGCTTGATCCACACGTTCGGCCCCTTGCCGCCGGGGCATGTGGCGGCGAGGGCCTTGCTGAAGTTGGGCAGGTATTCGAGGGGCGTCGCGAACGAGGTGTAGCGACGGCGGGGGAAGCGTGAGAGGTCCATCGCGAGATGGTAGTGCATCCGGATCGTCATCCCCGCGGAGGCGGGGATCCAGGGGGTTCCCGGTGTCGGGCTCCGGATGCCCGCGCCACGCCAGGCGCTGCGCGGTGCGCGCCCGCCGTGACGGGGACCCGCGCTGTTCGCGCGGGCAACCTGGAAGTCCGCTCCGGCGCCGCCCGCGACATAACTCACTGCGTGTCGACCCGCGCGCGGGTCAACACTCCG
>JAESGR010001138.1_pt1 | contig 10590 bp, 13 predicted proteins | sample 9269771 | NCBI WGS metagenome assembly JAESGR01 (sample SAMN15739572, study PRJNA653492) | algae metagenome | isolation source: Chroococcus sp. CMT-3BRIN-NPC107 and co-occurring heterotrophs from well... | place: USA: Clark Mountains Wilderness, California | collected 2010-04-18
ACGATCGAGGACCTGCTCGAGTGGCGCAAAAGCCATTCCGCGCCGGGCGAGCCCTGGGTCCTGCGCACCCGCATGACGCCCAAGCGGGCGCCGGAGATGGTGGGCGGCGGCTCGGTCTACCGGGTGTTCAAGGGCGTGATCCTCTGCCGCCAGAAGATCCTCGACATCCGCACCGTCGGCGAGGGCGTGACCGCCCGATGCGAAGTGGTGCTGGACGCGGAATGCGTGCGCGTGGCGCCGACCCCGCGCCGGGCCTTCCAGGGCTGGCGCTACCTTGAGCCCAATGACGCCCCGCCGGACCTCTCCGACGCCGGGGCCGAGGAGATCCCACCCGAGCTCGCCCGCGAGCTGCGGCTGCTCGGGGCGTGGTGACTTCCTGATCCGCTCATCCGACTCAAGTCCGGATCCATTCTGACTCCGGCGCGGCGATGGCGCTGCTTGGATCCCGGCTTTGACCGGGATGACCGGCGGCGGGTTCAGACCCCCAGATTGTCGATCAGGCGGGTCCTGCCGAGAAAGGCGGCGGCGAGAATGCGCTTGTCGCGGGCCGAGCCTTGGTCCAGGCGGGCCAGGGTCTCGGCGTCGCGGACTTCGAAGTAATCGATAGGCGAGAAGCCGGCCCGCTCCAGGGCGGCGCGGCCGGTGGCCTCCACGCGTTCGATGGATTCGCCTTCGCGCAGGCGGCGGGCGGCGTCGGCCAGCGCCTGGTGCAGACGGGGCGCGACCTTTCGCTCCTCCTCGGAGAGGTAGGCGTTGCGGGAGGAGAGGGCCAGGCCGTCCTCGGCGCGAGCGGTCGGCGCGCCGACGATCTCGACGGCCAGGTCGAGGTCGCGGACCAGGCGGCGGATGACCTGAAGCTGCTGGTAGTCCTTCTCGCCGAAGACAGCGACGTCCGGCGCGGCCTGGATGAGCAGCTTGGAGACGACCGTGGCGACGCCGGCGAAGTGGCCCGGGCGGGCGGCGCCGTCCAGCGGCTCGGAGACGCCCGAGACGGTGACGGTGGTGGAGAAACCCGGCGCGTACATCTCGTCCACGGTGGGGGCGAACAGCAGGTCGCAGTCTGCGCCGGCCAGCAGCTCGGCGTCGCGGGTCTCGGTGCGGGGGTAGCGGGCGAAGTCCTCGTTCGGGCCGAACTGGGTCGGGTTCACGAACACCGAGGCGACGACGTGGTCGGCGTGCCTGCGGGCCAGGGCGACCAGTGAGAGGTGGCCCTCGTGCAGGGCGCCCATGGTGGGGACCAGCGCCACCTTCTGGCCCGCACGCTTCCAGCCGGAGACGACGGCGCGCAGATCCTTCACGGCGCGGACGGTGGGGAGCGGGGGGCTCGACATGGTCCCGGCTTATGGCCGAGGGCGGCCGCAGCGTCCATGGGCCGCGGGCGGCGAAGCGCCCGTTGACGCTGGCGCCGGAAGGGAGTCTCGTCGCCGCTCAGACTCGCACTAAACCAGAGGCCCACGGGTCGGGGGATCGAACGCGCCATGTCACAGGCCAAGGTCATCGTCGTCGGCAACGAAAAGGGCGGCGCGGGCAAGTCGACCATCGCCATCCACCTGGCGACGGCGCTGCTGCACGGCGGCGTGCGGCTGGCCGTCCTCGACCTCGATCTGCGCCAGCAGTCGATGGCCCACTTCTTCGCCAACCGCGCCGCCTGGCTCAAGGCGAACGGCAAGGAAGCGCCGATGCCGGCGGCCATGCCGCTGGGCGGCGACGGGCCGAAGCTCGCGCGGCTCTCCGATGAGGCGGCCGTGGCCCGGCTGACCGAAGCCTTCGAGGCCGCCGCCGCCGAAGCCGACGTGGTGCTGATCGACACCCCCGGCGGCGACACCGCCACCTCGCGCACCGCCCATGGCCTCGCCGACCTCATCGTCACCCCGATGAACGACAGCTTCGTCGACTTCGACATGCTGGGCGTGGTCGATCCCGTCAGCCTGGAGGTGAAGCGCCCCAGCCTCTACGCCGAGACCGTGTGGAACAGCCGCAAGATGCGCGCCGCCGGCCAGGGCCGGTCGATCGATTGGGTGGTGCTGCGCAACCGCCTGGCGCCGACCGAGGCGCGCAACCGCAAGCGGGTGGACGAGCGGGTGCAGGCGCTGGCCAAGCGCATCGGCTTCCGCGTCGGGCCGGGCCTGCGCGACCGGGTCATCTACCGCGAGCTGTTCCCCTTCGGCCTGACCATCGCCGATCTGTCCACCACCATCAGGCCAATTCCGGTCTCCCTGCAGCACGTGGCCGCGCGCCAGGAGCTGCGCAGCCTGGTCAGCTTCCTGGGGCTTGGCGAGCTGACCGGCGGGCGGCTGCTGGCCGCCGAGTGAGCTACCTCGCCATCGGGGCCGCGGCGCTGGCCCTGATCCTGTGGCTCAGCCGCGGCAAGCCGATCCTGAAGCGCGCCGAGTGGCGCATCGCCTCCGCCGCCCTGGCGCTGGCCGCCTTCGCGGGCGCTGCCTACGTGGGCATGCGCGGCGGCTGGGGCACGGCGATCGTGCTGGTGGTGGTCGGCCTGTGGCTGCTGGTCTCGGCCCGGCGCACCGGCCTCGGGCCCGGCGCCGCCGTCAAGGGCTCCGCGATGAGCGAGGCCGAGGCCCGCTCCATCCTCGGCGTCGGCCCGCAGGCGACCCGCGCCGAAATCCTCGCCGCCCACAAGCGCCTGATGACCATGGCCCACCCCGATAAGGGCGGCACCAGCGGCCTGGCGGCCCAGCTGAACGCGGCGCGGGATCGGTTGCTGAGGAAGTAGCGCGCCGATGCGCGCACCTTCATCGTCATGGCCGGCTTCATGCCGGCCACCCATCCTGATGAGCCCGGTCTGCCGCAACGGGCTGGGTCGCCGGGACGAGCCCGGCGATGACGGACGGGGGGAGCGACGCCACAAAGAAAAACCCCCGCCGAAGCGGGGGTGAAGCGGGTGTGGACCCAGACTGTTTACGCTACTGAACGCGACGCTACTCAGCTCGGCTTGATGACCAGGCAGGGCTGTTTCTTGGCTTTCAGTTCGCGGCAGGCGGCCTTGGCGTTGGCTTCGGTCATGCCGGTGAACTGCGCGCGGTGCTTGCCGCCGCCTGCGTCGGTGACGCCGTTGGCGCTGGTGAACGGCGCGCCGTAGCGCTTCTTGACCAGGGCGAGCTGCTCGCGCGCGTCGGACTTGGACTTGAAGGCGCCGACCTGGACCGTCCACTTGCCCTTGGCGGCCGCGGCGGGCTTTTCGGCTTCCTTCTTCTTCGCAGGCTTGGCGGTGGCGCGGGCGGGCTGCGGCGTGGCCGAGGCCAGCTCGATCCTCAGGCCGTCCTGATCGGTGTCGCCCTGCTCCACCGACGGGCGGGTGAGGGGACCGGAGGGCTCCGGCTCGAACAGGTTCTGGGCGACGGTGATCTGCTCGCCAAGCGCGCGGCGGCGCATCACCGAGAAGCCGGTCAGCATCAGGTCTTCGGCGTTGTTGTCCCGCGCCGCGCCCGAGGGGCCGCCGAGCACAATGGTGATCAGCCGGCGGCCGTCCTGCACGCCGGAGACGGCGATGTTGTAGCCGGAGGCGTTGGTGAAGCCGGTCTTGATGCCGTCGACGCCGGGCACGCGGCCGAGCAGGCGATTGTGGCTGCGGATGGTCTGGCCGCGGAAGTCGAACGCGCGGGTGGAGAACAGCTTGTAGTACTGCGGGTAGTCCCGCATCACCGCCCGCGAGAGGATGGCCAGGTCCCGGGCCGTGGTCAGCTGGCGGCTGTCCGGCAGGCCCGAGGCGTTGGCGAAGTGGGTGTTGTTCATCCCCAGCTCCTTCGCCCGCAGGGTCATCAGCGCGGCGAAGCGCTGCTCGGTGCCGCCGACGTGTTCGGCAAGCGCGACGGCGATGTCGTTGGCGGACTTAGTGGCCAGGGCCTTCATCGCGTCGTCCACGCTGATGGTGTCGCCGGGGCGCAGGCCGAGCTTGGTCGGGGACTGGGCGGCGGCGCGCGGGGAGATCACCACCCGGTCGTCCAGCTTCAGCTTGCCCGAGGCCAGCTGCTCCATGACCAGATAGAGGGTCATGACCTTGGTGATCGAAGCCGGATAGCGCTGGCTGTCAGCGCGCTTGGCGTACAGCACCTCGCCGGTCTTCGCATCGACGACGATGGCGGCGTACTTCGGCTGCTGGGTCCAGCCGCTGGGCGCGGCCTGGGCCGGCGCGGGGAGGGTGGTTCCACTCAGCGCGACCGAAAGCGCAAGGCCAACGGAAAGCAACAGGCGGCGGGCGGGCTGGGACATGCGCTTCGTCCGTCGAATCAACTGGTTAAGGGGCTTTGACGCCCGCGAAGCCTGTAGCATGCCGCATCGTGGTTTATGGGGGGTTAAACAGGTGCGTTACCGGACCCTTTTGTCGCAGTCGAGCTGGAACCATTTTGGGTTCGCCGCAAGCGCATAGCTTCCCCAGCGCCAGCTGCCATTGTGCAGTGCAACAAAACCCTTGACTGCTGCACTGCAGCATGAGATTACACCGGTATGGCGAAGAATACTCGCCCCAAGCCCATCACTGCGGCTCCCCCCGCCGCCACCGAACCCGGAGCTAGACACATGGCCGCCGCCGAAACCATCAACAATACCGTCGAGAAGTTCACCACCGCCGGCAACCAGGCGTTCAAGGACGCCATGGAAAAGACCCTGGCTGCGATCAACGAGGCCAGCGCCTACTCGCGCCAGAACCTGGAAGCCGTGATCGCCTCGACGACCGCCGCCGCGAAGGGCGCCGAAGCCCTGAACGCCCAGGTCGCCGCCTTCGCCAAGAAGTCGGTCGAGGACAATGTGGCCGCCGCCAAGTCGCTGGCTTCGGCCAAGAGCGTGCAGGAAGTGGTCGAGCTGCAGACGACCTTCGCCCGCAGCGCGCTGGAGGCCTACTTCGCCGAGCTGAACCGCTGGGGCGCCACCGTCACCGCCTCGGTGAAGGAATCGGTGCAGCCGCTGAACGAGCGCGTGACCGCCACGGTCGAGCGCCTTCAGGCCGCCCGCTAAGGCGAACGCCAGGCTCGCGCGCCCTCCCTCTCCAGTCGCGCGACTAGCGAAGGCCCGGACCGGCGACGGTCCGGGCCTTTTCTCGTTTTGAGCCGGCCCCAGGCTGCTGCTAGCTTGCCGCCATGTCGCAGGTGCAAGAGCGTCTCGCCGCCCTCGGGCTGGAACTGCCAAACCCCGTCGCCCCAGTCGCCAACTATGTGCCCTTCGTGCGCATTGGCGAGCTGGTCCACATCTCCGGCCAGGTGTCGGTGGACGCCTCCGGCGGCGTCCGCGGCACGGTCGGCGCCGACGTGGACATGGACACGGCGGTCAAGGCCGCCCAGCTGTGCGGCCTCAACCTGATCGCCCAGATGCGCGCGGCCTGCGAAGGCGACCTGGACCGGGTGGTCCGCGTCGTGAAGCTCGGCGGGTTCGTGCAGGCGGCGGAGGGCTTCTCCGCGATCCCGCAAGTGATCAACGGGGCCTCCGACCTTATGGTCGAGGCCTTCGGCGACCTGGGCCGGCACGCCCGCTCGGCGGTGGGCGTCTACCGCCTGCCGATGGGCTTCGCGGTTGAGGTCGATGCGGTGGTGGCGGTGAGGTGAAGGCCAAGTTCGGCGAGGCCTGGGATCTGCTCTTCCACCCGCCGGTGGCCCACCGCGGACTGTGGTCCAAGGACGGGCCGCCGGAGAATTCCCTCGGCGCCTTCCAGGCCGCCTGCGCCGCCGGCTACGGCATCGAACTCGACGTGCAACTGTCCGCCGACGGCGAGGCGATGGTCTTCCACGATGACGACCTGCAGCGGATGTGCGGCGTTTCCGGCAAGATCGGCGACCGCTCGGCCGCGGACTTGGGCGAGCTGAAGCTGGCCGGCGCGGACGAGCGCATTCCGACGCTGGTCGAGGCGATGGCGGTGATCGGCCATCGCGCCATGGTGCACGTGGAGCTGAAGACGCCCTATGGGGCCGTCGGTCCGCTCGAGCAGCGGGTGCACGACATCCTGATTGACCACAACGGGCCGGTCTGCGTGATCGGCTTCAATCCCTATTCCCATGCCTGGTTCGCCGACCGGCACCCCAACTTCCTGCGCGGTCTGGACAGCTACAGCTACAAGCGCGCGCCGCACCTCAGCGAGGGACAGCGCAAGGCGTTCGCACGCCTGGAGCATGTGGACATCGCCCGGCCCCACTTCCTGGCCCTGGGGATCGACATGCTGCCTTCCGAGCGGGCAGACGCCCTGCGAGCCAACGGGATGCCGGTCGTGGCGTGGACGGTCAGGGATCCGTCGCAATGGTCGGCCATCAAGGACCATTGCGACAGCCTGATCTTCGAGGGCTTTCACCCGTGAAGCTGAAGCCGGCGGTTCGTGTCTGCCGCCGCATTTCCGAGATCGGCAAGGCGGCCTGGGACGGCTGCGCGACCAACCCGGCGCACCTGGGCAACCCCTTCGTGCTCTACGACTTCCTGGACGGTCTGGAGGCGACGGGCTGCGCCGTCGAGCGCACCGGCTGGGGGCCGCAGCACCTGGCCGTGGAGGACGAGGCCGGGGAGGTGGCGGCGGTTATGCCGCTCTATCTGAAGTCCCACAGCCAGGGGGAGTACATCTTCGACCACGCCTGGGCCGACGCCTACGAGCGGGCCGGCGGGCGCTACTACCCCAAGCTCCTGTCGGCGGCGCCGTTCACGCCGGCGACCGGCCCCAGGATGCTGATCCGGCCGGACGTCGATCCGAACGAGGCGCGCGGCTATCTGGTGGGCGGCGCGCTCAGCCTTTGCGAGCGCTACGGCGTCTCCTCGTTCCACGTGAACTTTCCCATGGAGGCGGAGTGGCGGTGGATGGGCGACCAGGGCATGGCCCTGCGCCAGGGCCAGCAGTACCACTGGAACAACGCCGGCTACCGGGACTTCGAGGAGTTCCTGGGGGCCCTGTCGTCCGGGCGCCGCAAGACCATCCGGCGTGAGCGGCGGGAGGCGCAGGCCGGCCTCGAGATCGCCTGCCTGACCGGCGGGGATCTGACCGAGGACCACTGGGACGCCTTCTTCGCCTTCTACATGGACACCGGCTCGCGCAAGTGGGGCCGGCCGTACCTCACCCGGGCCTTTTTCTCGGAGCTCGGCGAGCGGATGGCTGATCGGGTGCTGCTGGTGATGGCCCGCCGCGGCGGTCAGTGGATCGCCGGGGCCCTCAACCTGATCGGCGACGAGGCGCTCTACGGCCGCAACTGGGGCTGCATCGAGGACGTGCCCTTCCTCCACTTCGAGCTCTGCTACTACCAGGCCATCGAGTGGGCGATCGGGCGCGGGCTGAAGCGGGTCGAGGCCGGCGCCCAGGGCCAGCACAAGATCGCCCGCGGCTACCTGCCGACCCCTGTCTACTCCGCCCACTACATCGCCGACCCCGCCCTGCGCGGCCCGGTCGAGCGGTTCGTCGAGCAGGAGCGGGCGATGCTGCAGGGCGAGATGGAGTGGCTGAGCGAAGAGTTTTCACCGTTCAAGCAGGCGGGCTAGGGCGCACCTCGACACCGCTCCCCCTCCTTCGTCATGGCCGGCTTCATGCCGGCCACCGATCCTGATGAGGCAGGTCCGCCGCCACGGGCTGGGTCGCCGGGACAAGCCCGGCGATGACGGATGTTTGGGGTGGGCTCTTAAGACCGCTCCCACGCCCGTCGCAGCAGGTCGCGGACGGTGTCGTCCACCTCGGCCGGACCGGCTAGCTCCAGCCGGCCCTTTAGACGCTCGGACCAGCCGTCGTTCTTCGGGCCTGTCAGGCGCGGGTCGACGTCGGGCGTGAGCGCCAGGCCCAGCGCCGCCTTGCCGCCCTTCAGCGGACGCAGGGCGGCGAATGCGACCTTGCGGGAGAAGACGGTGAAGCCCTTGCGCTGGCCAACGACGACTCCGTCCAGGCCGCCCGCGGCCTGCTCCACCTCCTCCAGAATTGCGGTCGAGGCCGGGTCGGTCCACAGCTTGGCGCGCAGCGCCTCCGGCTGGTCCCAGCGGTCCTCGGACGGGAAGGCCTGCGAGAGCACGTAGGACGCCCGGTTGATGCCGAGGCCGTGGTGCTCCTTCAGCCACTTCTCGCGCGCCTTGGGCCTGGTCTCCGGACAGGTGCGGGCGATGGCGACCCATTGGTCGATCGTCCTGCCGGTGTCGCGCTCCAGGCTGGCCTGGACCGAGGCGAACCACTTCTGCTGGCGTTCGGTGAGCCCGGATCCTGCCGCCACGTTCCACCTTCGGAAGCGATTTGCTAGGACACGCTCCAAACCTTGTGGAGCCGCCGGATGAGCTTGGACGGGACCTACGACGAGGGCAACATCTTCGCCAAGATCCTGCGCGGCGAGATGCCGGCGGCCAAGGTGTTCGAGGACGACCACGTCTTCGCCTTCATGGACGTCTTCCCCCAATCCCGCGGCCACACCCTGGTGATCCCCAAGCACTCGCGGGCCCGCAACCTGCTGGAGGAGGAGCCGCAGGTGCTGTCCCACCTGGTCCTAGGCGTGCAGCGGGTAGCGCGGGCGGTGCGGGCTGCGCTGCAGCCGGACGGCATCGTCATCACCCAGTTCAACGGCGCCCCGGCCGGACAGACCGTCTATCATCTGCACGTCCACATCATCCCTCGCTGGGAGGGCGTGCCGGTGGGCCGCCACGCCTCCGGCGGCATGGCCGATCCCAAGGAGCTGGCGGCGCTGGCGGAGCAGATTGCGGCGAAGATCAGCTAGTTCGGACTGGCGAGCTTCATCAGCACCAGGCCGCTGACGATCAGCACTGCGGCGACCACCCGCATCGGACTGAGCGACTCGCCCAGCAACGCGACGCCGACAACGAAGGCGCCCACCGCGCCGATGCCGGTCCAGACCGTGTAGGCCGTGCCGAGCGGCAGGGCTTTCATCGAATAGGACAGGAGCGCGAAGCTGGCGAACATCGTCGCGAAGGTGATGATGGTCGGCGTGACGCGCGTGAAGCCGTCGGACTGCTTCATGAAGAAGGCCCAGACGACCTCCAGCAGGCCGGCGAAAAAGAGGGATATCCAGGCCACGGCAGGCCCTCCTTGTGACAAAGGGCCGGGCCGTCCCGGACTTCTGCCCTCGGGGAGAGGGGGAGGACGTGGCCTCGCGGCGGCTGAGATAGGCGCCAGGAGCTAAGGTGGCAACCGAATGAGCACAGATCTGTCGCCGCGGCTGAGAGCGGTCGTGGACGCTCTGCCGCTGCGGCCGGGAATGCGCGTGCTGGAGATCGGCTGCGGTCCGGGCGCGGCCGCGCGCGAGGTCGCCAAGAGGATTGGAAATGGGCACGTGCTGGCCATCGATCGGTCGGCCAAGGCGATTTCCCAGGCCCGCGCCGGCTGCGCGGCCGAGATCGCGGCCGGCCGGCTCAGCCTTCGCCAGGCCGCCGTCGAGACCTTCAAGCTCGCGCCGGGCGAAGCGCCCTTCGACCTCGCCTTCGCTGTGCGGGTGGGCGCGCTGGACGGCCGGCATCCGGAGCTCGAAGCGCAGGCGCTGGCGCGGATCGCGGCGGCGCTCACGCCCGACGGCCGGCTCTACATCGACGGTGGCGATCCGCTGAAGCTGGTGCCGTTAGCGCGCTGAGAGGCTCAGCGCCAGGCGAACACCGGCTGCTCCAGGTCGGCGACGCGGGTGATGCGGCCGGCCACCAGTTCGCGCAGCTGGTACACCAGGGCGGCGGTAGGGGCATGGATGTACTGCTCGCCGATGTAGACTCGGATCACCGGCCTGGGGCTTTCCGGGATGGTCTCGAAACCGATGGCGTCCTCGCGGGCGATCTGGTCGAGGCGGATGCAGTGGACCGAGGCCACCTCGTGCGGGTTGGGGTTGAGCGCGCTGACGTCGCCCAGCCACGCGACCACCGGCGAGATCGCGTAGCCCGAGCGGGTGGGGTAGTCGTCGAGCACGCCGAGGATGTTCTCGGGCGGCAGCTTGAGGCCCAGCTCCTCTTCCAGTTCGCGCAGGGCCGCTTCCTCCAGCGTTTCGCCGGGATCGCAACGGCCGCCGGGCAGGGCCCACTGGCCGGCGTGGGCGCGCAACTCGGCCGAGCGGCGGGTGAGCAGGAAGGCCGCTTCGCCCGAGCCGTCGTCGGCCTCCACCAGCGTGATCGCCACCGCCGCCCGCTTCAGGTCCTCGCCCTCGTAGGCGATCCGCGGGAAGGTGCGGCAGCGCTCGCCGAAGCGGCGGCGGAAATCGTCGTCGAAGCGGCTCATGAGCGGAGGACGGCGCGGGCCAGCATGCGGGTGTGGGCGTCGACCAGCTCCTCGCGGTCCACCCAGGGGAAGTGAGGCCGGGCGATCAGCAGCGCCACGAGCCCGTGCATGCCGGCCCAGACCGATTGCGCCAGCCGCTCCGGATCATCGGTCTTGATCCGGCCCTCGGCGTGCATGTGACGAATGGCGCTGCGCAGGACGTCGAATGCGCCTTCGCCTGGCTTGCGGGCCACCGGCGCGCCCTCCGGCGGCGGCGGCGCCTCGATCATGAAGGCGACACGATAGGCGTCGGGGTTCTCGAGGCCGAAATCGACGTAGGTCTTGAGGGCGGCGGCCAGCCCCTCCTCGGTGTAGGCGAAGTGCGGCCCCGTCAGCCGGCGCTCCAGCTCTGTGAAGGCCCGGACCGAGAGCTCGGCGGCGATGTGATC
>JAESGR010001139.1_pt1 | contig 10585 bp, 5 predicted proteins | sample 9269771 | NCBI WGS metagenome assembly JAESGR01 (sample SAMN15739572, study PRJNA653492) | algae metagenome | isolation source: Chroococcus sp. CMT-3BRIN-NPC107 and co-occurring heterotrophs from well... | place: USA: Clark Mountains Wilderness, California | collected 2010-04-18
GTTCTTCGACGGCGTCCTCCGCCTCGCGGCGCCCGAGGTACATGCGAGCAGCCAGGTGCTCGACGTCCTGCCCGGGGACTTCATGCAGTCCCATGAGCACCCGCACCTGCGCCCGCGTCAGGCCTGCGGCCTCGCGATGCTGCTGGAAGTGTCCCGCCGTCAGGTTGTGCGCGCGGAACAGCAGGTTCATCATCGGGCTTTCCTGCGCGCCGGCCGCTTTGTCCGGCGGCGGCACCACGCGATCGCGCTTCAAGTCCGGGTGGTCTTCCGCCACCGCATAACGGCCCTGCGCGAACAGCAAGGCAGCGCGCTCGTGCTGCGCGAAGCGGTGCACCCGGCCGACCATGATCACGTGGTCGCCGCCGTCGATGCGCGCTTCGGTACTGCATTCCAGCGTGGCGACGACGCCCTCCAGCACCGGCGCCCCGCCGACACCGGGCTTCCAGGCGACGCGCGCGAACTTGTCCTCTTCCGAACTCGAAAAGCCTTGGGAGAGGCCGATCTGGTCGGCCGCCAGGATGTTCACCGCGAAGTGGTCGGCACTCTCGAACACGCCGAAGCTGCGCGACTTGCGGCCGATGGACCACAGGATCAGCGGCGGATCGAGCGACAGCGACGAAAACGAATTTGCCGTGACGCCGGCCCTGCGCTCGCCGACCTGCGCGGTGATGACCGTGACGCCGGTAGCGAACTGGCCCAGGCATTGCCGGAACGCCCGCGCGTCCTGCGTCGGATCGCCGGGTGTTGCGGGAGCAGCGGCCTCAGTCAATCTTGACCTTTGCGCGCGTGACGACCGAGGTCCAGCGCGCCAGGTCCGCCTTCATGATCTCGGCGAATTCGTCGGGTGCGCCGTTGGCCGGCTCGAGCGAGAAACCGCGGACCGCCTCCTTCATGCTGGCCGTCTCCATGATCGCCGCCATCTCCTTGGCAAACCTGGCCTGGATGTCCTTGGGCGTCTGTGCCGCCGCGAGCAGGCCGAACCACGGGTCCGCCACGAAGCCCTTGATGCCGGCTTCGCTGATGGTGGGCAGGTTCGGGTAGGCGGACAGGCGCTTTGCGGAGGCGACGCCCAGCAAGCGGACCTTGCCATCCTTCTCGAAAGGTGCGGCGTTGCCCAGCACGGTGAAGAAGACCGGAACGTGGCCCGCCACCGAGTCCGCCATCGCGGGCGCGCAGCCCTTGTAGGGCACGTGCGTCAGCTTGACGTCGGCCGTCAGGTTGAGCAGCTCGCCGGCCAGGTGCAGCACCGTACCCGCGCCGCAGGACGAGAAGGCCAGCTTGCCCGGCCCTTGCGCGCGCGCCAGGGCCACGAGTTCCGCCACGGTGTTCGCCTTGACGCTCGGATGCACGCCCAGCACGACCGGCCCGCGCGCCATCAGCGAGATCGGCGCGAAGTCCTTGATGGGGTCGTACGGCAGCTTGGTGGGGAAGCTGGCCTGCACCACCAGCTGGTCGTTGGTCATGAGCAGCGTGTAGCCGTCGGCCGGTGCCGCAGCGACGGCTTGCGCGGCCACGCCGCCCGCAGCGCCGCCACGGTTTTCCACCACCACGGGTTGCCCGAGGCGCTCGCCCAAGCGTTGCGCGACGGCGCGTGCCAGCGCGTCGGTGGACCCGCCCGACGACGCGGCGACCACCAGGCGCAGCGGCTTGGTGGGCCACTGGGCCTGGGCCAGGGCGCTTGCGTGCAGGCCCAGGGCCAGCAAGGCGAGGGCAGCGGTACGGAATGCAGTCGTTTTCATCGGGTCACCAGGTCTTGAGCTGGGGCATGACCTCGGCCGCGAAACGCTCCTGGTTGCGGCGCGCCAGCTCGTTGGAAAGCGTTCCGAATTGGAGCATGGCGACAAAGGTTCCGAGCTTCGTTTTTTCCCGCACCTGCTCGATCTGCGACAGGACGGTCTTGGCCGTGCCCACCATCACCGTGCCGAGCTCCATCAGCTTTTCGAGCGTCTGGCGTGCGGCCGGGCCACCGAAGCCACCGCGGCCGATCGCCCGCTTCTGCGCTTCGACCTTCTTCATCGAGGCGATCGACGTGTAGCCCGGCGGCAGCAGCATTTCGGGCGGCAGCGTCAGGTAATCGTTGAACAGAGCCTCCAGCCCGGCACGCGCCTCTTCCTTCGCGCGCTGTTCGGTCTCCGCCACGTAGACCGGCGCGGCCCAACCCAGCTGGCCGGGGTCCGCCTCGTAGCCATAGGCCCTGCACTGCTCGCGGTACGCGGTGAGGTTCTTGATCACCGACTCGCGGGCCGAGAAGGTGACCAGGAACGGATAGCGGCGCGAGGGCTCGGCGGCCCACTCGATCGTTTCAATGGAGCCCTGCGAGGGAACCCAGATCGGCGGGTGCGGCGTCTGGTACACGCGCGGCCACAGGTTCACGTAGTTCAGGTTGTAGTGCTCGCCTTCCCAGGGGAAGGGGCCGGGCGTCGTCCACGCCTTGACGATCAGGTCGTGCGCCTCGTGGAAGCGGTCGTGCGAGAACGCCGGGTTGGCCCCGGACGAGTGGTATTCGGCGCCGATGCCGCGCACGAAGCCGGCGATGATCCGCCCGCGCGACATGTTGTCGAGCATTGCGAACTCTTCCGCGATGTTGACCGGGTTGTTCACCAGCGGCAGGGCCCGCCCGAGCACGGCGATCTTCATCTTCTTCGTGCGCTGGATGAGCGCACTCGCGATGAGGTTCGGCGCCGGCATCAGGCCATAAGCCGTCTGGTGGTGTTCATTGACGCAGGCGCCGTCGAAACCGAGATCCTCGGAGGCGGCCAGCAGGTCGATGTAGCTCTCGTACTCGTCGGCGCCCTTGACCGGGTCGTAGAACGTGTTGGGCAGCACGACCCAGGCGGAGCGGTGCTGCTTGGAGGCGGGAATGTCGAGAGGCCGGTACGGCATCAACGAGAAGTTCATGACTTTCATGCGGCCGCTCCGATGAATTTTGCGATCTGCGATGCGACTTCGTCGCTCTTCTCCACCGTCGGCAGGTGGCCGCATTCGGGAAGGATGGTGACCTGGCTACCGGGGATGGCCGCCTGCCACGCGTCGGCATAGGCGGCGGGGATCAGCCGGTCTTCGCGGCCCCAGATGACCTGCGTGGGCACCTTGATGCGGTGCAGCCACTTTTCCAGCTCCGGGTTGAACAGGCGCGGGTGCCACGCATGCTTGGCGAAGGTGAACTTGTTGCGCACCATCATCTCGACCTGCTCCTCGGTCCGCTCGGCGGCGAGGCGCTTTTCCTGCTGGCCTTCGTCGAAGTAGTAGTTGCGCGCGATTTCCTCGTTGTTCCAGATGAAGTTGTCGCCCACGGGCACGCCCTTCACGCGGATGCCCGCCGGCGAGATGAGGGTGAGGCTGCGGATGTTGGTGGTGTTGCGCACCGCGATCTCCGCCGCGATCCAGCCGCCGATCGAATGGCCGACCACGTCGAACTTGGTGCCCGGTGCGAGCTGGTCGAAGAAGTCGAGGTAGAACATCGCCATGTCGGGGATGTTCTTGATCCACTTGGGGTTGTCGGAGTAGCCGAAGCCGGGGTGATCGGGGACCCAGAGCTCGCCGAGCGCGGCGAGCCGGTCGAAGAACGGCATCCATTCCAGGACGCCGCCGCCGGCGTGGAGGAAGAGGATGGGGCGGCCGGCGCCGCTTTTGCGCAGGTTGATCGTGGTGTCCCGGATGAGGACCTTGTCGCTGGAATGGCTCATGGGTGGTTCCTGTGCTCGGGGCGTTCACGCCGACTCTATGCCGGGTGCTCCCGCGCCGGCAACGAGGCTGCGTAGATGGTCGACATCGGGGAACTGAATAATGGGTGCCCGTGCAGCGGCGCACAGAGATGCCGCTGGCAGCGGCGCAGGCTCCGGCTGGTCCTGAACACCTGGCCGGGCTGGACCCGGATCGACGCATGGATGACCTGAACACCGGATCCCCGCAGACCGTCAGCCTGCGGGACGCCGGCCGCTTCAGGCTAAGGGACGCGCTGCGCGACGAAGGCGCCGCCCTGGCGTCCATCTGCGAACCCTCCAAGATCATGGGCGCCGCCAGCGCGGACTCGGCCCGCGCGATGCGCTCCCCCCGGCAGCCCAGGCGCGCGCCGGGCTCGCGGTCAGCGTGATGCGCGCGCTGGATGCGCAGGCAAACGGCGACGAAGCCTGAGGCGCCTGCGCGGCGCGGAACGCACGCGTGATGCGCACCCGCAGTTCCCGGAACTACTTGCGCGGCTCCGGCATGCGCGTTCCCGCTGCCATGGTCGCGCGTCGCGCCTCCTCGGCCTCGGCCGCGTCAGGCGCCGCACGCAAGGCGGCACGAAACGCGGGCCCGCATGGCATCCGCGCCTGTTCAGCCCTGAGCGCCTCGGTCCGCTCGGCGGCGGGGCGCTTACTGCTGGCCTTCGTCGAAGTAGTAGTTGGGCGCGATCCACTTGTTCCAGATCGAGTTGTCGCGCCCTGGGGCTTGGCGTGTTTCCCAGCCCGGGCTGCGCTTTCCATCACCTGGGCGGCTGCCGGTGCAAGCTGTGCTTTTCGACCGGCGCAGTGCGTCTAGCGCTGCTCGAAGCGGTACCGAACGGAGCCGCTCCGGACAATACTAAATTGGTCTCGTGTTTTCGTGCCCGCCGGGTTCGGCAGCGTCATCACCATCCAACGAGTCGGATCGAATACAAACGGCACGTACAGGATGCGATACCTTCGCTTTTTGTCCTCTCTTGCGCTGCCAGCCACCTCTAGCTCCCGCGCCGTGAGCTCGAACTCGCCGCCCGCATCGAGCGCCGACTTGACCTCGTACAGGTATTCGTGCCGGGTGGTCACGACCCGAAAGTCGTAGCCTAAGGAGTCGTCGCCCGCGGGGCCGGTGCAGAACTTCTCGCGGTTTGATGAGACCCAGCACGCGTCCGACATCTCCCTCGGATGGCGCCGAAAAAGGAGCTTCCACACCAGCCACTCGCTCGCCATGCCCATGACGGCGCGGGTGACCTCCGACGGCTGATTGCGCCAGGTTCCGCCGGCCCCGCCGCCGTTTGATCGCGACCGCGGTTTGCCTACTTGGTTCTGCTGGATCAGGCGTGCAACGCGGCTTCGGGTGAACCAGTCGTCGCTTTGAGCGATGGCCGCATCTGCGAGGTCTTCGAACTCCAGGATGAATTGGGGGCTACCGGTGTCCAGCGACAGTCCGCCGAAGGGGACGCTGCGCCGTGCCACCTCGGCCTTCTGGCGAAGTTCGCGAGCCTCCTGCTCCTCGTACTTCAAGTCGTCCGGGGATAGCCCCAGATCACCTGGAGCGTCCGTCGTCGGCATGTTCGCGGGCCACCAGCCGATGCGGCGCAGCAACGCCGGCAGGGCGCTCGGCGGGATCACCTCGAAGTCCAGCAGCCCGGCTTGATCCAGCGTACGCACGAGCTGCGGCGCATCGGCTCCGACATTGGACGATTGCTGAGTGCCGTTCTTCCTACACCAGGCGCGAATTAGGTTCGCTAGGTCAGCGTGCCGCGCGGTCACGTGCTTACGGTTCGCGGCTGCAACGACCTCCAGAGGGTCGAGCACGACGACGGGATCGTCGGCGCCGAGACGCGACTCGACCGCCAAGTTCGCGTGAGCGGCGACACGACCCCGATCGAGCTGCTCCAGCTGCAGCGGCCACTGTGGGTCGAACTCGATGAATTCGAGTCCTCGCAGGGCCACGTAGTCGTTAAGCGGGGCAGCGTTCCGCCAAACCGGCAGAAATGCTCGTCTGAGTCTAGCGCGTAGCGGGGAGGCTAGCTCCGCGACGTAGGCGTTGAACAGACGTAGGAAGTCCGCCTCATTGTTCATCGGGGGGTAGCCGAGTTCGGCAAGCGTCCTGCCGAACTCGGCGAAGTCCAGGTTCAGCCCGGCGCGGATCGCCTTCTGATCATCTGTTTCGGCGACGACTTCGAGCAACTGATTCACCACTTCCGCCGGGAGCTCATCCGCAAGCCAGGCGCGGAGCTGCAGGGCGGGGCCGAAGTGGGCGTGTCTCTCCCGAAGCCGCTCCGCGGCCTCTCGGCCCTTGAGGAACGCAACCGCCGGGAGGACCGCATCAACGCGGCGCTGAACGCCGTCCTTCGTCGCGGCGAAGTGCTCGCGAACTACACCGACGTCTCTGCCGACGGCGTTCGCCAGCATGTCTTCCGTAGGGCCGGCGGCGGCGCCGTCGAAACCGTCGCGTTCAAGCCGCCCTAGCGCGCACTCGATGGTATTGCGGCGCGACCCGAGCAGTTTAGTAATCGCCTGCGACGCCTCGAGCAGCAGACGGAGGTCTATCTTGCCGTCGGTCTGCACAAGCAGCGTAGGAACGCGAGCGTGAGGCACGGGGTGCGCACGCTCCCTGGCACGAACCGGTATCTCCTGGCCAGAGATCGTCAGAGCGAAGGTGCCGCACCGCCTAACGCGGATTGCTCGCAACCGGCGGTCGAGCTCTTCCGCCGGAAGCGTTCGGGTCTCCAGGGGATCGCCCAGGTGTTCGTGCGCAAGCACCGCCACGTCGCTCAGCCACGACAAATCGCCGGTCACCAGCAGGGGATCGGTAGGCGAGGCCTCGAACGGGGATCCATCCACAACGAGCTGTACGTCGCCGGAGTTGGCGAGCCTCGGGGAGAAACGCCCTGTTGCATTGAGTAGCTCGCAGATAAGCCGCGAGTCGGTCTCGCCAACGTCCAACACCGCTTCCCCCGCATCGGTCAGGGAACGGGCCGCGAAGCCCTGCGGCTCGGTGGTGACGTAGACGGCAGACGGATCGTCCTCTCGCCCCGAAAGCAGCTCGAGCACGCCCGCCCTGTCTACAACCAATCGAAGCGATGCGGGCAGCTTCGCGCGTGCTTCTGAGATGTCGGACCATGCGCGTCGAAGCTGGTCGCGCAGGTCGCGCCTCTCGGCGGCCGATAGTTCCGGCAGCGCCGCTGCCAATGAGGCCAGCCGGCTGGGTGCACTCGAGAGCTCGGACCAGTTGCCAAGCCCGATTCGGGGGTCAAAAAGAATCTGCGGCAGCTCTTCCCGAGTGCCAGGCTCTGACTTGAATCGCGCGACGAACCGCGGAGGATGCTGCTTGGCGACGGTCGTGGACCAGCTGTCGCATGGGCGGGCGAAGACGACATCGTCAGCGCGCGTGCTCGCCGGCCAGGGGCCATGTCGCAGAAAGACCTGCAGCGGCGTGGGAAGAATAATCGTTTGCCACCCGCGCCAATGTTGAACGCTGAACTGGAAATGCGCGTCGCCGTAGGCCTTGAGGTAGGCGACTAGAAGGTTCGAAAGAAGCTCCTTCGTGGACTCAGGAAACTGCTCGTGCTCAAGCTGCCCGGGCACCCTCCAAGCCTCGCCGCCCATCTCGTACTGTGTCTGCGGATAATTCAGGGGGTGCTGGCAGGCGATCCCGGTCCAGGTCGCGTCAAATCCGTGCTTGGAATCGCCATAATGCAGAAGCGAGTTCCAGTATCCGTTTGGGCTGCCTGCCCGGCGCATTGTCGCGGCGACGGGTTCAAGTCCGTCTCCAACGCCTAGGGCCCTCAGGAACTGCGCCCAGTCTTCGCGGCGGTCGTCGGTGCGTGCCTTAGGCCAGTTGGAGAATGGAACGAGAAGGCGATTGCGCTGGGACCGGCAGTCCGCTGACGCGGCGGCGGCCTCGTCGAAGTACTGCTCGAGCGTGCGACCGAGAACGCTCCACGACGCGGACATCAGAGCCTCTCTTGCAAGCGTCCAACCGCCCAAGCACGGCACCCTCAGGTCGGCTGCGCGCAGAGCGGCTCTGACGGCGTTCTCCCCTTCGGCGCGCCATACGCGGAATGCCCACGTCAACGCCTCTTGCCGCTGGTTCGCCGTCGCGGATTCCAGCGCACCGTGCAACGCCTCGAGCGCTTCAACTGGGTCGTAATGCCGCAGGAGGCCAGCTTTCTCCAACTTCTGGACGACCTCTTCGGGGATCCCGACTCCTTGGTTAAGGAAGCGGAACTTGCGCGCGATTGCGGAGGGAGGATTTGGCGGCCCCTCGCCGCGTCTGCCGCGTGAGTTTGCACTCCGCGCGAACACCGGAGGGGCATCGTCCCGCGCGTCCGCGGTCGCGACGAGAAGCTTCTTTTCGTCGCTGAGAAGCACCTTCCTCCCCGCTAACTGCGTGAGGCTGATACCAGAAGCGGCGAACAGCGCGAGCACGTCGTCGTAGAAATCCCGCCACGCCGTCGCGCCGGGTTTGGATTTCTTTGCGAGGTGCCCGGCCGTCGCCTCCGCCCACTCACCCAGCCGCGCTGCGGTCAGATCGAGCGGCAGACCGACGGCGGCGGCGAGCGCCCTCACCCGCGTGAGCTGCACCTGCGAGACGCCGGAGAGAATGTCGGCCTCGGCGATCGACCTCAGACGCGATGGCGTGAGCTGCTTGGTACGGACGTCCGGCCAAGCGTAGAGAGTTTGGAGCGACGCCCAGCGAGGTCCTTCCGTGGACGCTGCGGGCCAGATGGCAGCGTCGGGGAGCGGTCGGCCGATCGACTGGAACGCTGCGACGATCGTTGCAATCCGTGCGCCCGACCAAGTGGCCATGTCGACAACAGCGGTCGGCGGTACGAGCAAGCCCTCTTCAACGATCGCCAAGCAGGCCTTCGCCGCCGTGTCGGCCGCGGCTTCAATCAGAAGCTGGTTCAGCGGGAGGTCTTGTTTGATGGTGCGCCGATCGATGTCCGCAAAGAACGGGGCATCGATGTGACCGGCCATCGGCGAGACCGCGTTGTCCTCCATCGGGAGAAAGTTGTACAGACGCGGCGCCACAGCTTGGTCCAGGCTCACCGCGATCGAAACGACAGCGTCGCCCTTCCATGCGAGCCAGCGCTTGAGCGGCGGCGCCGCGGGAATGCTTTTCTCAACCGCCGCAAGCACCGCGTCCTTTCGCAGCGTCTGCCTGACAACGAGAAACGCGCTTCCGTCACTCATCGTCACGCGTTGCATTCGAATGCTCGACGACGGATCCCTCAAGACCGGTTTGACTGCGCGGGTGAGCGTCGTCTTATTGACCTCGACTCCGGCGCGAATGATCGAAACCTCAAGCGATGCGAGGCGATCGAGAAAAAGTTGGACAGGCACCGCTGCGTTGGTCAGCGCAGCCACCTGCTTCTGCGCCAGTTCGACCTCTCGCAATGAAGCCAAAGGCAGGCAGACGACCGTCGCGTAACCCAGCGCAGCAAGGCGGCGCACCTCGTCCGACTGTTCGCTCGCGGCGACCGGAACGAGGTAACGTGGAATGTCGGCGGCGACCTTTGTAGCCACCTCCTGAGAAGCGCCAATCTCCTCTAAGAGCTCAGCGATCTCTTCCGTTGACGCAAACCGGAAGCAGTAGCCGTCGAACATCGGTGCCGGCATTTGAGCGCCAGCGGAAAAGATGTGGACGTCGTTGGTGAGCGCCTCCACGCTTCTGAAGCCAAGGCCCTTGTTTCCAATCCCTTCGCCGATCTCTTTATCGCTCGTGCCGATATTGCGGATCGCCTCAAAGTTCGAGTCGGAGAAGGGGCTCCCCTTGTTGGCGACGAGCAGTACGCCGGAGTGGTCGCTGGCGATCACCAGGCGGATGGCGACTTCGCCCTTCTCCCCGACCGGGTGGGCGTCGTGGGCGTTCTGGAGCAGCTCGAACAGGACGCGGTCACCGTACTGCGTGCCGATGATGTCGTTGAGGCTCCTCAAGCTCTCGTACACCTTCAGGCCGCGTCGCTGTCCGTCCAATGCGTGCTCAAGCTGCGAGCGAGTGATGCTGCCGATGAGCTCCGCGGCCGATGCGAGCTTTGTAGCAGCCGCGACCATCCGCTTCTCGGCGCGGCCTTCGCCGGTTCGCATCACCGCTTCATCCATACCCGGCGCCTCCGTTTCGGCAGATTAGAACCCTTTGCGACACGGAACGCCAGAGTTCAATGGAGGCCATCGCTCCGGCAGCCATGCCCGCTGCGCCAGCCAGCACTCCCACAGCGGTGCCGAACTGCGCTCCCGCATCGAGGCAGACGGCCTCGATCAAGGCTAGGAAGCGAGCTCCATCTCCATGCGAAGGACGTTCCCGATGCGCATCTCCGCAACGCGATCACCGCTCTTCACCACGCTCGCTCCCATCAATCCGACCCACCCGACGGTGTTCTCCTGGTTTGCAAGAGCGTCGACTGAAGGCTTCTGCTCGAGCTCTTCTAAGGCAAGACGGTTAACCGCTTGCCTGATGACGACTCGCCTCACTGGCTGTCCATCGACCAGTACTTCGCGCGGAAGCGCAATCGAGATCTCCCGCCCTCTGAAGTCACCTGCGAGCCTTATGCCTCGCGAGACGATGCCCCGTATCTCCTCGCGGGACCTCCTATCACGTTCTTCTGTCAGTTTCTTTCGAGCGACTTCTGCCTTCGATGTGCGGAACGGCTTGTCTTCAGGGCTCGGTCCGAATGGCGAGGCCACTGACTGAGCGGTAATCTCGAACCCTGCCAAGCGGAGGGCCCTTGCCATGACACCGCGATTGGCCGCATCCCGTGCCAGTTGCATCTGGTCTTCCCGAAGCATGAACGGTTCACTTGAGACGGGATCGATGATCTTCAGCACACTGCCGGAACCGCCTTCAACGTCGATGTTCAAGCCACAGACCAGTCGTT
>JAESGR010001140.1_pt1 | contig 10576 bp, 11 predicted proteins | sample 9269771 | NCBI WGS metagenome assembly JAESGR01 (sample SAMN15739572, study PRJNA653492) | algae metagenome | isolation source: Chroococcus sp. CMT-3BRIN-NPC107 and co-occurring heterotrophs from well... | place: USA: Clark Mountains Wilderness, California | collected 2010-04-18
ATCCGGCGCATCGAGCATCAGGTCATGGCCATGCGGCAATGCGTGCACTTGCCAGCCGCGCGCCGGCAACGCCTGGCTGGCGGCTTCGAACACCGGCTGCGGATACGCCGCTGCCCGCAGGTACACCCGCGTGCGGACGGCGTCGTCGACGCCGCCCGGCATCTCGAGCACATCGGTGAAGCTCCTGAAGGGCTGCGGTGTGCACTGCCGGTCCACCCAATCCGCGTCGGCTTCGTTGACGCGGAACATGCGCGCCGGCACCGGCGGCAGGCATGGCCCGGCGGGCGTTTCGTAGCGCAGGGACTCGAAACGCTGGCGTGCCGCCGGCCCGCCGATGTCCAGCAGGCACTTGCCGTGCTCGGGCACGAAAGCGTCGACCAGCACCAGCGCCTTCAGCCGCGGCGCCTGCGCCGCGAGCACGCCGCCGCAGACCATGCCGCCATAGGAGTGGCCGACGAGCACGAGCTCCTCGAGTTCCTCCCACTGCATCAGGTTGACGATGTCGGCCACGTGCGTGTGCAAGCCGACCGAGGCCGACAGCAGGTGCGCGCGGTCGGCCAGGCCGGTAAGGCTGGGTGCGTAGACGCGCGCCCCGGCCGCCGTGAGTCGATCGACGACGCGCTGCCAGCACCAGCCCCCGTGCCAGGCGCCGTGCACCAGGACGTAGGTCGCCGGCACCGCGGCCTCAGTGCGTCACCGAGCCGCCGTCGACCACGATCACCTGGCCGGTGACGAAGTCGCTGTCGCCGCTGGCCAGGTACACGAGCGTGCCGCTCAGGTCGTCGGGCACCTGCTCGCGCTTGAAGCAGCGGGACGCAACGATGCCGGCGCCGATGGCGCCGGTCCAGTCGTCGTTGTCCACCACGTTGGCGCTGAGCGTGAGGCCCGGCGCCAGCGTGTTGACGCAGATGTTGTCGTTGCCCAGTTCGCGCGCGAGGCAGCGCGCCATGGCCACGACCGCGCCCTTGGACGTCACGTAGTGCAGGAACATCGGCGTGCCCTTGAACACGGTGCCCGAGGCCACGTTGATGATCTTGCCGTAGCGCTGCTTGCGCATGACCGGCGCCACCGCCTTGGCGCATTCGAAGGAGCCGCGCACGTTGACGGCCATCAGCTTGTCCCATTCCTCGGACGTGATCTGCTCGAAGGGTTTGAGCTTGATGCTGCCGAAGATGGCCGCGTTGTTCACCAGCACGTCGATGCGGCCGAAGCGCTGCACCGTGGCATCCACCATGGCCTGCACCGACGTGGCGGAGCTCACGTCCGTGGTCACCCCCAGCGCCTTGCCGCCGGCGGCTTCGATCTTCGCGACCACGGGCGCGGTCTCGAGCACGTCGGCGCACACGACGCTGGCACCGGCCTGCGCCAGCGCCAGCGCATAGGTCTCGCCGATGCCCTGCGCCGCGCCGGTGACGATGGCCACCCGGCCGCTCAGGCGGTCGGGCGTGAAGCTGGGCGCGGCCATGTCAGCGCGCCTGCGGCAGCAGGAACTTCCACTGCTTCTTCTCGACGTCGGCGATGAGCACCGTCGCCGGGATGTGCCCGTCGCCGGTGTCGCGCATCGTGTAGCGGTAGGCGCCGGTGAAGGTCTTGAGCTTGACGAACTCGTTCTTGATCAGCTCGCGCGCCTTCTTCGGGTCGGTGTTGCCGTCGATGCCGGTGCGCCGCATGATGTCCGCGTACAGCAGCACGCCGTCGTAGCCGATCGCCCAGTTGGCCATGTTGGGTGGCTGGCCGATCTGCGCATCGCCCTTGGGCAGCACGCGCTTGACCAGGTTGGCGTACACCGAGCTGTCGGTGCCGGCCTGGCCGGACTCGTTGGTGGACCAGCCGATCACGTGCCAGTTGCGCCCCAGTTCACCCACCATGTTGATGAAGGGACCGGACCACAGGATGCTGGTGTTCAGGATCGGCGCCTTCACGCCTTGCGCGGTGAGGTCCTTGGCCAGCAGCATGGCTTGCGCGGGGAACGCCGCCGCGAGGATGGCGTCGGGATTGCGGCTCTTGACCTGGATGGCCGCCGCCGACAGGTCCGTCGCGCGCGACGAGAACTCCACCGTCTCCAGCACTTCCAGGCCGGACTTCTTGGCGAGCTCGGCGTAGGCATCCGCGGCGGCCTTGCTGGAGGCTTCGCGCACGTCGGCGACGATCACCACCTTCTTGGTCCTGGGATACGCCTTGAGAAAATCGCGCAGGCCTTCGGGCATCAGCGTGTCGTCGGCGGGCTCGATGCGGATGGTCCACGGCTTGACCGTCACGCCCGGCTTGGTGGCGTTGACGCTGATGGCCGGCATGTTGATCTGGTTGGCCAGCGGGCTCACGGTCTCCCACTGCGTGCCCGTCATCGGGCCGATCACGCCGAAGTAGCCTTCGCCGGCGTACTTGCGGAACATCAGAACGGCCTGGCCGGGGTCCGTGCTCGAGTCGCTGACGTCCACCTGCAACGGGCTGCCATTGATGCCGCCCTTGGCGTTGATGTCCTCCACGGCCAGCTTCACCACGATGTCCTGGATCTTGCCGTAGCTGCCCAGCGGGCCGGTCAGGGGCGTGATCAGGCCCAGCTTCACGGGCGGCTTGCCCTGCGCCATGGCGGCGCCCGCCGCGAGGGTTGTGGCCACGACGGCGCCGAGCGCCAGCATCTTGCGTTTGGATCGGTTCATTCGCTTGTCTCCTGTCATTGATTCGGGAAAGAAAAACTGGAATTCATGCGGCGAGCACGCCGCCATCCACCGGGATCAGGGTGCCGGTGATGTAGCTGCCGGCGTCGGACGCGAGCAGCAGGGCGAGGCCACTCAGTTCGTGCGGTTGGCCCACGCGCCCGAGCGGCACGCGGGCGGCGAGCTGGTCCCGCACCGCCGCGTCGTCCAGGCGTCCGCCGCCGATGGCGGTGTGGATGAAACCCGGGGCAATCGCATTGACCAGGATGCCGTGCGGCGCCAGTTCCACGGCCGCCTGCCGCATCACGTTGATCACGGCGGCCTTGGAAGCAGCGTACGCATAACCGCAGAAGGGCTCGGCCCGCACGCCCGCAATGGAAGCGGTGAGCACGATGCGGCCGTGGCCCTGGCGCTTCATCGCGGGCACCACCGCCTGCATCGCGCCGATGCCTGCCGTGAGATTGACGGCGAGGACGCGGTCCCATGTGTCGGGTGGGATGGCCTGCAGTTCGCCCGCCGGCGAAGCACCGAAGCCCGGACCCGCACTGATGCCGGCGTTGGCGAAGAGGCCGTCGATGCGGCCGCAGGCGTCGATCGCCTCGTGCAACGCGCCCTGCACGGCAGCGGTGTCCGCCACGTCGACCACGCACACGCGGGGCGCCGCAGCGCCGTCGGCGGCGAGCGCGTGAGCCACCGTGTGCAGCCGGTCGGCATCCATGTCCAGCAGCACCAGCCGCGCCCCGTTGGCGGCCAGCACCGCGGCCATCGCCCGCCCCAGCCCGCTGGCAGCGCCCGTGACCGCATAGACGCGGTCGTGCACGTCGAACAGCGAGCCAGCGGCGAGCGCTGCGTTCACCGGGCCTGCGGCAGCAGGAACTTCCATTGCTTTCTCTCGACGTCGGCGATCAGCACCGTCGCGGGGATGTGGGCATCGCCGGTGTCCCGCATCGTGTACTTGTAGGCGCCGGTGAAGGTCTTGAGCTTGACGAATTCGTTCTTGATCAGCTCGCGCGCCTTCTTCGGATCTGTTGTTCCGTCGATGCCGTTGCGCCGCATGATGTCCGCGTACAGCAGCACGGCGTCGTAGCCGAGCGACCAGTTGGCCACGTTCGGCGGAATGCCGATCTGCGCGTCGCCTTTGGGCAGCACGCGCCTGACGATGCTCGCGTACAGCGCGCTGTCGCCGCCGGCCTGCCCCGCTTCGTTGGTCGACCAGCCGATCACGTGCCAGTTGCGTCCGAGGTCGCCCACCATGTTGATGAAGGGCCCGGCCCACAGCACGCTGATGTTCAGGATCGGCGCCTTCAGGCCCTGCGCGGTGAGGTCCTTGGCCAGCAGCATGGCTTGCGCCGGGAAGGCTGCCGCCAGGATCGCATCCGGGTTGTGGCCCTTGATCTGGATGGCCGCGGCCGACAGGTCGGTGGCGCGTGAGGAGAACTCCACCGTCTCCACCACCTGCAGGCCGGACTTCCTGGCGAGCTCCGCCCAGGAGTCGGCCGCCGCCTTGCTGGAGGCCTCGCGCACGTCAGCGACGATCACCACCCGCTTCGTGTTCGGGTAGGCCTTGAGGAAGTCGCGCAGGCCCTCGGGCATCAGCGTGTCGTCCGGCGGCTGCATGCGGATGGTCCAGGGCTTGACCGTGATGCCGGGCTTGCTGGCATTGACGCTGATCGCCGGCATGTTGATCTGGTTGGCCAGCGGGCTGACCGTCTCCCACTGCGTGCCCGTCATCGGCCCGATCACGCCGAAGTGGCCTTCGCCCGCGTACTTGCGGAACATCAGCACGGCCTGGCCGGGATCCACGCTCGCATCGCTCACGTCCACCTGCAGCGGGCTGCCGTTGATGCCGCCCTTGGCGTTGATGTCCTCCACCGCCAGCTTCACGACGATGTCCTGGATCTTCCCGGAGGCGCCGAGCGGCCCGGTCATGGGCGTGATCAGGCCCAGCTTGATGGGCGGCTTCTGCTGGGCGAGGGCGGGGCCGGCGGCAAGGCCGGCCGCGAGGATGGCGCCCAGCGCCAGCCACTTGCGTTTGGATGCGTTCACGGGCCGTCTCCTGTCACCTGGTTCTTGGGGAACGAATTTCATCTCACGCCAGCTCCTGCGGCGACTGGCCGAGGTAGCTCGCCATCACGCGCGGGTCGCGCGCGAGGTCCTTCGAATCGCCTTGCAGCGTGAACTCGCCGTGCGTGAGGACCAGCGCCCGATGCGCGAGCTGCAGGGCGCGGCTGACGTTCTGCTCGACGATCAGGATCGAGACGCCGGCATCGCGCAATTCCGCCAACGCCTTGAACACCTCGCCGGTGAAGCGCGGCGACAGGCCCATCGACGGTTCGTCCAGCAGCAGCAACTGCGGCCGGTTCATGATGGCCCGCGCCACGGCCAGCATCTGCTGCTCGCCGCCCGAGAGGTTGCCGGCCGGTTGTTCGCTGCGTTCCTGCAGCCGCGGGAATCGCGCGTAGGCGCGGGCGAGCGCGTCCTCGAAGGATTCCCTGGTCGGGCGGATCTCCCACGCGAGGCGCAGGTTCTCCAGGACGCGCATGCCTTGCAGGGTGCCGCGCCCCTCGGGCACGTGCAGCATGCCGGCCCGCGCCAGCGCATGCGTGCGGATGCGGCCGATGTCGTGGCCCAGGAATTTCGCGTGGCCGGCGGAGATGGGCAGGATGCCGGAGAGCGCCCGCATCAGGCTGGTCTTGCCGGCGCCGTTGGCGCCGATCACGGCCACCGTCTCGCCCGCACCCACCGAGAAGCTCACGCCGCGCAGCGCGCGGATCGGCCCGTAGTTGGCGCACAGGCCCTCCACCTGCAGGATCGCCTCGTTCATGCCGCCGCCTCCGGCGTCGTTTCGTCGTCGCCCAGGTAGGCCCGCAGCACCTCGGGATGGTTCAGCACCTCGTCGGCGCTGCCCTCGGCGATCTTGCGGCCATAGTCCATCGCCACGACCCGATCGGACAGGGTGCGGATCACGCCCATGTCGTGCTCGATCAGCACGATCGCCTGCACGCTCGCGCGGATGGTCCGGATGTCGCGCGTGAGCTGCTCGGTCTCCGCGTCGTTCATGCCTGCTGCCGGTTCGTCCAGCAGCAGCACGCTGGGTTGTCCCGCCAGCGCACGGGCGATCTCGAGCCGGCGCGCATCGCCGTACGACAGCGAGGACGCCAGCTGGTCGGCCTTTTCCTCCAGCTGCAGCAGGCGCAGCCAGTGCATGGCGCGCTCCATCGCCACGCCGCGGTCGGCCATCCCGAACAGCGCGTGCCACGGCCGCTCGGCAAAGGCCTTGATGGCGACCAGCACGTTTTCCAGCACGGTCATGCGGCGGAAGAGGCGAATGTTCTGGAAGGTGCGGCCCACGCCGAGATGGCCGATGCGGTTCATCGACAGCTCGGTGATGTCGGTATCGCCCAGCAGGATGCGGCCCTCGCCGGCGCGGTAGAAGCCGGTGATGGTGTTGATCAGCGCCGTCTTCCCGGCGCCGTTGGGTCCGATCACGCCCAGGATCTCGCCGGCGCGCACCTCGAGGTCGATGCCGTCCAGCGCCCGCACGCCGCCGAAGTGCTTCTTCAGCCCGCGCACGGTGAGCACGGCGCCCGAGGGGGAGGCAGGCATCAGCATCGCCTTCTCACCGCGCGATGCGAACGCGCGCGCGTTCGGTGATGGTGCGGAAGGCCAGCAGCCCCTGCGGCCGGAACAGCAGCATGACCAGGATGGCGGCGCCGAACACGGTGGGACGCCAGTCGGCCAGCACGCGGAAGTACTCGGGCAGCAGCGTCATGACCGTGGCGCCCAGCAGCGGGCCCCACAGGTTGTTGACACCGCCCAGCACCACGTACAGCACCACGTAGATGGACAGCAGCACGTCGAAGTTCTCGGGCCGCACGAAGTTCATGTAGTGCCCGTAGATGGCGCCGGCGACCGCCGCGATCGCCGCGCCGGCGGCGAAGCCGATCACGCGCACCGTGGTGACCGGGATGCCCAGCGATGCGGCGACCCGGTCGTCCTCGCGCACCGCATCGCACATGCGCTGCAGCGGGCTGCGCGACAACCACATCAGCCCGGCGCCGACCAGGGCCACGGCACCGCCCACGTACCAGAGGTTGGAGCCCTTCATGCCGCCGAAGCCGGAGACGCCGCCCACGTACTTGAAGTTCTCGATCAGCACGCGCACGCAGAAGGTGATGCCGATGGTGACCAGGATCAGGTAGATCCCGCGCAGGCGCAGCGCCGGGTAGGCGACCACGGCGGCCACCAGTGCGACGCCGGCGGCGGCGAGCAGGCAGGCGGGCAGCAGGTGGAAGCCGAACTTCACGGTCAGCACGCCGGAAGCGTAGCAGCCGAGGGCCATGAAAGCCCCCTGGGCAAACGACAGGCTGCCGGTGAGCAGCACCGTGTAGACGCTCCACGCCAGCAGGATGTTCACGCCCGTGAAGAAGAGGTAGTCGCCGATCATGCGCGCTGCTCCCGTGCATGCAGGCCACCGCCGAACAGGCCTCCGGGCCGGAACATCAGCACGGCGATCATCGCCACCCACACCGTGATCTCCACCAGCCGTCCCAGGCCGGCCTGGAACATCAAGGCCTCAAGCACGCCGATGAGCAAGCCGCCCACCAGCGCGCCGCGCAGGTCGCCGAGGCCGCCGATCGCCATGATCGCCAGCGCCTTCAGGCCGAAGGTCAGGCCGATGTCGGAACTGGCTGCACCGCTGCGCAGCGCCAGCAGCAGGCCCGCCTCGGCCGCCAGTGCCGACGAGATGAAGAACACCGCCTGCGTCACCCGCTTCACGTCGATGCCCAGCAGCGAAGCCGACTGGCTCGACTCCGCGACCGCGCGGATCTGCCGGCCGATGCGCGCCTTGTCCAGCAGCAGGTGCAGGCCCGCCATCAGGAGCAGGGCCACGCCGAGGATCAGGAACTGCAGGTTGGTGAAGCGCACGTCCCCGATCGAAAAGCCCTGCGCCAGCCACCCGGGCGGCACCTGCATGGTCACCGGCTCGGTGCCCCAGACCTTGTGCACCAGGTCCGTCATGACCAGCCCGACCGCCAGGGAAGCCAGGGCCGCGGTGGTCTTGGCATCCGCAGTCTGGAAGCGGCGGAACGCGAGGAACTCCGTCAGCACGCCCAGCACGCCGCCGGCGATGAAGGCTGCCGGGAACACCCACGCGAAGGGCACGCCCGTGAGCGCCAGCAGGCCGACGAAGCCGCCGAACATCAGCACCTCGGGGTGCGCGAAGTTCAGCTTGTCGAGGACGCCGATCACCAGCGAGAAGCCGATGGCCACCAGCGCATACATCGCGCCGCTGACGATGCCGTTGACGAGTTGGCCGGCGAGCATGCCGCTGGGCCTCAGGCCGCCACGGGGCGGGTTTCGGCGCTGAGCGCCTGCACCGCGGGCAGCACCTTCGCCGCGAACAGTTCCATGCTGCGTTTCGTGAGCTCGGGCGAGAGCGTGCCGAAATGCATCATCGTGAGCAGGTTGCCAAAGCACATGGTCTTCCAGTAGTCGGTGATCTTCTCGCGCACGGTATCGGGGCTGCCGCAGATGATCATGCCGTTGTCGATCGCGAAGTCGATCGTCATGTCCTGCGTCAGCGCCGCCTTGGCCGCCATCATGCCCTTGAGCGAGTTGCGCGAACTGTAGCCGGGGGGCAGCAGCATCTCGAAAGGCATCTTCAGCAGCCGGTTGCGGAACAGCTCGAACGGTTCCTTGGCTTCGCGCCTGGCCTGTTCATCGCTGTCGGCGACGTACACCGGCACCGCCCACCCGAGCTGGCTGTCCTCCGCTTCGTAGCCGAAGCCGGCGGCCGTGTCGCGGTAGGACTTCAGGTAGCGCTCCACCACCTTCACCGGGCTGAAGGTCTGCAGGTAGGTGTAGCGGTGCTCGGGCGCGGCCGCCCAGTCGATCGTTTCCTTGCTGCCCTGCGAAGGCACCCAGATCGGCGGATGCGGCTGCTGCACGGGCTTGGGCCACAGGTTCACGTACTCCACGTTGTAGTGCTTGCCGGTGAAGGCGAACGGGCCCGGCTTCGTCCAGGCCTGCACGATGAGGTCGTGCGCTTCATGGAAGCGGTCGTGCGAGATCGTCGGGTTCAGCCCGAACGTGTGGTACTCGGCGCCGATGCCGCGCACGAAGCCGCTGATCAGGCGCCCGCCCGAGATCACGTCGATCATCGCGTGCTCCTCGGCGATGGTCATCGGGTGCGAGCGCAGCGGCAGCGCATTGCCCAGGATCGCGATCTTCACGCGCTTGGTCTGGCGCGCCAGGATCGATGCGATCACGGTGGGCGAGGGCATCAGCCCGTACGCCGTCTGGTGGTGCTCGTTCACCGCCACGCCGTCGAAGCCCAGGGGCTCGGCCGAGATCAGTTCGTCGATGTAGCGGTTGTAGAGCGCGGTGCCCTTGGCCGGGTCGAAGAACTTGTTGGGCAGGTTCACCCAGACCGTCTCGTACGACTTGGTGGCCTCGAAGTCGAGGTCCGAATACGACATCAGGTGGAAGAGGATGACTTTCATTTCGCTGCTCCCTGCAGGAATTCGATGGCACTCTGGACGAACTTCTCCGGCTGCTCGGTCTGCGGCAGGTGCCCGCAGTTCGGGAACAACTGCAGCTGCGCCTGCGGAATGAGCTTCTTGAAGGCGTGCGCGTAGGCGACCGGGATCACCTGGTCCTGCTCGCCCCAGGCGAGTTGCACCGGCATCTTCAGGCGATGCAGCCACTTGGCGAGCATCGGGTTGTGCAGCCGCGGCTCCCAGGCGAGCTTGGCCACCGTGTGCTTGTTCTTCAGGCCGGTGTCGATGTCCGGCGGATTCGCCAGCGCGAATTCGACCCTCTTCGGATCGACGAACAGCTTGCGCGCGGCCGTCTCGGCGGACCACAGGAAGATGTCGCCGGGCTGCGCCTCGGGAATGCGGATGCCGGCGGGGCCGACCAGCACCAGCGCCTCGAAGCGCCTGGGCTCGCGAATCGCCATTTCCATGGCGAGCCAGCCGCCGATGGAGCTGCCGATCACCGCCACCTTCTCGAGCTTCAGCTGGTCGAGCACGTCGAGGTAGAAGTACGCGAGGTCCTGCACGTTGTCCAGCCACTCCGGTTCGTCCGACTGGCCGAAGCCCGGATGCTCCGGGACCATCACGTCGAACTTCTCCGCCAGCTTCTCCATGAAAGGCTGGATCGCGGCCGCGCCGTTGGCGCCGTGCAGGTACAGCAGCGGGGGGCCCTTGCCGCCGCGACGGAAGCGGATGTTGCAGCCGTCGACCGTCATCGTTGATTCAGTGAACACGTTGTCTCCTCGGTGTGGGTGCTAGCCCTAGAATGCAGCTTCCTGACCGCCTTGCCAATGGATCCGAACGACCTGCGTCCCGACAGCCCGATCGAGCAGTTTCCGGGGCACCTCATTCGTCGGTTGCAGCAGATCCTGCTGGCCCGGTACGCAGCGGAAACCGAGCCCTTCAACCTCACGCCGCTGCAATGGGCGACGCTGCGCGCCGCGCAGGGCAAGCCCGGCCTCGACCAGAGCACGCTCGCGCGCGACATCGCGCTGGACACGTCCACCGTCGCCGGCGTGGTCGATCGGCTGGAAGGCCGCGGCCTGATCACGCGCAAGCCTTCGCCGCAGGACCGGCGCCTGCGCACCCTGTACATCACGGACGAAGGCACCGCGCTGCTGGCGCAGGTGAGCCCCGTGCTCGTGGGCGTGCAGCGGTGGTTGATGGAGCCGCTGACCCCGCAGGAGCGCGAACAGTTCTGGAACGCCCTCAACAAGCTGGTCGACCGGCCTGCACCGGGCGACGACGGCAGCCACTGAGATCGGCATGAGCGCCATGCGTCAGGCGGCGCAGGGCTCGCAGGCGCGCGCCTTCATCAGCGCGAACTCGGCGACCTGGCGGCCCACCGTCTCGAGCTGGAAGCGCGCGGCTGCATCGATG
>JAESGR010001141.1_pt1 | contig 10570 bp, 13 predicted proteins | sample 9269771 | NCBI WGS metagenome assembly JAESGR01 (sample SAMN15739572, study PRJNA653492) | algae metagenome | isolation source: Chroococcus sp. CMT-3BRIN-NPC107 and co-occurring heterotrophs from well... | place: USA: Clark Mountains Wilderness, California | collected 2010-04-18
GTCCGCTACTGGACCGAGAAGTTCGACGTCACGCCCGACCAACTTCGCGACGCCGTGGACAAGGTGGGCGACCGGGCCTCTGCGGTCGCCCAGGAGCTCGGCCGCGGGCTCTGAAAACGGCGCTACGGGACAGGCGGAACCAAAGCCCCGCCTGCCCGCTTTCGCCCCGCAAGCTGACGGTGAAACCCATGAATAGCGTCATTTATCTGATCGGACTGGTGGTCGTGGTTCTCGCGATCCTGTCGTTCGTCGGCCTCGCCTGAGCGCACCCCAGACCCCCCGCGGAGAGCAAACCATGTCGGACATCTATTCCGGCGGGACCGGAGCCGAAGGCTCGGGCCCGACCACAGGCGCCTCTCCTGGCGGCGACGCCCGGCGCCCCACCGAAGTGGCCAAGGAGCGGCTGAACCAGGCCGGTCAGGCGCTGAAGGGTGAGGCCCAGAGCTTCGCCCAGGGCGCCAAGACCCAGGCCACGGACAAGGCCGAGGCGGCCAAGACCCAGGTCGGCTCCACCATCCACACCTTCGCCGACGCGATCCGCAAGGCGGGCGACGATCTCGGCGAACACGACCAGACCTTCGCCGCGCGGCTGGTCCGCGAAGCCGCCGACGGGCTGGAAGGCTTCTCCCGCGCCCTCTCCGAGAAGCGCCCGGAAGAGATGCTCGACACGGTCCGCGACTTCGGCCGCCGCAACCCGGCCGCCTTCGTGGCGGGCTCCGTGCTGGTGGGCCTGGCCGTCGGCCGCTTCTTCCGCGCCTCGGAGCGTAACCTGGAGCCCGAGTACGGCTCGCCGCTGCAGGACTCGGAAGTCTATGAAGGCAACAGCCTGATCGCTGCGCCGGAAGCCCTCGAGCCGATGGACGTGGATCTTGGCGACGAGGAGCCCACCAGCCTCTCGGCCGCCGCTCCCGACGTCCTGGGCGACAACATCGTCGACCAGCAGACCGCCGCCGAACAAGGCGCCTCGCCTGCGGCCCTGGCTGAGGGCGGCGATCTGGACCCGGACCGCAGCAATGAGAGCATCGAAGGCACGCAAGGCTCCGGACCGGGCCGCACCGCCGGCTCCGACATCGAGCGGGGGATCTGAGCCATGCCGGATCCCTCAACCGATCCCAGATCCATACCGCAGCTGATCGGGGACCTCGCCACCGATGTCTCCAGCTTAGTGCGTAAGGAAGCCGAGCTGGTCCGCGCCGAGTTCTCGGAGAAGACCATGCAGCTGGCCAAGGCCGGCGGCGAGATGGCCGGCGGCGCCATCTGCCTGCTCGCGGCGCTGATCGTGCTGCTGCAGGCGCTGGTTCTGGCCCTGTCCAAGGTCATGGATCCGGCCTGGGCCGCGCTGCTGGTCGGCGTGGTCGTCGCCCTGGTGGGCGTCTCCCTGCTCAGACTGGGCGCCTAGACGGCGAAGCCGAGCAATCTCGCGCCGGAGCGTACGACCCGGCAAATCGAAAAAGACGCGCAGCTCGTGAAGGAGCAGGTGAGATGACGAGATCCTCCGAAGAGATCGAGCGCGAGGTCGAGGCGACCCGCGGGGAGCTGGACCGCACGGTGGAGGCGCTCAAAGACCGGATGAGCGCCGGCCAGATCATCGACGAGCTGATGGGCTCAATGAAGGGCACTGGCGCGGGCGAGATCGCGTCGAACCTCGGCCGGCAGGCCAAGGAGAACCCGCTGCCGCTGGCGCTGATCGGCGCGGGCGTGGCCTGGCTGATGTTCGGCAAGCCGCCCGCGCAGCGGGAATGGCGCGAGCGGCGCAGCTTCGTGGCCGATCCCTACACCGGCGAGATCGGTTTCGAAGGCGACGCCACGGCCTATGACGCCGACACCAGCCGCTACCACGAGGACTACGACCCGCTGACCGGCGCCGATCTCTCCTCCGAGAGCAAAGGCCCGGGCCTGAAGGAGAAGGCGGCCCAGGCCGCCGCCAAGGCCAAGGCCGCGGCCAGCAACGCCGCGCACAAGGTCACCGACGCGGCCCACACCGCGGCCTCGAAGGGGTCCAGCGCCGTGAGCGGCGCCCGCGACGGGCTGTCTTCCGCTCGCGGCAAGGCCACTCAGGGCCTGTCGTCCGCCAGGGGTCGCGCCGGTCAAGGCTACCAGAAGGCCGGGCAACGGCTGTCGTCGGCCGGTGGACAGGTGAAGGCCCAGGCCAGCCAGTACGGCCAGCGCGCCCAGCGGACCTTCCTGGAGACCATGGAGAACGAGCCGCTGATCATCGCCGCCGCCGGGGTGGCGATCGGGGCTGCGATCGGCGCCGCCCTGCCGGCCAGCCGGATCGAGAACCGCGCCGTCGGCCGCTTCCGCGACAAGGCCCTAGACCAGGGCAAGGCCATGGCCCAGCAGCGCATGGACGAGGCCAAGACCATCGCCCAGTCGGCCCTGGGCGCAGTCAAGGAAGAAGCCGACCGCCAAGGCATGCCCACCGGCGTCGAGACCCTGGCCGACAAGGTCCAGGAAGTCGCCCGCGCCGGCCTCGACACCGCCAAGCGCGAAATGGAAGAGCGCCGGGCGCACTAGCCCCGAACATCGCACGACTTCAGCCGCTCATCCCGCACGTCGGGATGAGCGGTTTTTCCTGCGCGCATGCCGTGTTACCGCAAGCCTGAGGGCCGCAGGGGCGGCGCGGGGGTTGAGGTCAGATGGGCGTCTTTCGGCCGCTGAAGATCCTGTACGTCCAGGTGCTGATCGGCATCGTCCTGGGCATCGCCGTGGGCGTGGTCTGGCCCGAGTTCGGGGTGGCGCTGAAACCGCTGGGCGACGGCTTCATCAAGCTGATCAAGATGGCCGTGGCCCCGGTGATCTTCTGCACCATCGCCGCCGGCATCGCCCACATGAGCGACATGCGGGCCTTCGGCCGGCTGGGCGTGAAGACCTTGATCTATTTCGAGGTGGTCTCCACCTTCGCCCTGGCCGTGGGACTGATCGTCGGCAACCTGGTGCGGCCGGGCGTCGGCTTCGACGTCGATCCCTCCACCCTCGATCCCTCCATCGCCGCCGGCTACGCCGAGAAGGCCCAGGAAGGGCAGGGGCTAGCCGAGCACCTGCTGGCGCTGATCCCCGACGCATTCTTCGGCGCCTTCGCCACCGGCAACCTGCTTCAGGTGCTGGTGATCGCGGTGCTCACCGGCTTCGCCTGCGCCCGGCTCGGCGAGTTCGGGGCCAAGATGGCCCATGTGCTGGACGACATCTCCAAGGTGTTCTTCTCGATCATTGCGGTGATCGTGAAGCTGGCGCCCATCGGCGCCTTCGGGGCCATGGCCTTCACGATCGGCCGCTACGGCATCGAGTCCCTGCTGCAATTGGGCGCGCTGGTGGCCACCTTCTACACGACCAGCCTGATCTTCGTGCTGGCGGTGCTGGGCGCCATCGCGGCCGCCTCCGGCTTCTCGATCTTCAAGTTCATCCGCTACATCCGGGAGGAGCTGCTGATCGTGCTCGGCACCTCCTCCTCGGAGTCGGTGCTGCCGCAGATGATGCAGAGGCTGCAGCGGCTGGGGGCGGGGCGCACCACCACGGGCCTGGTCATCCCCACCGGCTATTCCTTCAACCTCGACGGCACCAACATCTACATCACCCTGGCGGTGCTGTTCCTCGCCCAGGCCACCAACACCGATCTTAGCCTGACCCAGCAGCTGACCATCCTGGCGGTCGCCATGCTGACCTCGAAGGGGGCCAGCGGCGTCACCGGCGCGGGCTTCATCACCCTGGCCGCCACCCTGGCGGTGGTGCCCGATGTGCCGATCGTGGCGCTGGCCCTGCTGGTCGGCGTCGACCGCTTCATGAGCGAGTGCCGGGCGCTGACCAACCTCGTCGGGAACGGCGTCGCGACCCTGGTCGTCGCCCGCTGGGAAGGCGACCTCGATCGCGAGCAGATGCACCGCGAACTCGACTCCGGCCCCTCGCCGCTCGCCGAGCCCACGCCCCGGCAACTGGCTGCGGCGGAGGCGGACTAGCGGCGCGAGCTACTGCGCCGGCGGCCGGGATGGTAGAAGGCGCAGGCAGCGCCTGGAGGGCATCGTGCAGATCGCGGTTCTCACATTTGACGGCTTCAATGAGCTGGACTCGTTCGTCGCCGCCGCAATCCTCAACCGGCTGAAGGTCAAGGGTTTCGCCGCCTACATCACCTCGCCCACGCCGGAGGTAACCTCGCTCAACGGCGTGACCGTGCAGCGCCAGCGACCGCTGGAGTTCGCGTCCGACGCGGACGCCGTCCTGATCGGCAGCGGGATGCGCACCCTGGAGATCGTCGCCGATCAAGCCTTGCTGTCGGGCATCCTCCTCGATCCCGCCCGCCAGCTCGTCGGCGCCCAGTGCTCGGGCACGCTGCTGCTGGCCAAGCTCGGCCTTCTGGGCGACCTGCCGGCCTGCACAGACCTGACGACCAAGCCGTGGGTCGTGGAGGCGGGCGTCGAGGTGCTCGATCAGCCCTTTGTCGCGCACGGCAACGTGGCCACCGCGGGCGGATGCCTGGCTTCGCAGTATCTCGCCGCCTGGACGATCGCCCGCCTCGCCGGCCTGCGCGAGGCCCAGGAGGCGATCCACTATGTCGCCCCGGTGGGCGAGAAGGCCGCCTACGTCGCCCAGGCGCTGGCGGCGATCACCCCGTTCCTGCCCGACGCCGCGTCCGCGGCGGCGGCTTGAGAGGCTCTCGATGGCTGAGATCGACGACAGGTTGGCCGCGGCGGCGTTCCACCGGCTGGTCGAGCACCTGAGGATGCGGACGGACGTCCAGAACGTGGACCTGATGGGCGTCGCCGGCTTCTGCCGCAACTGCCTGGCCGACTGGCTGAGCGAGGCGTCGGAAGGCGCGCTGCCGAAGGATCAGGCGCGGGAGGCCGTCTACGGCATGCCCCAGGCCGAGTGGAAGGCGCGTCACCAGACGGAGGCCAGCCCGGAGCAGCTGGCCCGCATGGACGCCAGCGTGGCGCTGAACGAGCGGCTGAGGGCCGAGCGGGCCTCGGGCGGCGGCTGAGCCGATGACGCCCCTCTCCATCGCCGTGCCTGGGCAGGGGGAGGTCTCGGCCCTCTGGCAGGCGCCGGCGGACGCCTGGGCGGGCCTGGTGCTGGCGCACGGGGCCGGCGCGGGGATGACCCACAAGTCCATTGCGGCTATCGCCGACGGGCTTGAGGGCCTGGGCGTCGCCACCCTCCGCTATCAGTTCCTCTACATGGAGCGGGGCTCAAAGCGGGTCGACGCGCCGGCGGTGGCGCAGGCGAGCGTCCGCGCCGCCGTGGCCGCGGCGAGGGCGCAGGCGCCTGACCTGCCGCTGTTCGCCGGCGGGCGCTCGTTCGGCGGGCGCATGACCTCGCAGGCGCAGGCGGCCGCGGCGCTGGAGGGCGTGAAGGGCCTGGTCTTCTTCGCATTCCCGCTCCACCCCGCGGGCAAGCCCTCCACCGACCGAGCGGCCCACTTGGACGACGTGACGGTCCCGATGCTGTTCCTGCAGGGCGACAACGACGCCCTCGCCGACCTCGATCTCCTGCAGCCGGTGATCGAGCGCCTCGGCCCCCGCGCCCGCCTGCACCTCCTCGCCCACGCCGACCATTCCTTCCACGCGCCGGCGAAGTCCGGCCGCAAGGACCCCGAAGTGCTCGCGGAAGCGCTGGACGCCGCCACCGCCTGGATGCGCCAGGTCTGACCCCCCTTCAGAGCCGCTTCAGCACCCCCTCCGCCGCCGCCATGCCGGTCGCGAAGCAGGCTTGCAGGAGGTAGCCGCCGGTGGGGGCTTCCCAGTCGAGCATCTCGCCGGCGGCGAAGACGCCGGGAAGGGCGGTGAGCATCAGGTCCTCGTCCACCTCAGGCCAGGCGACCCCGCCGGCCGAGGAGATGGCCCGCTCCAGGCCCTGGGCTGCGGTGAGGACGATGGGCAGGTTCTTTATGGCGTGCGCCAGGTTCTCGGGCAGGGCGCCGCCGTGCGCCTCGCGGATCAGGTTTACGGCCACCGGCGGCAGGCCGGCGGCCTTGCGCAGGAAGTTGGAGAGCGACTGGCCGCCTCGCGGGCGGGCGAGCCTTGCGGCCAGCTGGTCCTCGGCGACATCGGGCCGAAGGTCGAGCGCCAGCACCGCCCGGCCATGGCGCGCGATCGACTCGCGCAGGGCGGCGGAGAGGGCGTAGATCCCGCCGCCTTCGAGGCCGTAGGCGGCGATCATCGCCTCGCCGCGGACGGTCGTCCCTTGAAAGCTCAGCGCCAGCGGCTTCAGCGGCGTGCCGGCGAACCGGCTCCGGAAGGTCGCGCTCCAATCGGCGACGAAGCCGCAGTTGGCCGGCTGGAAGGGCCGGACCTCGACGCCTTTCGCGGCCAGAACCTGCGCCCACCCGCCCGTGGAGCCGAGCTTGGGCCAGCTCGCCCCGCCCAGCGCCAGGATGGCGGCGTCCGGCCGCTCGGTGGGCAGCCCGCGGAAGGCGAGGGCGCCTGCCGCGTCCCAGCCCAGCCACTCCGCGCGCGTCTGCAGGCGGACGCCCTGCGCCTCGAGGCGGTTCAGCCACGCCCGAAGCAGCGGCGACGCCTTCAGCGCCTTGGGGAACACCCGGCCGCTGGAGCCGGTGAAGGTCGGCTGCCCCAGCCCCTCGGCCCAGGCGATCAGGGCGCCGGGTGGAAATGCGTCCAGGTAGGGGCCGAGCCGTGCGGCGGCTGCGCCGTAGCGCGCCTTGAAGTGATCAAAGGGCTCCGAGTGCGTCAGGTTCAGGCCGCCGCGCCCGGCCATCAGGAACTTGCGTCCGAAGGTCGGCATGCGTTCGTAGACCGTGACCCGGCAGCCGCGCGCGCTCAGCCGCTCGGCGGCCATCAGCCCTGCGGGGCCCCCGCCGATGACGGCGATGCTGGGGCTGTCGAGGCCCATGTCCGTCGGCTCGCCGCGCTAGTCGTCGGCGTGGCGGGGCCGCGTGGCGGCCAGGCCCGCCAGGCTCAGCACCCCGGCCGCGACGAGGTAACCGCCGGTCAGGGTGAGGCCGCCGCGGTCGGCGAGCGCCTGGGCGGCGATGGGCGTCAGGCCGCCGCCGATGATCCCGCCGATGTTGAAAGCCAGCGAGGCGCCTGAGTAGCGGACCCGCGGCGGGAACAGGCTCGGCAGGTAGGCGCCGAGCGGGCCATAGACGAAGCCCATCACCAGCAGGGCGATCGACAGCCACGCCCAGATCAACAGCAGCGAGCCCGAGCCCATCATCGCGCCCATCGCCGCGCCGACCGCCACCGTGCCGACGGGCGGGGATTGGCTTTGTCGCTCCACCACCCCGCGATCAGGATCCCCGCGGCGAGGAACAGGATGGCGCCCAGCTGGACGCCCAGGAACGCCTCGCGGCTGTAGCCGAGCTGGGTCGTGCCGTAGCCCAGCGCGAAGGCGGTCGCGAGGTAGAAGATGGCGAAGCAGGCGACCACGGCGAAGGTGCCGCCCAGCAGGGCCGCGGGGTGGCGCCTGATCACCTCGGCCATGGGCACATGGCTGGGCTCGGCCTCGGCGACGGCGCGCTGGAAGGCCGGCGTCTCGCCGATCTTCAGCCGCACCCATAGGCCCAGGCCAACCAGGACGGCGCTGGCCAGGAACGGCAACCGCCAGCCCCACTCGCGGAAATCGTCGGCCGGCAGGAAGAGTCCCAGCAGCAGGAAGAGGCCGTTGGCGGCGATGAAGCCTACCGGCGCACCGAGCTGGGGGAACATCCCGAACCTGGCCCGCCAGCCGGGCGGAGCGTTCTCCACCGCCAGCAGCGCCGCGCCGCCCCACTCGCCGCCCAGCCCGAACCCCTGCCCGAACCGCAGCAGGCAGAGCAGGAAAGGCGCGATCCAGCCGGCGACTGCGTAGGTGGGCAGGAAGGCGATCAGCAGGGTCGAGCCGCCCATCACCATCAACGAGGCGACCAGCGTCGACTTGCGCCCGATGCGGTCTCCGAAGTGGCCGAAGAAGGCGGCGCCGACCGGGCGGGCGAAGAAGGCCACCGCGAAGGTCGCATAGCTGCTCATCAGCTGGGCCGAGGGCGAGGCGGAAGGAAAGAACAGTGGCCCGAACACCAGCGAGGCGGCCGTGGCGTAGATGTAGAAGTCGTAGAACTCCACCGCCGTGCCGACCAGGCTGGCGGTCAATACACGGCGGTTGGAGGCGCCGCCGACGCCGGTATCGGATGTGCTCAAAGGACGCTCCCGTTCCCGCCTCTGAACGCGGCGGGCGCCCGAGGTCAAGCGCCCGCGTCGAGGAGCGGAGTCTCGGAACCTGCGGCGGCGCTTGTTACGTGGCGGATGGCGGGTGCTACCTTCGAGGGCGGAACCGTCCCCGGATTGGAGAGACATGACTTCCCCAAGCGCCCACCTGGACAGCCGCAGGCGCACGTTCGAGCGGCTGGCGCCTCAGCTTCGGGCGCTCAGCGATGACGACCTCGCCGGCGCCTTGGCCGCTGAGGCGACCTCGTGGCGCTATAGCGTCCACGGCAGTCCTCGAGTGGCTGGCCGCGAAGGGCGAGCCGCGGGCTCGGACGCCCGCGCTCGACGCGCTGGTCGCCCGTTGCGCACCGGCCGCCGATACGCTGCGGCGCTTCTTCGGCAGGCTGCGCGACGAGGCGAAGACGACGCCGTATCCGGCGGCCGATCTTTCGGCCGCGTTCGCAAGGACGGCGTCCACTAACAGCCCGTCGCGAGCGAGGAGCGCCCCAACGGAAAACGCCCGGCGCGTGCGCCGGGCGTTCCCGTGTTCGGGACTGATCGCGCAGCTTAAGCCGCGGTGCGGACCAGCGACTTGGCGAGGATGCCGATGGCCTCTTCGCGGTCGATCCGCTCGATGGCGGCGACTTCGCGGGCCATGCGGTCCAGCGCCGATTCATAGAGCTGGCGCTCGGAGTAGGACTGCTCGGGCTGGTTCTCGGCCCGGTGCAGGTCGCGGACCACCTCGGCGATCGAGATCAGGTCGCCCGAATTGATCTTGGCTTCGTATTCCTGCGCGCGGCGGCTCCACATGGTGCGCTTCACGCGGGCGCGGCCCTTCAGGGTGTTCAGCGCCTGGCTGACCACGTTGGTCTCGGCCAGCGGGCGCAGGCCGGCGCTCTTGGCTTTGCCGGTGGGGACGCGCAGCGTCATCTTCTCGTGATCAAAGGTGATTACGTACACCTCGAGCTTAAGGCCGGCGACTTCCTGGGTTTCGATCCCTTGCACCAGGCCCACGCCGTGGGCCGGATAGACGACGTGATCGCCAACCGAGAAATCCAGACCGCTCTTGCTCATCACGAGACCTCTTCAATGTCCTTTTGCGTCCGGACCGCGGTTGCGCGCGCATCCGCCCGAACGGACGAGGCCCTTCCCCGCAAGATGCTTGCGGCGGCCCCGACTTTCGAGCGGATTTTCGACCTCTAAGACAACCCTCGCCTTTATGTAGGCGTGCCGGCCTGGACGGCTCTTCTGCGGAACGACGGGCAAAGCGAAGCCGCTTTCCACCACGTCGAGATAGACATTAACACAAAATCGTGCCGAATGAAAGGCTTGCCGCGGCGCGTCAGAAACCGCGCGCGCTCGCGTCAGGAGCCGCGGCCAGGCTTCTCGCTGAAGTACTTCTCGAACTTGCCGGTTTCGCGCTCGTACTGCTCGGCGTCAGCCGGCGGCGTGCCCTTTACGGTGATGTTCGGCCAGATCTTCGAGTAGTCGGTGTTGATCCGCAGCCACTTGCCGTCCGGCTCGTCTTCGGTGTCCGGCTTGATAGCGTCGACTGGGCACTCCGGCTCGCACACCCCGCAGTCGATGCACTCGTCCGGATTGATCGCCAGGAAGTTCTCGCCCTCATAGAAGCAGTCGACCGGGCAGACCTCCACGCAGTCCATGAACTTGCACTTAATGCAGGGATCCATGACGATATAGGTCATAGCGGGGACAATACTCCGGTCGCAGGCGCGCGGGTTTTCGGGGTCGGGGCGCGGCTTGTCAATGCCGCCTGCCCTGGCGGCGACCTCAGGATATCTGCAAGGGCGAGTACAGCTCGCGCGCTTCCGTGGCCGGACCGCGCCGTTCGCCAAGCCCTTCGACGGCGACCGCGATCAGTCGGCCGCCCACCGCGAACACCAGCCCATCGCCCACCTTGACCGAGCGGGACGGCTTGTCGAGACGGGTCTCCATGCCGCTGCGGGTGAGCCGCACCCGGCCCTCCTCCACATAACGGGCCGCCAGCGACCGGGTCTTGAAGAAGCGGGCGCGCCACAGCCACACGTCCACGCGGCAGCTGTCCTCGCTCATGCGTGCGCCGCCTTGGGCTTGCGCCGCGGCCGACGGCGAGGCGGGGCGGTCTTCAGCGCCGCCAGCGCCGCGAACGGCGAGTGGACCGGCGGCTTGGCGGGCTTGGGCGCGGAGAGGTCGCGCCGGCGCCAGGCCACGGGCTCGCCCTCCTTCGGCTTGCCGGCCCTGGCGAAGCCCAGGCCGCGCATCACCGCGCCCGCGTCCGCCTCGCTCCAGCCGAGCTCCTCGCGCGCCTGGTCGGACAGCACCTGCCCGCCGCCGAGCTTGGGCGCGGCGCGCAGCAGGGCGTCCAGCCGCTCCAGGCCTTCCACCGGCGCGGCCAAGGGCCCCACCGCTCGCAGACCGTAGGCCGCCAGCGTCTGGGCGTT
>JAESGR010001142.1_pt1 | contig 10567 bp, 8 predicted proteins | sample 9269771 | NCBI WGS metagenome assembly JAESGR01 (sample SAMN15739572, study PRJNA653492) | algae metagenome | isolation source: Chroococcus sp. CMT-3BRIN-NPC107 and co-occurring heterotrophs from well... | place: USA: Clark Mountains Wilderness, California | collected 2010-04-18
CGATCGGGCGCCAGCTCGGTCCGCACGACCCGGTGCGGATCGGCGCCGGCTCGTGGATCGGCCACGGCGCCGTGATCCTCCCGGGCACCACCCTCGGCCGCAACGTCGTGGTGGCGGCCGGGTCGGTCGTCCGGGGCGACATCCCCGACCGCGCCGTCATCGCGGGGGTTCCGGCCCGGGTGATCCGCCGCTACGTCGCCGACGTGGGCTGGGAGCGCGCCGACGGCGGGCCCGGCACGAAGGGCCTGGCCGAGACGATCGCACCGGAGGACCTGGCGGCGAAGCTGGCAGAGCTCGAGGAGCTCGAGGGCCTCCGTGACGAGGTCTCACCCGAACCGGCCTGAACCATCGCTCGACGCGGTCGGGTCCGAGGATGGCGGCCGTCAGCGGGCCCGGCAGAGGACGAGGTCGACGATCGTCCGCCCGGCGTCGAGGCCGCGCTGCTCGTAGGCGGTCACAGGCCGGTCGGATCGGGGCGAGCGCCAGGGCGGCGGCTGGCCGGGGTCGTCGCCGGGCCCCACCACGGTGGCGACGTCGGCGATCGGCACGGTGCGGACCGTCGCCCCACCGCCGGACGGCGTCTCCACCAAGACCTCGGCGTCGAGGCGGCGGTCGGTCGAGAGGGCCGAGCGCATGTGGTCGGCGTAGCTCGCCCAGTCGGTGGCCAGGTGCAGCAGCCCGCCGGGGGCCAGCGCGTCCACCGCCGCCCGCACGAAGGTCGGGTCCACCAGCCGTCGCCCCACGTGGCGGCGCTTCGGCCAGGGGTCGGGGAACAGCGCCCGCACCGCCTCCAGCCCCGCGTCGGCGAGCAGGGGCAGCACGGCCGTGGCATCGGCTTCGACCACCCGGACGTTCGGGGGGCCGGCCCGGTCGAGGTCGGCGAGGAGGCGGGCGATGCCGGGGCGGTGGAGCTCGAGCGCCACGACGTCGCAGTCGGGGTTGGCCGCCGCCCACGCCCGGGTGGCCTCGCCGGTGCCGCCGCCGATGTCGAGGAGCAGCTCGGCCGACCGGCGGAGGGCGCGAGCACGAGCGCCGGCGTCGAGGAGCGTCGCCGGGTCGAGCATCCACGACGGGCCGAGCTCGGCGATCGCGGCGTGCTTCGCCGGGCTCATGCGACCTCGCCGCTGGGTGGTCCTGGCACCGGCCCGGACCCCGAACGGTTGCTCGCGGTCGTCGGGCCCCATGGGGGCATCCTCGCGTTCCGCGTGGTCGGCCGGGCACGACGTGGGCCTCGGGAGGCCGTGTCGCCCGGCCGTCCGCCGCCGGGTGGCGCCCGCTGCGGCTGAGGTAGGGTCGGCGCCGTTCGTGCTCGTCCGGCGGGTGGCCGGAGACCGAGGGGGAGGCGAGATGTCCGCACACGTGCTGGACGGGACGGGGCCCAGGTGGCCCTGAGGCGGCAGAAGGGGACCGCATCGGGCCTGGTCGCGCCCCGGTCGGGCAACCCCGTCGACATCTCCGACGACGACATCTTCGACGGGCCGGCCATCGCGCCCGACCTGCGCCAGGTCGCCGAGGACCACGGGCTTCGGGTGGCGTCGCTCGACGACGTCTCCTTCGACCCCCGGGCCGTCGCACTGCTGAGCGAGGACCTGGCGCGCGAGCTGCGCGCGGTTCCCTTGACGCTGACCCAGGAGCGGGTGGCGGTGGCGATCGCCGACCCCACCACGCCTGACCTGCTTGACCGGCTCACCGGGGCGATGGGTCGCCCGGTCGACCTGGTGCTCGCCAGCGAGGCCGACGTGGAGGCGGCGATCGACCGGGCCTATGGCGCCGCGTCGACCGTCAGCACCGCCGTGCGCATGTTCGAGGCGCGGGTGTCGGAGCGGGCTGCGCCCGTGGCTGCAGCGAGCGAGGTCGACGCCAACGCACCGGTCGTGCAGGTCGTCTCGCAGATCCTCACGCAGGCCGTCCGCGACCGGGCCTCCGACGTGCACATCGAGCCCATGGGCGAGCGCGTCCGGGTGCGCAACCGCGTCGACGGCGCGCTGCACGAGGTCCTGTCGCTCCCGCAGTCCATGTCGCAGGCGCTCGTGAGCCGCATCAAGATCATGGCGGACATGAACATCGTCGAGCGGCGGCGACCCCAGGACGGGCAGATCGAGACCGTCATCGACGGCAACGAGCTCGACATCCGGGTGAGCACCACGTCGACCGTCCACGGCGAGAAGACGGTGCTGCGGATCCTCGACAAGGCGCGCGCCCTGTACGACGTCGGCACCCTCGGCATGCCGGAGGACACGGCAGCGATCTACCGCGACATCATCCGCTCGCCCTACGGGATGGTGGTGTGCGCCGGCCCCACCGGCTCGGGCAAGACCACGACGCTCTATGCGTCGCTGATGGCCATCAACAGCGACGAGATCAACGTGATGACCGTCGAGGACCCGGTCGAGTACTCGTTCCCGACGATCAACCAGATCAACATCCACGAGCAAGCCGGCGTCACCTTCGCCGCCGGCCTCCGCTCGATCCTCCGCCAGGACCCCGACGCCATCCTCGTCGGCGAGATCCGCGACGTGGAGACGGCCCGCATCGCCATCCAGGCTGCGCTCACCGGCCACTTCGTGCTCTCGACCATCCACGCCACCGATGCCACCAGCGCGCTGCACCGGTTCCTCGACATGGGCATCGAGTCGTTCCTGCTGGCGTCGTCGATGCTGGCGGTGGTCGGCCAGCGCCTCATCCGACGCAGCTGCACCGAGTGCCTGGCGCCGTACGAGCCGACCACGGAGGACCTGGCGTTCTACGACCGCGCCGGCGGCAAGCCGAAGGACGAGTTCCTCAAGGGCCACGGCTGCACGGTCTGCTCGGGCACTGGGTACTCGGGGCGCATCGGCGTGTACGAGGTCCTGCGGGTGACCGACGAGATGCGCCAGCTCGTGGTCCGCAACGCCCCGGTGGAGGACATCCGTGCCCTCGCGGTCGAGCAGGGGATGGTGCCCCTTCGTGACCAGGCCCTGCGCCTGGTGGGCGACGACACCACCACGATTGCCGAAGTGATGCGCACCATCTACATTCTCTGACGCCTACTGCTCGCAGGGCAGGGCGGACGCTCCCGGGGGGGAACTGCGATGGCAGTGTTCAAGTACACCGCGCTGACCGCTGACGGTCAGCAGGTCAAGTCGGCGGTCGAGGGCGTGAGCTTGAGCTCGGCCGAGAACGACCTCCTGCGCCAGAACCTCCGGGTCGTCAAGATCCGCGAGAAGAAGGCGCTGACGCAGATCGAGATCTCCCCGGAGCGCGTGCCGCGACAGGAGGTCATGCACTTCTCCCGCCAGGTCGCAGCGTTCGTGCGCACCGGCATCCCGATCATCGATGCGGTTCGCGTCGTCGAGGACGGCACGGCGAACAAGCGCTTCAAGAGCATCCTGAGCGAGGTGCGGGAGCAGTTGGAGGGCGGCGTGCCCTTCTCCGAGGCGCTGTCGCCCCACGCCTCGGTGTTCCCGCCGTACTACCTCGGCATCCTTCGCTCGGCCGAGCTCACCGGCCAGCTCGACACGGTCCTCGATCAGCTGGCCACGTACATCGAGCGCGACATGGAGACCCGGTCGCGGGTGAAGTCGGCGCTCACCTATCCGGCGGTCGTCATGGTGATGAGCGTCGTCACGATGATCGTGATGGTGGCGTTCGTGCTGCCCAAGTTCGTCGACTTCTTCGACGAGCTGAACTCCGACCTTCCGCTCCCGACCCGAATGCTCCTGGGGTTCAGCGACTTCGTCAGCACGTTCTGGTGGGCGATCCTGCTGGCGGTCGTCGTCCTGGTGGTGGGCTTCATCGCCTCCGGGAAGACTGACGGCGGCCGGCTGGCCCGACACCGGGCGTTCCTCGCCCTGCCGGTCATCGGGGAGATCGTGCGCTTCACCGCCATCGAGCGGTTCTGTCGGATCATCGCCGCCATGATGCGAGCCGGCGTCCCCCTGCCCGACGCGATGAACGCCGCCATCGAGTCCACCAACAACAAGGTCTTCGAGCAGGGCCTGCGCTCGGCTCGGGACGAGATCCTCGAGGGCGACGGCATCGCCGGGCCGCTAGCCCGGACCGAGCTGTTCCCCTCCGCCGCGATCCAGATGATCCGGGTCGGCGAGGAGACGGGCACGCTCGACCAGCAGATCGAGTCCGCTGCCGTCTTCTACTCCCGTGAGCTCGGCTACAAGCTGAAGCGCCTCACCGACCTCTTCGAGCCGGCGGTCATCCTCTTCATGGGGCTGGTCGTGGGGTTCGTGGCGGTCGCCCTGATCTCGGCCATGTACGGCGTGCTCCAGGGTGTCCGCGAAGACGGGGTCTGACGGTGCAGCTGGGTCACGGGACCGCGCGAGCGGTCCCGGCGGGGGATCGCGACGAGCGGGGTGAGACCTTGGTGGAGATCATGGTCGCCGTGGTGTTCATGGGGCTCGTCGTGGTCTCGCTCCTCGGTGGCCTTTTCACCTTGATCAAGGTCGCCGACGTCAACACCCAGAAGACCCGATCGAGCGTCGCGCTCCAGTCGTACGCCGAACAGATCAAGCAGCCCGTCACCGCCGCGGTCACCGGTGCGACCTACGTCCCGTGCGCAGGGACGAGCTCCTACGGCACGTTCTCCGGGGCGCTCCCGACCGGCTACACGGTCGAGGTCACCGGCGTGAAGCACCTGAGCGGGTACGTGGTCGACGGTCCGTTCAGGAAGCCGCAGTTCGGCACCACGTGCACGGCGGCGACCGACCTCGGCCTCCAACAGATCACGGTGAAGGTCGACACGGGCGATCGAGCGCACCGCGTGCGCGACACCGTCGTCATCACGAAGCGCAACACGACCTGTCCTCCGAACTTCTCGAACGCGGACCTGGGGCCATGCTGAAGCACCACCTGTCGCCCACCCGTCGTCGCGCCGAGCATGGTTTCACCATCCTCGAGGTCATCGTGTCGGTGGCCGTCCTCGGCGTGATCATCGTCCCGCTCTCCCTCTCGCTGGCCACGAGCTTCCGGGTCACGGCCTCCATCAACGACGAGCTGTCGGCGTCGGCCAACCGCGACCAGGCCGCCTCACGGTTCTCCAAGGACGTCGCATCGGTCGATGCCGCGGGCGCGTCCATGTCGACGACCGCCGTGTGCAAGTCCGCCAGCTACGACCCGTCCGACGTGCTCTTCGTGAACCTCAACACGACCACGGTGGACAGCGCCGGCGCCCCGAAGACCCGCCGGGCCACCTACTGGATCACAGGGACCGGCACCTCGGTCGCGCTCGTTCGCAGCGCATGCGAGGGCGTCACGGCGGGCGCCGAGAAGACGGGCGGGACCGTGACCGTCGTGGCCAACGGGTTCGGCACCAAGACGAGCACGCCCGCCACGGCGGTGCAGGGGCTCAACGGTGCCGGCGCCAACCCGTGCGACGAGTACTCGTGCACGATCAAGTTCGCCGGCAAGACCAGCTTCACGGTCACGGCGCAGCGGCGTGTGTTCGGCGCGGGGGTCCCGCTCCAGGTGGCCAAGCAGTACAGCTCCTCGGGCACCCTCTACAAGCAGATCGACATCACGACGGGCAACGAGGGGGAGAGCGAGCTCGTGTGGGGTGGCCAGCTGTCGTTGGCCCCGGGCCTCGACGGCAGCACCGACCTGACCGTGCAGTTCAAGGTGCAGCAGCTGACCTCGGGCCAGTACCTGCGGCGGGTCCCGGGCCCCACCGTCGACTACGACTTCAACAGCACGACCGACGCCTTCGTCGACGCGCACTACGACGCCACCACTGCGACGTGGAGCGTCCCCCTCGGCCTGGCCGACCTCACGTACGGCGGGGAGTACCGGGTCTTCACCAAGCTGGTGCCGGTCAGCGGTCCTGCGAAGCAGTACGGCGGGGTGAACGGCTTTCCCCTGTGGGTCGACTGGAAGCCGGCGCTCTCGGTCTTCGTCTCGCAGGGCGCCGCCGCGGGCGGCACGGGCCTGACGTCAGGTTCGCCCAAGCAGACCATCCTGGACGGCCTCACCGTGGCCAAGACCGCCGACGGGCCGGGACGGCCGAACGTGCTGGTGGCCACGAGCGCCACGGACTACGGCACCCTCAACACCACCGGCCTCGCGGCAACGACGATCCACACCGTGATGGGCGGCTTCAACCCCACGACGTGGCTGCGGGCCGGGCCCACCACCTCGAGCGGCGCAGGCATGACCAAGGTGACCGGCAACACCCCGACCACCACCGCCGGCACCGGCGTGCTCGTGAGCGGTGGGGCGAAGCTGCAGATCCGCCAGCTGTTCGTGGGCTCGGGGCCGGCCGACACGTCGGCGACGCACAAGAGCGCCTACGGGATCCGGGTGGTCGGCGGGGCGAACGTGGTCCTCGAGAACTCACGGGTCACGGCCCAGAACGGCGGCGTCGGCGCCGCCGGCACCGACGGCGCCATCGGCACCACCGGCTGCCTCGGTCGCCAGGGCGCGTCGGCCAACACAAGCCCGAACAACAACTGGGACCTCCCGCCGGAGTTCGTGAACGGCATCTACATCGGCCCGCGACCGGCCGCGTGCACGGGAGCCGGCGACCGCGCCGCCGGCGCCGGCGGTGCCGGCGGCTCGAAGGGCAATACCGGCGTCAAGGGCGGCAACGGCTCCGGGCAGAAGGGCGGCGAGGGGGGCAACCCGGGCACCGGCCGCTCGTGCACCAGCACCGGCACGACCGACGCCACGGACCCCGGCGACGGCGGGGGCAGCGGCCTCAGCGGCACGTGGACGGCGGCGAACCCGCTGCCCGGCAGCAGCGGCGTCGGCGGGGGGACGCCGAGCGGCACTGCCCTGACGGTCGGGACGACCTGGGTGGGCGGCGACGGCATGGACGGCCAGCCCGGCACCTACGGGTCGGGCGGCGGCGGCAGCGGCGGCGGCGGTGGTCGCGGCGACTGCCTCTTCGGCACCGGCTCGGCGGGTGGGCAGGGCGCCACCGGCGGCCAGGGCGGCGCACCGGGGGGCAAGGGGACGGGCGGCAAGGCGGGCGGGAGCTCGTTCGCCGTGTACGTGCACGGGAGCACGTTCGCGCTGAGCACCACCCACCCCAGCGCCCTGGTCGCCGGCAACGGCGGAAACGGCGGCAAGGGCGGCAACGGCGGACGGGGCGGGGCCGGCGGCGTCGGCGGCAACGGCAAGACGCAGAGCACGGGCGGCAGCACGGCGGGCGCCGGCGGTGGGGCCGGCGGTGGCGGCGGTGGTGCCGGCGCCGGCGGCCAGGGCGGCTGGTCGGTCGCCCTCTACTCGAACGGCGCGGCCATCACGACCACGGCCTCGACCCTCACCGCCGGGGCACGAGGAGACGGGGGCCTTCGGGGAACCCCCGGCGACGTGAGCCGAGGTGGAGCCGGTGGCCTCGGGACCAGCGACTCGATCCTCTTCGGGCTCATCACCTACTCGACGTCGGCCGGCTCCAACGGCGGCGCCGGCCCGGCCGGATCGACCGTGCCCTCCTACTACTCCGGCGGCGCCGGTGGCACCGAGTACATGGCTGGAGCGGCCGGCAAGGCGTGCACGTCCTCGCAGAGCACGGGGTCGTCGTGCTGACGCTCTCCCACGCGCGCCAGGGCGTCCGCGCCCGGTCGGGCCCGGCGGGCAGGTCCTCCGAGGGCGGCGCCATCATCATCTTCGTGCTGGCCTTCATGGTCATGATCCTCGTCGTGGTCCTCGCTCTGTTCGGCATGGCCAAGACGCAGACCGCCTCCACGCGCAACTACCGCCAGGAGCGGGCGCTGCGCTACGCCGCCGATGGCGCGCTCGACGCGGCGATCCAGTGGGTGAAGGTGACCCCGACCCTGGGGACCGCTAGCGGCAGCGGCTGCGACATGAAGTACGACGTCGCGCACGACGACGCCGGCGGCACCGTCAGCGCGCCCATGGCGAGCGGCTCGTTCCTCGAGGTGAGCTGCACGGCGACGCCCGGCACCACCGGCTCGGGCGCCGTCGCCAACGGCGAGCAGGCGGCGCGGGACGTCACCTTCACCGTCTACTGCTCGAAGAACGCTGCGCCTGGACCCCGGGATCCGCTCGCGTGCAAGAACAACGCCGGCATCTCCGCGCCGCGGGTCGTCGGCCAGGCGCGGGTTCGCTACGACGTCGACTACGGCTGGCCGACCAAGAGCGAGTGGGCTCGCGTCCCGAAGATTCTGACGTTCACGGTGACCGAGGTCGGCTGAGCGGACCGGCTGGTCCGATCGGCCTACAGACGGGGCTCCGAGGCGTTCGTAGGATCAGAGGCGCTGCGCACAGACGGTCGCAGCCTCGATCTCCTGGCACAGGCCGGCCGCGATCGTTCGACAAACCATCCCTGGGGGGGAACCACGTGCTCAAGCACCTGAAGTCCACTGAAGAGTGGCATGAGAAGAACCTGACCGCGAAGGGCTTCACGCTCATCGAGCTGCTCGTCGTGGTCGTCATCCTCGGCGTGCTCGGCGCTGTCGTCGTCTTCTCGGTCCGCGGCGTCACCAACGACTCCGAGGAGTCGGCCTGCAAGACCGAGAAGCGGACCATCGCCACCGCCGCCGAGGCGTACTACGCCAAGGAGGGCAGCTACCCGGCCAACCTCGCGGCGCTCGAGTCCTCGGGCCTCCTGAACGACGCCTCAGAGCTCGTGGCCAGCAGCTACACGATCAACTCGACGAGCGGCAAGGTCACGCAGGGCACCTGCCCGACGTAGTCGCCAGGGATGGCCGTCCGAGGACGGCATGACCACGAAGGAGCCCGGCTCGCTCGAGCCGGGCTCCTCCGCGTCGTCAGCCGACCGGCGCCTGGGCGGGGGTGGGCACCCGGATCTCGTTGGGCAGGAGCGCTCGCTGCACCGCGTCGTCGTGGGTGACGATGCCGTGGGCGACGAGCACCGACAGGGACTGCTCGAGGGTCTGCATGCCCTCGCGCACGCTCTGCGATATGACGTTGCGCACCTGGTGGGTCTTGCCCTCGCGCACGAGGCTCCGGGTGGCGCCGTTGGCGAGGAGGATCTCGAAGGCGGCGATCATGCCGCCGCCGACGCGCGGGACGAGCCGCTGTGCCACCACCGCGGCCAGCGAGGCCGCCAGCTGGGTGCGGATCTGCGCCTGCCGATCGGCCGGGAAGACGTCGATGATCCGGTCGAGCGCAGTGGAGGCGTCGTTCGTGTGCAGCGTGGCGAACACGAGGTGGCCTGTCTCGGCGATGGTGAGGGTGGTCTGGATGCTCTCGGTGTCGCGCATCTCGCCCACGAGGACGACGTCGGGGTCCTCGCGCAGCGCAGCCCGCAGGCCCTGGGCGAACGAGTGCGTGTCGATCCCCACCTCACGCTGGCTGATGATCGAGCGCTTGTGCTCGTGCACGTACTCGATCGGGTCCTCGAGCGTGAGGACGTGACGAGCCAGGTTGCGGTTCACCCAGTCGATCAGCGCCGCCTGCGTCGTCGACTTGCCGGAGCCGGTGGGCCCGGTGATGAGCACGAGGCCCTGGCCGAGGGTGCAGAGCTGCTCGAGTGCCGGCGGCAGCAGGAGGTCCTGCGTGGTCGGGATCTGGTGCGGGATGGCTCGCAGTGCGAGCGAGACGGTCCCGTGCTGGAAGAAGGCGTTCCCCCGGAAGCGGATCGACCGCTGCCACGAGAACGAGAAGTCGACCTCTCGCTGGTCGAGCAGGCGGGCCCACATCTCCGGCGGGAGCATCGCCTCGATGATGCGGCGGGTGTCGTCGGGGGCCAGTGGTGCAGCGCCCTCGACCGGCAGGAGCTCCCCATCGACCCTGAACTGCGGGGGGCTCCCCGCGGTGAGGTGGATGTCGGTTCCCCCCCGATCCCAGAGCTGCTGCACCAGGGCCTCGATGGGCTCGATGGCAACAGTTGAGATTGGCATCCACGCATCCTCCCACGCCGGCCGCCTGGGAGGTCCGGTCGTCTACCATTCGGCGTTCGGCCGGTGGGGGAGCCACGGCCAGCGGACCGAGGGGGAACGCATGCTCACCAGCCAGGCCCGCCGTTTCGGCGAGGCGCTCGTCGACCGGCACGTCGTCTCGCGGGATTCGGTGGAGGCCGCGCTCGACCACGCCGCCCACACGGGCGAGCCCTTCCCGGCGGTCATCGAGCGCGAGGCCGGGGTCAACGCCAAGGACATGGCCGTCGGGTGGGCCGCCGCCCTCGGCGCCACGTTCGTCGACTTCACGACCGATGTCATCCACCCGGACGCATCCGCCGTGCTGCCCGAGGACGTGGCCCGCTCGTGCCGTGCTCTCGCCGTGCGGTTCCAGGGCGACGACGTGGTCGTCGCCTTCGCCACGCCCATCCACCCCGACGCCATCCGCAGCGTCAGCGAGGCCATCGCCGCCAGCGGCACCCACGGCCTGGTGGTCGGCACCGCCGAGGCCAGCGAGCTCGACCAGGCGATCGCCTCGGTCTACGACCGGCGCGACGGAGCACCGACGGCGGTGCAGCCGGCCACGACCGCCTCGCCCCAGGACGCGCTGTACCGCCTGTTCGACAAGGTGATCCAGCTGGGCGGCTCGGACCTGCACCTCGCCGCCGGCCAGCCGCCGTTCGTGCGCCTGGTGGGCGAGCTGGTGCGGATGCCCGACGAGCCGGTGCTGCCGGCCACCCGCGTCCGCGAGCTGG
>JAESGR010001144.1_pt1 | contig 10564 bp, 9 predicted proteins | sample 9269771 | NCBI WGS metagenome assembly JAESGR01 (sample SAMN15739572, study PRJNA653492) | algae metagenome | isolation source: Chroococcus sp. CMT-3BRIN-NPC107 and co-occurring heterotrophs from well... | place: USA: Clark Mountains Wilderness, California | collected 2010-04-18
GGAAGTGCTGAAGAAGTTGCTGGAGCTGGGCCACCTGGGGCAGAAGGCCAAGGCCGGCTTCTACAAGAAGCAGGGGCGCGACATCCTGCGCTTCGAGCTGGAAAGCGAGTCCTACGTGCCGGCCGGGCAGAAGGCCGATCCGGTCTACGGCCGCATGCTCAAGAAGCCGGCGGGCGAGCGCCTGAAGCTGCTGCGCAACGCGCAAGGCCCCGAGGGCCGGTTCCTCTGGTCCATCCTGCGCAACAGCTTCCATTACGCCGCGGTGCACCTGGCGACCATCGCCGAGACCGCGCGCGACGTCGACCAGGCGATGCGCTGGGGCTTCGGCATGAAGCAGGGGCCCTTCGAGCTGTGGCAGGAAGCGGGCTGGCTGCAGGTGGCGCAGTGGGTGCAGGAAGACATCGAGGCGGGCAAGGCACTGTCGCAGGCCCCGTTGCCCGAGTGGGTGTTCAAGGGCCCCGTCGCTGACGCCGGCGGCGTGCACACGGAGCAGGGGTCGTGGAATCCCTCCACCGGCCGCTTCGAGCCGCGTCGCGTCCTGCCGGTGTACGAGCGCCAGCTGTTCCCCGAGCTGCTGCGCGGCGAAGCCGGCCCGCGCTTCGAGACGGCCGGCACGACGCTGCACGAGGACAGGAACATGCGCTTGTGGACGCTGGACCACGAAGTGCTGATCGTGAGCCTCAAGACCAAGATGCACGTGATCAGCCCCGAGGTGTGCGAGGGCCTGATGCAGGCGGTGGAGATGGCGGAGAAGGACTACCGCGGCATGGTGGTCTGGTCGGGCGACGAGCCCTTCAGCGTCGGCGCCGACCTCGAGTCGACGCTGCCGGCCTTCATTGCCGTGGGTGTCGCCGCAATCGAGGATGCCGAAGGTTTCATGCAGCAGACCATGCTGCGCCTGCGCTATGCATCGGTGCCGGTGGTGTCCGCCATCCGCGGGATGGCGCTCGGTGGCGGTTGCGAGCTGGGCCTGTATTCGGCCAGGCGCGTCGCGGCCATGGAAAGCTACATCGGCCTGGTGGAAGTGGGCGTGGGCCTGGTGCCCGGTGCCGGCGGTCTGACCTACATCGCGCGGCGTGCGGCGGAGAACGCGCAGCACAGCATGGACAAGGACATCCTGAAGTTCGTCACCGAGGGCTTCACGGCCGCGGCCATGGCGAAGGTGGGCACCAGTGCGATCGAGTCGCGCAAGCTCGGTTACCTGCTGGACAGCGACCTCATCGTGCCGCACAAGGACGAACTGCTGTACGTGGCGATCCAGCAGGCCAAGGCGATGGACGACGCCGGCTACCGCCCGCCGCACAAGCGCCTGTTCCCGGTGGCGGGCCGCAGCGGCAAGGCGACCATCCTCGGGCAGTTGATCAACATGCGGGACGGCGGCTTCATCAGCCAGCACGACTTCCGCATCGCCGGCCTGATCGCCAACGTGGTGACCGGTGGCGATGTCGATGCGAACACGCTGGTGAACGAGGAGTACCTGATGACGCTGGAGCGCAGGGCCTTCTGCGAACTGGTGCAGCATCCGAAGACGCAGGAGCGGATCCTGGGGATGTTGAGCACGGGGAAGCCGGTACGGAATTGATGCCGTATTCCTCCCTCTCCCGCCTGCGGGAGAGGGCAGGGGTGAGGGCGGTGGCCGACACAAACGCGGGTGCGAGGCCGAGGCCCTCACCCCCACCCTCTCCCGCCGGGCGGGAGAGGGAGCAAGACAGAGGACAGAACATGACCAAGCAATTGCAAGACGCCTACATCGTCGCCGCCACCCGCACCCCCATCGGCCGGTCCCACAAGGGCTTCTTCCGCAACACGCGGCCGGACGACCTGCTGGCCACCGTGCTCAGGGCGGCCATGGCGCAAGTGCCGGGGCTCGACCCGAATGCCATCGAAGACCTGATCTGCGGCTGCGCGATCCCCGAGGGCCCCCAGGGCCTGAACGTCGCGCGCGTCGGCGCGGTGCTGGCGGGGCTGCCCAAGAGCGTCGGCGGCATCACGGTCAACCGCTTCTGCGCCTCGGGCCTGGCCGCCGTGCAGATGGCCGCGGACCGCATCCGCGTCGGCGAAGCCGACGTGATGATCGCCGCCGGCACCGAGAGCATGAGCATGGTGCCGATGATGGGCAACTCGCCCTCCCTGTCGCCGGAAATCTTCCGCGACTCCGACGACATCGGCAACTACGGCATCGCCTACGGCATGGGTCTCACCGCCGAGAAGGTCGCGCAGCAGTACAAGGTGAGCCGCGAGGACCAGGACGCCTTCGCGCTGGACTCGCACCTGCGGGCGGTGAAGGCGCAGCAGGCGGGCCTGTTTGCCGACGAGATGACCGAAGTCGCCGTCGAAGAGCGCAAGGTGGACCTCGAGTCGGCGGAGGTCGACATCGACACCCGCACCGTCAAGCTCGACGAAGGTCCACGTCCCGACACCACGATGGAAGCGCTCGGCAAGCTCAAGCCCGTGTTCGCCGCGCGCGGCAGCGTGACCGCCGGCAACAGCTCGCAGACCTCCGACGGGGCGGGCGCGCTGATCATCGCCAGCGAAGCCGCGATCAAGCGCTTCAACCTGCAGCCGCTCGCGCGCTTCGTCAGCTACGCGAGCCGCGGCGTGCCGCCGCACATCATGGGCATCGGCCCGATCCAGGCAATTCCCGCCGCGCTGAAGTCGGCCGGCCTGAGGAAGGAAGACATCGACTGGTTCGAGCTGAACGAAGCCTTCGCCGCCCAGTCATTGGCGGTGATCCGGGAACTCGGCCTCGACATGAGCAAGATCAACCCGCTCGGCGGCGCGATTGCGCTGGGCCACCCGCTCGGCGCCACCGGCGCGATCCGCTCCGCCACCGTCGTCCACGCCCTGCGTCGCAACAAGCTGAAGTACGGCATGGTGACGATGTGCGTGGGAATGGGGCAGGGGGCGGCGGGGATCTTCGAGGCGGTTTGAAACAAGCATGCAGCGCATCCAGCTCACCTCCACCGACGGCACCCCGATTGCCGCGCGCGTCTACGAACCCGAGGGCTTGGTCGAGGGCAACGTGGTCGTGGGCGGCGCCATGGGCGTGCGGCAGGACTACTACACGCCATTCGCCGAATGGCTGGCGCAGCAGGGCTGGCGCGTCACCACCTTCGACTACCGCGGCACCGGCGACTCCGCGCCCGCATCGCTGCGCGGCTTCCAGGCGGACCTGTTCGACTGGACGCGCGACTACGAAGCGGCCATCGACCACGCACACGCCTGCCTGCCGGGCGCGCCGCTGTACCTGCTCGGACACTCGCTCGGCGCGCAGCTGCCCGGCCTGCTGGCCAACCAGGACAAGGTGAGCGGCCTGCTCAGCGTCGCCGCCGGCAGCGGCTACTGGCGCGAGAACGCGCCCACGGTCAAGCGGCTGGTCCCGTGGCTCTGGTTCGTCGTCGTGCCCCTGGTCACGCCCCTCTTCGGCTACTTCCCGGGGCGCAAGCTGCGCAAGATCGGCGACATCCCGGCCGGCGTGATGATGCAGTGGCGCCGCTGGTGCCTGGACCCGTGCTACAGCGTGGGCGCCGAAGGCGAGCCAGCACGTCGCGCTTACGCCAACGCCCGCTTTCCCGTCCTCGCGCTCTCGATCAGCGACGACGAGCTGATGACGATGGAAGGCACCCGCAGCCTGATCGCGCTCTATGCCAACGCACCGCGCGAGATCCGCAGCATCCAGCCGGGCGACTTCGCGCTGCGCCGCATCGGCCACTTCGGCCCCTTCCGCAGCGAACACGAAACGCACCTGTGGCCGCGCATGGCCGAGTGGCTGCGCAACCTCGCCGCACCCGCCGCCGCATGATGGCGCAAGAGCATCCCTTCGACGCCGCAATCGCGCTGCAGGCAGCCGCCGACGGCTCCTTCACCGGCCGCACCAGCGCCGCCTACGCCAACATGATTGGGCCGTACGGCGGCATCACCGCCGCGCAGTGCATCCAGGCGGTCCTGCAGCACCCGCAACGCCTGGGCGATCCCGTCTCGCTCACGATCAACTTCGCTGCCGCGCTGGGCGACGGCAGCTTCATCGTGCGCCCGCGCGCGGCCCGCACCAACCGCTCCACGCAGCACTGGATCGTCGAGATGCTGCAGGGGGACGAGGTGGTGGCCACCGCCACCGTCTTCACCGCCGTGCGGCGCGAGACCTGGTCCGGCCACGAAGCGCGCATGCCGCAGGTGCCGAGGCCGCACGACACGCCGCAGACCCCGCGGCACGGCGTCGAGTGGCTCAACCGTTACGAGATGCGCTTCCTGGAAGGCTTCATCCCGAAGCAGTGGGACGGCGCCGAGCGCGACGACAGCCTCACGCGGCTGTGGGTCCGTGACAATCCTGCGCGTCCGCTGGATTTTTCATCGCTCACCGCCCTGGCGGACATCTTCTTCCCCCGCGTCTGGCTGCGCCGTGCCAAGCTCGTTCCCATAGGCACGGTGAGCATGACGGTCTACTATCACGCCGACGCTGGTCACTTGCGCAACGCCGGGCAGGGTTACCTGCTGCTGCAGGCGCAGGGCCAGGGCTTCGGCGGCGGCTACTTCGACCACGGCGGCCAGCTGTGGGACGAAGGCGGGACCCTGTTGGCCACCACGCACCAGGTCGTGTACTACAAGGAGTGAGCCGCATGGCAGAAGCAGGGCGTCGGGCAGCGGTGGTGATCGGCGCGGGGGATGCGACGGGCGGCGCGATCGCCCGGCGCTTCGCACGCGAAGGCTATGCGGTGTGCGCGGTGCGGCGCAACGCCGAAAAGCTGCAGCCGCTGATCGACGACATCCGCGGCGCGGGCGGCGAAGCGCACGGCTTCGGCACCGACGCGCGCAACGAGGACGAGGTCAATGCCCTGTTCGACGACATCGAAGCGCGCATCGGCCGCATCGAGGTGCTCGTCTTCAACATCGGCGCCAACGTGCCCTCCAGCATCATGGAGGAGACCGCGCGCAAGTACTTCAAGGTCTGGGAGATGGCGTGCTTCGCCGGCTTCCTGGCGGCGCGCAAGGCCGCCAAGTGCATGGCGCCGCACGGCAAAGGCACGATCCTGTTCACCGGCGCAACGGCTTCCATGCGCGGCTCGGCGAACTTCGCCGCCTTCGCCGGCGCCAAGGCCGGGCTGCGTGCGCTGGCGCAAAGCATGGCGCGCGAGCTGGGGCCGCGCGGCATCCACGTCGCCCACGTCGTGGTCGACGGCGCCATCGACACCGAATTCATCCGCGAGAACTTCCCGGAGCGCTATGCGCTGAAGGGCCGCGACGGCATCCTGAACCCGGACCACATCGCCGAGAACTACTGGATGCTGCACATGCAGCCGCGCGACGCCTGGACCCACGAGCTCGACCTGCGCCCGTGGATCGAGAAATTCTGAGGAGCCCGCCATGACCCGCGCCGTGGAGTTCTACTTCGACGTCGGCAGCCCCGCCGCCTACCTGGCGTGGACGCAGCTGCCGGGGATCGCCCGTGCGACGGGCACCGGGATCGAGTACCGGCCGTTCCTGCTGGGCGGGGTGTTCCAGGCGACCGGCAACCGCTCGCCCATGGAGGTGCCGGCCAAGGGCCAGTACATGCAGGACGACTTCCAGCGCTTTGCCAAGCGCTACGGCGTGCCCTTCGCGCACAACCCGCACTTCCCGATCAACACGCTGATGCTGATGCGCGGTGCGACCGGCCTGCAGATGCGCGAGCCCGAGCGGCTGGTGCCCTATGTCGATACCGTCTTCCGCGCGATCTGGGTGGACGGGCGCAACATGAACGATGCCGCGACGGTCGCCCGCGTGCTGCAGGGCACCGGCTTCGACGTGGAGAGGATCATGGCGCTCACCGGCGACCCCGCCGTGAAGGACCAGCTGAAGGTGGCGACCCAGGAGGCGGTGGGCCGCGGCGTGTTCGGCGCGCCCACCTTCTTCGTCGGCGACCAGATGTTCTGGGGCCAGGACCGACTCGATTTCGTGAAAGAAGCACTCCAGCAATGACCACCGAAGACATCCTCGTCCACGCCGAAGCCGGCGTGCTGACGCTCACGCTCAACCGCGTCGCGCGCAAGAACTCGATCACCTCGGACATGTACGCGGCGCTCGCGAACGGCATCGCCCGTGCGCAGGAAGACGCAAGCGTGCGGGTGGTGCTGATCCAGGGGCACGAGACGGTCTTCAGCGCCGGCAACGACATCGGCGATTTCCTGAACAAGCCGCCGGCGGGCAACGACTCGCCCGTCTTCCGCTTCCTGCACGGCATCGCCACTTTTCCCAAGCCGCTGGTGGCAGCGGTGTGCGGTCCCGCGGTCGGCATCGGCACCACCATGCTGCTGCACTGCGACCTGGTGTACGCCGGCGACAACGCGGCGTTCTCGCTGCCGTTCGTGAACCTGGGCCTGTGCCCCGAGGCGGCGTCGAGCCTGCTCATTCCGCAGATGCTGGGGTATCACCGCGCGGCGGAGGCGCTGATGCTGGGCGAACCCTTCATGGCCGAAGCCGCGCTGGAAGTGGGCCTGGTCAACCGCGTGCTGCCGCCGACCGAAGCCAACGGCTACGCGGCCGCGCAGGCGCGCAAGCTCGCGGCCAAGCCGATCACCAGCCTGGTGGAAACCAAGCGTCTGATGAAGAAGGCGCAGCAAGGCGCCGTGGTCCAGCAGATGGCGGACGAGGGCGAGTCCTTCCGCCGCCTGCTCGTATCGCCGGCAGCCAAGGAAGCGTTCACGGCGTTCATGGAGAAGCGCAAGCCCGATTTCTCGAAGGTGTAGCCGCTCTTCGCAAGCCTCCACCCTGCTGTCGTGTACCACTACGGCACAGCCCCCAAACCGGTGCGCGCTGTGTACACTCGGCCGCAAATAGCAGAGCCGGGTGCGGCCGTATAACAAGAGAGTGTCCGCGGCGGCGCGGCGAGGCATGGGACTTCATTCATCCGGAGATGAAGTTGAGGCGCTCGGTGTGGTTCATCGCAGCCGGCTTGCTCGCCTGCCTGGCCTGGGCGCAGCCCGTGCCCGACGATGCCGAATGGCGCACTGCCGGCAAGGACCCTGCGCTCACGCGGTTCAGCAGCCTCGCGCAGGTCAACACGTCCAACGCTTCGCAACTGAAGCTGGCGTTCCACTTCCCCACCGGCCACGACCGCGGCCATGAAGCGGCGCCGATCATCGCGGACAACACGATGTTCGTGGTGGGCCCCTTCCCCAACATCGTCTGGGCCTTCGACCTGGCGCAGCCCGGCTTCAAGCTGAAGTGGACCTTCGACCCGAAGCCGCAGGCGAGCGCGCAGGGCGTCGCCTGCTGCGACACGGTCAACCGCGGCGCCGCCTACGCCGACGGCCGCCTGTTCTTCAACACGCTCGACAACCACACCGTCGCGCTCGATGCGAAGAGCGGCAAGGAGCTGTGGCGCGCGAAGATGGGGGAGATCAAGAACGGCGAGAGCATGACGATGGCGCCGCAGGTCGTGAAGGGCAAGGTGCTGGTGGGCAACAGCGGCGGCGAATTCGGCGTGCGCGGCTGGATCTCCGCGCTCGACGTGGCGACCGGCAAGCTCCTGTGGCGCGCCTACTCGACCGGCCCGGACAAGGACGTGCTGATCGGCCCCGGCTTCAAGCCCTTCTACAAGTCCGACCAGGGCAAGGACCTGGGCATGAAGACCTGGCCCGGCGAGACGTGGAAGATCGGCGGCGGCACGGTGTGGGGCTTCATCTCGTATGACCCCGAGCTGGACCTCATCTACCACGGCACCGCCAACCCGGGACCTTGGAACCCGGAGCAGCGCCGCGGCGACAACAAGTGGACCTCGGGCCTGTTCGCGCGCCGTCCGGACACCGGCGAGGCGGTCTGGTTCTACCAGACCAGCCCGCACGACCTGCACGACTACGACGGCGTCAACGAGAGCGTGCTGGTCGACCTGGACATCGACGGCCGGCGCCGCAAGGTGCTGCTGCGCCCGGACCGCAACGGCTACCTCTATGTCATCGACCGCACCACGGGCCAGGTGATCTCGGCGACGCCCTTCGTGCACACGACCACCTCGCACGGCGTGGACCTGCAGACCGGCGCGCTTCGGTACAACGCGGCGAAGGAGCCGCGCACCGGTGAAACGGTGCGCAGCATCTGCCCGGCCTCTCCCGGCGCGAAGGACTGGCAGCCGGCAGCGTGGTCGCCGCGCACGAAGCTGCTGTACATCCCGCACCAGAACCTCTGCCAGGACGCGATCACCTACGAGGCGAGCTACATCGCCGGCACGCCCTTCGTGGGCGCGGACGTGAAGATGTACGCCGGACCCGGCGGCATGCGCGGGCGCTTCACCGCGTGGGACCCCGTGGCCAAGCGCAAGAAGTGGGACATCGAGGAGAAGTTCCCCGTGTGGAGCGGTGCCCTCGTCACCGCCGGCGACGTCGCGTTCTACGGCACCATGGACGGCTGGTTCAAGGCGATCGACGCGCGCGACGGCAAGACGCTCTGGCAGTTCAAGACCGAGTCCGGGATCATCGGCCAGCCGGTCACCTGGCGGGGCGTCGACGGCCAGCAGTACGTCGCCATCCTTGCGGGTGTCGGCGGCTGGTCGGGCGCCATCGTGTCGGCGGGGCTGGACCCGCGCGATGCCACCGCGGCACTCGGCTTCGTCGGCGCCATGCGCGACCTGCCCGCAGCCACCAAGCGCGGCGGCCACCTGTACGTCTTTTCGCTGCAGGGGATGAAATGATGCGCGCGGCGGTGCTGCTCCTCGTGATGGCGGCCACCGCCGCGGCGGCGCAGGACGCACCGCGCACGACCCTTCGGGTGTGCGCCGACCCGGACAACCTGCCTTATTCGCACGAGGACGGCAGCGGCTTCGAGAACCGCATCGCGCGCCTGGTCGCCGACGACTTGGGCCTGCCGCTGGAATACGCATGGCTGCCGGACCGCCGCGGCTTCGTGCGCAAGACCATGGGCTCGGGCCTGTGCGACCTGATCGTGGGCGTCCCGGTGCAGTTCGAGCGCACGTTGAACACCAAACCGTACTACCGATCCAGCTACATGCTGGTGGAGCGCACCGCGCTCGGCACGCCGCCGGCCGACTTCAGCGACCCGCGGCTGCGCCGCTGGCGCATCGGCGTGCAGGTGGTGGGCGACGATTTCGCCGCCACGCCGCCCGGCCATGCGCTCGCGCAGGCGGGCGCCACGGCCAACATCGTCGGCTTTCCGCTGGCAGGCGAGCAGCCCGCGGCGGCACGCATCGTGCAGGCGCTCGCCCGCGGCGAACTCGACGCCGCTTTCGTCTGGGGCCCGCAGGCGGGCTACTTCGCGCGCGAGGCAGGAGCGGCCATGCGCCTGCACTACGTGCCGCCGCCGCCGACGCTGCGCGAGCAGCCGTTTTCCTTCGCCATCGCCATGGGCGTGCGGCGCGGCGACAAGGACCTGCGCGACCGGTTGAACGACGTGATCGCCCGCCGGCAGGGGGACATCGACCGCATCCTCGCCGACTACGGCGTGCCGCGCGTGGAGGAGAAGGCGCCATGAGGACGGCGGTCCTCCTGCTGTTGACCGCCTGCGCACTCGCGGCATGCGAGCGCGAGGAGCGCCACTTCCGCGCCGAGCGCCAGAACACCGGGCCGAACGAGTCCGCCGTGCGCCAGAGCCTCAACCAGCCGGGCATGGCGCTGGGCGGCTACGTCAAGCCGCCGGCCGAGAACATCAGCATGTACGACGACAACGCCTACGCGGTGAGCGAGGGCAAGCGCCTGTACCGCTGGTACAACTGCTCGGGCTGCCACTTCAACGGTGGCGGCGGCATCGGCCCGCCGCTGATGGACAGCGCCTGGACCTACGGCAGCGACCCGGCCAGCATCTACGCCAGCATCGTGCAGGGCCGCCCCAACGGCATGCCTTCCTTCGGCGGCCACATTCCGGAGGACCAGGTCTGGAAACTGGTGGCCTACGTGCGCGCCATGGGCGGCGCGCTGCGCACCGACGTTGCGCCCTCGCGCACCGACGGCCTCTATTCCGGCAAGCCCGAGAACTTCCGCTCGCCGCAACCTGCGGTGGAGAAGGGCAAGTCCAAGGCCGAACAGTCCATGGAGGTGCGATGAATCCGGGGCTGCACGACGCGCTGAACGCGATGGGACCCCAGGCCGGCCACATCGCGTACCTGTGGAACATCTTCCTGCTGGTGTGCACCGTGTTCTTCGCGGCCATCATCGTGGCGCTGATCGTCGCGGTGCGCCGTGCGCCGCGCGCGCAGGAGTCCGAGCCGCCGGACCTGAGCAAGGTGAACGTGCCCGAGCCACGCGTACGCCGCAGCGTCGCCGCCGCGGTGGCGATCTCCCTCGTCGGCCTGCTGGGCCTGCTCGCCGCCAGCGTGTTCACCGACCGCGCGCTCGCGCGCCTGCCGCTGAAGGACGCGGTCAACATCCAGGTGGTCGCCAACCAGTGGTGGTGGTCCGTGAGCTACCTCAACGGGCCGGTGGAGGAAGCCTTCACCACCGCGAACGAGATCCACGTGCCGGTGGGCCGCCCGGTGGTGGTGAGCCTCAAGTCCGGCGACGTGATCCACAGCCTCTGGGTGCCGAGCCTCGCCGGCAAGCGTGACCTGATCCCGGGCCGTACGGCGACGCTCGCCTTCCAG
>JAESGR010000698.1_pt1 | contig 10561 bp, 7 predicted proteins | sample 9269771 | NCBI WGS metagenome assembly JAESGR01 (sample SAMN15739572, study PRJNA653492) | algae metagenome | isolation source: Chroococcus sp. CMT-3BRIN-NPC107 and co-occurring heterotrophs from well... | place: USA: Clark Mountains Wilderness, California | collected 2010-04-18
ATCGTGCGCAAGGGCCTCATCGACCACAGCGACTCGCTCGGCGCCACGGCGCGCTTCGGCGGCGGCGACGTGCAATGGGTCACCGCGGGCCGCGGCATCGTGCACTCCGAGATGTTCCCGCTGCTGGAGACCGAGGCGGACAACCCGCTGGAGCTGTGCCAGATCTGGCTGAACCTGCCGAAGCGCAGCAAGATGGCGCAGCCGCACTTCACGATGCTCTGGAACGAGCAGGTGCCGCGCCGCGTGCTGCAGGACGCCCAGGGCGGCAAGACCGAAGTCGCGGTGATCGCCGGCCGCTTCGGCGACGTCGCGCCCCTGGCGCCCCCGCCGGACTCGTGGGCCGCGCAGGCCGAGGCCGACGTGGCGATCTGGACGCTGCGCATGGAACCCGGTGCCGGTTTCCAGCTGCCGCCGGCGACGCTGGTCGGCACGCAGCGCACGCTGTACTTCTTCAAGGGCGGCGCGGCCAACGTGGGTGGCCAGCCGGTGCAGGGCCCCGCAGCCATCGCGCTCGATGCCAACGTCGACGTGGGCATCCTCGCCGGCGACAGCGTGTGCGAGTTCCTGCTGCTGCAAGGACGCCCCATCGGCGAGCCGGTGGCGCAGTACGGGCCCTTCGTGATGAACACGCAGCAGGAGATCATGCAGGCGATGCAGGACTACCGCCGCACGCAGTTCGGCGGCTGGCGGTTCGGCGACGCGGCGCCCGTGCATGGCCCGGAACCCGTGCGCTTCGCCCGCTATCCGGACGGACGCGAAGAGCGGCCCCAGGCGCAGGCCGCGGCGACCTGACGTCACCTCGCGGCAACAACAAGGAAACAAGTTGTTGCCGCGCCCGTGCCTTCCACTCGGGGAGGCGATTCGTTACGGATTTTCCTTATTGGGCCCACGGCAGCTCGGCTGTTAGAAGTCGAAGTCTTTCCGTTTGCTGTACGAAGAGGATCCGATGAAAGTCTCGCTCGCGAAGGCCCGCCACCTGCGCACCCTGCTGCTGGTGGCCGCGTGCTCCAGCGCCTTTGCCCAGTCCACCGCGCCGGCCACGGCCAGCCCGCGCAAGCCCGCCACCACCCCTGCCGGCGTCACGGCCCCCTGGCCGACCAAGCCCGTGCGCCTGTTGATCGGCTTCCCGCCCGGCTCCGTGCAGGACCTGTCGGCCCGCGCCATCTCGGAGCAGCTGTCCAGGGTGCTCGGCCAGCCGGTGACGGTGGAGAACAAGGCCGGCGCCGCCGGCACCATCGCCGGTGACCAGGTCGCCAAGGCCACCGACATGCACACCTTCGGCGTGATGAACAACAGCCAGCTCACCATCGCCAAGATGCTGAACCCGGCGATCGGCTACGACCCCGAGAAGGACCTCGCCCCCGTCGCCCTGATCGGCACCACGCCGATGGTGCTGGTGGTCAGCGCCAACGCGCCGGGCAACACGCCGCAGGAGCTGCTGACGTGGCTGCGCAACCAGGGCGCCAAGGCGAGCTACGGCTCGCCCGGCACCGGCACGCCGGGCCACCTGGGCATGGAGCTGATCAAGAGCCGCGCCGGCTTTGACGCCATGCACGTGCCCTACCAGGGGAACCCGCAGATCATCACCGCCATGATCGGCGGCACGCTGCAGGCCGCGCTGCTGCCTCCCGGCCTGGCGCTGCAACAGGTCAAGGCGGGCAAGCTCAAGGCGGTCGGCATCTCGGCCGAGCGCCGCAGCGTGCTGGCCAGCGAACTGCCGACGCTGCGCGAAGTGGGCGTGATGGGCGCCGACGTCGAACTGTGGACGGCGCTCGCCGGCCCGGCCTCGCTGCCGCCGGCCGTGCGCGAGAAGATGGCCGCCGCGGTGATCGACGTGGTCAAGTCGGACGAGACGCGCCAGCGCCTCATCGGCGTGGGCTGGCAGCCCAGCCCCTCGACGGCGGAAGGCCTGAAGATCCGCATGCGCGGCGACATCAAGACCTTCGGCGGCATCATCCTGATGCGGAACATCCGGGCGGAGAGCTGATCCGCCCACCCCGTCGTCCCCGCGCAGGCGGGGACCCGGGCTTCCGAATGGAAAAAGCGCCCCGCGGGGCGCTTTTTTTCGTGTTGGGGTCGCTGCGCGAACCCAACCTACGGGAGATCACTTCGCGACGACGCGAACCATCTCCAGGCACTTGTTCGAGTAGCCCCACTCGTTGTCGTACCAGCTCACCAGCTTGACGAACGTGCCGTCCAGCGCGATGCCGGCGTCGGCGTCGAAGATCGAGGTGCGCGTGTCGCCGATGAAGTCCGTCGCCACGACCTTGTCTTCGGTGTAGCCCAGGATGCCCTTGAGCGCACCTTCGCTCTGCGACTTCATCTCGGCGCAGATCTCGGCATAGGTCGCCGGCTTCTCCAGTTCCACCGTCAGGTCGACCACCGACACGTCGGAGGTCGGCACGCGGAAGGACATGCCGGTGAGCTTCTTGTTCAACTCGGGGATCACCACGCCCACCGCCTTGGCCGCGCCGGTGGAGGAGGGGATGATGTTCTCCAGGATGCCGCGGCCGCCGCGCCAGTCCTTGTTGGACGGGCCGTCCACGGTCTTCTGCGTCGCGGTCGCGGCGTGCACGGTGGTCATCAGGCCGCGCTTGATGCCCCACTTGTCGTTCATCACCTTGGCGATCGGCGCCAGGCAGTTGGTGGTGCACGAGGCGTTGGAGATGATGTCCTCGCCCTTGTACTTGGTGTGGTTCACGCCGAAGACGAACATGGGCGTGTCGTCCTTGGACGGGGCCGACATGATCACCTTCTTCGCGCCCGCCTGCAGGTGCTTGTGCGCGCCATCCTTGGACAGGAAGATGCCGGTCGACTCGATCACCACGTCGGCGCCGATCTCGCCCCACTTCAGGTTGGCGGGGTCCTTTTCCTGCGTCAGGCGGATCTTCTTGCCGTTGACGATCAACGTGTTGCCGTCGACCGCGATCTCGCCCTTGAAGCGGCCGTGCACCGAGTCGTACTGCAGCATGTAGGCCAGGTAGTCCGGCTCCAGCAGGTCGTTGATGCCGACGATCTCGATATCGGGGAAGTTCTGCACCGCCGAGCGCAGGACGTTGCGGCCGATGCGGCCGAATCCGTTGATGCCTACCTTGATTGCCATACCACTGCTCCTTTGGATTGAAACCATTACTGCTGCTGCAGGACCGCCCGCACCGTGTCGGCAACGTTTTCCGGCGTGAAGCCGAAGTGCTTGAACAGCACATTAGCAGGTGCCGACTCGCCGAACGTGTCGATGCCGACCACGGCAGCACAACCGTACTTCCACCAGAAGTCCGTCACGCCGGCTTCCACCGCGATGCGCGGGATGTCGGCCGGCAGCACCGCCTGCTTGTACTCGCGGTCCTGGCGGTCGAAGGTGGTCGTGCTCGGCATGGAGACCACGCGCACCGCGATGCCCTCGGCCGCCAGCTGTTCGCGCGCCTTCAGCGCCAGCTGGACTTCGGAACCGGTGGCGATGATGACCGCCTCGGCGTCTTCGTCGTCGGCCAGCACGTACGCGCCGCGGCTGATCTCGTCCAGGCCCGCCTTGGGCGCATACGCGATGTTCTGCCGGGACAGCAGCAGGGCGGTCGGCCGGTTCGCGTTCTGCAGCGCCACGGTCCACGCGACGCTCGTTTCGGCCGTGTCGCCGGGACGCCAGACGTCAAGGCCCGGGATCAGGCGCAGGCTGGCCGCGTGTTCGATCGACTGGTGCGTCGGCCCGTCCTCGCCCAGGCCGATGGAGTCGTGCGTGAACACGTGGATCACGCGCCGCTTCATCAGCGCCGCCATGCGGATGGCGTTGCGGCTGTAGTCGCTGAAGGTCAGGAAGGTGCCGCCGTAGGGGATGTAGCCGCCATGCAGCGCCACGCCGTTCATGATCGCGGCCATGCCGAATTCGCGCACGCCGTAGTTGATGTGGCGGCCGAAGTTTCCTTCGGTGCGCACGACCTCGCCCGACTGGTCGAAGCGCAGCGGCGGCGTGCTCTTGGTGTTGGTCAGGTTTGAACCGGTCAGGTCGGCGGAGCCGCCCAGCAGCTCGGGCAGGCCAGCGGTGAAGGCCTCCAGCGCGATCTGCGAGGCCTTGCGGGAGGCGACGGTCTCCGCCTTGGCGTGGGCGGCCACGACCGCGTCGACCGCGACCTGGACGAAATTCTTCGGCAGGTCTCCGCGCATGCGGCGCAGGTACTCGGCCGCCAGCTCAGGATGCTCGGCGGCATACGCATCGAAGCGCTTTTGCCATTGCGACTCGAGCTCGTCGCCCTTGGCGCGCGCGTCCCACTCGTCATAGACGCCCTGCGGCAGCTCGAACGGCTCGTGCTCCCAGCCCAGCGCGGTGCGCGTGAGCTTGATCTCGTCGGCGCCGAGCGGCTCGCCGTGCGCCTTGGCGGTGTTGGCGCGGTTCGGGGAGCCCTTGCCGATGTGCGTCTTGCAGACGATCAGCGTCGGCTTCTCGGCGCTGTGGCGCGCGTCCGCGATGGCGCGGTCGACCGCTTCGACGTCGTGGCCGTCGATGGGGCCGATCACGTTCCAGCCGTACGCGCGGAAGCGCGCGGGCGTGTCGTCGATGAACCACGGCGCGACCTGGCCGTCGATGGAGATGCCGTTGTCGTCGTAGAGCGCGACCAGCTTGTTCAGCTTCCAGGCGCCGGCCAGCGCACACGCTTCGTGGCTGATGCCTTCCATCAGGCAGCCGTCGCCGGCGAACACGTAGGTGTGGTGGTCGACGATCGCGTGGCCTTCGCGGTTGAATTCCGCCGCCAGCAGCTTCTCGGCGAGCGCCATGCCCACGGCGTTGGTCAGGCCCTGGCCGAGCGGGCCGGTGGTGGTCTCAACGCCGGGGGTGATGTCGACTTCCGGGTGGCCGGGCGTCTTGCTGTGCAGCTGGCGGAAGCCTTTGAGCTCGCCGGCCGGCAGCTCGTAGCCGGTCAGGTGCAGCAGCGCGTAAATGAGCATCGACGCGTGGCCGTTGGACAGCACGAAGCGGTCGCGGTCGCTCCAGTGCGGGTTCTTCGGGTTGTGCCGCAGGTGGCGGTGCCACAGGGCCACGGCCATGTCGGCCATGCCCATGGGCGCGCCCGGGTGGCCCGAGTTCGCTTGTTGCACGGCGTCCATGGCGAGCGCGCGGATCGCGTTCGCCATCAGGGATTCGTTGGCCATCGGGGGAGGGGCTCCGGGGGAGATCAGGGGAAACCCGGCATTTTAGATGAGGGGCGGCTCAGGCCGCCGGAGCCGCCGGGGACGTGCCGTTTCGAGAGGTGAACGCAGAGTGCGCAGAGGTTACGCAGAGGACGCAGAGAAAACCTTTTTTGGTTCCTTCTGCGGCCTCTGCGTACTTTTGCGTCCTCTGCGTACTTTTGCGTCCTCTGCGTTCACCTCTCGGAGCGCCGCTGTCGCAGCCGGAGCGTGATCCTTGTCATACTGCGCAGCATGAAAGGCCTGCACCTCACCGCCGACCTGTACCGCTGCCGCTGCGACGCAGCGTGGATGACGGACGCGGAAAAGCTGGGGGAATGGACGCGTGCCGCCGTGGATGCCGTGGGCCTGCAGGTCGTCAACCAGCTGTTCCACACCTTCCCGGCCACCGGCAAGGGCCCGGGCGGGGTGACGGCGACGGTGCTGCTGGCCGAGTCGCACGTGTGCCTGCACACGTGGCCGGAGGAGCGCGCCGTCACCTGCGACGTCTACGTGTGCAACTTCAGCGGCGAACACTCGGCCAAGGCACGCGGGCTCATGTTCGCGCTGGTGCAGCGCTTCCAGCCCGAGTGGACCGAACAACGATCGCTCGACCGAGGGGAAGATTCGTGACGATGGCCCAGGCCATGATCCTCGCCGCCGGCCGCGGCGAACGCATGCGGCCGCTCACCGACACCTGCCCCAAGCCGCTGCTGCCCGTGAAGGGCAAGCCGCTCATGGGCCACCACCTCGACGCGCTCGGACAAGGCGGCTTTCGGGACGTGGTCGTCAACACCGCTTGGTTGGGCGAACAGATCGAGGACCACTACGGGCACGAGACGCCGGAGGGCGTGCGGATCCAGTACTCGCACGAGGGCAAGGACTTCGGCGGCGCGCTGGAGACCGCCGGCGGCATCGCCCGCGCCCTGCCGCTGCTGGCGGACGCCTTCTGGATCGTCGCCGGCGACGTGTACATGCCGAAGTTCCTGTTCACCCGCGCCGCGTACGACAAGTTCATCGGCAGCGGCAAGCTGGCGCACATCTTCCTGGTCCCCAACCCCGCGCACAACGCCAAGGGCGACTTCGGGCTGGCACCGGACGGCCGGGCCCTGAATACGGCAATCGTGCGCTACACCTATTCGACGGTAGGCCTGTTCCGCCGCAGCTTCTTCGACGGGCTGCCGGTGGGCAATCCCGTGGGCGAGAAGGTCAAGCTCGCGCCGCTGCTGCGGGCGGAGATGGACAAGGGGCAGGTGACGGCGGAGCTCTACACGGGCGAGTGGACGGATGTCGGCACGCCGGAGCGGCTGGCGGCCCTCAACGCCTGAGCGCAAACCCGGACAAAATGGCGCCATGAACACCACCGTGCCCACCTCGCTTTATGCCCAGCGCCGCGCCCGCATGGCCGCGCAGCTGGGGGCCAACGGCATCGCGCTGATCCCCACCGCGCCGGAGCGGCCGCGCAACCGCGACTCCGACTTCCTGTTCCGGCACGACAGCTACTTCTACTACCTCAGCGGGTTCACGGAACCCAGCGCCTTCCTCGTGGTCACCGGCGACGGCCAGACCACCCTCTTCTGCCAGCCCAAGGACCTGGAGCGCGAGATCTGGGACGGCTACCGGCTCGGCCCCGAAGCGGCCGTCGGCGCGCTTGCCGTGGACGCGGCCTTCCCGGTCACCGAACTTGACAAGCAGATGCCCCGCCTGCTGGAGAACCGCGAGACGGTCTGGTACCCGTTCGCGATCCACCAGGGCCTGGAGCAGCGCGTGGCCGGCTGGCTGAACCAGGTGCGCGCGCGCGTGCGCTACGGGGCGCTGTGCCCCGAGCAGCAACGCGACCTGTGCGCCGTCCTCGACGAGATGCGCCTGGTGAAGGACGCGCACGAGCAGGACATCATGCGCCGCGCCTCGGCCATCAGCGCCCGTGCCCACGTGCGCGCCATGCAGACCTGCGCGCGCATGCTGCGCGAAGGCAAGGACGTGCGCGAGTACCACCTCGACGCCGAGCTGCTGCACGAGTTCCGCATGGGTGGCTCGCAGTACCCCGCCTATAGTTCCATCGTGGCCGCCGGCCCCAATGCGTGCGTGCTGCACTACCGCGCCGACGTCGCACCGGTGCGCGCCGGCGAGCTGGTGCTGATCGACGCGGGCTGCGAACTCGATGGCTATGCCAGCGACATCACGCGCACCTTCCCCGCCGATGGCAAGTTCACCGGCCCGCAGCGCACGCTGTACGACCTGGTGCTGGCTTCGCAGGAAGCGTCGGTCGCCGCGACGAAGCCGGGCGCTCGCTTCACCGATCCGCACGAAGCCGCGGTGAAAGTGCTCGCGCAAGGCATGCTGGACGTAAAGCTGCTGGACGCCAACAAAGTCGGCACCGTCGACGACGTCATCGAGAAGCGCGCGTACTTCGCGTACTACATGCACCGCACGGGCCACTGGCTCGGCATGGACGTGCACGACTGCGGCAGCTACGTGGAGCCCAGCGAGGTGGGGCAGGTGAGCGAGCGCAAGGATCCCTTGTCGGGCGAGACGATCAAGAACCGTCCCAGCCGCGTGCTGCAGCCGGGCATGGTGCTCACCATCGAGCCGGGCATCTATGTGCGTCCGGGCGAGGGCGTGCCGGAGCACTTCCACAACATCGGCATCCGCATCGAGGACGATGCGATCGTGACGCCGCAGGGCTGCGAGCTGATCACGCGCGGGGTGCCGGTGAAGGCGGACGAGATCGAGGCGTTGATGCGGGCCTGATGCGCCGTCGGGGTTCGCCTGCGGGCTCACCCCGACCTACGGTTCCCGGTAGGGCGGGGTGAGCGCGCGCAGCGCCGAACCCCGCCGGTTCACGCGACGGCCAGGTGCCCCATCGTGAACGCCTCCTCGAACACCGAATACCCCGCCCAATCGCCGTGCGCGAAGCGCAGCCTTCCGCTGCGCGGCGGCGCCGGCAAATTCGACAATACCCCCGGCACCGGAATCGCCATCGCATGCCCATAGCGCGTCACCTCGACCCGCGTGAGCAGCGCGGCGATGTCGCGGTGCGGCACCGCGAGCTCCTGCACCACCCGGTCCCGCCAATGCGTCCACGGCTGCCGCAGCACATCGCCGCGCGCGGCCTCACCTGGCGCGCAATACCAGGTCCACACCATCGGCCGCGGCGCGGGATCCAGCTCCTGGTGCGTCGCGACCACGTAGCCCAGGCTCGTGGTGCTGCCGTGCACGACGTTGTCCCACGCGATCGGCATGCCGTCGTCGGGCAAGGGCGGCAGGCGCAGGTGCAGGTTGGCGACGATCCAGGGGGCGTGCCGCGTCTGCCGCGCCAGTGCCGCCACCGGATGGGGCGGGTTCTCGACGACACGCGCCGCCACGTGCGCCGGCAACGCGACGATGCACTGCGCTGCCTGCCAGCGCTCCACGCGCTGCGTGCGCACGTCGAAGCTGTCGATGTCGACACCGTGGCGATGCTCCGCGATGCGCAAGACGACGCGGCCGCCACGAAAGCGCTCACGCAGCGGCGCGGCCAGGGCCCGCGCCAGGAAACCATTGCCTTCCGGCCAGGTCAGCACCGCTTCACGCTCGCCGCCCTCCTCCGCTCCGGGCGGATGGAAGCCGTGGCGCGCGGCGAAGTAATGCAGCCCTGCCCACGCGGACACCACTTCGATGCCCGCGCCGTAGTCGTCGCGGCAGCAGTAATCGAGATACCAGCGCAGGTGCGCGTCGCTGAATTCGCGCGCGGCGAGCCACTGCGCGAAGGTCGCGCCGTCCAGTCCGCGCAACTTCTCGCGCTGGCGCAAGGGGATCGCGAAAGCGCCGGTGCGCCGCGCGGCCTCGACCTCGCGTGCGAAGCGCACGTACTGCGCCAGCGTGCTGGCGCCGACGCCCGACAGCGGCAGCAAGCCTTCCTGCCACTGGCCCTCGAGGAACAGCCGCTCCTGCGGCGCGTGGCACAGGTGCCGCTCGTCATAGGTCCAGCGGCCGGCCACGCGCTTGCGCAGGCCCAGTTCTTCCAGGAAGCCCTGCACCTCGCGCGCCGCGTCACCCGGCACCGGCAGGTAGTGCGCGCCGAGCGGACAGGCGATGCCGTCCACGGCGCTGGCGCGGCTGTTGCCGCCCGGCGCGTCCTCCAGGTCCAGCAGCACGAAGTCCTCGCGCCTGCGCAGGCGCAGCGCGCGGGCTGCTGCCAGGCCAGCGATGCCGCCACCGGCGATCACCACGTCCGCGCGCCGCGAGACCGCCGGTGCCGGCCACTCGCGCATGGTGCGCAGCAGGTGCCCGCGCTCGACCTCCACGCCCGCGAAGCCGCCCGGGATCTCGGGCGCGGGCCGCGCGCAGCCCACCACCGCGCCGGCAGCGGCGAGCAGCGCGGCGCGCCGGGTGATCAGGGATGCAGCTTGCCCCATTCGCGTTCGTAGGTGGTCACCAGGGCCTGGTTGGCCAGGCGGTTCACTTCCGCCGGCACGCGCGCCATGTCGCGCGGGAAGTCGAAGAGCGCAGGCACGCCTGCCGCGGTGAGGAAGCGCAGGCCCTCGGGCAGGCGCTCCGGCGGGCGCCAGGGCCTGCGGCCGGCGATCACGAAACCCCATTCACCGAAGCTCGGCACATGCGCGTGGTAGGGCGAGGTGCGCAGCCCCACCGACTCGATGGTGTGCACCACCGTCCAGAAACTCTGGCGCGCGATCAGGGGCGAGGTGGTCTGCACCACCGCGTAGCCGCTGGCGGCCAGCCGTTTGTCCAGCAAGGCGTAGAAGGAGTTGGTGTACAGCTTGCCGATGGAGAAGTTGGTGGGATCGGGAAAGTCGACCACGATCACGTCGAACATGTCCTCCACCTGCTGCAGCCACTGGAAGGCGTCGGTGTTGACGATGCGCACCTTGGGCGACTTCAGCGCCCCGGCGTTGAGCGCCACCAGCGCGGGATCGCTCGCGAACAGGCGCGTCATGTGCGGGTCCAGTTCCACCAGCGTGATGCTCTCCACGGAGGGGTAGCGCAGGATCTCGCGAATGGCCAGGCCGTCGCCGCCGCCCAGCACCGCCACCTTGCGCGGCGCGCCGTGCGCGGCCATCGCAGGATGCACCAGCGCCTCGTGGTAGCGGTATTCGTCGGCCTGCGCGAACTGCAGGTTGCCGTTGAGGAACAGGCGCAGTCCGCCGCGCCCCTGCGTCAGCACGATGCGCTGCCAGGGCGAACTCTCGGCCATGACGATGCGGTCCTGGTAGAAGCGGTCCTCCGCCATCGACGTGATCTGCTTCGATCCGGCGAACGCGGCGCCGAGCGCGCCGATGGTCAGCACGCACGCGAGCGCATGCGCGAACACGCGGCGCAATTCGTGCCGGAACAGCCACAGCGCCCACACGGCGATGAGCGCGTTCATCATCCCGAACAGCAAGCCGGTGCGGATCAGCCCCAG
>JAESGR010001145.1_pt1 | contig 10553 bp, 14 predicted proteins | sample 9269771 | NCBI WGS metagenome assembly JAESGR01 (sample SAMN15739572, study PRJNA653492) | algae metagenome | isolation source: Chroococcus sp. CMT-3BRIN-NPC107 and co-occurring heterotrophs from well... | place: USA: Clark Mountains Wilderness, California | collected 2010-04-18
CAGCGCCTGGTTCGAATGGACCGGCGACAAGGGCTCCAAGGTGAAGCACCGCTTCGCCCGGGCTGACGGCAAGGCGATCTGGTTCGCAGGGCTGTGGGACCGCTGCGCCACCGTCGACGCCGGCGAAGTCCGCAGCTTCACGATCCTCACTGGGCCGTCGGCCGGCCGGCTCCCCGACTACCACAATCGCGCGCCGGTCATCCTCGAACAGGACGAGTGGAGCGCCTGGCTCGACACGGCTCACGACCCCCAGGCCCTTTTCTCGGCGGTTCGGCCCGAGCGGTTCGAAGTCGCGAGACCCGCCTAGCCGGGCTTAATGAGGTCCGCTGCCCGCGGCCGAACCAACGTCAGTGATCGACCCTTAGCGGACCTTCAGGGCCTCCGCTTTCCGGCACCATGTGACAGGTGGCCGCCAAAATAGTGTCGGTGCGCCGATGCGCTATACATTGGCTACGATGCTGAACCTGACGGGCACCTTGAGCGGCTCTGTCCCCCTCAAAACACTGCGCCATGACGAGGCGGTGCTTGGCTCTGTTGAAGGGCTCTTGGGCCGGGAAGGCCTCCCCGTCACCGAACGAGGCCCCAACTTCGTGGAGTTCAAGCGCCTGTCGTGGGGCGAGTTCTCGACAGCTAACAAATGGCCGACGCTTGCAATCTACAGCCAAGGTCGCTTCGAGATAGAGAACACATCATACGGGCGGAGGCTTCGATACGTTCTACGCAGTCCAGGTCTCCTTCTATTCTGCCTGATTGGCGGGTGCGTGCGCGATGCACTTACGGAATCGCTGGCCCGAGTTGGATTTGGCACGAATTACGAACTAACTGCCGACGGCCGCTTGATTGATGACCTGATCGATAAGCTCTTCGTGCCCTAAGGCGGCCATCCGGCCTTAGCGGACGGGAAAAGGCTCCCGCTGCACACTGAGCGCGAGCCCGGCGGTGGGCCGCCACTTTCGAGGATTGCGATGACATGGTGGGGTCGGCTCTTGGACCGGATAGCATCCCGATCTTCGCTCGACGGCCTTGAATATCGGGTTGCCTTCAATCTCTACAGCGAGGATGGCAAACGCGCGGTCGAGGTGCGCGAGTTCAGCAACGGCAGGACCTACATCGTCGAGCGAGAGTGCGTGGAGGGCACCACGTTCGAGGACCGGCACAACGGCAGCATGGTGGGTCCGTTTGCGTCGCCCGCGAAGGCCGAGAAGTTCATCGTCGGGACCCGGTGGTTTCTTGGCTCTGGCGAGTAGCGCGATGCCTACTCGGGCGCGAAGGAGAGGCTGACACGTTCGCTCTTTAGGTGGCCATGTGCGCCGTAGCTCGAACCGAACCTAAGCGTGATCCCTAGTTCGTCGCGCTCACTTCCAGCCCGTCCATGATCGTGGCTTCCATGATGTCGTGGAGTTCGACCTCCATCACCTTGCTCATTGTGAACGTGACCGCCGCCTGCTTCGTCTGAACGTAGCAGCCGTCACTGGTCAGTGCGGGGCCGGCCTTGAAGATGTGCGCGACGAGCACGCTGTCTGCGCCCTACCATTTACCGTCGGAGGACTACACGACGATTGGTCGATCTTCATCCCCTCGGAAGATTGCCGCGCTATACGCGAAGAGGAGCCTCAAGCCGAGCGGGATGCCACGGACGCCGAACAATCCGCGAATGAGGTACTTGCTGAGCAAGTATCGGGCGCCGGGGTGACCTTCACTTGCCGCCCACTCAAGCGGCACTTTCCAGGCGAGCCGTTCGGCAAGTGGAAGCGTCGACCTAAGATTGAGGCGAATGAGCCGGTACACGGCGGGAACAAAGCCACGCTGCCAGCCGGCCTCGTAGACCTTCTCGGCCTCTCCAATTTGCCCCCTCGAGACCAGATCCGCGCCGTAATCTAGCAAGCCGCGATCCGAGCCGCCCTCAAACGCGCGCCGATACCATGCTTGCGCTTCCTCTGGGTCTTTCGGCACGCCCCACCCCACAGCGTAAGACCATGCGACGTAGGGTGCGCTGTAAATCGACCCGCGGTTTGCGAAATCCAGCAGTTGTACAAACCCTTCCTTCGGTGAGGCGTCGTGCAGGCGGATCGCCGCCAGGACCTCATCCTTGAACGGGTCGGCCTGGAGGATGTCCCAATCATTCGCCTGGGCGTACTCCCACCTCCTCAGGAGCTTGAGCTGCTCCGCCGCGAAGTCGCCCATACCGAGCCTTGAGCGAAGCCAAGCAATGAAACCCATCAGGGGAAGCGCTCCTTCAACCGCGGAGGCGACAGCGTGACTATGAGGCCACCCGACGGCCAGTCAACGCCCGCTGACCACCCACCTCTGACTTCGGGAAGTTCTGCTCCGGATTGGAACCCGGATTGGGTTGAGGGCCCTGAGTCACCGCTCTCACGCGAGGACCAATGGCCCGCTCGCCTTCCCGCCGACAGTACATCGCGCTCAGATGCCAGACATCGTCGAGTTCCAGCACCGGCGCCTCGTCTCCACCCCGCCGAATGGCGCCGAGTGGCTGCACGAGATCAAGTTCGACGGCTACCGGCTGCAGGTGCAGGTGCGCGGCGGCTCCCCCAAGATCCTGACCAGGAACGGTCACGACTGGACGTCCAAGTTCCCGGAGCTGGCGCGGGACGCCAGCGGGCTGCCGGACTGCATCTTCGACGGTGAGCTGTGCGCCCTCGACGCGCGTGGGTACTCGAACTTCTCCGGCCTGCGGGCCTCTATCAGCCCGGGCAAGACAGCGGGCCTTGTCCTCTTCACTTTCGACCTGCTCTGGCGCGGTAGCGAGGACCTAAGACCCTTCGCGCTCAGCGCCCGTAAAGGCGTCCTCAGCGAATTGCTCGAAGGCGCTGCGTCGCCTCGCCTGCGCTGGGTCGACCACCTCGACCAGGGTGGGCCGGCGCTGCTCGACTCCGCCTGCCGCCTTGGCCTGGAGGGTGTGGTCTCCAAGCGTAAGGACGCGCCCTACCGCCCCGGCCGTGGCGAGACCTGGCTGAAGAGCAAATGCCGACCCGGACAAGAGGTGGTGATCGGAGGCTGGGTGCAGGAGCGCCTCGGCCGCTTCAAGGCCCTGCTCGTGGGCGTCTACGACGACGGCAAGTTGCGCTACGTCGGCAACGTCAAGACCGGCTTTAAGGGCTCAGCAGATCTGCTGCGGCGGCTGGAGGCGCTGAGGGTCGAACACAGCCCCTTCGCGCTTGGCGATCCGCCCTGGCAGCACGTGAATTGGGTGCGGCCTGAACTCGTCGCCAACGTCGACATCGCGGAGTGGACGGGTGGAGGCCAACTTCGGCAGGCGAGCTTCAAGGGTCTACGCTATGACAAGGACCCACGGGAGGTGACGCGAGAGGGTGGCTGAGCCGCCCCTAAGCTCTCGTATGGCGCGCCGCTTGCTCCTCCGATCTTCACGAGGTCGATATGAGCAAAACTGAGAAGTGCCCGCCCTACCTCCGCGACGTCGCAATGGGGGCTGCAATCCGGATGAAGCGGCGCGTCGCCGGGCTGTCAGAGCGGGAGTTGGCCGAGGCGTGCGACCTTACGGTCAAACAGGTCGCCGCGCTCGAGCGGGGAAGGTCACATCTTCCAGCCAGCAGCTTGCCAGCCTTCGCGCGAGCACTGGGCTGCGATGAACAGGATCTAATTGCGGTGCATGAGGAATTTACCGGCCCGCCAAAGCCGTTGCGACGCAGTCCTGTTTAGACATTCGCGGGTGAAGCACGTCCCCCCTTCAGTGGCGTTTCATCCTCTCGGCAGCCGCGTCGAGCGCGTCGCGGTTGTTCCCGTGCTTCGAGATCAGATCTCGCGCCTGATCCATGCTGAGCCCATGCTTGTCGGCGAAGTAGCGGACCTCGTAGTCCTCCGAGCCGGAGACCCGGCTGCGGTCGGGCTCGCCCACGTTCTGCTTGTTGTCGGACATGGTGATCTCCTCTGGCTTAGCCTTGAGGGAGTCGTGGAGAGCGGTGGAGGTTCCCGCTGAAACTTTGCCCGAGGTGCTCGGTTCACCCGGCGCAGCGGCGTTCTCCCGTCCAAGTGCACGTCCCTGCAGCAGCGCCCCGGCGATTGCGTGCGCCGGGGCGCTTCGCTGCGCATCGGGCTCAGCCGCGCCCGCGCCCTGGCGGAAACCACGGCCGGCTTTCCCAAGTGGCGCGGCCGCAACGAGGGCAAGTCGCCTTCCGCAATGCTCCTAGTGCCCGGATACCCGTGCGCTCGTCGCCTGTGCCGAGCTGCTTCAGCCGAGCCAGAACCGCGCCCATGCCCGCGGTGACGCTGGCCCCACACGGGCAGCAGAACAGCACGCCGACTTGCGGATGGTGCTCGATGTAGTGGGCTAGGGGGACGCCGGGCTCTGTCCTGCGGGACACGTTCGTGATGGTGGTGCGGGCGCCAACCCGCGACCGGTAAGCCGCAACCTGCGCCCAGGTTCAAGGCGAAGCTTGTCGGCGTCCACAGGATCGATACGGTCGCGCTATGTGTGGACGCTTCGACACCTCGCACCTCTACTGGCGGGACATCCACGAGCAGCTCTCGACCCTGATCCCGGTCAGGACGGAGCCTCTGAACCTGGAGCCGAACGACGACGTACGGCCCACGACGCCGCAGTTGACCGCCCGCATCGAAGACGGCGGCTGGGTGCTGGAGAAGATGCGCTGGGGCCTGGTGCCCTTCTGGCGCAACGGCAAGCCGCTGAAGGACACAGCCAAGGGCGCCGACGACGGGTTCAAGCTGACGACCTTCAACTGCAAGGTCGAGACCTGCCACAGCGCCGCGACCTTCCGCGACGCGTTCGCTAAGCGCCGCTGCATCGTCCCCGCGAGCGCCTGGTATGAGTGGACGGGAGACAAGGGGGCCAAGGTAAGGCACCGCTTTGCCCGGGCTGACGGCAAAGCCATCTGGTTCGCGGGACTATGGGACCGATGCACCACGCCGGACGCCGGAGACGTGCGCAGCTTCACCATCCTCACGGGACCCTCCGCGGGGCGGCTTTCGGATTATCACAACCGTGCGCCGGTCATCCTAGAGCAGGACGAATGGAGCGCCTGGCTCGACCCCACCCAAGACCCGACATCGCTGTTCACCGCAGTCCGCCCCGAGCGGTTCGAAGTGGCGCAGACCGCATAACTTGCGCGCTTCATCGTCGGCCCGAAGACCTCAGTCTTGGGCGTGTTGAGCTCTGCTGGTTGCGTAGGAACGGAGAACGAAAAGGACGCCCCACGAGTGTCGATTTGCACCCACATCGCGGATGATTGCTGCGGTATCGCAGTCTCCTTAGCAGCTACTCCGCCCCGATCCTCAGCGTGAACACCGGCCTCTCGCCGTCATCGACCTGGATCACCCACTCAGCGCCGGGCTTCAGCGCCTCAGGCTCGTCCTGTAGCAGTTGGCCAGCCGTGGTGACCGCCTGGGTGCGGGCAGCGGCGTCGTCGGGTAGGTCAAAGGAATCGTCCGACACTCGGCTGTTCCGGACGTGGAAGTGGTAGAGGGGCATTCACGGCGAACAGCCTCCGCGACATCGAGTTCCGCTAGGGTTCGACCCTGTTGCCATCGCAATCGACGGCGAACAGCCGCGTTGGCCCCAGGAAGACGACGATGCGCTCGCACCCATCGTGCTCTTTCAACAGCTCCGGAACACGGGTGAGTGTCTCAGAGGCGCGTTTCACCTCGACTGTTCGAACGGCGATGGGGTCGCCCGGAAGAAAGACCTTGAGGTAGTACACTGCTGTCGTTTTCACTCGCCGCGCACTGCCCACCACTTTCGGGAAATACCGATCAGGCGCGATGCGAGGGAGACGGCGGTCTACCAGTGCGGCCGGCAGCAGCAACTCACCTCAACGCCGCACGTACTCATATCGTGGGTTTGCGACCTGGACCTCGACCACGGAGTGGCGGTGGAAGGGGTGGGCGAGGGGCCCCGCCCTCATGCAGGCGAGGTCCGGGACTGGGGTGCGGGTACCGACGTGCCCGCTCAAAGCCCGATGATGCGGCAGGTTCCGAGCGCGGGGGGTTGCAGGCGCGACGCCTCGAACCCGATGATCGGCAGGTTCGCCCTGCGCGGATGAGGCGGGGGAAGGCGGCGGCTTTCGGTCTGGCAACTGACGCTGCCCTCCCCCGTCGGCGGTCTTCCGTGGGAAGCTCCCGCTCGCGCAGAGGCGACGAGCCGGAGCATGGAAGACTATCCTCCTCTTCCCGGATCGAAGCATCGCCCAAGGCGTTGTCGAGTAGCAGACATTGCCCTCCCCCGACGTGCAGTTCTGACTAGGAGCCGCACCTTGAATGAGCTGCCAATACTGCTGGTGGAGGACGAGCCCCTAGTTCAGGAGCTTCTCAGCGAAGCCCTTGAAGGCGCCGGATACAAGGTGTTGATAGCGAGCCGAGGTCAGGAAGCGCTTGAACTGCTGGACCAAGAGGCGACGAACGTCAGCGGGCTTGTGACAGACATCAATCTCGGGGCAGGGCCAAAAGGCTGGGATGTCGCTCGCCGCGCCCGCGAGCTGCACGCCGACCTCCCCGTCGTATATCTGAGCGGCGATAGCGCTCACCAATGGACGGTGCAGGGCGTTCCGCACAGCGTGATGATCCAGAAGCCGTTCGCCAACAGCCAGATTATTGTGGCTTTGGCGGAGCTGTTGAACGCTCGAACACAGGATCTGTGAGCGAAGCGTCCGCTTTCGATGCTGAATACAGGAACCGCTTCCGACCCAAAGCAGTAATCCGAAAGGTCTGCTTGAGGGATGATGGCGCTGGCGAGCGCACCGACCAAGAAGCGGCAAGGGCCGATCGCCTTCAGCTTTGTCTACATGCGCGACGCGCCTCAGGAGTGCTTTAGGAGGACGGCGGCTGCTTGCTTGACTTGCCCGAGTTGGACCGCTTCCCTCCCAGGTCGCTTATGGGGTGGGCAATGAATTCAGAGCAACCGCCGAAGCGGAGCATCGCGTTGCTGGCCGCGATTTTCATGGCCTCGATCGTCACGCTTCTCGGCGTGGTGATGGTGGCCGGGGCGGCACCGTATCTCGTCTCGGTCGCGGTCCAGCAGCGCTTCATTGACATGTGGACCGTGCTCAGTGCCCTAGTCGTTGCTAGCGCCCTCGTAGGAGTGGTTGGCGCTTGGTTCCGCATACGTCGCAACAAGCCCTTTCAGGCGATGTTCCTGCTTCTCCTACCGATTGCCGCTACCCACCTTCTCGAGGCGAACCGATGCGACTTCTACCCGATGTGCGAAGCCACCGACTGGGCCAGGTTGCCACCTGCTGCATTCGAATGGAGCGTGCCGCGTCAGGAGAGACCGAGGTTCTCGCGAACAGCGCCTCCTGAGATCAAGGTGCTGGACGGCGATACGTTGCTGTTCAATGGCAGGCTGGTCCGCATTGCCGGGATCGATGCCCCTGAGCTCGGTCAGACAGCTAAGTGCTGGGCGGAAGCAGCCTTGGGAGGTAAAGCTCGCAATGCACTAGAGTCGGAGTTGTCGTCCCCTGATGACCCTTTCGAAAAGCGGGCTTGGGAACTCGTGGAGGTGTCCCCCCCGATGCTGATGGTCGCATCCGTGCAAACCTGATCACCAAAGACGGCCATGACATCCGCGATGCCATGGTCGTGGATGGCTACGCGGCACGGACAGAAGGGCAATGGGATTGGTGTGGCCTTGACGCCAACCTTCACTCGCCCCGCTCTGGCGAGCCCATTCCCCACGGGCCGAAGATGTGGTGGCCTGCCGAACACATCTACGACAGGCGAGCCGCCGACTGAGAGGGAGCATGGCTTTCTAGGTGCTCCAGATGAGCGTGCCAGTCACCAGGCCTATGGAACCGGATAACCGCTTTCCACCCATAGCTGACCTTCGGATGGTCTGCTGTCTGGGCCGTCGGCGCAGTGTCCGCTTCTAGGCAATGGGCCGCCGTCCGCTTCCGACCCATTGCTGACCTCCAGAATGGCCGCTTAGGCACGCGCCTGGAGGCGAGGTCTCGGTCCTCAGCGTCCCCTCCTGGCGCTGAACTGAATTTCCGCTACCGGAGCAAAGCAGGGTGTTTGAGTAGCCATGCGGATACGCGTTTGGATACACGGGCCAGACGGCCCCTCCCGAGACTTCGAACTCCTCAGCGATCCTCTACCCCGCCCCAGCGGCCACCGGACACGGTCGCCCGACGACCCCCGATCTCACCGGCGACCCGGCCTACGCCGCGGAGGCCGGGTAGCCGGTTGCAGATCGTCGCCGCGCCCCCCGACCTCCTAAACCATCTGATCACCACGCCCGTCCCGCGAGCAGCGCCGCGAGCCCTGCTGCCGGCCGGGCGCGCGCGCTAGCCGCGACGGCCTGAGCCCGCACAAAAGCGCCCCCGGGCCCTGCGGCGCCGGGGGCGTGAGATCGAGCGCAGCGCCGAGGGCTCAATCCCGCGCCGCCCTGTCCCAACTCGCGCCGCTCGCCGCCGTTCCTGGGCCCCCTCAAAAGAAAGGAGCCCGCCGTCTCCGCCGGGCTCCCCTTAGGCTCTACTCTGAACCCGCTTACGGCGCGATGTCGATGGTCGCGTGACGGTTCAGCGGTTCCTTCACGCCCTCGCCGTCCGCACGGCCGGTTGGCTTTCGCCCTTCCAGTCGACGGGAACGCTTCGACTGGTCGACGCCGGCCGAGACCAGGGCGTCGGCCACCGCCTTCGCACGGCGCTCCGACAGGCGGACGTTGTAGGCGGCCGAGCCGGAGCTGTCGGCGCGGCCGACGACCACCACGCGCGAGGCGCCCTGGTCGGTGCGGGTGTAGTTCGCTGGCCTCATACGACGGGGCCGGGGGCCGCCTCGTACTGTGGGCACGGTTCACTTGCCCGACAGCCCTCCACCGGTAGAAAGCTGAGGAGACCGTCGATCAACGGGGATTCTTGGTGAACAAGCTCTCGCTTTACACTGCTATTCTGGCGCTCCTTGCGGTGTCTGGCGCGGCTGACGCCCGCAAGATGCCCAAGGCCGCGCCGGTTCCGGTGGCGCCAGTTCCGGTCGCGGCAGTGCGGGTGGCTCCGACTGACCCGGTGGAGCTCTACTATTTCCAGCATGGCGATGCTCCAATCTGGCTGCGCAGCGATGCCACCCGGGCTGCAGCGAGCCGCCTGTCGGGCCTCCTGCGCCGGTCGAGCATCGACGGCTTCGCGGCCGGTCCGGCGCTCGCCGCCGATGTCGATGCCGCGCTCGCTTCGGCGGCTCCCGGCAACGCGGAGGCGACCCGCGCGTCCGAAGTCCGCATCAGCAAGGCCTGGGTCGCCTACATGCAGCACCTGCGCACCCCGCCCAAGGGCCTGGTCTACGGGTACGAGTTGCTCGCTCCGCACCGCCGGCCGGATCAGATCCTGCTCGCCACAGCTGCGGCTCCGGACCTTGGCGCGGCGTTGACCCGCATGTCAGACGTCAATCCGATTTACCGGTCGTTGCGTGACGCCGCGCTGGCCGCGGGAATGACGACTGCGACGCCGGAGCTTCTTTCAAACCTTGAGCGGGCGCGGGTGCTTCCGGCCGTCGGCCGGTTCGCGGTGGTGGACGCGGGCAATGCGACCCTCACGATGTATGAAGATGGCCAGGCGGTGGACCGGATGAAGGTGATCGTCGGAACCCGCGAAACGCAGACGCCGATGATCGCGAGCATCATCCACTATGTTGTGCTCAATCCTTATTGGGAGGTTCCGCCCAGCCTGACCAAGAAGATCATCGCTCCCGGCGTCCTGAAAGGCGGCAACGCCTATCTGAAGCGCAACGGCTATGAGGTGATGAGCGACTGGACCAACGAAGCCACGGTTGTTCCCGCGTCCGAGGTGAAGTGGGCGGCGCTGGCCAAGGATCCCGGGCTGGTTCGGGTCCGGCAGCGCCCGGGCCCGCTGAACAGCCTTGCAAGCATGAAGATCCCGTTTCCGAGCGGGCAGGACATCTTCCTCCACGACACGCTGGACAAGTCCAAGTTCAGCCTCGCCGATAGGCATCTCTCCAACGGCTGCGTGCGACTGGAAGATGCCCAGCGCTTCTACCGCTGGCTCCACGGCAACACCCCGGCGCCGAGCACCAAGGAAGCGGACGTTCTCGTCAAGCTTCCCGAGGGCGTGCGGATCTACCTGACCTACCTGACCCAGGAGGCCGGCGCCGACGGCAAGCTGGTGTCGCGTGGCGACCCCTATGGGTGGGACGGCCGCCCAGACCGGCAACTCGCCGCGGCGACCTACACCAGCCCGACGCGCGGGGCCCCCTGACCTCCCTGCGGGCGTTATTTCCGGATATTCGCGAGGGCGGGGCGCCGGGCAGGCGCTCCGCCCTTTGCTTTGTCCGAACAAAGCGACGGGCGCTTCCCTGAAGGCATGAAAAAACGGGGCGGAGCCGAAGCTCCACCCCGTTCTCGTTCTGCCTTGCTGCAGGAGGCAGGTTTCCCGAGAGAGCCTGCTCCTTTCGCTTAGCCGCGGACCGGCGCAACCGGGGGCGGCTCGGGCGGCGGCGCAACCGGGCAGTTGTCCGTCGCCGGGATCACCGACCCATCCGGGCACGTCTGCGTGGCAGGCGGCGGCGGCGGAGGCGGAGGCGGGGGCGGGGGCGGCGGGGGCGGCGGGGGCGGCGGG
>JAESGR010001146.1_pt1 | contig 10548 bp, 11 predicted proteins | sample 9269771 | NCBI WGS metagenome assembly JAESGR01 (sample SAMN15739572, study PRJNA653492) | algae metagenome | isolation source: Chroococcus sp. CMT-3BRIN-NPC107 and co-occurring heterotrophs from well... | place: USA: Clark Mountains Wilderness, California | collected 2010-04-18
GCACTACCCGATGCTGGCCAGGAACCTGCTCTATACCGGTGTCACCCGCGGCAAGAAGCTGGTGGTGCTGGTGGGACAGCGCCGGGCCCTTGCCATCGCGGTCAGGAACGGCGGCATGAGGCGGCGATGGTCCAGGCTGCAGGAGTGGCTGAGAGACATGGAGGCAGAACGTCAGCTACCGATCTGACGAGGCTCAAGGCCTGCTCGTCGCCGTCGTTGTCCCGCCTGATCTGCATGGGCCAAGATGTTGCATCGTGCATCTTTGGGCGCTGGAAGTGGGCTTCCATTTCAGGAACGTCAGTAATGAAACGGAAGGATACCGTTGCCTCCCAGGCGCGGCCGGGGTGGCGGGAACTCCTGACAGGCACGAATGCAGGGCACTGCTTGATACTGGCCGGCGGTGTCGGGTTGCACGCCGTCAATATCTTCCTCGTGACCACCATCCTGCCATCCGTGGTCACCGAGATTGGCGGTCTCGCCTATTATGCCTAGAACACGACCCTGTTCGTGGTCGCCTCGATCGTCGGTTCGGCGGTCTCGGCTCAGATGCTCGCACGTCTTGGGCCACGCAGCGCCTATCGGCTTGCCGTGTCCGTCTTCGCGCTCGGAACCCTGGTCTGTGCGGCTGCCTTGAGCATGCCGGTGCTGCTCGCCGGCCGCGTGCTGCAAGGACTTGGCGGCGGCACGCTGGTGGCGCTCTCCTATGCCCTGATCCGGCACCTGTTCCCCGAGAGCTTGTGGCCGCGGGCGATCTCGCTGGTGTCGGGCATATGGGGGGCGGCGGCGCTGACCGGGCCGTTCATTGGCGGGATCTTTGCCGAGCTGGGCAGCTGGCGTGCTGCATTCGGCGTCCTGCTGCCGCTATCGGCCGCCTTCGTGCTATTGAGTGAGCGCATCCTGGTAGGAGTGGATGCGGAAGAACCGGATGGCGCCGCTTCCGGTCCTCCGACTGCTCCTGCTCGCCCTCGCCGTCCTGATCGTCTCCGCCACCAGCCTCGTTGCGGATGCCTGGCTGAATGCAGCCGGCGTAGTGGCCGCGGCTGTGCTCATGGCAGTCCTGGCTCGGCTCGACAGCGCCTCGACCGAGCAGCTGCTGCCATCGGCAGCGTTTCGGCCAGGCACGCCGCTCGGCGCGACCTATGCGGCGATGGCACTGCTGGTGGTGGGCACCACGACCATCATCTTCGTGCCCTTGCTGCTGCAGGTGCTGCACGGTCTCTCGCCCTTGGCGGCGGGTTATCTGACCGTCATTGAAGCACTTGGCTGGACCGGCGCCGCGCTCGCCACCTCGTCGGCTGGACCAGCAAGCGCCCGTTACGTGATTGCGGCTGGGCCGGCGGTCATGCTGGCAGGGCTGTTGGGTCTGTCCTGGTCGATGCCAAGCGGGGGCAGCCTCGCCCTGATTGCGTTGTGGCTGGTCTTGGTCGGCTCCGGGATCGGCATGGGGTGGGCGCATCTGGCCAGCCGCGCGGTGGCGGTGGTGGCGGAAGGCGAGCAAGACCTGGCGGCCGCCTCGCTTTCGACCGTGCAGCTGGTGGCGACCGCGTTCGGCGCGGCGCTGAGCGGCATGGTCGCCAATCTGGCGGGCCTGTCCGAACCCGGCTCGGCCGGCGGGACCGCGGAAGCAGCGCGCTACCTGTTTGCCGTGTTCGCAGCGGCTCCGGCACTGGCTGGCCTCACCATTGCGGCCATCCTGAGGCGGCCGATCGAGCATCCGTTCTGATTGACCAAGGATCGGTGGAAGGGCAGGCTTTCTGATAGCGCCCGGGCTCATCTGCAAGGGTCTGACCAAGCAACGCTCTCCCCGGACCTTGCCGTGGAAGCTTCAGAGGGGGAGGCGAGCATGTTCAGCCTTGCAGGCAAGGTCGCGCTCATCACTGGGGGTAGCTCAGGAATAGGGCTTGCCACAGCACAACGCTTCGCTGCCGATGGTGCCAAGGTCGTCGTTGCCTGCCGGTCCGACGCTACCAGCATCGTCACGCCATTTGGCGGCGAGTATCTACCGGTCGATGTCTCGGACGAACATCAGGTCGAAGCTCTCGTTGAGGAAGTCATCCGGCGTCATGGCCGGATCGACGTTCTGGTGAACTCAGCCGGGATCATCGCTGATCCTGTGCCGATCACCGAGCTTGCGGCGTCCAGCCTGCGCCGGCACTTCGACGTCAACACGCTGGGCATTTGGGCCACCATCCATCACGCGGCGCCGCACATGGATGGTGGAAGCATCATCAATGTCTCCTCGATTGCCGGCCTGCTGGGCATCGCGACCTATACCGCCTATGCGGCCTCCAAGGCAGCGGTGATCAGCCTGACCCAGACAGCGGCGGTTGATCTGGCACCGCGACGGATCCGGGTGAACTGCGTGTGCCCGGGCTCCATCGACACGCCGATGCTGCGCCAGCAGGATAATGTCGATACGGAGGTGGCACTGATCGAGGCCGCCTCGGCGTCTGGACGGGTGGGGCAGGCTGATGAGGTAGCGGCCCTCATCCACTTCCTTGCTGCGGATGATTGCCGCTACATCAACGGCCAGGCCATCGTGATCGATGGTGGCCTCGCAGGGCTCTATTCTGAAGCACTCATCGGGAAGCTTGTTGCCGCAAAGCAAGCATGAAGAGCTATGGGTTATTCTTGATCATTCAAGACGAACTTTTGGCAGATCTAGATCCAAACTGGACAGGACCCCCTTCCCTGTCATCTCTGGCTATGCCTGCGCCAGCAGCTGGGCCATCATCTTCATCCAGGCTTGATCTCTCTTTCCTTCCATTCGTGTAATACTTCGAGACGGCCAAGATCAGCCTAGCGGCCAGGCCACGGCGCTGACTGCCAGCCAAGTCGCCGGATCGAGCCATTTAATAGGCGGCGTGTGCCCATTCGGCTTGCTAGAGGAACCTGCGGATCTTCGCCGTTGTGGCCTTGAAAAAGTTCGATGTCATCCCGCCGCGGGCGCGGCTAACGCGGCGCTTTGGATCACTCCTGGACGCCTGGTGCATCTCGTGCAGGCTCAGTGGGTGGATGTCGCCCAGAAGCGGTCAGAACAGAAACAAGACTCTTCTCACGAAGGTAACGACTCTAAGGCCGATGACGCAATGAAAGCCATGTTCTACGAGATGTTCGGCCAGACCCCGGCGCTCGCGAGCCTGCCAGACCCAGTTCCGCCGGAAGATGGTGTTGTCATCGAGGTCGGAGCCAGCGGCGTCTGCCGCAGCGATTGGCATGGCTGGATGGGACATGATCCCGATATCAAGCTGCCGCATGTTCCGGGCCATGAGCTGGCAGGTCGGATCGTTGCCGCCGGCAAGGGCGTCCGGCGGTTCAAGCTCGGCGACCGCGTGACAGTGCCGTTCGTTTCTGGCTGTGGACGCTGTGCCGAGTGTCATTCCGGCAATCAGCAGGTGTGCCCTAGCCAGTTCCAGCCCGGCTTTACTCACTGGGGCTCGTTCGCACAGTATGTCGCGATCGACTTTGCCGAAACCAATCTTGTCGCTTTGCCAGATGCTGTCGACGACAGCATAGCGGCGAGCCTGGGGTGCCGCTTCGCGACATCGTTTCGCGCTGTCGTGGACCAGGCTCGGTTGAAACCCGGCGAATGGATCGCCGTCCATGGCTGCGGCGGCGTAGGGCTTTCCGCGATCATGATCGCTGCCGCGCTCGGAGCCAACCCGATCGCCATCGATCTTTCTGAGGAGAAGCTTTCGCTTGCCCGCGAATGCGGTGCCGTCGCGACCATCAACGCCTCTGTAACCTCAGCTGTGGTTGAGGCCGTTCGGGAGATCAGCAAAGGCGGTGCCCATGTTTCGATCGATGCGCTCGGGCACCAGACGACATGCTTCAACTCGATCCAGAATCTGCGCCGGCGTGGGCGGCACGTGCAGGTCGGCCTCATGCTCGGCGAGCAATCGACGCCACGCATTCCAATGGCGCAGGTGATCGGACAAGAGCTCGAGATCTACGGAAGCCATGGCATGCAGGCATGGCGCTATGATGCCATTCTCGCGATGATCGAAACTGGCAGGATCGCGCCAGGCAAACTGATCGGCCGCAGCATCAGCCTGGAAGACGGCATCGAGGCACTCATCACCATGGATCGACCGGATGCCGCTGGCATGAGCGTCATCACCCGGTTCGGATGAGGACCAAGCATAGAATGGTCATCGGGCGGAACCGGATCGCATCTGGTAGCCGGATGTGCATCACAGCCGACGCCTGCTCTTGAACATACAAACCGTGTCGTTCCCGCAACAAAGGTAGGGAGAGAGAAAGCCTCTCAAGGTGTCTGTGCAAAGATCGGTAGGCCTTCTGATAAACATGACATATTGTTAACAATCATCACCAGGATGTGATGTCGCAGCCCATCAACATCAGAGGGCTAACAGGATGGCCAACATCAACGGTACCAGCCAGGACGATGTCCTGCGCGGAACAACAGCCGCCGACGTCATCTGGGCACGCAGCGGCAATGACCAGATCAGCGGCCTTGCCGGCCATGACCGGCTGTATGGCGAGGCCGGCAACGACACGATCTATGGAGGCGACGGCAACGACCGCATCGGCGGGGGCCTTGGCAACGACCAGCTGTTCGGCCATGGCGGCGACGACACGCTGTTTGGCGATGCCGGGCGTGACTATCTCTGGGGCGATGCTGGCAACGACGAGCTGAATGGCGGTGCCGACAACGACGTCCTGCGCGGCAACTCGGGCAACGACATCCTGCGTGGCGATGGCGGCGACGACCTGCTGGACGGTGGTGACGGCAACGACCTGATATATGGCGGGAGCGGTGCCGATACCTTCATCGGTGGCGACGGGATCGATACCGTCTCGTTCTTCTTCCAGGAGTACGGCGTGTTCGTCCACATGGCCGGCCATTATGCCGCCAATGGCGATCCCGAGATGGTCGACCCGACGATTGAGGAACGGCTCGAGGGGGTGGAGCGGGTGCGCGGCAGCAGCTACGATGATTTGCTGTTTGCCCAGATCGAAGATGGCCTGCCTATCCAGTGGACCGAACCTCTCGCCTTTTTCGGCTTGGGCGGCAACGACCGCATCGTCGGTGGCAGCGCTGGAGATGAGTTGGAAGGCAATGACGGCGATGACGTCATCAATGGAGATGACGGCAATGATGTCCTGCGCGGCAACTCCGGCAACGACACCCTGCGTGGCGATGGCGGCAACGACCTGATGTATGGCGGGAACGGTGCCGATACCTTCATTGGCGGCGACGGGATCGACACCGTCTCCTATGTCGATGAGCAGCAGGGCGTGTTCGTTCACCTGGCCTCGGCCTATGTCCCTGGCAGCCATCCAGAGCTGGAGGACCATCTCACCTACGAATTCCTGACCAGCGTGGAGCGGGTGCGTGGCTCTGCGCATGACGATGCCCTGTTCGGCGTGATGAATGCATCCGAGGAGGAGTTGAACACGCCCATTGCTCTGTTCGGCCTGGGCGGCAACGACAGCATCACCGGCGGGTTTGCCGATGACGAGCTGGAAGGCAACGACGGCAACGACTTCCTCAATGGTCATGCCGGCAGCGATCTGATCGATGGTGGTGCTGGGGTTGATTTTCTCCAAGGCGGTGCCGGCGTCGGCAACGACCGCCTGACAGGGGGCAGCGACGAGGACAGCTTCGTCTATCGCGTCGACCACCGCATCGACGGTTCAGGCACGACGGGTGCTGACGTGATTACCGACTTCCACGCAGGCGAGGATGTGCTGCGCTGGAGTGCGTTTGTGGAGGCTGATCCCAACAACGGGCAGCCGATCGCTGGTGTCTCCTATGCTGCCGAGCTGTTCGGCGAGCTGGACACCAACAGTGACGGCAGGATCAGCGGCCTGGACACGTTCTCCGACAGCAGCGTTGTGGAAGGTGAACGCAGCCTGGTGGTCGACTTCTCGGCCTTCCTTAATGCTGAACTCGCGGCAGGCCATGATCTCAAGGGCACGCTCAGCGGAGACACCCTCACCCTGCTCGGCGTGACCAGCCTGAGGACGCAGGACATCGACGTCGTCTAGGCTCCTCTTCGGCCACGGCAGGCCATGTCAGGAGGCAGCACAGCCTCCTGACATGGCGACCTTCATTTGGCGCTACTGCTGCCGAGACCTCGCCGGGATGATGTTAGAGATAAAGCCTTCTTAGGGTGTGCCCCAGCAGGGCAGCAGCACGAGACACCAGAACTTGTCTCCGATGGGCTGTTCTTGATTATTCGAGACAGCCGCCTGAGCAGGCCCCAACCCCAACAGGACAAGGCCCGATGTCTTGCTCACGCTCCTCGGGCCGGTTTGCGCTACGTCATCAGACTATTTCCTGAATCCATCGCGGCCCCAACGGACGGCGGCTTCATAGAGTGGCCAACCCATGGGTGGGGCCTCGCCAGGCTTCGGCCATGGGCTGCCTTTGGCGACATGACCCAGCTCGGCCAGGTCGGTCCGCATGATCGACGCCACATAATCGGCTTCAGCAAACGCGCCCTCATCGATCAGCCTCCGCAGGCCGTCGGTAAGCTCGGCATGCTCCTGCAAGAGCGTGATCAGGGAGATGCGGGTCATCGTGCTATCCAGGTGCCAGAGCTTTCTTCCTGTAGATGTAGCATATAGCGGCGACGCCTGCCGCTCATCATGGCCAGGCCGACCACACGCGGTTGAACGTCAGGCTGCGCCAGGAGGGATCTGCCGGCACATCCGGCCGCTGAGTTCATAGGCGATCGCCAGCACCAGGACCATCGATGCCCACGTCCTCGCCGGCAGCATCGGTCGACGCCAGCTGGGGGCGGCCTGTCCATGCCCACCAGACCATCCCAGCCCTTCGACCACAGGCACCCCGGCACCCTCAATTGAGACGCGGAAGCTGCCTTCTCGCCCAGATGTTCCTTGTTGCGCAGGCAGCAGGTGTTGTCAGCAGCCTGATCTGCTATGCTCAGGTGATGACCGTCGCAGCAGCTTGCAGCCATGGAACTATGTGATGTATCGTGTAATTTGGTACAACGAGCTAAACAAAGAGCTCGCCCAGCTAGTCACGGGCGAACAACCGCAGGTACAGCAAAAGATCCGTGCCACCATCTCCCGTCAGCATTTCAGATCAGGCACTTTGTTCAGACTGCATTGTCCAGACAGTGATCGTGAAGCATTGGAAAGCTTCCTTAAGGACGAGATGGCGAGCATGGCTGCCATGGTGCCAGCCAAGCTGGAGCCTTGAATGAGTGCTGAGTGCAAGCACGTCGCTGCTCATGTTCGTCTCGATGGTCCAGGATCGACATGACCATGTCACGCCGCGGTCTGCTCCTTGTGCTTCTGGCAGGCTTGACCTTCCATGGCGGCTGGGCTGCATCCCAGGAGCTGAAGCTGTTTCGGTCGCGAGGCAATCCACGGCGGACAGAGACGGCTGGCACGCGGGGTTGGTCCGGCGACCTGGTCACCGTTCTCCTGCCGCACGAGACTGCTCTTTCCGCCAGCCCTGCTCCGGTCCTGTCGTGGTTCCAAGCGCGTGCCTTTGCCGGACGGGCAGAGATCAGCCTCACTTCCCCCGACAAGGGTGCTTTCATCGTTCGCGAGGTGATCCGCAGTGGCATCAGGCCGGGCATTCATCATGTGGCCTTGGCTGACCTCGGCACGAAGCTGCCACCAAACCTTGACCACGTTTTCAAGGTGACGCTCGTCCGCAACCCGAGCGATCGCCAGCAGGACGTCGTATCGACAGGCACTGTTCAGTATCTGCCACATCCGCCCTTTGCCGACGCTCGCGCGGCAGGTGCCGCCGGCTACTGGCTTGATGCGCTAGCCCTGGCTGATCCTGCTACCTATGCGCAACTACTCGAGGAAGCCGGTCTCGTCGCGGCTGCAGAATGGGTCCGGCAGCATGGGCTGCGTCGCCAGCGAGGTGGATGAGGCCGACCATGCCACTCTCCCGGCGGCCAATGTGTCATGAGGCGGAGGCAGGTCGCCAGGTGCATCTTACCCCGTATTTCCCAGATGCGGTGGCTTGCAGCTGACGTTCCTCGCTGATTCTGCTGTGAAAATCAGAGATATAGCGGCGGGTTGCTGGGTGCGGGATGGTGGACGCGACGGGTGAAACGAAACAGGTCCTGCGGGTCGCCTTCGACCGCCGCCTCAAGCTCGAGTTCCACGGCGCCAGGATCACCTCCGACGGCGGCCTGCTCGCCTACCACGAACTGGACGACGCCCTCGGCCTGACCGCGACGGCCGCATCCACCCTCGCCGAAGGCCGGTGCGGGAAGAACATTCGGCACAGTAGATCAAGGAAGGGAAGCTCGACCTGCGTGGGACCCGGCTGTCCTGCCCCGTACCTTCCGGGACAACGCGGTCCGGCTGCAGCTGTTCGCGCTCGCCTACAACCTGACCAACTTCCTGCGCAGCCTAGCACTGCCGAACGAGGTGGCGCGATGGTCGCTCTCGACCCTGCGCGAGAAGCTGGTGAAGATCGGCGCCCGGATCGTGCGCCACGGCCGCTACCTCGTGTTCCAGCTGGCCGAGGTGGCGGTGCCGCGTGCCCTGTTCGCCGCGATCCTGCGCCGGATCGACCGCCTGCGAGGACCGCCCGCCGCGGCGGCCTAACCAGAGCGAGCCGTGAGGATGGGCCGGAGACGAGGAGAGAGCCATGTGCCGAGATCGACCGACGGCACCAGAGTGGCCCGAATCCGCCTGCAGGTCGGAGTCGAGCGGCTCCTTGCGCCTGGGACCTACCGCCAGATACGCATTTTTGTTGACCAAAGACAATGCGAGGAGCAGCTTTTCCGGTAATGCTACCCGCCTTCGTAGCTCCTGACGGATCGGCGCTACCTAAACGCCGTGAGGCTGAGCTTCGGGCGTCTGTCAAGATTTGCTGCAGCCGGTATGACCGAGCCCATTTGGAGAATGTAGTGATAGAAAAGAAAGCCTTGCTTTGTTCGCTGCTAGTTCTTGCCGGCAATTTGTTTCAGTTCGTCCCAAGCGCTACCGCCGCATGCACGCCGGTGGTCTATGCTTTTCGTCATGCGGAAGATCTCAATGGCCCCCCGACGACACTCAAACCGGTTGGAATGGAGCATGCCAGCCTCTACGTTGAAATGATAACAGCTTTTGAACGTGCCAAGGATCATTGTCCTGTCGAATTTGTGTACTCAGTGAACCCAATTAAACCGGCTGGCGAGGCGGGCACGACTAATCCATTCTTTACAGCGCGCCCTTTAGCTAACGTCATCATGAATCTCGATCCCATTACCAAGATTGACAATAAGCGCATAGATGAATTTTTAGATACATCTAATATTGGCGCTGCCCGCTTTAGGAGTGTGATGCTTAGCAAAGTGAAGCTCGGTTCATCGGTGGCACTATTCTGGACAAGCCAAGGTCTGCCCAATCTTGGTAGAGCTATAGCTCCCGGCTTCAATATTCCGGCAACGCCAAAGCCACCGAGAAACGCTTCTTATATATTTAAATTCAATGGCAGCGATGGTTTTACCGCGCCGTTGAAACCAGACCAGTATGTGCAGTGCTTTAATTGGGCATATTTCCGGGCTCAAGGTGACATGAGTTCTTCCAAATACTATTGTGGCAGTGCAAGTAATGGCAACCTAAGTGATCTTATAGAGGCCAAGTACCTCTATAAACTGCATGGTCGAATTTGTAATACGAGTGACCTTACTCCTGTAGCGAACTCCGGTTATTATGGCTACTGTGTATCCCCTGTGAGCCCGTAGACTGGACGAATTCCTGCCCAGGAGTTCGCAGTTCAGCTTCCGGTATTTCCGGGAGATTGAAGAGCGCCTAATAGCCTTTGGCAGCCAGTCTTGAGATTGTGCCGTGGCTGACGTTGTAGGTGCGAGCAATCTCCCGAACCGACTCGCTGTTCTCGCGCCGCTGAATGGCTTCCTTCGCCTGATGAGGTGTCAGGCTCGGCTTGCCGCCCGTCCTTACCCCCGCGTGCCTTTGCCCGTTCCCTGCCCTCGCTTGTCCGGGCATGGATCAACGAGCGCTCAAATTCGGCCAGGCCGCCCATGACGGTCAAGAACAGCTCAAGCTACGAGCGGTGCTCCACCTTTTCGATCTCCTGCCCCTGCCCTGCGCGGAGGCCTGCCCGTCTCAGCTAAGGTGGCGTGTCAGGTGCTTGTTCATCTCGAACATGGTGACCTTCTTCTGGCCGAACACGGCTTCCAGCGTCGTGTCCGCCATGATCTCGCGGCCATTGTCCGGGTTTTGCAGCTTGTGCTGCTTGATGTAGTCCCAGACCTTCTTCACCACCTCGCCCCTGGGCAGGGGCTTGGCGCCGACCACTGCGGCCAGCTCCTTGGACGGCTGCACCGGCTTTTGCAGCGCGTTGGGCTTCTTGCCTGCTGGAGCGGCCGATGCCGGCTTGCCTTCAGCCTTGCCCGCCTTGCTCGGCATGATGGTCGTCCTTCTGCCCTGTGGTGCCGCTGGGCGGCAGGCTAGATGTTTGGTCCCAGAGTGTAGTGCTACGCTCGAGCAGCACATCTGGAAGGACGGGCCAGGTTCTTCACGGCCGCGCCACCACGACCGAGGCGGTTCGTCGGGCAATCCAAGCTAGTGAAGCGA
>JAESGR010001147.1_pt1 | contig 10539 bp, 11 predicted proteins | sample 9269771 | NCBI WGS metagenome assembly JAESGR01 (sample SAMN15739572, study PRJNA653492) | algae metagenome | isolation source: Chroococcus sp. CMT-3BRIN-NPC107 and co-occurring heterotrophs from well... | place: USA: Clark Mountains Wilderness, California | collected 2010-04-18
CCGGCCAGAGCTTCTGCGCGGTCCCCAGCACCGCGCGGAACACGCGCAGCGCGATGCTGGCCTGGTAGTAGCCGGCGGTCACGTCCGCCGGAGCGCTCGAGGTGGGCATGGCGCCTCCTTCAGAAGAACACGAGGTCGTCGTTGCTGCGGGGCAGGCGGCGCCAAGTCGCGAGCGCGGCAGAAGCGACGCGCCAGGCGGCATAGCCGCCGGCAAGGGTGAGGACGATCAGCATGGCTTTCTCTCCTTATCGCACGGCTGTGCGAAACGTGGGCGCGGCACGGCGCGAAATGGTTCTTGCAGGCAGTCAGGTCTGGTAGGTCTTGCGCAGCCGATCCCAGCTGGCCTGGGCCCGCTCGGGCGCGCGCGGGTCGCGCAGGAAACGGATGTCGTGCACCAGCCCCATGGCCAGGCTGTAGATCTCGCCCACCAGCTGCTCGGGATCGGTGTCGTCCTTCAGGTGGCCGGCTTCCATGGCCTGCACCACGGTGCGACGCAAGGCGGCGCGCCAGCGGACGACCTCGCCGTGCAGCATGTCGCGCAAGGGCCCTTCCTTGTCGTCCAGCTCGAAGGCGCCGGCGGTGAAGACGCAGCCCTGGTGCGCCTCGACGTCGCGCGTGCGGATGATCCAGCGGCGAACGATCTCGTCCAGCCGCGGCAGGCCCTTGGGCTGCTGCATGGCGGGGACGAACACGTCGTTGATGAAGCGGCGGCCGAACTCCTCGATCACCGCGATCTGCAGCGCCTCGCGCGAGCCGACGCGCGAGAACACGCCGCTCTTGGACAGGCCGATGCGATCCGCCACCACCTGCAGGCTGATCGCCTCCAGACCCTCGGCGGCGGCGAGGTCGAGCGCCGCGCCGACGATGGCGGCGCGGGTGAGCTCGGCTTTCTGGGTCTTGGCGTCCATGTGGTCAAGATTAGCACGTGCGTGCGAAAGTGCAAATCCGCTGGTCGGAGGGGAACGCGCCGTCGGGGTTCGGCGCTGCGCGCGCTCACCACCGACCTACGGGAGCTTACGGGTATTCGTAGGTCGGGGTGAGCCCGGAGGCGAACCCCGACGCTTTCCCCTTTATCAACCCCTCATCAAGAATCGCCACCGCCCGCGTCCACCCCGCCGACGCCCCGCGGATCTTGTGCGGGAAGCAGCTGATGAAGAATCCGTCCGCCGGCAGCGCCTCCAGGTTGTGCAGCTTCTCCAGGTGGCAGTAGCCGATGTCGCGCCCCGCCTTGTGCCCTTCCCAGATCAGCGACGCGTCCTTCGACGCCTCGTACTTCTTCGCCGTGTGCACGAAGGGCGCATCCCAGCTCCACGCGTCGGTACCGGTCAGCCGCACGCCGCGCTCCAGCAGGTACATCGTGGCGTCATAACCCATGCCGCAGCCGGCCGAAACGAAGTGATCGCTGCCGTAACAGGAGCCCGCGCGCGTGTTGATGACGACGATCTCCAGCGGCTGCAGCACGTGGCCGATGCGTTCCAGCTCCGCCTGCACGTCCGGCGCCGTGACCACGTAGCCGTCTTCGAAGTGGCGGAAGTCCAGCTTCACGCCGGGCTGGAAGCACCACTCCAGCGGCACCTCGTCGATCGCGATGGACCGCTCCTGCCCACCCAGCTTCCTGTTCATCGTGGAGTGGAAGTGGTAGGGCGCATCCAGATGCGTGCCGTTGTGCGTGGACAGCGTCACGCGCTCCACCGCCCAGCCCTCGCCATCGGGGAGGTCGCCCTTGCGCAGCCCCGGGAAGAAGGACTCGATCTGTCCCACGGTGTTCTCGTGGGTGAAGTACTCGATCTGCGGCCGGAACGCCGGCGGGTCCGAGACGACGTCGTTCTCGAGGTAGATCGACAGGTCGATGAACTTCCGTGGCATGGGGAAACCTCCTTGGGCCGGCGCTGGGCCCGATGCTAATCTGCCCCGCATGCCCACAGCACCGTACGTTCCCCAGATCCGCCTCTACCAGGATTGGCTGCGCAAGGAGCGCGGCCTCGCGTTCCAGGACTACCCCTCGTTGTGGGAGTGGTCGGTGCGCGATCTCCCTGGCTTCTGGCAGAGCGTCTGGGACTACCTGCGCATCGAATCGCCGACGCCGCATCGGCAGGTGCTGGCCGAGGAGAAGATGCCCGGTGCGCGTTGGTTCGAGGGCGCCCAGGTCAATTACGCGCGGCAGGTGCTGCGGCATGTGGAGCCGGCGCATGCGGCGGGCTTTCCCGCCATCATCAGCCGCAACGAACGCGGGGCGCAGCACGAGATGTCCTGGCCCGAGCTGCGCCGGCAGGTCGCATCCCTCGCCTTGCACCTGAAGGCGCAGGGCCTGCAGCCGGGCGATCGCGTTGCGGCCTACCTGCCCAATATCCCGGAAACCATGGTCGCCTTCCTGGCGGTGGTCAGCATCGGCGGCGTGTGGAGCGTGTGCGCGCCGGACATGGGCACGAACGCGGTGCTCGATCGCTTCCGGCAGATCGAACCGAAGATGCTGATCGCGGTGGACGGCGTCACCTATGGAGGCCGTGACTTCGATCGCACGGCGGTGGTGGCGGAGCTCCGGGCCGCGCTGCCGACCGTGACGCACGTGCTGGTGCACCGCAACCTGGGCGTCGACGCGGCGGCGTTGCCGGCCTTCACCGACTTCGCGCGCGCCATTCAAGGGGACGGTGCCGACGTGGCCGCGTTCGAGCCCCTGTGGCTGCCCTTCGACCACCCGCTGTGGATCGTCTATTCCAGCGGCACCACGGGCTTGCCCAAGCCGATCGTGCACGGGCACGGCGGCATCGTGCTCGTGATGATGGGCGCGGGCGTGCTGCACAACGACCTGGGATGCAGCTACGACCCCAACAGCTGGGGCGAGCGCTACCACTGGTACAGCTCCACGGGCTGGGTGATGTGGAACGCGCAGGTCGCGGGGCTGCTGGCCGGCACCACCTGCTGCATCTACGACGGCAATCCCGGCGGCAGCAAGGACAAGCCGGACTGGGGCGTGCTCTGGCGCTTCGCCTCGGAGCTGGGCGTCACCTTCTTCGGCGCCGGCGCCGCCTTCTTCTCCAACTGCATGAAGGCGGGCGTGGACCTGTCGCAGTACCCGCGCCTGGAGACGGTGCGCCTGCTCGGCACCACCGGCTCGCCGCTACCCGAGGACGTGCGGCGCTGGGGTACGGAGCAGTTCGCCAGGATCGGCATCCCCGACATCTGGTGGTGCAACATCTCCGGCGGCACGGACTTCGCCGGCGCCTTCATCGGCGGCCACCGCGAGCTGCCGCAGAAACCAGGGCAGATGCAATGCCGCGAACTCGGATGCGCCGTCGAGGCGTGGAACGAGCAGGGGCAGCCGGTCATCGGCGAAGTCGGCGAGCTGGTGTGCGTGAAGCCGATTCCTTCCATGCCGCTGTACTTCTGGAACGACCCCGGCAACAAGCGCTATCTCTCCAGCTACTTCGACATGTACCCGGGTGTCTGGCGCCACGGCGACTGGCTGAAGATCGGCGGCGACGGCGGCTGCATCATCTACGGGCGCAGCGACGCGACCATCAACCGGCATGGCCTGCGCATGGGCACCAGCGAGTTGTTCAGCGCCGTCGAGGCCCTGCCGGAGGTGCTGGACTCGATGGTGGTGGACCTGGAGTACCTGGGGCGCGAGAGCTACATGCCGCTGTTCGTGGTGCTGCGCCCGGGACACACGCTGGACGATGCGATGAAGGCGCGCCTGGCCGGTGCGATCCGCACCGCGCTCAGCCCCCGTTTCGTGCCCGACGAGATCCTGCAGGTGCCGGAGATCCCGCGCACCTTGTCGGGCAAGAAGCAGGAGTTGCCGATCAAGAAGCTGCTGCTCGGGCAGCCGGTCGAGAAGGTGGTCAATCGCGATGCGATGGCGAATCCGGGGTGCCTGGATTGGTATGTCGCGTTCGCCCGGAGCCGGGCTTCCTGATTGTTGTGTCGGGCTTCGGCTTCGCGCTCACCCCGACCTACGGGGTGAGCGTCGTAGGTCGGGGTGAGCCCGCAGGCGAACCCCGACGTTGTCGGCGCCTCCATCGATTGCTTCTCGTCGCCTCGGCGCCTAGGATGGGTGCTCCCGACACTTTGCCATTCGGATTCCCCATGTTCCTCAAGAATTGCTGGTACGTCGCCGCCTGGGACCACGAACTCCTCGACGGCACGCTGCTCGCGCGCACCATCCTCGAGGAAGCGGTGCTCCTGTACAAGTCGGAGAGCGGCAAGGTCGTCGCGCTGCAGGACCGCTGCTGCCACCGTGGCGTGCCGCTGCACCTGGGCCGGCGCGAGGGCGACTGCATCCGCTGCATGTACCACGGCCTCAAGTTCGACCCCACCGGCAAGTGCATCCAGATCCCGGGGCAGGACACAGTGCCGGCCAAGCTGGGCGTCAAGAGCTATCCGGTGATCGAGAAGGACCACTTGGTGTGGATCTGGACGGGCGATCCCGCCAAGGCGGACCCGGCGCAGATCATCGACTTCCCCTACCTGCGCGAGCCGCAGTGGAAGGGCGTGCCCGACTACATGCACTACAAGGCCAACTGGCTGCTGATCGTCGACAACCTGTCCGACTTCGCGCACCTGGCTTTCGTGCACACCAAGACGCTGGGCGGCTCGGAGGAATACGCTTACAAGACGAAGCCGGTTGCCGTGGAACGCCTGCCGCGCGGCTTTCGCGTCGAGCGCTGGCACATGGACGCGCCGCCGCCGCCCTTCCACAAGAAGGTGCTGCCGGCCGCGGAGAAGGGCAGCAACATCGACCGCCGCAACATCGGCCACATGCACATCCCCGGCATCTTCTTCCTGGAGTCGATGTTCTCGCCCGCGGGCAGCGGTTCGGAGCACGGCAACCGCGAGGGCACGCGCGAGTACCGCAACTGCCAGTTCATGACGCCGGAGACGCGGCGCAGCACGCATTTCTTCTGGACCTACCTGAACAACTGGGAGGGCGAGGACCACGCCATCTCCCGCTCGTTGCACCAGAGCCTGATCGAAGGCTTCCTGGAAGACAAGCACCTGATCGAGGCGCAGCAGGTGGTGATCGATTCGGATCCCAGCTTCGAGCTGCAGGCGATCGCCTCCGATGCGGCGCTGTCGCACTTTCGCATGACGCTGGCGAAGCTGGTGGCGCAGGAGCAGGCCGAGCTCGCGACGCAGCAGGCGGCGACGCCCAAGGTCGTGAAGCCGCACCAGGTGGGGATGGCCTAGTCGCCTACTTCCGGTTCACCAGGACGATCCCCACTGCCACCGCCGCCAGGGCCACGACCAGCTGCAGCGTCAGCGGCTCCTTCAGCAGCATCACGCCGAACAGCAACGCGAACAGCGGGGCGAGGAACGTGAACGAAGACAGCTGCGTGGCCGGGTAGTGCCGCAACATCCACATCCAGGCGAGGTAGCTCGCGAACGCGCCGATCACCGTCTGCAGGCCGATGGACAACCAGGCATAGCCCGAGTACTGCAGGGACCAGCTCTCGCCGAGCGCGAGCGAGAGCAGCGGCGCCACCAGGGCGGTGACGGCCACCTGGTAGAACAGCGTCTTCTCGGCGCTGGCGCTCGCCATCTTGGAGCCGCGGATCACCAGCGTCGTCAGGCCCCACAGGATGCCCGCCGCCAGTGCGAGTGCGTCGCCGCGCAGCTGCCGCGGCGTGCTCTTGCCGGTGAAGCCTTCACTGAAGGCGAAGGCGACCGCCGCGAAAGCGATGGTCAGGCCCACCCACTGCAGCGGCCGCAGCTTCTCGGATGGCACGATCCTCGGTAGCAGCAGCGCCACCACGAAAGGCGAGGTGTAGAGGAAGACGGTCAGGCGCGACGCCGTGGTGTCGCGCAGCCCCAGGTAGATGCACGCGAACTCGGCCGCGAACAGCACGCCCGCGAGCAGGCCGGCCGGCAGGGTGCCGTCGCGCTCGAAGAGCTTGATGCGGCGCACCGCGCACCAGGCCCACAGCAGCGCCGTCGCCCCGACGAAGCGGATCGCCGCCTGCCACAGGGGCGGCACTTCGCCGACGGTCGTCTTGATCAGGATCTGCTGGAAGCCCCAGAACAGGCAGCAGGCAATCAGCAGCGTGACGGCGAGTGCGTCGAGGTGTTGTTTTCGTTCGCGCATCGCGCGATGGTAATCAGGCTGCCCGCGCCAGCTTGGCCAGCAGCTTCTTCAGCGCCGCCTGCTCCGACGCGGCGAGCGCGCCGAGCATCTGCGACTCCTGCGCGCGCGCCTTTTCCAGCAGCGGCCGCACCAGCTTCTTGCCCGCGGGGCTGGCGGTCACCAGCGTGCGCCGCTGGTCGGCGGCGTCGGCCAGCAGCGTCACCCAGCCCTGTTCGGCCATGCGCTGGACCAGCTTGGTCACGGTGGGTTGCTTGGACAGCACCTCGTGCGCCAGCTGGCTCACGGTGAGCGGCGCGCCATCGTGCAGGGTCGCCAGCACGCGCCATTCGATGGAGCTCAGGCCGGCCTGCCGGACGTGCGCGTCGAAACTCTTGTACAGGGCGTGGTTCGCCTGCCCGAGCAGGTAACCGAGGTACTGGTCCACGAAACGCTCGCTCACAGCGGATGCTCCGTGTAGTAGCGCCCGCCGTGGAACAGCAGCGGCGACGCGCCCGCGCGCTGCGTGCAGCGCTCCACCTCGCCGACGAAGATCACGTGGTCGCCTTCCTCGTAGCGGCTGCGGTTGAAGCACTCGAAGCTGGCCGCCGCGCCGTGGAGCAGGGGCGCTCCGCCCGCACCCTCGTCGAAGGTCACGCCCGACCACCGGTCGACGCCGCGCCTGGCGAAACGCTCCGCCAGCGGCTTCTGGTCGGCCGCCAGGATGTTGATGGCGTAGTGCGAGCCGGCGCTGAAGACGTCCATGGAAGCGGCGGCGCGCGACAGGCTCCACAGCACCAGTGGCGGCAAGAGCGACACCGAATTGAAGGAATTGGCGGTGAGGCCGACCACCTGGCCGTCGTCCGTGCGGGCGGTGACGATCGTCACGCCGGTGGCGAACATGCCCAGCGCCGCGCGGAATTCCTGCGGCGAAAAGCTCGGCGGCCGGGCCTGCAACGGCGGGTTCATCGGGAAGCGGATTGCATGAATTTTCATGTAGTATGAACCACGACTACGAGGCGCGCCACCGACATGCTGCAGGAAACCATCGAACCCGCGTGGCTGGAAGCATTCGAGGCGGTGCTGGGCCGCTGCGCCCTGCAGCGCGGCGACACCGTGGCCGTGCTCAGCGAAAGCCAGAGCCGTCCCATCCTGTGTGAACTCGCCCGCCTGGCCGCGGCGCGCCTGGGCGCGCAGGTCTTCAGCGTCATGTTGCCCAGCGTCTTCAGTGCGACATCGCCGGTGCAGCGCTCCACGGGTGCGTCGCCCGTCCTGCGCCAGATCGCCCCCGTGGTCAACGCGCTGGCCGGCAGCACGCTGGTGGTGGACTGCACCGTCGAAGGCCTGATGCACGCGCCGGAACTGCCCGCCATCCTGAAGGGCGGCGCCCGCGTGCTCTACGTGAGCAACGAGCACCCGGAAGCGCTGGTGCGCCTCGTGCCGGACGACACGCTGGAGCCGCTGGTCAAGGACCACGTGAAGCGCCTGCGCACCGCGCGCGAAATGCGCGTGCACTCGGCTGCGGGCACCGACCTGCGCATCTCGCTGCAAGGCGCGGTGTGCGGCGGCAACTGGGGCTACACCACGCGCCCGGGAACGATGACGCACTGGCCCGGTGGGCTGGCGCTGGCCTTTCCCGCCAGGGGCAGCGTCAACGGCAAGCTGGTGCTGGACCACGGCGACGTGAACCTCACCTTCAAGCGCTACATGGAGCACCCGGTCACGATGCGCATCGAGGACGACCACGTCACCGCCATCGACAAGTGCGCGGTCGACGCGGAGCTGATGCGCGCGCAGTTCGCCGCCTGGGGCGACCGCGCCGCGTATGCCGTCAGCCATGTCGGCTATGGCCTCAATGCCGCGGCGCGCTGGGACAGCATGGCGCTGTACGACCGGCGCGACTTCAATGGCACCGAGTTGCGCGCCTTCGCCGGCAACTTCCTCTACAGCACCGGCGCCAACGAGGTGGCGGGGCGGCACACGCCCGGCCACTTCGACCTGCCGATGCGCAACTGCACCGTCCTCATCGACGGCGTCACGGTCGTCGACGAGGGGCGTCTCGTCCCATGACGTCCACGCCCACCTTCACCACCCTCGGCGGCGGCCCCACCGTGCTGATGCTGCACGGCATCGGCGGCGGCCATCTCGCCTTCGCGCCTCAGGTGGAGACGCTCGCGAGTTCCGGCTTCCGCGCCGTCGCCTGGGACATGCCCGGCTACGGCCACAGCGCGCCGATCGAGCCCTACACCTTCAAGGGACTGGCGCAAAGCTGCATCCAGCTGATCGAAAGCCTGAAGTGCGACAGCGTGATCCTGGTCGGCCACAGCATGGGCGGCATGGTGGCGCAGGAGGTGGTGGCGCGCCGTCCCGAGCTGGTGCGCCGGCTCGTGCTGTGCGGCACATCCCCGGCGTTCGGCAAGCCGGGCGGCGACTGGCAGCGCGAGTTCGTCGCGCAGCGCACCGCGCCGCTGGACGCCGGCAAGAGCATGGCGGAACTGGCCGAAACGCTGGTGCCGCAGATGATCGGGCCCGGCTCCTTGCCCGAGGGCGTGCGCCTGGCCACGCACTGCATGGGGCTGGTGCCCGCCGCGACCTACCGGCGTGCGCTGGAGTGCATCGTCACCTTCGACCGGCGCGGCAACCTCGCCAACATCAACGTGCCCACGCTGTTGATCGCCGGCGAGCACGACCGCAACGCGCCGCCTGCCGTGATGAAGAAGATGGCCGCGGCCATTGCCAACAGCACCTTCATCGAGATGAAGGGCGTGGGCCACCTGCAGAACCTGGAGGCGCCGGACGAATTCGATGCGCTGCTGCTCAACTTCCTGCAGTTGCCGGAGAGGCTGCTGCACTGACATGCGCTCGCGCCTCGCCGCTGCCCTGGTGTGCGCCGCCCTGGCAGGCGCCGCGCATGCCGAGCCGGACGCAGCCCTGCTCGGCGAGGCGCAAGGCTATCCGCTCGGAACCGCGGCCACGCTGTTCCAGCCGACGCACCGCGTGGGAGCCTGGTCGGCCCTGGACCAGGTGCCCGGCGTGCGGGTGCGCCGCGTTGCCGCGCCGGCGCAGGCGCAGCCCCTGCCGCGCGTGGCGGGGGCGGTGCCGATCCGCTATCGCTTTCGCAACCTCTCGTACACGCTCGACGACTACCTGGAGCGCCATCGCGCCACCGGCCTTCTGGTCCTGAAGGACGGCCAGGTGGTCGCGGAGCACTACCGCTACGGGCGCAAGGAGGACGCGCGCTTCCTCTCCTTTTCCATGGCCAAGAGCGTCACCTCGCTGCTGGTCGGCATCGCGCTGGACAAGGGGCTGATCGCCTCGCTCGACGACCCTGCGCAGAAGTACGCCAAGGGCCTGCAGGGCACGCCCTACGGTGCGACCTCGCTGCGGCACCTGCTGCGCATGTCCTCTGGCCTCGTGTTCAGCGAACGCTATGACGGCAACGACGACTCGGCGCGCATGGGGCGGGCCTTCGCTGGCGCGCCCGGCGGAACGCTGGAGGTGCTGCGCACCATCCAGGACCGCCATGCCGAAGCCGGTGCGGTGTTTCGCTACGCGAGCGCGGAAACCGATGTCCTCGGCCGCGTGCTCGCCGGCGCCACGGGGCGCACGCTCGCCGACCTGACATCCGAGTGGTTGTGGATGCCGATCGGCGCCGAGCGCGAGGCCTTCTGGCGCATCGGCGGCGACGGGCAGGAGGGCGCCTCCGGCTACTTCAACGCGACCTTGCGCGACTGGGGGCGCCTCGGCCTGCTGCTTGCGAACGATGGGCGCGTGGGTGACCGGCAGGTCGTGGCGCGCGAGTACCTGCTCGACGCGACCGACCCCGCCCGGCAGCCCCCCGCGATGCAGCCGCGCCGTGCCACGCCGTACATGGGCTATGGCTACCAGCTCTGGCTGATGCCGCTGGCGGAGCGCACGTTCGCGATGCAGGGTGTCTATGGCCAGGGGCTGTACGTGCAGCCCGCCAGCGGCATCGTGATGGTGGTCACGTCCGTGTGGCAGCAGCCGAGCGGCCAGCAGGACCCGGCGCCGGGCAACGAGCGCAACGCGCTCTGGTTGGGCGTGCTGCGTTCGCTGGGTGGCAGGACCGAGTAGACGAGGAGACACCATGGACGTACTTGCATTCACCCCCGCCGTCGGCGACCACGCTTTCACCGCGCAGCAGCGCTCCCTGCTGGCGCTGGCCAACGAGCTCGGGCGCACGAAGTTCGCGCCGCGCGCGGCCAAGTGGGACGAGGAAGCGAGCTTCCCCTTCGCCAACTACGACGACCTGCGCGCCGCTGGCCTGCTGAAGATCTGCGTGCCGCAGGCGCACGGTGGCCTGGGCGCCGACTACCCGACGTACATGATGGTGGCCGCGGAGCTCGGGCGCTTCTGTGGCGCGACCGCGCTCACGTGGAACATGCATGTGTCCTCCACGATGTGGACCGGCGTGCTGGCCGAAGGCATCCCCATGACGGAGACCCAGCGCGCCGAACACG
>JAESGR010001148.1_pt1 | contig 10535 bp, 12 predicted proteins | sample 9269771 | NCBI WGS metagenome assembly JAESGR01 (sample SAMN15739572, study PRJNA653492) | algae metagenome | isolation source: Chroococcus sp. CMT-3BRIN-NPC107 and co-occurring heterotrophs from well... | place: USA: Clark Mountains Wilderness, California | collected 2010-04-18
GGTGCGCCGGTCTTGAGGTCGATCACGACCTTGCCGGCGGTGGTGCCGCGCGCGACGCCCAGGGTGAGGTCGACCTTGCCGCGCAGCCGGACGCGACCCCCCACCAGGTCGACGATCTGGGTGCTCTCGGTGACGGGGCGCCAGCGGGGGGCGAGCTTCGGGAAGCACTCGAAGAACTTCGACACCCGGTCGCCCGCCGCGCTCCGCAGCTCGGCGCGCTGGGCATCGGTGCAGGTCTGGAGGAAGTCGGTGAGCCAGTGGTCGGTGGCGGCCAGGCTGGCCATGGCCTCGTCGACCAGGGCGAGCGGCAGCGGCTCGCCCGGCCAGTGGATGCCGAGCTCGACCGCCTTGTGGGCGATCGTGCCGCGGGCGATGGGCACGGTGACGGTGAAGCCGTCGCCGGCCACGTCCTCGGCGAGGAGGCGGGCCTCGCAGCCGTGGATCCGGGCCAGCAGGTGCTTGGAGAGCTGGAGGTCCTCGTCGGGCGCCAGGTCGTCGAGCACGGGGCGGAGGCCGGCCTCGAGGTCGTGGCGCAGGCGCCGACCCAGCTCGGTGCCGAACGTGGGGCGCGCCGCGTCGGGCGCGCCGAGCTCGGCGAGGGTCCGCTGCTGGACCGGCGTGAGCTCGGGTGGGACGGCCGTGGCGATGGCCGCAGGTTACGGCGGGAGGGTGAGGCGGCCGGGTGCCGGTGGCGGCTGGGTGTCAGACCCCCTGGAGATGATGTCGGCGTATGGAATCGCCGTCGTTGCAGTTCGCCGCCACCGTGCGCACCCTCGGGGGCGCGGCGCGAGCTCGCGGCCTGGTCGTGCCGGGCTTCCGGAGCCCGCCCAAGGTGCCGGGCGCGGAGCGGACCATGCGTCGCCGGGCCGATGGCGTGGCCACGGTGTCGGTGGTGGTGAAGGGCCGGCCGTACCAGGCGGTGATCGCAGACCTGATCGAGGGCATCGTGGTCGTCAACGACCTGGACGGCGCCGAGGCCACCCGGGTCCGCACGCACCTCTGGGAGGCCGTGGTCGGCGCGCCGGGCGGTCGGGCGGCTGCCTGAGCCGGGTCCCGCCTACCCTTGGCGCCGGTCATCCGCCCGGGTGGCGGAACTGGCAGACGCGGAGGGCTTAAACCCCTCCGGCGCTTCGGCGCCGTGCGGGTTCGATCCCCGCCCCGGGCACGCACCGATGGGCAGACGTGCGCCTTGACCTCGAGTTCCCCTTAGGTCCTACGGTCCCTCGCATGACGACCGAGGCCGATCAGACGGTCCCGAGCGAGATCCTGGATGCCCTCGTCGGGCGCGTGGCGGAGCTCGAGCGATCGCAGCGCGCCGAGGACGTCGACGGGTTCCTCGCGCTGCTCGCCAGCACCGCGGTGTGGGTGACCGGCGGCGGTGCCCGCCTGGTGGGGATCGAGGAGATCGCCGCGTTCACCCGCACCGTGCTGCCCGGTGCCTTCGCCGACGGGTCGGTGGACTACCGCGTCGAGCACGCCAGCGTGCTCGCACCCGGCGTGGTGCTGACGGGCGTGCGGCAGACGTACCGGGACGGCGAGGGCCGGACGACGGGCGAGGGGCTGCCGTCGTACGTGTGGAGGCTCGAGGACGGGGCCTGGCGCATCGTCGCGGCCCAGAACACCGTCGTCCCCACCCCCTGAGCGCGACGCCCGCAGTCCGGTTCGGAACGCGATCAGCTGGTGTGCGCCGGTCGGCGGCGGGTGGCCCGGCCGCGGAGGCCGGCGGCGAGGGCGACGACGACGAAGGCGGCGATCGCGACCAGGACGATCGTGCCGCCGGAGGGGGTGTCGGCGTAGAAGGACGTGGTCACGCCGGTGACCGAGGCGGCGGTGCCCAGCACGGTGGCCAGCACGAGGGTGCTGCGGAAGCTCCGGGCCACGAGCTGGGCGGTGGCGATGGGGATGACCATGAGGGCGCTGATCAGGAGCAGCCCCACGACCCGCATCGACACCACGACGGTCACGGCGGTCACCACGGCGAGGAGCACGTTGAGGCGGAGCACGGGGAGGCCGGAGGCGCGGGCGTGCTCCTCGTCGTCGCTGATGGCGAACAGGTACCGGCCGAGGCCGATGGTGACGGCGAGCACGGCCACCGAGAGGACCACGAAGGTCCAGAGGTCCGACGTCGTCGTGGTGGTGATGGCCCCGAACAGGTAGGCGTCGAGGTTGGCGCTGGTCCCCGCCGGCGCCTGCGAGACGATGACGACGCCGCCGGCGATGCCGCCGTAGAAGAGCACGGCGAGGGCGACGTCGCCGCTGGTCCGCCCTCGGGCCCGCACCAGCTCGATGGCGATGGCGCCCAGCGCGGCGGCCACCAGCGCCGTGAGCACCGGCGAGCGAGACGTCACGAGACCCACGGCGACGCCGGTCAGGGCGACGTGGCCGAGCCCGTCGCCGACGAGGGCGAGCCGTCGCTGGACGAGGTAGATGCCGACCGACGGCGCGGTGAGGCCGATGAGCACCGCGGCCAGCAGGGCGCGGCGCATGAAGTCGTACTGCAGGATCTCGAGCTCCATCAGGTGCCGATGCCCTCGAGCCCGAGCCCCGGCCGCCGCTCGGGTGGGCCGCCGTGGTGGTGGTGCCACTCGTCGTCGTGCTCGTCGGGTGCGCCGGCCGCCGGCCCGTCGTGCACGATCTCGCCGGCGCGCAGCACGAGCGTCCGGGTGACCACCGGCGCCGCCGGCCCGAGCTCGTGGGTGATGAGGAGGATGGTGGCGCCGTGCGCGGCACGGTCGGCCAGGATGTCGGCGAGCACCTGCTGGTTGGCGCTGTCCACGCCGGCGGTGGGTTCGTCGAGCACCAGCAGGTCGGGGGTCGACGCGAGGGCGCGGGCGATCAGGGCCCGCCGCTGCTGGCCGCCCGACAGCGTGGCCAGCGAGGCGCGCGCCTTGTCCGCCAGGCCGACCACCTCGATGGCGGCGTCGACGGCGGCCCGGTCGGCTGCGCCGGTGCGGGCGAAGGGCCGCAGTCGCCGGAGCCGGCCGGAGGCCACGACCTCTCGCACCGTCGACGGGATGCCGCCGACCACGGTCTGGCGCTGGGGGACGTACCCGACCCGGTGCCACTCGTGGAAGTGGCGGCGGTCGGTGCCGAACAGGGCGACGCGACCCCGCTGGACGGGGGCCAGCCCGAGCAGGCCCCGGATCAGGGTCGACTTCCCCGAGCCGTTGGGGCCGAGGATGCCGACCACCTCGCCCAGCCCGACGCGGAGGTCGAGGCCGGCGATGACCGGCCGCCCCTCGTAGCCGATGTCGGCCCCCTCCAGCTCGATGGCCGCAGGCGCGGCCACCGGCGTCACGGACAGGGCTGGCCCTCGCGGAGGCTCGCCAGGTTCGCCCGCATGATCTCCAGGTAGTCGTCGCCCTCGCTGTCGTCGCCGAGGCCCTCGATCGGGTCGAGGACCGCCGTCCGGGCGCCGGCCTCGGAGGCGACGGTCTCGGCGACGTCGGGGCTCACCAGCGTCTCGAAGTAGATGGTGCGCACGTCGTTGGCCCGGACGAAGTCGCTGACCTCGGCGAGCTGCCCGGCCGACGGCTCGGCCTCGGGCGTGATGCCGGTGATGCCGACCTGCTCGAACCCGTAGCGGTCGGCGAGGTAGCCGAACGCGTTGTGGCTGGTGACGAGGTCCCGCCTGGCGCAGTCGGCGAGGCCGGCCTCGAGCTCTGCGTCCAACGCCTCCAGCGATTCGACGACCTCGGCGGCGTTGCGCTCGTAGGTCGAGGCGTTGTCGGGGTCCTCCTCGGCCAGCGCGGCGGCGAACGCCTCGGTGACCTCGGCGAAGCGCACGGGGTCGAGCCAGAAGTGGGGGTCGGTGGCGCCGGCCTCGTCGTCGTGCTGCTCGCCCTCCTCGATGGGGGTGTAGGTGAGGCCCAGGTCGGTGGCCTCGGCGGCGTCGAACGCGGTGGCATCGGAGCCGGCCACGGCGTCGTCGACCGCGGGCTGGAAACCGGCGAGGTACGCGACCACGTCGGCGTCGGCCAGGGCGGCGACGTCGTCGGGGCTGAGCTCGAGGTCGTGGGGCTCGGTGCCCGCGTCGGTCAGGTTCGACACCTCGACGAGGTTGCCACCCACGCCCTCCGCCATCCACTGGAGCGGGTAGAAGGATGCCTGCACGCGGAGCCTGCCAGCCGATCCGCCCGCCTCGCCGTCGCCCGAGCCGCAGGCGGCGAGCAGCGCGGCGAGCGCCACGACGACCAGGCCGGTGGAGGCGGTGCGGGCGGGACGACCGGGGGACGACGGCATGCCGGCATGGTCCTCCGAATGGGAACCATTGTCAAAACATCGGCCCACCGTGAGAGGCCGGCGCACGGCCGGCCGACCCGTGCGGTTCTGCCCGGACCAGGTGACCGGGTACGCGCCGGACACGAGCGTGCTGCCGTCCGCCCCTCGGGTGCTCCCCGCCGCCAGCGCCGCTCGACGTCGCTCGCCCGCAGCGACGTCCCGCCCTGCACCCGTCCCGAGGACCCCACGTGGAACCGCTCGTCCTGATCATCCTGCTGCTGCTCGTGGTGGCGATCGCCCTCGTCGTCGTCCAGCAGCGGCGCCGCGCCGGCGGCGTCATCGCCGGCACCAAGCCCTCGTCGCGCCGTCGGACGGACTCCTGATGTCGGTCCCCATGGGACCCGGCGACCCCACGCCCTCGGCGCCCACCCGGCTGCCGATGACCGCCACCGACGCGTCGGGCCGGACCACCCTCCGCCTGGTGCGGGCATCGACCCTCACGGGCATGCCGGTCGTGACCCTCGGCGGCGACCGCGCCCTCGAGGTCAAGGACGTCGTCTTCGACAAGACCGTCGGCGGCATCACCGGCTTCACCCTGCGCAAGCCGGGGCTGCTCGGCGGCCCGCAGAAGCGGGTCCTCCCGATCGCCGGCGTCCTCGCCGTCGGCGGTGACGCCGTGATGATCTCCAGCCACGACGCCTTCGCCGCCGAGGACGTGCTCGCCGACGTCGGCGACGACGTGCTCGGCGATCGCGTCGTGACCGACGACGGCACCGAGCTCGGCACCGTCGTCGACGTCGTCGCGTCGATCCAGGGCGGCGACGGCGACATCGTCGGCTTCGAGATCGAGGGCTCGGCGGCGCTCGGCGACGAGGGCCAACACGTCTACCTGCCGCTGCCGCAGGCGATCGCCATCTCCGGCGAGGCGATCGTGGTCCCGGCGGCGGCCAGGGACCACGCCAGCGCCGACTTCTCCGCCTTCGGCGGGGCCGTCGACGCCTACCGCAAGACCCTGGAGGCCTGATGGACGTCAAGGCGACCGACCTCGAGCACCGCTCGGTGATGGACATCTCGGCTGCGGTCACCGTCGGCCGCGTCGAACGCCTGGTGGTCGACCCGGCGTCGGCCCAGGTCGCCGGCATCGTGCTCGGCAAGGCCGACGGCCCGGAGACCTTCCTGCCGTGGGCGTCGATCAAGGCCGTGGGCGCCGACGCGATCACGATCGAGTCGAGGGCGGCGCTGCGCGCGCCCTCGGGGCCGTTGGAGGAGCGCGGCGCTGCGGGGGACCTGGAGCCGATCGGCAAGCGCGTCCTCACCGAGGCCGGCGACGAGATCGGCGTGCTCGGCGACCTCCTCATCGACGGCGACTCGGGGCGCGTGCTGAAGCTCGGCGTCGGCGAGCGGGCGATCGAGGGATCGTCGCTCCTCGGCGTGGGTGACTACGCCGCCGTCATCTCCAGGCCCGCCTGATCCACGCCAGCCCCGGCCTCGGCCGGAGAGGAGGAACCGATGTCCGAGCTGACCGGTGCCAGCCCACCCGAGGACGGCGACGATGACGTGCCCAGCATCGACGTCCACCAGCCCGGCGACGGCGGCCGCCCGTCCGTGGGCCCCCACGAGATCAGCGCCGACCCGCCCGACGGCGTCTCCCCCGACGACCCGAAGAGCGCTCGGCCCGAGGAGCGGGCACCCGACGCGCCCTGACGGTCGACGCGCCTGACGCCCCCGGCTACTCGGTCACGAGGGAGTGGATGCCGCACACCTCGAGGATGTGGATCACGCTCGGGCGGAGGTTCCTGACCACGACCGGCATGGTCGCCCGCCCCTGCATCGCCTGCCACGCCTTCACCAGCACGCTGATGCCGGTGGAGTCCATGAACTCCAGGTCGGTGCCGTCGAGCACGATCTTGGGTGCGCCGGCCCCGATCTCGGCATCGACCACCTCGGCCAGCTGCGGGGCGGTGGAGATGTCGATGGAGCCGGCGACGTGGATGGTGACGCCGTCGTCGGTGCGCTCGACCCGCAGGTCCAGGTTGGGGTGGTCGTCCACGGCTGCGAACGGTAGCCCGCGCCGCCGGCCGGACGGCCGGGGCCGCTGGACCCCCAGATCACCGCAGGTGCGACGAGGCGTGACGCCGCCGCCGCGTGGTGCGGCGGCTCTGGCGCAGGCCGACCAGCACGGCGGCGCCGAACGTCAGGCCGAGCGCGACCCGGACGCCGTCGTCCACCCCACCGTCCTGGGCCCGGACGTTGCCGATGGGTGCCGACTGCTCGGCCACGCGGATCGGGCACGACTCGCTGCGAGCCCGGTTGTTGCCCTGTTGGCTGCCGCTCTGGATCAGGAAGTAGCGGTCGGCGGGCGTGGCTGCGGGCACCGTGATGGTCCGGGTGCCGCCGGCCGGCCAGGCGCCGGAGTACAGGACCGTGGAGGCGGCCCCGGCGTCACGTCGGACGAGCGTCAGCTTGATGGGCTTCGACTGGTTGAACGGGGGCGTGCCCGAGATGAGCTTCCAGGAGGTCGCCGCACCGCGCACCAGGACGAGCGGGTTGCCCGAGCCGCAGCCGCTGCGATCGACCGACTGGGTCACGATGGTGATCGACCGGGTCAGGTTGCACCGGGCGGAGCGGACCTTGATGGTGTAGGTGCCCGCCGGGTATGCGTCGGGGATCACGAGGTCCTTGGCGAAGGACCCGTCGGGGTCCGTGACCACCGAGCCCAGGTCGACGGTGCTGACGCCCGTCCCGGAGATGGCGAACGTCAGCGTGTCGCTGCCGCCGGCCACGCCGGTGATCGTGACGGTCTGACCCGGCTCCGCCGACGCCTGGTCGAGCGCCAAGCGGCTGGGGGCGTAGCTCCCGCAGTCCTTGATCGTCGTCGGGGTCACCGTGGTGGTCGTGCCCGCCCCGGGCCGGTGGCACCGGATGATGTGCGAGATGGCCTTGCCGGACGGGTGGTGGTACGCCCCGGCCGGGGGGTTGTGGTACTCGGCGTGGGGGTCGTAGGTGGAGCTCTCCGACCCGGCCTTCACGACGAGCAGCGACCACGCGCTGCCGGCGGGCGCGGCGCCGAGCTCGTACGGCGTGCCCGGGCCCTCGACCTTCTCGCAGGTCCCGTAGCCCAGGCCGGCCCAGTAGGCCGGCTGGTTCTTGTCGCTCGTCTCCCCAGCCGATGCCGGGGCCGCAGCCCCCGCCACGGCGAGCAGCAGCGCCACCAGCCCGGCGGCGACGGTGATCGTGACGTGGCGACGAGCCACGCGATCGCGTGCATCCATGGATCCCCCCCCAGGGTCGTTGGCACGGACCGTAGCGGTCGCCTCCAGGGTTGTCACGCGGCGTCGATGGCGAACGTCAGCGTGCGGTCGCGATCCGAAGGCACCGACGCCGTCGCGCCACCTCGGCGGTCCGCCGCCACGCCGTCCCCGCTCGCGACGGCGCCGTCGGAGGGTCGGACGTGGATGCGCACCGTGCCGTCGTTGACGAGGGGCTGGCCGACGACGGCCAGGCGGTGCACCGGTCCGGGCGCGACCGAACCCTCGAGGCCGAAGCGGACCGTCCGCTCGCCGCCGGGCGGGATGGTGACGCGCACCGTGTGGCGCCAGTGGCGACCGTCCCAGACCGGGCGGGCGCCCGTCGCCTCGCCGTCGATCGTGACCGACGCCAGCTCCAGCGGGGTGAGCACCGCGAGGTCCATCGCGTTGGTGCCCGGCGGGAGCCCGAGGGCGTTGCCCGAGACGACGGGGTCCAGGCCCCCGCTGGGCGCCAGGTTCGTGAGGCGGATGGTGAGATCGGTCGACACGGCGCCGGTCGCCGGGTCCCACCGGACCTCGGCCGTCGCGTCCCGGCGCAGATAGGCATCGATCTTCGACGGGTTGGCGTTGCGGGTGACGATGCCGAGGAGGTCGCCGTCGCCCGGGTCGGGCACCCGCCCCTCCATGCCGAGGCGGTCGAGCAGCGCGTGGTCCTCGTCGTGGAGCGAGAAGAACGAGAACCGGCCCTCGTCGACGAGGGGTGCGAACAGGGTGGCGAGCCGCTGCGGACGGGGGAGCTGCGTCCCGGTGAGCTCGTCGAAGACGTCCTCCACGAGCTGCGAGACGCCGTCGTTGGCGTCGCCCTCGGTGTCGAAGCGCTCGAACTGGTCGGCCACGAGGAACTTCTCGGCGTCCGCCGAGGTGAGCACCGTCGGCGGGTCGAGCCCGGGCACCGGCACCGGCCCGGTCAGCGCGACGAACGCGGCGAACGCCCGGGGGTCGGCGTAGAGGACGCCGTCGAGCGTCCGGCCGGTGCGCTCGACGAAGAGCTCCGCGCTCAACCGGGCGACCGTCGCCAGGTCCGGGTCACCGCCCCAGTTCTGCGGGTAGCGCCGTGGCTCCAGGTCGAGCAGGCCCGCCGGGTGGTCGCTCGGCGCGTCCGACGGGGGCAGGGCCAGGTCCGCCGGCTCGCCGACCTCGACCAGGTCGATCCGACCTCGATCGAGGGTGAGCTCGGCCCAGTTGCCGATGTGGCCGCCGAGGTCGCGCGCCTCGGCCGGGTTGCCGAGCAGCACGAGGTACCGGCGCTCGCCCTCGCCGCCCAGGATGGGTCGTGCGGACGTCACGCCGAGCTCGACGAGGGCGAGCTCGCGCCGGTAGGCGTCGACGCGTCCGCGGAACTCGCGGACCCGGCTGGCGATGGGCCCCACCAGCAGCGGCGAGTCGATCTCGGCCAGCGAGGCGGCCGAGGCCCGCAGGGCGCCGTGCGCATCGGCGACCGGTCCCTCGAAGGCCCGGAGCACGTCGAGGTCGACGCCGCCGCGCGGGAGCGCCAGGCGGTCGTAGTCGACCCGGCCGGCGTTGCGGGCGGCCACCGCGCTGATCTCGGACCCCTCGGCCGCCGCCTGCCGGACGGCGCGCAGGTTCTGGCTGGCCACCGGCACCACGTCCACCAGGCGCGACCAGGGGACGTCGAAGCGGGCCTCGGCGTCGTCGAACGCATCGGCGGCGGCGAGGAAGTGCGCCTCCGCCTCGAGCTGCTCGCCCCGCTCGGCGGCTCGGACGCCGGCGCTCGTCGCAGCGACGGCTCCCGACAGCTCGTGGCGGGCCTGGATCCCGAGCGCGGCGACGCCGGTCAGGACGACGCAGACCGCCCCCACGACCACGGCCACCGCCAGGCGCACCCGGCGACGGCGGAGGCGGGGGGCGTTCGCGTAGCCCGACGCCAGCACGGGTGCCGCTGCGGCCAGGGCCAGCACGGCGCCGAGGCCGCGACCGTGGTCGCCGAGGTGCAGCACGCCGACGGCGACCAGGCCGCCCGTGACGGCGCCGAGCACCCGGCTCCGCCGGTCCTGGGCCACGAGGACGCCGGTGAGGGCGATGCCGGCGAACCCTGCGAGCACGTACCAGCCGTCGCCGGCGACGGCCACGACGACGGGCCCGACCACCATCGCCCACCGCCGGGCCGTGCTGCCGGCCAGGACGACGAGGGCCGCGAAGCCGGCGCGCTCCACGGCATCGATCGTGGCCAGCCCGGTGGGGGCCGTGTCGGCCAGGGCACCGAGCCCGGCGGCGACCACGGTCACGACGCCGATCACGCTGCGCTGGGCCATGGACGTGGACTGGCGGCGCCAGCCCCTCCTCGGGCGGTCCGCCTCGACCGCCCGACGCGGCGATCGGTGCGAGCGCGACGACGCGCCGGATCCCGCCGTCGACAACGCGACGCGGTGCTGCTCCCCCCGGGCCCCCACGGGGGCGACCCTACCGGTCGCTGACGCAGTCGTCACGGGCCGTGTTCAGGTGCCGGCCGGGAGAAGGTAGTTGCACCGCGGTCGTTTGCTTCACCCGCCCGCGGGAAGTCAGCAGGCTCCGAAACGAGCCGACGCCGGAGGCCAGCATGGCGACCGTCCTGGGGATCAACGCCGTCTTCCACGACCCCGCCGCCGCGCTCGTCGTCGACGGCGAGATCGTCGCCGCCGCCGAGGAGGAGCGCTTCAGCCGGCGCAAGCACGGCAAGGTCCCGGTGCCGTTCTCCACGTGGGAGGTGCCGGAGGCGGCCGCCCGCTTCTGCCTGCGCCAAGCCGGCCTCACGCCCGCGGACGTCGACGCCGTCGGCTACTCCTACGACCCCTCGCTCGCCATGGTCGGATCGGACGGCACGCTCACCGACCACGAGTGGGAGGGGCTCCGGACGCTGTTCGTGGAGCGGGCGCCCCGCTTCATCGCCACCGCCCTGCCCGGGCTCGACCCGTCGGTCATCCGATTCGTCCCCCACCACGTCTCGCACGCGGCATCGGCCTACGGGGCGGCGCCGTTCGAGCGCAGCGCCGTGATGGTGCTCGACGG
>JAESGR010001149.1_pt1 | contig 10535 bp, 7 predicted proteins | sample 9269771 | NCBI WGS metagenome assembly JAESGR01 (sample SAMN15739572, study PRJNA653492) | algae metagenome | isolation source: Chroococcus sp. CMT-3BRIN-NPC107 and co-occurring heterotrophs from well... | place: USA: Clark Mountains Wilderness, California | collected 2010-04-18
CGGGAGTTCGAGCAGCACTTCCCCCGGCCGGGGTGGGTGGAGCACGACGCCACCGAGATCTGGAGCGCCATCGTCGGCACGACCGCCGAGCTGATCGCCCAGCTCGGCGAACCGGTCGCCGCCATCGGCATCACCGACCAGCGCGAGACGGTGGTGGCGTGGGACCGCCGCACCGGCAAGCCGCTCCACCGGGCGATCGTCTGGCAGGACCGGCGCACCGCGGCGCGCTGCGACGCCCTCGCCGCCGACGGCCGGCTGCCGCTGGTGCGCGCCACCACCGGCCTCGTCCTCGACCCCTACTTCTCGGCGTCCAAGTTCGAGTGGCTGCTCACCGAGGGGGGCGTCGAGGCCGGCCCGGACCTCGCCCTCGGCACGATCGACGCCTGGCTGCTGTGGAACCTCACCGGCGGCGCGGTCCATGCCACCGAGCCGTCGAACGCCAGCCGCACGATGCTGCTCGACATCCGCACGCTCGGCTGGTCCTCGGAGCTGTGCGACCTCTTCGGCGTGCCCGTCGACGCCCTCCCCGAGGTCCGGCCCTCCAGCGGGCGCTTCGGCGTGACCGCGGCGTCGTCGGGCCTGCCGCCGGGCATCCCGATCTCGGGTGTGGCCGGCGACCAGCAGGCGGCGCTGTTCGGCCAGGCCTGCTTCGAGCCGGGGGCCACCAAGAACACGTACGGCACGGGGTCCTTCGTGCTCATGAACGTGGGCCCCGAGTGCCCGGAACCGGTCGAGGGGCTGCTGACGACCGTGGCGTGGTCCATCCCCGACGGGGCCGGCGGCACCCGGACCGACTACGCGTTCGAGGGCGCCATCTTCTCCACCGGTTCGGCGATCCAGTGGCTGCGCGACGGGCTGGGCATCATCGGCGCCGCCCCGGAGGTCGGCCCGCTGGCCGCGTCGGTGCCCGACACCGACGACGTCTTCTTCGTGCCTGCGTTCACCGGCCTGGGCAGCCCGTGGTGGGACCCGTACGCCCGGGGCACGCTCGTCGGCGTCACCCGTGGGACGACCCGGGCCCACCTGGCCCGGGCCGTCGTGGAGTCGATGGCCTTCCAGACGCGCGACGTCGTGGATGCCATGGTCGTTAACAGCGGCCACGCCGTGGCCGGGCTGCGCGCCGACGGCGGGGCCTCGGTGATGGACCTGCTGCTCCAGCTCCAGGCCGACCAGCTCCACGTGCCGGTCCGCCGGCCGCAGGTCCAGGAGACGACGGCCCTGGGCGCCGCCTACCTCGCCGGGCTGGCCGAGGGGGTGTGGGGCTCGACCGACGACATCACGGCGAACTGGGCGCTCGACGCCGAGTTCACGCCGGCCGAGGGCGACGCCGCCGAAGCCGCCGACCGCCGCCACCGGCGCTGGCTCGAGGCGGTGGCGCACAGCCGGGGGTGGGCGGCGACCGCCGAGGGCGGCTGACCGCTCGGGCTCGGTGCCCGGGCTCGGTGCCCGGGCCGGGCTCGGGCTCGGGCTGAGCGCTGGAGCTAGGGGCGCATCGGGCGGTAGAGGCACTGGCCGCCGCCCGAGGCCTGGAGGCGGCCGTCGGGCGACCACACGCCGGCGGTCCAGCCGAAGAGGCCGCCCGTCGAGACCGGAGCCGACCCGTCGCACAGCAGCCACTCGTGGTTGGCGGCGTTGCGGTGGAACGCCACGCTGAGGTCGAGCGTGGGTGCGGTGAAGGCCGGCTGCTGCCAGGCGTGGGGCCGGTGGGCGGAGGGCCAGCTCGGGAGGTCGACGAGGATGACGGAGCGGGCGGCGTCGACCCACGGGTCGTCGAAGGTGGCGCGCGGGCGGAACCGCAGCCACTCCCGCCAGCGGGCCGGGCGGGGGCCGTCGGGCGGCCAGTCCGCCTCGAAGGCGACCGGCTTGGCGTCGAAGTTGCGCCAGAAGGCGAAGGGCGGCTGGGCGTCCTCGGGGACCAGCTCCTCGATGCCCTGGAGGTCGTCCGGTCCCGGCACCTCGGGCGCCACCGACTCGTCGTGCTCCAGGCCGGGCACGTCGGCGACGCTCCACGCCGAGGCGTCGAGGATGCGGCGGCCGTCCTGGCTGACCTCGATGCGGTGCGAGCTGGCGGCCCGGCCCTCCCGTCGGGCCTCGACCAGTATGTCGACCGGCTCGAAGCGGCCCACGCCGAGGTAGTGGCAGGCGAAGGTGGCCGGGCGGCGGACCGCGCCATCGCCCGTGCCTGCTTCCCGTTCCCGCTCGGCGGCGCCGGCGGCGGCCGCCCCCGCGGCTCGCAGGGCGATGGCGGCGACGTAGCCGCCCATCGGCCCCCAGATCTCCCAGTCGGGGTGGAGCGTGGCCTGGTACCGGCCGTCGCCCAGGTCCTCGACCGCCGTGTCGTCCGCCAGGTCGCCCATGGGGCCAGCGTGCCCGCTCGACCCGCTCCCCCGCCACCGACTTCGGCCCGCCACTCGCCGGTCCCACGGTGCGGGTCCCGACCGCCCGGTGCCGCGGCATCCGCCGACGTCGGAGCGACCACCGGACGCCCCGGTCCGGGAAGGCGCGATCGTCGTCCATGGGCGCTTTCCGCCATCCCGCTCAGAGCACTCGCCCCAGAACATCCTGGCCAGGAGCCCCAGCTCACGCACCGTTCGGCGTTGGCGTCGATTCGCCGTCGAATCGACGCCAATCGTCCCGGCGGGTGGTCGACGGGGCGGGCGGCCGGCGACCTCGGGCGCGATCGACCGCCGATCTGTGCTCCAACGTCGGCCAAGGGAGCCGACCTGGGCGGCCGCTCGCCCGCCCTGGAGGTGCCTCCTCGGCGGCCGCTCGGGCCCGTCGCCACGAGTCGCAGCCGCTCGGGCCGCCGGTCCCCGCTCAGGCCTCGGGGAGCTCGGACCAGCGGGCGCCGACGATGCGAGCCAGAGCCTCCAGCTGGCGGCGCTCGCGCTCCCGCCAGGCGATGCGGTCGCGGCCGGCGACGATGGCCAGGCCGACGCCGTCGAGCGGCGTCCAGATCACGTCGCTGGAACCGGCATCGGCGCCGCCCAGCTCGGCCGCGGTGCTGGCGCCGTGGACGAACGCCGCCAGCCAGTCCTCGCTCGGCGCCCGGTCACCGGCGGTGAGGGTGGTGCCGGCGTCGAGGTCGACCACCGCCACCCAGGCGGCCGACAGCGAACGGGGCGCCTGGTCGCGGGCGACGAGCAGGAGCGTCGGGCGATCCGGGGCCTCGACCAGCAGGGCCGCCGTCTCCAGCGTGGCCCGCCGGGGGTCGTGGCCGCCGGGACCGGCCGAGCGGACCTCCTCGACCTTCACGCCGTCGACCTGGCGCACCTCGGCCAGGAGCAGGTCGACCAGGGTGGCATCGGGCAGCTGGACCACGAGCTCGTCGACCGCCTGGCCGGCGCCGGTCTCGAGGATCTCGATGCCGACGACGTCGCCCTTCACGGCGCCGATGCGGCTGGCCACGGCCCCGAGCGCACCGGGGCGGTCGGGCAGCCAGACCCGCAGCACGTAGCTCTCCATGGCCGGCGACCCTAGGCGCCCGCTGTGAACGCACCGTTTCCCCAGCGCCGTCGCCGCCTCGACGGACGCCGGCCCGGCGGCTGCGAGCGGCGGCGCCCGTTTGTTGACCGATCGGTCAAGAACGCCGTACCGTGCCCGCCCGATGGACCGACGGCTGACCCAACGCGGCGAGGAGCGCCGCCGGCAGCTGCTCGAGTTCGCCGCCGAGCGGTTTGCCGACAACGGCTACCACCCGACCTCGGTGGCCGAGATCGTCGAGGGCCTCGGCGTCGGCAAGGGCGTCTTCTATTGGTACTTCGACTCCAAGGAGGAGCTGCTTCGGGCCATCCTCGCCCAGGGCCAGCTCGACCTCCGGCGCCGCCAGCGGGCCGCCATCGCCGGCGCCGACACCCCGATGGAGCGCATCGAGCGGGGCATCCGGGCGTCGATCGAGTGGTCCATCGAGGAGCGGACGTTCTTCCGCCTGTTCCAGTTCGCCGCCACCGACGACCGCTTCACCGACGCCCTCCGCAAGGGCGAGCAGGTCGCGATCCGCGACGCGGCCCGCCACGTGGCCGACGCCATGGCGGCCGGCGAGATCCCCGACGCCGACGCCCCGCTCCTCGCCCACGCCATGCTCGGCGTGAGCTCCCACCTGGTGCAGCTCGTGCACCGCGGTCTGGTCGAGCCCAGCGCCGAGGCCATCGACACCGCCGTGGGCTTCTGCCTCTACGGCGTGCTGGGCACCCGCCTCGCCTGACCGGCCCTCACGGCCTCGCCCGCCTAGCGTCGCGACATGGTGGGGACCGGGACGACGTCGGACACCACACCGCCATGGGGCACCACCCCGCCGTGGATCCGCGACACGGGCGCACCTCCGCACCCCACCCGCTCGCGGGGGCGGCGGATCGCCCTCGGCGTCGTCGTGGTCGTGCTGGCGCTCCTCGCCGCCGTGGTGTGGTGGGACCTCCGGACCGACAGCCGGACCGGACCCGACCCGACGGTCCCGGCTTCGGCGTCCTGCGACGGCCGCCAGCCCGGCGCCGTCCTCGCCGTGGACGCGGCGACCGGGCAGATCCGCTGGTCGGCGCTCGTCGGCGGCGCCCGCTCGCTGGCGCTGGCCGACGGGACGCTGGCCGCGGTCGGCGGCGGCCGGATCCGAGCCATGCGGACGACCGACGGGCACGCCCGGTGGTGCCGGGAGGCCCCAAAGGTCGCCAGCGTGGCCGCGGCGGGGACGACGATCGTCGTCGACGGGCCGAGCGGCCTGACCGGCCACCGCGCCGCCAACGGCACGGCGATCTGGCGGCGATTCGGGCGCTTCGACTGGCTCACCGCGGACAGCCGCCAGGTGGTGGTGCAGCAGGGTGGCCGGCCCCACCCGGACGGCCGGCTCATCACCCGGGGCATCGATCCGGGTACGGGCGCGCAGCGCTGGAGCTACCGGTCCCAGCCGACCCCCTTCGTCGCCGAGATCTTCCCGCTGCTCGACGAGCCGGCCCTGGACCTCACGTACGTGCACAGCGGCGTGGGCGTGCACGCCGCCGGCCCGACCGGCGTGCGGTGGGAGGCCGCGCTGTTCCGACCCATCGGGCTCGCCGGCCCGGACCTCGTCGGCGGCGTCGCCCTCGAGCTCTCGCTCCCGGTCCTCCGCTTCGCCCTCACGTCGCTGGACCCGACGACCGGTGCCCAGCGCTGGCGGCGTGAGGTGCGGGGCTCGGACGCGCGCCTGGTCGGCGGCGTGGTCGTGGTCCTGGGACTGCGGCCGGAGCCGCCGGTCACCCTGGAGGAGGCCAGCGCCCCCGACTACCAGTCGCCTCTGCCGCAGGACAGCGACGTCGTCGGGCACCGCGCCACCGACGGAGAGGTCCTGTGGAGCGCCGCGGTCCCGCACGCCACGCAGGTCCACCAGGCCGGCGGGGGTGCGGTGGTGCTGTGGTCGCCCGGGTGGGGCACGGGCGAACCGCAGCTGATCGGGATGCGGGCCGCGACGGGCGAGGAGCTGTGGCGCACCGACGTCGACAACCCCGGCGCCTCGGAGCACTACCGCGAGGGCGACGAGGTGCTCGACGTCGAGCACGACCCGGTCACCGGCACCACCTTCGTGCTGGTCCAGGCCCAGGAGCCGCACCAGGACTGACCGGCCTCAGCCGAGCTTGGTCAGGCCCCGCCGGAGGTTGCGGATGGCCTGGTTGATGCGCTGCTCGTTCTCGATGAGGGCGAACCGCACGTGGCCGTCGCCGCCGGGCCCGAAGCCGACGCCGGGCGACGTGGCGACCTGGGCCTCGCGCACCAGGAACGACGCGAACTCGATGGAGCCCATGTCCCGGTACGGCTCGGGGATCGGCGCCCAGGCGAACATGGTGCCCCGGGGCGGCTCGATCTCCCAGCCGATGCGGTTCAGCCCGTCGCACAGGGCATCGCGCCGGGCCTGGTAGATCGGCTGGACCTCCTTGGGGTGGTCCGAGTCCTCGTTCAGGGTCACCGTGGCAGCGATCTGGATCGGCTGGAAGGTGCCGTAGTCGAGGTAGCTCTTGAGCTTGGCCAGCGCCTGCACCACCTCGGCGTTGCCCACCAGGTACGCCACCCGCCAGCCGGCCATGGAGAACGACTTCGTCATGGAGTACAGCTCGACCGCGCACTCCTTGGCGCCGTGGGCCTGGAGGATGCTCGGCGGCTCGTAGCCGTCGAAGCCGAGCTCGGCATAGGCGTTGTCGTGGACGATGATCACGTCCTTCTCGCGGGCGAAGTCGACCACCCGTTGGAAGAACTCCACGTCGACGCACGCCGTGGTCGGGTTGTGCGGGAACGAGAGCACGATCACCCGGGGCTTGGGCCACGAGTACTCGTAGGCCTCCTGGATCTTCTCGAAGAAGTCGGTGTCGGTGCCCATCGGGATCTCCCGCACGTCGGCGCCGGCCAGGTGCGGGCCCCAGATGTGGATCGGGTACGACGGCGAGGGCACGAGGGCGGCGTCACCGGGCTGGAGCAGCACCCACATGAGGTGGCTGAACCCCTCCTTGGCGCCGATGGTGGAGATGATCTCCCGCTCCGGGTCGAGGGCCACGCCGAAGCGGCGCAGGTACAGGTCGGCGACCGCCTCCCGCAGCTTGGGGATGCCCCGACTCGACGAGTAGCGGTGGTTGCGGCTGTTGTGGGCGGCCTCGGCCAGCTTCTCCACCGCCACCTCGGGCGAGGGCAGGTCGGGGTTGCCGAACCCGAGGTCGATGACGTCGACGCCCTCCCGGCGTGCCTCGATCTTCAACCCGTCGATGATCGTGAAGACGTACGGCGGCAGGTTGGTGATGCGGCGGAACTCCATGGGTGCACGTTACGCGGTGCACCCGAGACGACCCCGACCCCGTTCGGGCGTTCGAGGCCCGGCGGGACGGTCCCACCCGACCACCTGCCAAGCTGGGCCGATGGCAGCGCACGTCGAGTACGTCCCGGTCGTCGTCGAGATCCCGAAGGGCAGCCGCAACAAGTACGAGATCGATCACGAGTCCGGTGAGATCTGGCTCGACCGCCGCCTGTTCTCGGCCACGGTGTACCCGGCCGACTACGGCTACGTGGAGCACACCCTCGGCGGAGACGGCGACCCGCTCGACGCACTGGTGATGCTCGAGGAGCCGACGTTCCCGGGCTGTCGGATCCGGGCCCGGCCCGTCGGCGTGTTCTGGATGGAGGACGACGCCGGCCCCGACGCCAAGATCATCTGCGTCCCCCAGGGCGACTCCCGCTGGGACCACGTGCAGGACATCGACCACCTGCCCGCCCACCTCACCGACGAGATCGGGCACTTCTTCGAGGTCTACAAGCAGCTCGAGCCCGGCAAGTTCGCTAACACGCGCGGCTTCGAGGGTCGCGAGGAGGCCGAGCGGGAGATCGCCGAGTCGCTGGAGCGGGCCAAGGGCACCGAGTACGCCTGATCAGGTGCGGGCGGCGGCCAGCAGGGCCGCGCCCCAGGCCCCGGCCCGCTCGCCGAGCTCGGCGTGCACGATCGGCACCGGGTCGCGGTGCGTCGCCCCCATGACCAGCTCGCCGTAGGCGGCCCGTATGGGGTCGAGCAGGAGGTCACCGGCCTCGGCCAGCCCGCCGCCCAGCACGATGATCTCGCTGTCGAGGACGTTGACCAGGTTGGCGAGGCCCAGCGCCACCCACCACGCGAAGCGGCGGACGACGGCGAGGGCCTCGTCGTCGCCCTCGGCGGCGGCCGCGGTGACGTGCTCGCCCCGCACCGCCTCCGGGTCCCCACCGGCCAGCTCCACCACCCGGCGGGCCACGCCGGCCACCGCCGCCTCCCGGGCCAGCCAGCCGAGGCCGCTCCCCGACGCGTAGCGCTCCCAGCAGCCCCGTCGGCCGCACGGGCACAGCGGGCCGCGGGGGTCGACCACCATGTGCCCGGGTTCGCCGGCGAAGCCGTGGGCGCCCCGCAGCACCTCGCCCTTGACGGTGATGCCGGCGCCGATCCCGGTGCCGAGCGTGACGGTGATGGAGTGGTTGGCGCCGCGCGCCGCGCCCCGCTCGTGCTCGGCCCACGCCGCGCAGGTGGCGTCGTTGTCGACCACCACCGGCAGCCCCAGGCGCTCGCCGAGCAGCGCCGCGAACGGCACGTCCACCACGCCCGGGATGTTCGGGCCGTAGCGGAGGGTGCCCGACCGGTCGACGAGCCCGGGCGCGCCGAGGCCGACGGCGACGATGTCGGTGCCACCGGCGGTGGCCGGGACGGTCTCGCCGGCCCGGGCGAAGAGCCGGCCGGCCAGCTCGACCACGGCGTCGATGACGGCGTCGGTGCCGGCCGGCGTGGGGACCTTGTCGACCACCAGGGGCTCGCCGCCCTCGGGGTCGACCACCAGGCCGAGGAGCTTGGTCCCGCCCAGGTCGATCCCGCAGACGAGGCCGGGCACGGTCACGCCGCGGCGTGCACGCCGACGCGCTCGGGGCCGGCGCCGGCCGCCCACGCGGCGACGGCCTCGCGGTCCGAGACGACGACGACCTGCACGACCCCGGCGACCTGGGCCAGGCGGTCGAGGACGCGGCCGACCTCGTCGTCCTCCAGGGCGGGGAACGGGTCGTCGAGCACCAGCGGCACCGATCCGCCCGGACCCACGGCGCGGACCCGGGCCAGGCGGGCCATCAGCTGCCAGTCCACGTCGTCGACGAGGCTCGAGCGGTCGATCGACGCCGCCGCCTCGACCGCGGCCCGGTCCCGCTCGACGGCGGCGGCCAGCGCGGCCTCGGCATCGGCGAGCGCCGTGGCCGCGCCCTGCTCGGCGCCGGCGACGTCGGCGAGGGCGGCCTCGGCCCGGGTGACCCGGGTGGCGGCCTCGGCCAGGAGCGGCTCGGTGCCCGCCGAGCCCCCGGTGTCGGTGATCCGCACCGTCGCGTCGTGCTCGTTGGACCGGGCCCGGGCCAGCGCCGCCTCGGCTTCGGCCACGGCGTCGGAGGTGGTGGCGATCCGGGCCTCGATGCCGCCGCCCAGCTCGGCCTCGGCCTCTTCGACGGCTGCCGCCGCGGTCGCCTCGGCGCTGGTGGCCTCGGCCAGCTCCTCCTCGAGGCCGGCGACCTGCGCGGTGGTCGCCTGGTGCCGGGCCTGGTCGGCCTGGGCGTCGGCCAGCGCGGCGCGCGCCGACTCGACCTCGGCCCATCGCGCCTCGCGCAGCGTTCGGGCGGCGGCCTCGTCGGCCGCGTCGGCGGGCAGGGGCGCCGGCTCGGCGAGGGGCGGCAGGGCCGTCAGCTCGGGTACGTCGACCTCGCCCCGGCCCCTGGCCTGGCGGAGGTCGTCGATGGCGCCGTCGAGGGCCGCCATGGCCTTGGCGATGTCGGTGCGCTCGCCCTCGGCGGCGCGCTCCTCTGCGAGGTAGGCCCGTGCCAGCAGGACGACGTCCTCTCGCTCGTAGGGTCCGGGGCCGACGTTGACGCCGACCGCGGTGAGGCGCAGGGCCAGCTCCTCGAGCGCCGGCTGGTCCCCCGGCACCTCCTCGCGCAGGGCGCGGAGCTCGTCCTCGGCCTCGGGGCCGGTGGGCTCGTGGCCCAGCAGGTCGGCGACGCGGGGCGCGATCGCATCGCGGCGCTGCAGCAGCTCGATGCGGCGGCGGGCCCGGTCACCGGCACCGGGCAGGGCGACGAGCTGGGCCTCGGCGGCGGCCAGGTTCGCCCGCGCCGTCTCGAGGACGGCTCGGTTGGCGGGGCCGACCCCCCGGCTCGACGAGCTCATCATGTAGTCGGCGTAGGTGGAGAAGCCCAGGCGCTCGAGGACCCGACGCTCTTCGGCACGGAGCTCGTCGAGGCGCTTCTTGGCGCGGCTCCCGCCGAAGCGGCCCTCGGCACGATCCTGGGACTCCAGCACCGCCATGTGCGACGCCTCGACCTTGGCGATCTGCTCGGGCGTCAGCACCGGTTGGTTGAAGTCGGCCTCGGCCTCGATCACGGCCCGGCGGGCGGCGGCCACCCGCTCCTCGGCTTCGCGCTCCTCGTCGGAGACGCCCGCCTCGAGGGCGCTGATCTGCTGGTGGAGGTCGCGCCAGCTGTCGGCCAGGGCCAGGGCGGCGACGACGGGCGGCGCGTCGCTCGACGCGTCGAGCAGGGCGTCGAGCGCCTCGGCGACGTCCTCGCTGCCGCCCTCGCCCATGGCCACCTCGAGGCGCGCCAGCTCGACGCGCCGTCGCTCCAGATCGGCCAGGCGCCGGTTGAGCGGCGAGCTGTCGTTCTCGGGGTCGGCCTCCGCCGCGGCCTGCTCGGCACGGGCGAGGCGCTCGGCGGCGGCGGCCACGAGGACCGCCGGGTCCTCCGGGCGGTCGATGCCGGAGCGGGCCGCCTCGAGGGCGCCGGCGGCCTGGGTGGCGGCGGCGATGGCGATGCGCCGCCGGTTCTGGGCGGCGTCGAGCCGGGTCCGGAGGCGGCTGCGCTCCTCGATGGCCGCGTCGCGGGCGGCCACCGCCTCGCCGAGGTCGGCCTCGGTGCGGGCCCGCTCCTCACGGGCCGCCTGGAGCTCGAACTCGAGGCGCGTCCGCTCGGCGGCGGCCGCCGCCAGGGCGTCGCGGGCTGCGCCCTCGCCTCGCTCGAGCTCGTCGAGGGCCGCGGCGGCGTCG
>JAESGR010001143.1_pt1 | contig 10530 bp, 7 predicted proteins | sample 9269771 | NCBI WGS metagenome assembly JAESGR01 (sample SAMN15739572, study PRJNA653492) | algae metagenome | isolation source: Chroococcus sp. CMT-3BRIN-NPC107 and co-occurring heterotrophs from well... | place: USA: Clark Mountains Wilderness, California | collected 2010-04-18
TGCTCCAGGGTCATGCGGATCGCGCGCTCGCGGGCCTCGCCCGAGCCCTCGATCGCCTGGTTGTCGGCACGCGCGGCGGCCAGCTGCTCGGCCGTCGCGGCGCGCCTGGTCGCGACATAGGCCAGCGTATCCGCCTCCTCGAGGTCCTCCTCCTCGGTGAGCGCGCGCTCGCCCCGGGAGAGCGCCTCCTCGGCGGAATCGAGCTCGGTCCGCGCATAGCTCATGACGTCGGGATTGGCGCGGGCCGCGGACACGGCCGAGCGCGCCTGGTCGAGGGCGGGGCTGTTGGGCGTGCTGCAACCCACAAGGGCCAGCACGCTGCCGGCCAGCAAGGTCGCCATGGTGACGTTACGCATCACTGGATTCCTCCGGTCGCCGGCGGCGCCAAGGGGGTCGTGGACATGGTGGGCGGCACGGTCGTCGTCGTGGTGGCGGCCGGTGGCGTGGTCACGGCCGACCCACCGGGCGCCAGGGCGCCGATGGCGCTCTCCACCTGCTGCCGGTTCCGCTCGGCCACGGCCCGCTGCGACTGCGCCTCGGCATACTGCGCATCGGCGGCAGCCTCCTGGGCCAGCCGGCGTGCCGCCACATAGTCTTCCGCGACGATCGCCTTCTCGGCCTCGGTGAGCTTGTCGCGGGCTTGCTGCAGCTCGAGCGGCGCCTCGCGAGGAGCCTCGGTCGCCTCGGCGCGCTGCAGCGCCATCTTGGCCGTGGCCATGGCATCGTCGGGTGGCGGCGTGCTGGCGCAGGCGCCAAGGAGCAGCAACGCTGCCGCTGCTGCGCTCATCCGCGCAGCGATGCGCGATGTCATCGGCATGGTTGATCTCCATCGTGAGGGGGCATTCATCACCACATCATTTCATCATCGGCCCTCGTCTCGACGGGCAGCCTCGCCCTGGGCGAGAAAGCCTTTCCGTACGATGGCCACCTTTACACATCACGAGTCGAAGCGGCCGAATGGGTCAGGGTTCCACGAAGGCGCCCGAACGACGCGGCCCCGATGGGCCGGTGGCGGCCCACGGGTGATGAAGGCCGGGCCAGCGGACGGCTGCGGGCCCGGCAGGTGCGAGAGCGGGTTCAGTCGCGAACGGACGTCCCGCTGCCCGACATCCCGGCCGAACGCAGGTCCCGCGCGGTCATCGCGAACCGGTAGGTCGTATCGGCGATCGCCTTGCTCAGCACGCGGACCGAGCGCCGATTGATGAAGCGGTTGGTGTCGCAGGCCTTGTGGTAGCAGGCATCCTGGGCCTGGCCGGCGGTGCCGCCATAGCTGGCGGCTTCACGAGGAGTCTTCATGTCGCTGGCACCGCTGAAGAGGCCGCCAATCGGGATGCCGATCTCCATGAACGGGGCGTAGTCGGAGTTGCCGAAGGCCTCGATCGTGGCATGCGGCAGGCGGGCACGCTTGAAGTAGCTGGCCAGGACCTGCTCGACCAGGGCATCGGCCCGGCTCTTCGGGTCGCCTTCCTGGATGTGCCAGACGAAGTTGTGCGACGCGATCATGTCGAAGTTCAGGTAGACCATGATCGCCTTCGCCTGCCCGGGCGTCAGCGTCGCGACATGGTGCTTCGAGCCGTACAGGCCGGCTTCCTCGGCACCCCACCAGGCAAACCGCACGCGGTTCCTCGGGCGGATATCCTGCCTGGCCATCTGGATCGCGAGTTCCAGGATCGCGGCGCTGCCGCTGGCATTGTCGTTGATGCCCGGACCCTCCTCGACCGAATCGAGATGGGCACCGACCATGACCACGCGCCCAGGATCGCCCGAGGATGTCTCGGCCAGGAGGTTGGCTGTCTTGCGTTCCTCCGACCTAGTCGTGACGTCCAGCCGGACCACCGCCCCCTTTTCGGCGAGCGAGGCGAGCTCCCGCCCGAGCGAATAGGTGGTGCCGAGCACGGGCAACGGCGACGGGGCATCCAGGCTGCCCATCAGCAGGTCGGTGCTGCCGGGGCGGCCGTCGTTGAAGATGACGACCGCCTCGTAGCCGGCGGCCCTGGCGTTCGACACCTTGTCGGAAAAGGAACAGGTGCCGCGCTGGATCAGGGCCACGGCCGGCGCCGGGCCCGGTGACGGGAAGTCGGCGGACTCGCAGCCGCTGGTGCTGCCGCCCTTGCCGGGCGGGATCTGCAGGTCGACCGGGACGAGGCGGCCGGACAGGCGACCGGCACCCGAAAACTGGACCGTGGCCACGTCCTTGCCCGGCACGAAGTTCCTGCGCACCGGGGCGGTCAACTGGAAGACGGGCGGGCGACGTTCCTCGAAGAACGGGAAGGTGAAGGTCTGGGTGACGGTCCGGTAACCCGCCTCCTCCAGCTTGCGGCGGACATAGTTCAAGGAGGCGGCGTAGCCGCTGCTGCCCGCTGCACGATGGCTGTCATTGCGGTCGGCGATCCACTGCAGCTCGTTCATGTGCGCGACGACGCGGGGCGTGGTCATCGCAGCCACCAGCGCCGGCGAGTGGGCAGTGAAGCCCGGGACCTCGTGGGATGCCTGGGCCGAGGGAACCGCGAGCCCGATGCAGGCGCCCAGGAAGCCAATGCCGGCCATGGCAGCAGCATAACGCGACGTCATCCGTTTCCTCGCCCGGTGGAAGCTGCCGCCGACCTTCCCGGGGCACGACGCCGAGTATTACTTTCTTTCCGGAAACACGTCATCAGGAAGAAATATCCGATCACCGCTGGGCAGACACGGATAGAGCCCAGGCAGACAGGGCGCCGACAGCGGGACCGACATGCGCGTCTGCTCACTCAGTCCCGTTCCAGGGGAACAGCGATGAAGCAGCTTATCCCGCCCGGGCCCACCTCGTAGCGTGTCACCGCCTGGAGCTGATACGGCAGGGCACGCTCGATCAGCTCGCGCCCGTAACCACGTGCCATGGTGGAGGCGCTGGCGCCAACGGGCATGGGCACGCCGCTTTCCCGCCAGTGCACGTGCAGCCGCGAGCCCGCGTCCGTCGTTCGCTCCACCCGCCAACGGACCTCGAGCCGGCCGGTTGGCATCGAGAGCGCCCCGTACTTCACCGCGTTGGTGGCCAGCTCGTGGATCCCCAGGGCGAAGACCTGCACCATCGCCGAGCGCAGCCGGACGCCGCGCGGACCGTCCAGCACGACCTGGGGGTGGCCACGGTCCGCATCCAGCACGCCCAGACCCCCCAGCTCGGCTGCGATCAGCGCGTCGAAGGTGACCCGCTGCCCCGCCTCGCGCTGGGCCAGGAGGCCCTGAATCCGCGAAAGCGCGCTCAGCCGGTCCTGGAATGGCTGCTTGAACGCGTCGAGGGTGGCAGCGCGCTTGAGGGTGCGGTCCGCGATGGCGGCGACCACCGCGATCAGGTTGCGGGTGCGGTGCTGCAGCTCGCCGACGAGCACCTTCTGCGCCTCCTCCCATGTCCGCCGTTCCGTGACGTCAATCATGACGCCGATCATGCGCACGGCCTCGCCCGCCTCGTCGTAGAAGAAGCGCCCTCGTGCCGAGCACCAGCGGATCGCGCCGTCGGGGTGCAAGGTCCGGAACTCGTGCACATAGTCCTGCCGCGTGACGCGCGCCTGGGCCAGGACTGCTTCCGCTTGGGCGCGATCCTCGGGATGGAGGCGGGCGGTCCATGTTTCGTAGCTGGGCTCGACTTCTCCGATCGCATAGCCCTGGATCACGTAGTGCTCGTCAGACCAGGTCGTCCTGTTCGTCCGGATGTTCCAGTCCCAGGTCGCAAGCCTGCCCACCTCGACAGCCAGCCGCTGCCGCTCCACGCTGTCACGCAGGGCTTCCTCGGCCTTGCGGCGTTCCGTGAGATCAGCGGTGACCACCAGCAGGTTGCCGGGGCGGCCTTCCGCGTCGGGAAGGCGCGTGGCGCTGCTGTTCGCCCAGACCAGCGTGCCGTCCGGTCGCCGGTAACGCTTGTCGAGCCTGGCGCTTCCACCCGTTTGCAGCACCTTGGCGACGAGAGCCATGCTCGGAGCCAGGTCGAGTGGATAAGTGACATCGGCAAGGCCAAGGCGCAGCACCTCCTCGCGCGAGCGTCCCAGGATGCGGCAGATCTCGTCGTTCACCCTGAGGAAGCGTCCGTCCATGCCGATCTCCGACAGGCCGACCGAGGCCCCGGTGAAGATGGCCGCAAGGCGCGCCTCGCTTTCGCGCAACTGCTCCTCGGCCCACCTGCGCGCGGTGATGTCGATGTCCATGCCGACCCACTTGCGGATCGAGCCGTCGGGACCGTGGATCGGCGCCGCCCTGGCGTTCGTCCATCTCCACTCGCCGCCCACCCCGCGCCGCCGGAACTCGGCGTTCAGCGGCTTTCCCGTCGCCACCGCTTCTTGCCATCGCTGCTCCAGCTGCGCCCGGTCGTCACGATGAACGGTCTCCAGCCAGCCATCGCCTGGCGAAGGCTCGGATGGATGTCCGCTGTCGGCAAGCCAGGCTGGGCCGTGTGGGCCGCACTCCCAGACGGCCTGGGCCCAGCCTTCGACGAGGTGCCGAAAGCGCTGCTCGCTCTCCTGCAGTCGCTGCTCTGCCTGCTTTTGCGCCGTGATATCGCCGAACAGCACGGCGACCCGCCCGTCCTGCGGCTCGTCGATCCGAAAGGCATAAACATCGAACCACCGGCCCAACGACCTCGCATGGTCGACGAAGCGGATCGGCTCGCCCGTGCGCGCGACCTTGCCGTAGGTGTCGAGCCAGAATGGCTCGATGTCCGGGACCAACTCGCGGATCGTCCTGCCGAGCGCGTTCCTCATCCCGGTCTGCTGCCCGAAGACGCGGTTGATCTCGACGAAGCGATTATCAACTACGCGCTCCGCGTCGTCGAAGATGAGCTGCAGGATGCAGAAGCCCTGATCGATCGCTTCGACAAGTTTCTGATACTGGATCCGACTGGCCCGCCGCGCTGTCGCCTGTGCCGTGGTTTCCCGGCAGATGCCCAGCACGCCGCCCACGCCTTGGGGCGCGGTCTCGTCGTGGATCGGGCTCAAGCTGCAGTCCCAATCGACGTCGTTCTCGCCCCGGACATGCTGGATCTGGCCGCCCGGCTTGTCCCCGTAGCAGCCGGCACCTCCGCCCGACATCACCTGCTCGATCTGTGTGCCGATGACGGCCCAACTCTCGCCCCAGGTCTCGCGTGCAGATGCCCCCAGCGCCGCCGGATGCCGCCTCGGTCCCAGCGTGTCGCGGTAAGCGTCGTTGTAGATCTGAGTGAGTTCCGGACCCCACAAGATGAACATCGGGTGCCGGCTGTTGAGGAGCAGCAGGACGGCGAACCTGAGGGCCTGTTGCCAGCTCTCCGCGGGCCCAAGCGGGCTTGCCCGCCAGTCATGGTCGCGGATGCGGCCAGCCATCTCTCCGGTACCGTGAACCCAAGCTTTTCCGCTTGTTTCAGTGTACATTTTCTCGGCTTCGCGTTGCTTCCGGTCCACCATTAGTGCATCGGCGGGTCGCGCGGCCACCGCCATGGCAGTTGCTCCCCCGCTACAGGCGCCGCGAAGGGTGCCCATCGCGCTCAGCCATGTCCGGCTGCTGGCGGAGCCTTCCTGCGCCGGGCGGGTTTGTGCCGGTACCGGCCTGTCGTCGCGGGGTCTTCCAACATGCCGATCCATCTCCAGGCGGGCCTCTGGGGGCTTCTCAGCGGCTCGGCCCTCGTGGTGGGCGCGCTCATCGCCTACCTCGCCCACCTGCCGCCCCGGATGGTGGCCGCGGTGATGGCGTTCGGCAGCGGGGTGCTGATCTCGGCCCTGTCGTTCGAGCTGATGGACGAGGCCTACCGCCAGGGCGGCTTCACCCCGACCGCGGCGGGCTTTTTGGCCGGGGCGGTCGTCTATACCGTCGCCAACATCGTGATCTCGCGGCGGGGCGGCCGGCACCGCAAGCGGTCGGGCGGCCAGCAGCAACCGGCGGGTGACGGCAATGGCCTGGCCATCGCGATCGGCGCACTGCTGGACGGCATCCCGGAATCGGTCGTGATCGGGGTGAGCCTGCTGGGCGGGACGGGCGTCAGCATGGTAGCGGTGATCGCAATCTTCCTGTCCAACCTGCCGGAAGGCCTGTCGAGTGCGGCCGGCATGCGCCGGGCAGGACGGTCGCCCATCTATGTGTTCGGGGTGTGGGGCGCCATCGCGCTGGCTTCGGGTGCGGCCGCGCTCATCGGCAACATCGTGCTGGCGGGAACCGATCCGGCCGTGATCGCCGCGACCAATGCGGTCGCCGCGGGTGCCATCCTCGCCATGCTCGCCGACACGATGATCCCCGAGGCGTTCGAGACGACGCACGACTATGCCGGGCTGATCACCGTCGGCGGATTCCTCGCCGCCTTCGCTCTGTCCAAGGCCGGTGGCTGACGGTCGACCCGGGACACTCAGCTCTCCCAGCCATGCGCGCGGCCCAGGGCGATGGCCGCCAGGAGCGGAAACACGACCAGGGCCGTCACACCGGCGATCCGATTGACCCGCCATGCCACCTCCTCTCTGCCGGCTTCCTTGAGATGGAACACGACGAGCGAGACGATGAGCGAGGTCAGGATGCTCGCGAACACGAGGACGGTGAGCTGGTCGACCAGGCCCAGCCGGTTGTCGGATCCCAGCACCGCGTCCAGGCTCGTCCGGTTGCCGACCACGGCGAAGATGGCCCCGCCGGCCATGCCCACCCTGACCCCGAACTGGTCCGTGCGCATGAGGTAGATGAGCATCGATACGAGGAAGGCCATGGTGAAGCCCAGGAACTTGTCGATCACCATGCCCGTACGCTGCCTCGCCACGTCGATGGTGAGGACAATCCTCGAATAGGTGCGCAGCTCCTTGCCGGGGAAGCCGAACTCGGTGTCGTAGCTGACCTGCCCTTCCTCCAGCCGCCAGCCTGTCACGTCCCAGCCGGTGATCGCGACGAGGTCGCCGATGCGGGTGTCCTCGACGTCGGGGACCAGACGTAGCCGGTCGACCGGATCGACCGCCTCGATCACCAGCCGCAATGTCTGCCGGTCGAAGGGGAACCGGTCGAAGGTGAAGTCGTGGTCAACCTGAGCCTGCAGCCTCACCCATTCGTATCGGGTGCCGTCCGGGAGACGATACTGTCGGATCGGCTCGATCTGGCCCTGGCGGGCCGAGACCTCCAGTTGCTTGGTCGGATCGAACTCGTCCAGCCTGTGGACGAACCAGGCATCGGCGCCGATGCGGAAGCTGCCGTCGGCGAAGTCGATGTTCGACAGGGTCGAAACGAACAGGCCGACGCGGACTTCCTGCACCTGGTCCTGGGCCAGCACCGATGCGGGTAGCAGGAGCAGCCACAGCAGGGCCACCACCCGGACAATCCACATGCACCGCGCCTCCCCCGAAGGCGTACGAGAGAAGAAGGCCCAAACGGCAGCGGTCAACGCCGAATCGGAGACCAGACAGCGGGCGACGTCCGAATTGCGTCAGCAGGACGCAGGTCGGCCGGACCTGCAGCGGGGCTGGAGGCGCCTGTTCGTTCCATCCCGCCTGTGTGCTTGATCGACTTCTAACGTTGCTCCGCTGCCACAGGAATGCGAGGCCGCGCGATTGCCGGATCCTTACATGGGCGATAAATTACAAAAAATACATGAAAAATGCAGCTAAGCGCTGCGGCGAAGGACATGTCATCATGGCGATCATCATTGGTACGAGCGGCAATGACGAACTTGCCGGCACGTCTGGCCGAGACACGATCCTCGGAAGGCAGGGGAACGACAGGCTGCTGGGCCTGGGCGACGATGATCATCTGAACGGCGAGGATGGCAACGATCGACTGGACGGTGGGGCCGGCAACGATTCGATGCTCGGCGGCAGCGGCCGAGACATGCTGTTCGGCGGCAAAGGGCAGGACTCCATTTATGGCGGCCTCGATGACGACGCACTCGATGGGGCCGACGGCAATGACCTCCTTCATGGAAACGGGGGGAACGACAACCTGCAGGGCGGGTATGGCGAAGACGTCCTCTACGGGAATGATGGCGACGACCGGATCGAGGACGGGCGGGGCGACGGCTCGATCTACGGCGGCGGTGGCGACGATGTCATCGTCGGCAGCAATGACAGCAACTTGATCTATGGCGGTGCGGGCGACGACGAGATCCGCTTACCTTCGGAAGACTGGGAGATCGACACCGCGCGGTCGAACCAGGTCGATGGCGGGACCGGCAGTGACACGATCGTAGGCGGGCTCGCCAACGACATCTTCCGAGGGGGCGACGGTGATGACTTCGTCAACGGAAGTGCCGGCAACGACCAGATCGCGGGTGGTCAAGGCAACGACATCGTGTTGGGCTCGGAAGGCAACGACTTCGTGATGGGCGGGATCGGCAACGATACGCTCAGGGGCTCGGCGGGCGAGGACTATCTGGAGGGCGGGTCAGGCCGCGACCTGTTCCGGGTCGACTTCCGGTTCTCCAACGGGTTGCAGTATGATCCCGATGGCAAGACGATGCAGCAGGCGGACGACTACATCACCGACTTCACGCGCGGCCAGGACAAGCTGCAGATCACCTATTACGACGAGGGTCCGGAGCATCCCGAGCCAGGCCAGGGGCCCAGCAACAAGACGGTGACCTTCGCGGAGCTGGACACGACCGGGAACGGCATCCTGGATGATGCCGATGCAGGGATCGAGCTGAAGTCGCTGGAATTCGACGGCGTACGCGAGATGTCCTTGGTGATCGACACCACGCAGTTCACCTTCGACGCCCGCTATGAGGTCGCCGGCACGATCACGCTGTTCGGGGTGACCGAGCTTTCGGCCGCTGACATCGACGTCGTGACGCCCATCCCATCGCCCTACGGCTGAGGCGCCATCCTCGGGATCGCCGTTTCGCTGATCTGGAACGAGGCGTCGGCTTCCGCGCTCAATGCCGGTCGTGCGCGCAATGCGCGTGGTCGGCCAGGACCTGGATGACGCGGCAGTCGCAGACCCGGCCATGGCCGCATTCATGAACCATCCGCTGCAGTTCGCCTCGAAGGGCATCGAGCTTCGCGATCCGGCGCTCGATCTCCTGGAGATGGCGAAAGGCGATGCTGTCGGCCTCGTGGCAGGAGCGGTTGGGCTGGGCGGTCAGCGTCAGGAGCTCCCGGATGTCGTCGACCTCGAAGCCGAGCTCGCGGGCATGGCGGACGAAGGCCAGGCGGCGCACGTCCTCATCCCCGTAGCGGCGGCGATTGCCGTCGGTGCGGGGCGGCGACGGCAGCAGGCCGATCTGCTCGTAGAACCGGATGGTCGGGACCTTCACGCCGGTGCGGCGGGCGACCTCCCCGATCGACAGGTCACTCATTTTCCGTTTGCTCCTCTAGTCGCTAGAGGAGTTAGGGTCGCCCCGGCTTCAGTACAAGGAAACCGGCATGGCTGCCGCGACCATCGAAACTCGTTACCGCGTCCAGGGCATGGACTGTGCAGGCTGCGCCCAGAAGTTCGACACGGCCGTGCGCCGGATCGAGGGGGTTGCCGACGTGCGGGTATCCGTCGCGGCAGGCACGTTGACGGTGGGGCACGTGGATGGCGGCTCGATCCGGGCGACGATCGAGCAGCAGGTGACCCGGCTGGGCTACCGGCTCAATCCCGTCGCCGGGGCCGTGGAGGAGCCGGCGGGACCGCATGGGGACCATGCGCACGATCACGACCATGCGCACGCGGATCACGATCACGGGCACGACCATGCCGATCCGTTCGGCGGCGAGACCGTCTGGTGGCGCCAGCCCAAGATCGTGCTGACGGCGGGCTGCGGTCTGGCGCTGGTGGCGGCCTACCTGCTGGGCCACCTCCTGCCGGATGCCCGGGCCTACCTGTTCTTGGCGGCGATGCTGGTCGGCCTCGTACCGATCGCCCGCCGCGCCATCGCCGCGGCTGCGGTGGGTACGCCCTTCTCGATCGAGATGCTGATGACCGTGGCGGCGATCGGGGCCGTGATCATCGGCGCGGCCGAGGAAGGGGCCGCCGTCGTCTTCCTGTTCCTGGTGGGCGAGCTGCTGGAAGGCGTGGCCGCCGGCCGGGCACGGGCGAGCATCCGGGGGCTGAGCGCCCTGGTGCCCAAGGTGGCGCGCGTCGAGGACCCAGGTGGGACGATCCGCGAGATGCCCGTGGAGCGGGTGCCGGTGGGCTCGGTCGTTCAAGTGCGGCCGGGCGACCGGATCGCCGCGGACGGGATCATCCTCTCGGGCAGCAGCGGCATCGACGAGGCGCCGGTGACGGGTGAGAGCATGCCAAGGCAGAAGGAGCCGGGCGGCCAGGTCTTCGCCGGGACGATCAATGGCGAGGCGGTGCTGCGCGTCCAGGTCACCGCGGCCGCCGCCGACAACACGATCGCGCGGATCGTCCGGCGCGTGGAGGAGGCGCAGGAAAGCAAGGCGCCGACGGAGCGGTTCATCAACCGGTTCTCCCGCTGGTACACGCCGGGCGTGGTCGTGGTGGCGGCGCTGGTGGCGGTCCTGCCGCCGCTCTTGGCCGGCGAGAGCTGGGACGCCTGGATCTACAAGGGGCTGGCGATCCTGCTGATCGGCTGCCCCTGCGCGCTGGTGATCTCCACGCCGGCGGCGATCGCGGCGGCCCGGT